>Ga0299907_10003102_pt1 | contig 10551 bp, 7 predicted proteins | sample RVTome_16_FD_198680 | JGI IMG/M metagenome (GOLD analysis project Ga0299907, IMG submission 198680) | Soil microbial communities from uranium-contaminated site in the Upper Colorado River Basin, Wyoming, United States - RVT152D67 (version 2) ... | reverse complement strand
GGGGATGTGGCGGGAGCCGGGGCCACCCAGCCGGACCTCAGTCGGAGTCTCCGCCGCTGCGTTCACTCATCGAGACAGCGAACTCCTGTTGTTCACCGTTCGACAAGCTCGGCTTGGTCAGCTGTTCTGCAAGCGGCACTAGGGTCGGGCTCACGCCACATCCCAAGAGGAGCATTCCTTGAGACGTACCCGTCTGGCGGCAATAGCTGCCCTCTCCACTGTCCTCTCCCTGGTTCCAGCAATCTCAGGCCTGGCAATCGACCCTCCCGACGCCGAGGTGTTCATCAGCGAGTTCCACTACGACAACGTCGGGACTGACACCAACGAGGCCATCGAAGTGCAGGGTCCCGCCGACGTCAGCATCGATGGCTGGAGCCTTGTCCTCTACAACGGGAGCAACTCGAGCGTCTACGCCACCACCCCGCTCGCCGGCACATTCTCCGACCAGACCGGCGGATCTGGAGTCATTGTCTCCAACTACCCGTCAAACGGTATCCAGAACGGCGAACCCGACGGGATCGCCCTCGTCGACGACACGGGCACTGTCGTCCAGTTCATCAGCTATGAGGGCACATTCACCGCCGCCGACGGACCGGCGGCCGGGCTCGTGGCCACTGACGTCGGTGTAGCCGAGACGGGATCGACCACCCCCGATCAGTCGCTGCAGCGTGATGCCGCCGCCTCGTGGATCGGGCCGGCCTGTGCCTCGTTCGGGCAGGTCAACGATCCCGATGCCCCCGAGACATGCCCCCAAGAGCCTGTCGAGGGCGTGAGAGTCAACGAGATCCACTACGACAACAGTGGCACCGATGAAGGTGAGACGATCGAGATCTACGGCCCCGCCGGCGCCGACCTCACCGGATGGTCGCTGGTCCTCTACAACGGGTCCAACGGCACGCAGTACAACACTACGAACCTCTCCGGGACCATCCCCGACCTCGGTGGAGGGTTCGGCGTGACCACCACGACCTACCCGGAGAACGGCATCCAGAACGGCGCCCCCGACGGGATCGCCCTGGTCGACGGCTCAGGTGAGATCGTCGAGTTCCTTTCCTATGAGGGCACCTTGGCGGCCACCGACGGTCCTGCTGCGGGCCTCACATCGACCGACATCGGAGTCGCCGAAGGAACCTCGACCTCCCCCGATCAGTCGCTGCAGCGTCTCGACGAAACGACGTGGACCGGGCCGGCCTGCTCCTCTTTTGGTCAGCTCAACGATCCGGCGGCACCCGTCGAATGCCCTGTTGTCGAGTTGCCGGAGGTCCGGTTCAGTGAGATCCACTACGACAACGCGGGCACAGACGCCAACGAGGCCCTCGAGGTCTACGGTCCGGCGGGCACAGACCTCACCGGATGGTCCGTTGTCCTCTACAACGGAAATGGTGGAGCCTCTTACGGCTCCACCATTCTGATGGCCACCATCCCCGACTCGGGCGACGGCAACGGAGTGGCAGTCGTCGACAGCTTCAGCAGCATCCAGAACGGTTCCCCCGATGGGTTCGCTCTGGTCGACGACACCGGCACCGTCATCGAGTTCCTCTCCTACGAGGGTGTCTTCGCTGCCGTCGGTGGCCCGGCCGACGGGCTTGTCTCCACCGACATCGGCGTGGCCGAAGACGACTCGACGACGGTCGATCAGTCGTTGCAGCGCGACGGCGACGGCGACTGGGCCGGGCCGTTCTGCGCATCGTTCGGGGAGATCAACGACCCGAATGCGACAGCCGACTGCCCCTCGGAACCGGTCAACGTGTTCATCCACGAAGTGCAGGGAGCCGGTGTCACCACCCCCCTCGGCGGTGACACGGTGATCATCGAGGGTGTCGTCACCAGTGACTTCCAGACGGCGGAGTTCCTGAGAGGCTTCAACGTACAGGAGGAAGACGCGGACGCCGACGCCGACCCTGCGACCTCCGAAGGGGTCTTCGTGTTCGACCCGACCGAGCCAACCGTCACCGATGTGTCGATAGGTGACACCGTCCGCGTCACGGGAACGGCCGGTGAGTTCAGCGACCAGACCCAGATCACCGCCTCGGAGATCGAGATCCTGGTCGACGTGGACGACGACGTGGTCGATCCTGAGGTGGTCACGACCCTGACCCTCGAGTTCCCCGTCGAACCTGGTTTCGACTTCGAGCACATCGAGGGGATGCTGGTGAACGTCCCCCAGGACATGTACATCACCGAGTACTTCAACTACGACCGTTTCGGCGAGATGGCGATCGGTGCGGAGAGGTATCTCCAGCCCACCGCCGAGTTCGAGCCCGGCTCACCCGAGCAACTGGCCGCCCTCGACGAGATCACACGGGGCCGCATAACTCTCGACGACGGGAAGTCAGCCCAGAACCCGGAGTTCTTGCGTCATCCGAACGGCGGAGCCTTCGGTGGAGATGACCCCGCGTCAGGCCTGACGAATCTGTGGCGTGGAGGAGACATCCTCAATGACGTAACCGGCGTCATCAGCCCGTCGTTCGGCTGGCGCATCCAGCCCACCCAGCCCGCAGGTCACACAGCGGCGAACCCGAGGACCGGCTCTCACGAGGACGTGGGTGGCCGCATCGAGGTGACCGCCTTCAACGTGCTGAACTACTTCACCACCATCGACGATGGGAGCCTGATCTGCGGTCCGCTCCAGAACGTGGAGTGCCGCGGTGCCGACAACAGCGAGGAGTTGGAGCGGCAAGCTTCGAAGATCGTTTCGGCGTTGACCGAGATCGACTCCGATGTGGTTGGCGTGATCGAGATCGAGAACCACCACGACGATGACGCCATGGAGGACCTGGTCGAGCGTCTCAACGCCGTCGCCGGCGCCGGCACCTACGACTTCGTCCGCAACGACGACCACGACGGCAAGCCGGTCGGAACTGACGCCATCCGGGTCGGGATCATCTACCAGTCGGCCACCGTGACACCGGTGGGCTCGGACATCGTGCTCGACGACCCCTCCTTCCTCGACCCGAACAACAGTGGTGTCGACAAGAACCGAGCGGCGCAGGCTCAGCTATTCGAGGAGAACGCCACCGGGGAGAGATTCTCCGTGGTGGTGAACCACCTCAAGTCGAAGGGCAGCGAGTGTGGAGCGGGAGACGACGACCTGGTCAACGGTCAGGGCAATTGCAATGGGACAAGGGCTGCAGCTGCGGGCGTGCTGGCCGATTGGATCGACGTCGATCCGTATTTCGACACCGACGACGACGTGTTGATCATCGGTGACCTCAACTCCTATGACAAAGAGGAGCCCATCGACGTGCTCAGGGCCGACGGTTACACCGACCTGATCGGCGACTTCCAGGGCGAAGACGCCTACTCCTATCTGTTCGACGGTCAGCTCGGGTACCTCGACTATGCAATGGCCAACTCCTCGATGGCGGCGCAGGTGACAGGGACGACCGTGTGGCACCTCAATGCCGACGAAGCCGACGTGCTCGACTACAACACCGATTTCAAGGGGCCGGTGCAGACCGCGATATTCGAGGAGAACGAGTTCAGGTCATCGGACCACGATCCTGTGATCGTCGGCCTCGACCTCGATCAGACTCCTCCCACCGTCATGGCGGGCTTCGACACCGTGCTGACCACGACCCACCTGGGGATATTCGTGGTCGACTTCTCCTGTGAGGACAATGTCGATCCCGATCCCGAGTGTGTCGCCGAGCTCAACGACGTCCCCGTCGAGGACGGTCAGGTCGTGATACTCCTCAAGGCGCCGGGCCGGCCGTGGGTGAAGGAGATCTTCGGGGTCCTCAACATGAAGGCCAGCGAATTCGAGCTGACTGTCGTCGGGACCGACGACGCGGGCAACAGCGCAACGGCGACAGCCGAGCCCCCATTCAGGTGACCTGCACCGCTGGAAACGATGTTCACTGAGACGAGTGGGGCCTCATGGCCCCACTCGTCTCTGTCTGTCAGCTCCTGGCTTCGGCCAGGTAGTCGGTGAAATTGATCTCGTAGTCTCCGGTGTCCTCGATGATCTCGAGGTCTTCTGCGGTCTCGGTGTCGGCGTAGAAGTCGACGACCTCCTGCTCGATCAGACCGGAGTCCAACGACGCCTGGTTGGGGGTGCCGTAGTAGTTCCAGTTGGTCAGGGTCGCCCCGTTCTCCGCCTCGAGCAGGTAGTTCATGAACGTGAACGCCGTGCATGGGCTTTCCGCCGTGGCCGGAACCGCCATGTTGTCGATCCAGAACGTGGCCCCTTCCTGAGGCAGGATGTACTCGAACTGGTCGGGGTTCTCAGCGCTTCCGATCCCCACGATCATGTTTCCGGAGTAGCCATGCGCCACAGCGACGTCACCGTTGACCAGCGCCTCGTCGTATTGATCGCTGTCGAAGGTGGCGATCCCGTCCTTCGCCGCGATGATCAGGTCACGCGCCTCGGCCAGGTTGTCGAGGTCGGTGTCATTCAGCGAGTACCCGAGGTACTTGAGAGCAGCACCCATCGTCTCCCGCGGGTCGTTGAGCACCGACACCCCGCCCGGGAAGGTTGAGGTCAGTTCCGGATCGAAGATGAGTGCCCAACTCGGCTCGAAGTCCTCACCGACGACCTCGACATTGACTCCCAGACCGGTGGTGCCGTATTGATAAGCCGCCGAGTACTCCGGCCCCGGGTCATAGGGCAGCTCGGTGAACCTCGGAGCGAGGTTGGCGAGATTCGGCACGGCGTCGGCGTTGATCGGGTTGAGCAGATCCTCCTGGATCATGATCCCCACCATGTAGTCCGATGGGACTACCAGGTCGTAGACCGCACCCGACTGGAGTTGGGCGAGCATGGCCTCGTTCGACTCGTAGAAGTCCTCGACGATGTCTACGTCGTACTCCTCTTCGAATGCCGTGATCAGTTCGGGGTCCATGTACTCGGACCAGTTGTAGAAGTTGAGGTCACCATCGACTTCCCCGAGGGCACACGCCGCGGCGGCCTCACCACCGCCATCGTCCGAGCCGCCACAGCTTGCTATCACCAACATCGCAGCCAGCAGGGCGGCGACCTTCTTCACCATTTTCTCCATCACTCCTCCAGGGCAACTACCGAAAGGGAGGCCACCTTAGAGCCGGTTCCCCGGCTGCGGGTGGGCTCAGGTCGCCTTCTCGAACATGCCGCCGGGGTCGACGAGCTCCTCCGCGGGGCGGCCGCCACGCCCTCTTTGCAGCCCGAGTGAGATGCCGACGAGGATCATCGAGGCGACGAGCATCACCACGGAGACCGCGTTGATCAACGGTGTCACCCCTCGGCGTACGAGCCCGAACACGTACACAGGCAAGGTGGTGGACCCTGCTCCGGACACGAATTGGGTGACGACCACGTCGTCCAGAGAGAGGGTCAGGGCCAGCAGAGCTCCCCCGGCAACCCCGGGCAGGATCAACGGGAATGTGACCTTCCAGAAAGCCTTCCAGCGGGACGCGTAGAGATCGGCAGCTGCCTCCTCGAGAGAGCTGTCGAATTGTGCCAGCCGAGCCCTCACCACCACCGCGACGAAGGAGATGTTGAAGGCGATGTGGGCGAGGATGATGGTGTGTAGCCCGGTGGTGAGACTGACACCGGTGATCAGCTCGAGAATGCCGAATGCCTGGAAGAAGAAGATCAGGAGCATCACAGCCATGGTGACGTCGGGGATGATGATCGGCAGGTAGGCCAGGCCGTCGAGAAACCCCCGTCCCCGGTACCGGTAGCGCTCCAGGGAGATTGCCAGCATGGTCCCGATCACCGTGCTCACCAACGTGGCGACGAAGGCGACGATCAGTGAGTTGCGGAGGGCGTTCATCACCGCCCGGTCCGTGAACATCTCCCCATACCAGCGGAGGGAAGGCTCGGTCCAGATCCCAACGTTGTTGTTGTCGTTGAACGAGAAGACGACGAGGAGCGCGATAGGTGCGTATAGGAACACAAAGACCAATATCGCATTGAGTCCGAGCAGTCTGCCGACACCACGGCCCGTCGTGCTACTCACAGCGTCTTGGCTCCCATCCTGAAGTAGAAGACCGTGGCCAGGAGCATCACGAACATGACGGCGAACGACAGCGCCGACCCGAAAGGCCAGTTACGGGCGGCGAGGAACTGACTCACGATGTAGTCCCCGAGCAGGACCGTCCGGGCACCGCCGAGGATGGCCGGGGTCACGTACGCCCCCAATGACGGGATGAACACGAGGATCGACCCCGCCACCACGCCGGGCATCGACAGGGGCAGAGTGACCTTCCGGAATGCAGTCCAACCATTCGCATACAAGTCCCTCGCCGCCTCGACGAGACTCCAATCGAGCCGCTCGATCGCTGCGTACAACGGGAGCACCATGAAGGGGAGGAACCCGTAGACCAGACCGATGAGGACGGCCGAGCTGGTGAAGAGAACCCGGATCTCCCCGCCACCCAGCGCCTGACTGATCTGCGAGACCACTCCGTCGGTCCCGAGCAACACCCTCCAGGCATAGGTACGAACCAGGAAATTCGACCAGAACGGGATCATCACCAGGACGAGGAGGACGTTGCGGAGCGTCGGGCCTCTCGTGGCGATGTAGTAGGCGAAGGGATAGCTGACCAGGAGACAGATCGCCGTCGTGACGAGGGCGAGCACGAAGGAACGCACGAATATCTCGATGACCAGCGGGTCGAGCAAACGCTCGTAGGAATTGAGGTTGAAGTCCCGCAGCTCGGTCTGGCCGGTGGCGGAGCGACTGGCGAAGGAGTAGACGAACACCAGGACCAATGGCAGCGCGAAGAGGAGACCTAGGTAGACGAATGCAGGGAGCCCGATGCGAAAGCCACGCCTCGACTCGGCTTTGCGCGCCGACCGCTCCAGCTCGGGGGTGACCGGCGCCTCGACACTCATTCGCTCACCAGGTTGGCCGCCTCCACGCTCCAGCTCACGACGACCTGGTCATCGACGTCGTGGGTGCCTATCTCGGGTCGGTTCTCCTCTTTCACATCGAGCACGCTGGGAAGCCCGGCGTCGACGTCGTAGTAGTAGACGTCACCGAAGTAGGTCCTCCTCGTGATCCGTGCCGGCATGTGATTCCGCCCCGGCGGCACGGCTTCACCCTGACGATGGATGGCGAGACGTTCGGGACGCAGTGCCAGCGCGATCGATCCCGAGGCTGGGTGCCCTCGAGGGATGGATACCTGCACGCCGTTGCTGAGACGCGCCGAGCCCGGACCGGCCACCTCGGCGTCGACGAGGTTGATGTCGCCGATGAAGTCGGCGACATACCGTGAAGTTGGCCGCTCGTAGATCTCATGAGAGTCGCCCACTTGAAGTAGTCGTCCCTCGCTCATCACCCCGATTCGGTCGGACATGGTGAGCGCTTCCTCCTGATCATGGGTCACGTAGATGAATGTGATCCCCACCCGGGACTGGAGGTCCTTTAGCTCGTATTGCATGTTCTGGCGGAGCTTGAGATCGAGGGCGCCGAGGGGCTCGTCGAGCAGCAGCACCTCGGGCTCGTTGACGAGGGCCCTTGCCAGGGCGACGCGTTGTTGCATGCCGCCGGATAGCTGGCTCGGCCTGGCATCGGCGCGCTTCGACAACTGGACCTGGTCGAGCACGCGTCGGACACGTGCCTCCACATCGGTCTTGGCCACCTTCCTCATCTCGAGACCGAAGGCGACGTTGTCGAACACCGTCATGTGGGGAAAGAGCGCATACGACTGGAACACCGTGTTCACCGGGCGCTCATTCGGCGGCATCAGGCCCATCTCGGCGCCATGGATGCGCACGCTCCCCTCGGTGGGGTACTCGAAGCCGGCGATCATTCGGAGAGTCGTGGTCTTGCCACACCCCGACGGGCCGAGCAGGGAGAAGAACTCGCCGTCTTCGATGGTCAGGTCGAGGGAGTCGACGGCGACGGTCTCGTCGTCGAACACCTTTCGGACACCGATCAGCTCGACTGCAGCGTCAGCCATTCACCTTCCCTCGTACACGATCTCTCCGCCGACAATGGTCATGACCACCCTGGTCCCACGAAAGGAGCCCTCCCGCAGAGGGTCCCCATCGAGGACCGCGAGGTCGGCGAGCTTACCCACGGCAATGGAGCCGGAGTCGGCCTCGGCATGGTTGACGAATGCAGAGCCAGCGGTGAAGGCGGACAAAGCGTCGACGGGGTCGAGCGCCTCCGCCGGGTTCAGCGGGCTCCCGCTGTCGCCAGTCCGGGTCACCGCAACCTCGATCTCCTCCATCACGTTGGCGGTGGACACCCCCCAATCGCTCCCCATCGCCATCCTCGCCCCGTTGAGGAGCAGGGATCCGAACGGGTATTGCCATCCCGATCTCGTGGGCCCGAGAAACGGCTGGGTGAGCTCGGCCTGATAGTCGTCGTTGCACGCCCACAAGGGCTGGGCATTGGCCACGACCTCGAGTTTGGCGAAACGGGTGATGTCGTCGGGATGGACCACCTGGATGTGCGCTATGTGGTGGCGATGGTCCGATGGGCCATTTCGGTCCCTGGCGGTCTCGACCGCATCGAGCGCATTGCGCACAGCGCGCTCACCGATGGCGTGGAAGTGACACTGGAAGCCAAGCTCGTCGAGAGCGGTGACGATCACCTTCAACTCATCGGGGTCGATGAAGTCGATGCCACGATTGTCGGTGGGGCTGCCGTCCGAACCGAGGTAGGGCTCCAGCATCGATGCAGTGAAGTTCTCGCACACCCCGTCGATCATCAGCTTCACCGATGTGGGGCTGAATCCTGGGGCGGACATCTCACGTCTCGCCACCAGCCCGTCGAGCTGCTCGAGACCTCGCTCCCGGTCCCACCACATGGCCCCGACAACCCGGCCCTGGAGACGACCGTCACCGGCTAGCTGCAGGTAGGCATCATGGGTCTTCGGGTCGACGATGGCGTCCTGCCATCCGGTGATCCCGTATCCGAGCAGCTCGGCCTGGCCCCGAACCAAGCCGGCCACGACGTCGTCGAGCGTGTCTTCCGGCGCGTGCCGCTCCACCAGCTTGATCGCTCCCTCGTGGAGGGTTCCCTGTGGTGTCCCGTCGGCCAGCCGCTCGATCCTTCCGTCTGAAGGGTCGGCCGTGTCGCGGCCGATGCCCGCCACCTCGAGCGCCCGTGAGTTGGCCCACGCACCGTGCCCGTCGGTGTTGGTGATCAGAGCCGGGCGGTCCGGGACCACCTGGTCGAGCAGCTGCTTCGAGGGACAACCGTTGGAGAACCAGGACTGAGGCCAACCGGCACCGATGATCCAGGGGAGATCCGGATTGGCCTCGGCGTAGGCGGCGATGGTCGCCAGCGCCGACTGTGCGTCATCGGCTTCGTCGAAATGGCAGCGCAGCTTGTCGAGACCGCTCGAAGCCGGGTGAACGTGAGCGTCGATGAACCCGGGGGTTGCCATGGCTCCGTCGATGTGGATGACATTGGTCTCCGGTCCGGCCATGCCTTCGGCGTCGGCCCCGACGGCCACGATCCTGTCGCCCGACACCGCCACGGCATCGACGAACAGTTGCGACGGCTCAGCGGTGAAGACACGACCGCCCTTGATCACCAAGTCAGCTCTCATGCGGCGGCAGTATGCCCGTTTCAGAAGACGATTTGGTGGGTGCCGGCAGGCTCGTCGATCGGTTCGAAACCGATCGCGATATAGAAGGCGGAGCCATGTGGTGTCGTCGTTCGCAGGCGGACTCGCTTGAAACGATGACGGGCGTTTTCGACGAGCGCCTGTACGAGGGCGCGACCTACCCCGGTGTGACGCACGTCGGGCGCCACATAGACATGCCGAATACGGGCGACATCAGGATCGTCGAGGTATGGATCCCGGTTCAGCCCGCCAACACCGACGAGACGCAATCCCACCCGTGCCTCGATGATGGCCTCACCGGGGCGGTCGAACCGATTGGAGCCGTCGGCCCACTCTTCGACGAGACGCCGAACGAGGTTGTGGCCCTCAGCCTCGCTCGTTTCGAGCAAGCCCCGGATGTCGGCAGGAAGCGCGGCAATGGGTTGGACCACGAGGTCTGCGACCATGAGAAGGATCGTATGGCCGACATGAAGCGCGTGGTCGTCGTGGGTAGCAGTGGCTCTGGGAAGACCACGGTGGCTCGCGCCTTGAGCGAAAGACTCGGGGTTTCCCATCTCGAGATGGACTCCGTGTTTCATCAGCATGGTTGGGCCGACGACGCTCCCGAGGATTTTCTACAGGCCCTCGACCGATTCACCACAACAACAGGGTCGGATCAAACAACGTGCCGGATCTCCCCTCCACGGGGGAAACCTGCACAGCGACAGGCACGAGACCGAGTGAGTGGGGCCGGATCCCCCTCCAAGGGGGAATCCTGCACGGCGAGTGCCACGCGGCAGAACTAGCCTGCCCGCCATGGGATCTTTCTGGCACCCCTTCGCCGATATGTCCAAGGTGCAGCATGCACCATTCGTGGTCGACCGTGGCGAGGGGATATACGTCTTCGACGAGGAGGGCAGCCGCTACCTCGATGCCGCAGCCTCGCTGTGGTACATGAACATCGGCTACGGCCGTGAAGAGGTGGTCGAGGCGATGGCCGAGCAGGCCCGAAGACTCCCCGCCTTTCACACCTTCATCGACTACGCCACCCGCCCCACGCTCGAC
>Ga0299907_10003101_pt1 | contig 10554 bp, 10 predicted proteins | sample RVTome_16_FD_198680 | JGI IMG/M metagenome (GOLD analysis project Ga0299907, IMG submission 198680) | Soil microbial communities from uranium-contaminated site in the Upper Colorado River Basin, Wyoming, United States - RVT152D67 (version 2) ... | reverse complement strand
GCGACACCGGATTCACGCCCGGCCGCGTCGTGCGCCACCTGCTGGGTGAGCACGGGATCACCCCGCTGCTCGACGTGCTGGCCTTCTCGGATGAGGTCGGCGTCCCCAAGCCTCACGAGCGGATGTTCCGCACGGCATTGGAGGGGATAGGCGTCGGTCCGGCGGAGGCCGCTCATATCGGCGACCTCCTCCGGACCGATGTTGCCGGCGGCCGAGCAGCGGGGATGCGGACGATCCGCTTCACCGGCGTCTACGACGACGACTCGGATCTGCCCGACGCAGACGTCGTGATCAGCGAGATGCGGGAGCTGCCGGGCCTGATCGCGAGCGGACCCTAGAACGTCTTAACGTCCGCGTTCAGCGTCCAGCCAGGGAACCGCGCATCGGTCTTGGTCCCGCCCGCGCGGAGCGTCGACGCGGTGCCGAGCGGCTTCCACGGGGGTCCCTCGAAGCATTCCTCCTCAGCGGTGCATGGGCGCACGTCGGTGATGGCCATCTCCATATCGGAGAGCCATACGGGAACCACACCCGCAGCGAGCTTGCGCTCGATGCCCTTCTCCACATCGAAGATGTACACGCTCGGCTTCGAGCCGCCGTCATTGAGCGCGATGAAGTCGCCGCGAGGCGAAACGGCAGGGTTGAGCCGCTCATCGGGGATGGCCAGCTTCGCCCTCTTGTTGTCGGAAGCGCTGAGCCGGAACCAGTCGCCGGATCCCGAGTAGTCCTTGTAATAGATCGTCTTCGAGTCGCTCCCCCAGCGTCCGAAGGTTCCGGCGCGGGCGGGAACGATGTCCTTGCCTGCGAGGTCGAGCACCCACATCGTGACCGTCAGCGGCGGGTCGCGGAACGTATCGACGACGAGGATCGACTTCCCGTCCGGTGACCAAGCGACCGACACCTCGTCCTCGAGCCCGACGCCGCGGCCGAGGAGCGCGGGGAAGGACTTCACCGTTCGGATCTTGCCGTCGCTGCGGGTCCAGATCCGCAGCGCGGAGGCACCCTCATCGTCGAAGTTGAGGAACGCGACGGAGGATCCGTCGGAACTCCAGTCGTAGCGGAAGATGGTTCCGCCCTCGACCTTGAAGAGCTCCGTCGCCGAACTGCCTGCTTTGAGATCGAGCTCGAAGAGCGCGGAGCCGGGCTTCTGCTCCTCATCGCCTTGCACGAAGGACACGGTGTTGCGGCCGGTGAACTGCGGAAGGACCTCGACGACGGTGTCGCCGTCGGTGGTCAGCCGGTAGTGCGTGCCGCTCTCGATCTCGTAGATCCAGAGGTCGTTCTTACGATCTGCGGCCCACTCGGAGGCCGCGCAGGACGAACTGGGGCAGTTCGAGGTCGTGGAGTAGACGAGTGCGGGACCCACGGCCGGCGTGGGGCTGGTCGTGGGCGTTTGGCTCGCCTGGGTGCCGGGCTCGTCCTTTCCGCCGCAGGCGGCAAGGAGCAGGGCGACCAATGCGATGGCGAACGTGAACCGTTTCATCGAACCTCCTCGATCGGATGGACGAAAGGTAGACGCCGCCGACTCGTCGCGGGTTCTGCCCTTTAGTACATGATCCGCTTGGCTTGCGCGCGCGGTCTCCATCGCGAAGTACGATGCGCGCCGTGGAGACCGAAGCAGTCGAGATACGCGGCCACATCATCGACTCGCTGATCCTGCCGCGGGTCTTGGACGAGATCGTCGAGGCCGGCGCCGACTACCGGATGGCCGCCTTCGAGGTCGGCAAGAGCCACGACGACCCCTCTTACGCGCGTATCGAGATCAGCGCCGAGCGGGACGTGCTCGACCGGCTGCTCGGACGGCTCGCCGACCTCGGCGCCACTCCCCCGGATACCGGCGACGTCCAGCTCGTGGCGGCCGACAAGGACGGCGTCTTCCCCGACGGCTTCTACTCCACGACCAACCTGCCAACCCAGGTCCGGATCTCCGGCGAATGGGTCTGGGTCGAGAGTCCCGAGATGGACTGTGGCATCGTCGTCGACGGTCGGCGCGCTCGTACCATCCCGATGAGCGAGGTCGTCGCCGGCCAACAGATCGTCTCGAGTCATGCCGGCGTCAAGGTCCACCCGATCGAGCGTCCACGCGGCGGTGCCGGGCAGACCTTCTCGTTCATGTCGAGCGAGGTCTCGTCCGAGAAGCCACAAGGGCTCATGGTTCAGCGGATCGCGGAAACGATGCGCGGCGTGAAAGCCGACGGCAAGAAGATCCTTTGGGTGCTCGGGCCGGCGGTCGTTCATACGGGCTCGGTCGAAGCATTCTGCGCGTTGATCCGCTCCGGGTGGGTGGACGTCGTCTTCGCCGGGAACGCGATCGCGACGCACGACTCGGAAGCGGCGATCTTCGGCACCTCGCTTGGCGTCTCGCTGACCGAAGGCGTTCCGAAGGAGCACGGCCACGAGCACCACATCCGCGCGATCAACGCCGTGCGACGCGCCGGGTCGTTCAAGGCGGCCGTCGAGCTTGGCCTGCTCAAGGAAGGCGTGATGTACCACCTCGTGACGCACGGAGTGGATTATGTGCTCGGCGGATCGGTGCGCGACGACGGGCCGATGCCCGAGGTGATCACAGACGTCCTGGAGACGCAGCGTCAGATGCGCGCGCGTGTGCCGGGGTTGGGGATGGCCGTGATGGTTTCGACGATGTTGCACTCCATCGCGACCGGGAATCTCCTGCCGGCGTCGGTGCCGATCGTGTGCGTCGACATCAACCCTGCGGCTGTGACGAAGCTCGTCGATCGCGGCTCGATTCAGTCGGTCGGGATGGTGACCGACGTCGGCTTGTTCCTGCGCCAACTCGCCGACGCGCTCGACGCGTCCTAGCCGAGCTCCACGACCACTGCCAGGTGGTCCGAGGCGATCAGTGGGAGGACGGCCGCGTCACGCACCTCCATGCCCGACACCAACACGTAGTCGATCCTCGCGATCGGACCGTGCGCCGGGTACGTCAGCGACTGCTCGGGGCCGACGGCGGGGAACGAGTCGCGGAATCGACGCAGCAAGACCCCGAGGACCCGGCTCGGTGGGTGATCGTTCAGGTCGCCGCCGATCACGACGGGGTCGGGAACGCGGGACAACGCTTCGACGATCTCGTGTGCGTGCCGGAATCGCTCCTCCGATGACAGACCGAGGTGGGTCGCCGCGACCGTGACGCCGGAGTCGAGCCGGACCGCGATCATCCCTCGCGGCTGCCGCTCCGGCGTGCGACTGAACCGAACGTGGAGCGCGCGGCGATGCGCCTCTCTCGTCAGGACGGCGTTGCCGAACGGACGCAGACGCCAGGTCTGCCCGAACGTGGCATGCATCCCCAGTACCCGAGCGAGCTTCCGGAGATGCGGGCGACGGACCTCGGTTAGCGTCAGCACGTCGGCGCCGGTCGTTCTCAAGACCTCGGCCACGCGGTCGACCCCGGCGCGGCAGCTCTGGATGTTGAACGTCGCGACGCGCACGCCGTCAGGCGACGATCTCTGTGCCGGCGCCGTCGAGCGCCTTCGCCGCCTGCGCGAGCCCGCAGATGACGGCGCGGCGTCCCTCTTTGACGGCCGACACGGCCGCCTCGATCTTCGGTCCCATCGACCCCGGAGGGAACTGGCCGTCATCCAGCGCGGCGTGGGCCTCGGCGACGGTGAGCCTCGAAGCCGCGCGCTCCCGCCGCGTGCCGCGGTCGATCACGACCCGCTCGACGTCGGTGAGGATGACCAGAGCTTCAGCATCGACGGCCGTCGCGAGCAGCGCGGCCGTCAGGTCCTTGTCGACCACGCCTTCCACGCCGCGGTAGCCGCTGCCCTCGGCGACGACGGGCACCCCTCCCCCACCCCCGGCGATCACAACGACGCCGGAGGCGACCAGCGCGCGCAGTGCCTCGCGCTCGACGATCTCACGCGGGCGCGGTGACGGAACGACGCGCCGCCACGCGCCGCCGGGCAACTCCGTGACCGGGATCAAGGCGCGGCGAAGCTCCCGAGCCTGCTCCGCCGAAAGATGCGGTCCGACCGGCTTGGTCGGACGCGCGAACGCCGGGTCCGCCGGGTCGACGACGACCTGCGTGACGAGCGATGCGACCGGGTTGTCGATGTGGCGGCGGCGCAACGCGCCGGTGAGCTCCTGCTGCATGAGATAGCCGACCTGCCCTTGCGTCTGCGCGACGAGAAGGTCGAGCGGCATGGCCGGGACCGAGTGCTCGGCGGCGCGCTGCTGGATCATCAGCGCCCCGACCTGCGGGCCGTTGCCGTGCGTCACGACGAGATCGTGGCCGGCCGCGGCCAGCTCTCCGAGGCCCTCGCACGCCTCGCGTACGGCGGCTCGCTGCTCGTTCGCCGAACCGCGCTCGCCGCGCTGGAGGATGGCGTTCCCGCCGAGGGCGACGACGACGCGCACGGGGAACGGCCCGCGCTCAGCCGGTGACGGGGCGGAGCACGTCGACCAGCGTCGGCGAGCCGATCTCCTCGAGCTCGTAGGAGACGCGGAAGGCGGGCACCTTGATGTCGACCACCTTGCGCAGGTCGATCGGCGTCGCGATGAGAACCGCGTCGGCGCCCGCCGCGTTGATCGTCTCGGCGAGCTCCGCCCGTTGCTTGTCCGAGTAGCCCATCGCAGGGATCAGCGGGCCAACGATCGAGTATTTCTCGAAGGTCTCGCGGATCGAGCCGACCGCGAAGGGACGCGGGTCGATGAGCTCGGCCCCGGCCTTCTTGGCGGCCAGGACGCCGGCGCCGTACGCCATGTCGCCATGTGTGAGCGTGGGACCGTCCTCGACCACCAATACCCGCTTTCCCCGCAGATCGATGTCGGTGTCTTCGATGGTGATCGGGGACGCAGCCTTGACGAGCGTCGCGCCGGGATTGAGCTCGACGACGGAGGCTTCCACCTCGGCCACCTGTTCGGGGGTGGCGGAGTCGACCTTGTTGATGACGATGGCGCCCGCCATCCGGACGTTCGCTTCGCCCGGGTGATAACGACGCTCGTGCCCGGCGCGCAGCGGATCCACCACGACGATGTGCACGGTCGGAGCGAAGAAAGGCAGGTCGTTGTTCCCACCGTCCCACACGATCACGTCCGCCTCGGCTTGCGCCTTGGCGAGGATGTCCGCGTAGTCGACGCCCGCGTACACGATGTGACCGGCGCGTATCGTGGGCTCGTACTCCTCGCGCTCCTCGATGGTGACGCCGGCGGCGTCGAGGTCGGCGTCGTTCGCGAAGCGCTGGCAGCGCTGTGCCTCCAGATCGCCGTACGGCATCGGGTGGCGCACCGCCACCGTGCGCTTCCTCGCTTCACGAAGGATCGCGAGCACGCGACGCGTGGTCTGCGACTTGCCCGCGCCGGTGCGGGCGGCACAGACGGCGACGACCGGAACCTCGGAAGGCAGCATCGTCTCTCGCGCGCCGAGCAAGCGGAAACCTGCGCCGGCCGCAAGCGCGATCGAGCCCTGGTGCATGACGTGCTCATGGGGCACGTCGGAGTAAGCGAAGACGACGTCGTCCACCTTCTCTCGCCGGACCAGGTCGGCGAGCTGCTGCTCCTCGACGATCGAGATGCCTTCGGGATAGTGCGGGCCGGCGAGCGACGGCGGATACCGCCGGCCGGCGATGCCGGGGATCTGCGTTGCCGTGAAAGCGACCACCTCGGCGGTCGGGTCGTCACGGTAGACGGTGTTGAAGTTGTGGAAGTCACGCCCCGCAGCGCCCATGATCACGACGCGGCGTCGTTCCCGGCTCGGATCCGTCATGGCCGCCATTGTACGGACGCGGAGCGTCCGGTCCGGGTGTGGATGGTTTGCCCGGTTCCCTTACCCGGCGGGAGCCACCTCGTAGCCGGCGTCCACGATCGCTTGGGAGATCTGCTCCAAGCCGACCTGGCCGGAGTCGAAGATCACCTCGACCCGGGCATCGGTATGGCTAGCCGTGCACGAGGCCACGCCCTGGAGGCGCTTCAAGGCCTTGCTGATCGATTCCTCGCAACCGGTGCAGTCCATCCCCGTCACGTCCAATACCTTCTTCTCCATCGCTCCCCCTTACGCGGTGTACGCCGCCGTTTTCTTGAGCCTGAGCGCGTTGCCGACGACGGATACGCTCGACGCGGCCATCGCCCCCGCCGCCAGCATTGGGTTCACGAGGCCGACCGCCGCGAGCGGGATGAGCGCCGTGTTGTAGAAGAACGCCCAGAACAGATTCTGCACGATGGTGCGGTAGGTGCGCCTGGCGAGGTTGATCGCCGTCGGGACGCCGAGGAGGTCGTCGCCGACGAGGGTGATGTCCGAGGCCTCAATGGCGACGTCGGTGCCCGACCCGATCGCGATGCCGAGATCGGCTTGGGCCAAGGCCGGGGCGTCGTTGATGCCGTCGCCGACCATCGCGACACGCTTGCCCTCCGCCTGTAGGCGCTTCACTTCGTCGACCTTTCCCTCGGGCAGCACCTCGGCGCGGACCTGCTCGATGCCGACTTGCCGCGCGATCGCTTCGGCGGACGCGCGGTTGTCGCCGGTGAGCATCACGACCTCGAGGCCGAGCTCGCGAAGCGCCCGAACGGCCGCTACCGAAGTCGGCTTGATCGTGTCGGAAACCGCGATGAGCCCTCGCACACGTTTGCCCCAGCCGACGCCGAACACCGTCTTGCCGTGCGATTCCAGCGCGCCGCGCCGATCGTCGAGTTCCGCGCACGAGACGAGGCCATGCTCGGCGAGCAAAGCGGACTTGCCGACGACGACGCGACGACCGCCGGCTGTGCCGATCGCGCCCAAGCCACTCGCCGCCTCGAACCCGGTCACCGCCGGGAGGTCGAGGTCGCGCTCCTCGGCTGCTGCCACGACCGCGCGTGCGATCAGGTGCTCACTCGCGGCCTCAACGGCGGCGGCCATCCGGAGAACCTCGTCGTCGCTCACAGATCTGTCGTTCCACTCGTCCGCCACGACGTCCGTCACACGCATCTTTCCTTGGGTGATCGTTCCCGTCTTGTCGAGCACGACCACGTCGACGTTGCGCGACCGCTCGAGCACCTCGCCGCTGCGGATCAGGATGCCGAGCTGCGCGCCGCGACCGGTTCCGACCATGATCGCCGCAGGTGTCGCGAGTCCCATCGCGCACGGGCAAGCGATGATGAGCACCGCCACGGCGGGAACCAGCGCGTCGCCGACATCGTGGCCCGTCGCCAGCCACGCGACGAACGTCCCGGCGGCGATCACGAGCACGATCGGAACGAACACCGCCGCCACCCGGTCGGCGAGCCGCTGGATCGGAGCCTTCGAGCCTTGGGCTTCCTCGACCAAGCGCACGATCTGGGCGAGCACGGTGTCCGCCCCGACCCGCGTCGCCTCGACGGTCAAGACCCCGTGCTGGTTGATCGTGCCGCCGATCACTTCGTCGCCGACGTCCTTCTCACGCGGCATCGATTCGCCGGTAACCATCGATTCGTCGACCGCGGACAGGCCGGCTCGGACCACACCGTCGGTCGGGATCTTCTCGCCGGGCTTCACGACCAACAGGTCGCCGGGTCGCACCTGGTCTGCGGGCACCATGATCTCGCTGCCGTCACGGATCAGACGCGCTTCCTTAGCACCCAGGCGGATCAGATCCCGGATCGCGGCGGAGGCCCTCCCGCGCGAGGTCGCCTCGAGGTACTTGCCGAGGAGGATCAGCGTGATGATCGTTCCGGCAGTCTAGAAGTACACATCCTCTTGACCGGCGACGACCGCCCAGGCGCTGTAGAGGTACGCGGTCAGGGTTCCGACGGCGATGAGCGTGTCCATGTTCGCCTCGCGCCGGCGCGCCAGCTTGGCCGCGTTCGCGAGGAACCCCCACCCCGCCCAGAACTGCACCGGCGTGACGAGCACCCAGGCCGTCACCATGGCCCAGCGGGCGTCGGAGAGCATCGCGATCCCCATCGCCGGCGCGCTCAAGATCGCGCCCAGGGCGAAGCGGCGGAGATAGCTTCGAGCTTCAGTCGACGCCCGTTCGTCCTCGCCGGCGCCGCGCAGGCGGGCGCCGTACCCGGCGCGCTCGACCGCAGCGATGAGGGAGCCCGCGTCGGCGCGCTGCTCGCCGTCGACGACGACCCGGGCGCGCTCGGTCGCGAAGTTGACGTTCGCCTGAACCACGCCGGGCTGTCGCGTCAGGACCTTTTCGATCCGGGTCGCGCAGGAGGCGCAGGTCATGCCCTCGAGGTCCAGCTCGACGGGCTCGTGCCCAGTGGTTGCCATCGCGCCTAGTATACCCCCTGGGGGTATAGGGGCTCCACCCCGGTCAGATCAGATCACGGGCCAGGGCCGCGGCGCCGACCACCCCGGCGTCGTTGCCCAGTTCGGCGGGCACGACGCGGACCGGGGTGCGCCAGGACGGGCCGAGCACGTGGGCCATCATCGACTCCCGCGCCGGCCCGAGGAGCAGCTCGCCCGTGCCTGCGGCGGCACCGCCCCCGATGACGATCACCTCGGGATCGAAGATGTTGACGATGCTGGCCAGCCCTAGGCCCAGCAGCCGGCCGATCGAGGCGACGACGTCCTGAGCGAACGCGCTGCCGGCCCTGGCGGACTCCCCCACGAGCTCGCCGGTGATCTCGTCGAGGTTCCCCGCGACCGACGCGAGCATGTCTGCACCCGCACCGCCCTCGACCCGCTGGCGCGCGAGCCGGCCGATCGCGGTGCCGGAGGCGACGGCCTCCCAGCAGCCGCGGTTCCCGCAGCCGCATACCGGACCGTCCGGATCGATCACGATGTGCCCGAGCTCGGCGCCGACCCCGTAGTGCCCACGATAGATCCGACCGCCGATGATGATCCCGCCGCCGATCCCGGTGCCGACGGTGACCATGATCTGATCGCCGGCGTCGCGGCCCGCTCCGTGGAGCGCTTCCGCGAGGGCGGCGACGTTGGCGTCGTTGTCGACGACGACGGGGAGGCCCAGCCTTTCCGAAAGCGTGTCACGGACCGGCACGTTGCGATAGGCCAGGTTAGGCGCGCCGAGGATCACACCGCGTGCGACGTCGACGAGACCCGCCGCGCCGACGCCGGCCGCGGCCGACGCGGGCGCGGCCGCCTTCATCTCGCGAGCGACCTTAAGCGTCGCCGAGGTGATCGCGGTGGGCTCGTCCGATTCGGTGGGCACCTGGCGGCGGGCGATGACGTTCCCATCGGAATCGACGACCGCGGCGGCGATCTTCGTCCCGCCGATGTCGATGCCGATCGTCGGAGGAGAACTCACCTAACGCTGATCCGCTGGAGCGTATTCACCTGTTCCCAGCGGTCCCCCTGCGCCTCGACGAGCGCACGGAAGGCGAGGAAGAGCTCGTGGCCGGCGACCATCAGATGTTGCATCGCTTCGGGCCGGCTCTGCTGCAGCGCGTACAGCGACATGCAGATCGGGCAGACGAGGCACTGCGCCGACATGCCCGGCTTAAACGGTGACGCGGGTGGAACGTCGCCCGCCGCCTCGTGGCCGTGCAGCGGCTCCTGGGGAGCCTCTCGGCGCGTCCGTTTGGGAGGTGCCTCGCGACGCGGCGGCTTGCGACGCGGCTTGGCGGCGGTCCGAGCCGACGACTTCTTGGCCGTCGGCTTCTTCTTCGCCGGCATCAGGCTCCACCTCTGGCGGCCCGGCGCGACGCGGGTGGCGGCTGGGCCGCTCCGGGGCGAGGTTCGCGCCGCTCGAACGTGATGTTCAGCCGGCCGTCCTCGAACGCGGCGTCGGCGATCTCGAGCCGCGAGAGTACGGTCGGCAGCATGAGGCTACGCCGGTACGGGCCCACCTTGACATGGATGTCGTCGCCCTTACGCATGAGATCCAGCTCGCCTTTGTCGGTGAACGCAAGCCGCAGCGACAGCACGTACTTGTCGCCGCTCTTGCGCACCTGCACCGGATCGTCCTTGTAGAGGATCGAGGTCGGGTCTTGCTTCCCGTAGAGATCCTTCCCGAGCTTGTCGAGGAGCTTCACGCCGATCATCTCGCGGTCGTACAGCGGGACCGTGAGCACCGGCACGGGTGAGAACGATTCACGGATCGTTGCGAGGTGCTCGCTCTGAACCGCTTTCCATTTCTCGAAGTAGGGATCGTGGACCTCGTCGGGAAGGAGCCGGTTGCACACCACGGCGTCGACCCGGTAGCCGAACAGGTTGAGGTACGTGTAGGTGCGCCGCGCCTCGGCGATCACCATCTTCTCGGCGTTCATCACGAGCCGCACGGTGCTCGTCTTCTGATCGGTCAGCAGGCCTCGAACGTCCTCGAGGGTGTGATGCATCCGCTCGATCGCTTTGAAGACCTGATCGTTGGCGATGAGCGGACCGATCACCCGGTTGAAAACCGGCCGCACGACCTTGGCGACCTTGCGCTCGATGGGGAAGATCCGCTCGAAGTACCAGTTGAGGACGTCGGGGAGGCTCAGGAGCCGGAGCGTTTCCGCGGTCGGCGCGCAGTCGACGACGAGCAGGTCGTAGGAGCCGTCGTCCGAGGCGCGCTTAACGTCGGTGAGGCTGAACAGCTCGTCCAGGCCGGGGATGACCGACAGCTCCTCGGCGCTGATCGCGTCGACGCCACCCCACTCCATGATGCCGAGCCCGTACTCCTGGATCTCGCGCCAGCC
>Ga0299907_10003100_pt1 | contig 10554 bp, 9 predicted proteins | sample RVTome_16_FD_198680 | JGI IMG/M metagenome (GOLD analysis project Ga0299907, IMG submission 198680) | Soil microbial communities from uranium-contaminated site in the Upper Colorado River Basin, Wyoming, United States - RVT152D67 (version 2) ... | reverse complement strand
CCGTCCTCGTCGGTCAGACCCGCTCCGACCGGCTCCCAGCCGCCCCCGGCCATGACCTCCAGCTCGACCGCGACGCCGGCGGCGGGTCGCCCGATCGAGGTGTCCAGCACGTGCGTCGTGAAGGCTCCCATGCTGGGCATCATCCTCCGGTGGGGGCGAGCGGCGCCACGGGGCGGACGAGCTTCTCGAGGCGGAGCCGCGTGATCTGGCGTTGCTGTTCGGTCGCCTCGGCCAGCTCGGTCGCGGGGTCGTTGTCGAGGCGGACGCGCAGGGCGTCGAGCATCTCCTGCGCGCTCCTGCCCGTGGCGTTGATCAGGAAGACCATTCCGAACCGATCCTCGTACTCGCGGTTGGCCACCTCGAGCGCTCGGAGAACTTCGTCGCTCGTATCGGCCGTACCGGTCTGCTCGCTCCGCGCCCACGCAGATCCGCCGCCGTCGCCGATCCGGGGATGCTCGGCGAACGCCTCGAGCCGGTCGCCGGCCGACAGCCCCGCCCACACGTCGTCGGAGGTCTCGAGCAGCGCGTCGAAGGTGGCGAACGGCCGAGCCTCCTGCAGCCGCTTGGCCCACGCGCGCGAGCCGCAGCACGCGAGCACCCGCTCCTCGAACAGCTCGGGCGTCTTGGCGTTCAGCCAGCGGACGCCGAACGAACGCCAGCCGTCGTCGGTCACCCTCCCGTGCACGCGGAGCCGAGCCACCCCGCCGTCGGGATGGATGTTCAGCCGGACCTGGGTCGCAGGCGCCGGCGGGTCGATCGGGAACGCGACCCGCCGATGTGGGCCGAGCTTGCGACGCGAGAGGACCTCGGACCATGCCGGCTCGGCCTCCGGGTCGGCGGCCACGTCGGGCGTGACACGGACGTCCAGCGAGCAGGTGTTCGGGTAGTTCCCCTTGAAGTTCGACGTGTCGACGTCGACGCGTTCGATCTGCGTCTCGGCGGCCAGCCGAAGCACAACCCAGTCGTGGCCCTCGCCGCGCCGCCTCCTCGTCTCCCACCCGTCGTGCATGCCGTGCGAGTCGCCCGGCGCGATGAGGTTGTGCGGCGAGGAGAAGAACAGGTCGCTCGCGTCCAGCACGGACCCGCCCGAGAGCGAGGCCGCGACGTCGGTTCGGCCACCGGGGTCGGTCAGCGTTCTGAGGTCGGGAAGCGGTTCGCCGTGCACCCGGAGCCTCGCGACCCCGCCGTCGGGGAAGATGTTGAGGCGAAGGTGGGTGACTCGGAGCGGCGAGGCCACGTCGAACCGGTTGACCGAGTCGCCCTCGAGCGGGGACTCGGACAGCAGCTCGAACCACTCCACCCCGGTGATGTCGTCCTCCTCGACCACGGCACCCTCGACCGAGCAGCGATCGGGGTAATTGCCCCGGAAGAAGCTGGTGTCGACGACGGCGCCTCGGACGATCCCCGCCACGCCGAGGCGGACGATGCACCAGTCGTGACCCGGATCGCGCCGGCGGCGCGTCTCCCAGCCGTCCATCTCCTTGCCCCGGTCGGTGTAGCGATCGGGATCGAAGACGGGAGCCCCGGGCTGCAGCAGGTTCTCCTTGGGCGCGAAGAACTCGTCGTTCGCGATCAGCACCATCCCACCGAGGCGCCGAGCGGCGAGGTCGGGCAGCGTCGTGAAGTCGCTCACGCCGCTCCCCGTCGAAGCAGGCGACCCACCTGCTGGTTCGGGAAGCGGCCGTCCGTGTAGACCTGCACACCCCGAACGTACGTGGCGACGACCCGTCCGTCGAGTCGCCGTCCAGCGTACGGCGTGACCGGGTTGCGGTGGTGGAGCTCGGAGGGGTCGATCTCGGATGCCTCGTCCGGTTCGAACAGCACGAGGTCGGCGTCCTTGCCTTCGGCGATCGCGCCCTTACGCTCGAGCCCGGCGATCCGGGCCGGACCTTCGCTCATCCAGCGGCAGACGTCCTCGAGCCCGAACCCTCGAGCACGGGCCTCGGTCCAGACCGCCCGGAGGCCGAGCTCCACGGAGGCGATGCCGCCCCACGCCTCGAAGAACGAACCGGCCTTCAGCTCCGGTAGGCACGGTGAGTGGTCGGACACGACGCTCGAGAGCGCCCCGGCTCGAAGACCCTCCCACAGACGTTCCCGATTCTCGGCGTCCCGGATCGGAGGCGCGCATTTGAACTCGGTCGAACCGTTCGTGATCTCCTCGGCTTCGAACGAGAGGTAGTGCGGACAGGTCTCGGCCGTGACCCGCCCCTTCGAACCATCGACGAAGTCGAGACACGATGACGCCGAGAGATGCAGGACGTGCGTTCGACACCCAGTCGCGAGGCTCGCCGCGATCACGCCAACGACCGCCCCCTCCTCGGACTCGAGCGGTCGGGATGCCAGGTACGTCGGGTATGCGAACGGGTCTGCCCCCGCCAGGCGTTCCGCCGCCGCTTCGATCGGTCCAGGGAGCTCGGCGTGCACGATCAGCAGCCCGTCGAACGCCGCGATCTCCGTCATCGCCTCTCGGAGCTGATCGAGATCCAGCGGTGGGAACTCGGTAACACCTGACGGGCACATGAACGCTTTGAACCCAAAGACGCCCGCTCGATGGAGGTCGACCAGATCGCCGAGGTTGCCGGGGACGGCCCCACCCCAGAACCCGACGTCCACGTGCACCTTGCCCTCGGCCGCCGCGCGCTTCTGGGCAAGCGCCTCGGGCGAGGTCGTCGCCGGGATGCTGTTGAGCGGCATGTCGATGATCGTCGTCACGCCGCCGGCCGCGGCCGCCCGGGTCGCCGTGTCGAACCCCTCCCACTCGGTGCGTCCGGGCTCGTTGACGTGCACGTGGGTGTCGACGAGCCCGGGCAAGATCACGCCGTCGCCGACCTCGACGACCGGAACACCCGACGGCACGTCATCGAACGCCGCCACGCGCTCGACGCTCCCGTTCGCGATGTGGATGCAGGCCTCGCGCGTGCCGTCGGGCGTCACCACCCGGCGGCCGCGGATCAGGAGTTCGGCTCCGTGCACCACCGCATCGTGGCACGCGCCCGAACGCCTACGCTAACCGCCGTGAGGACCGTCCTTCGCGGTGCGCGGTGGCCCGGTGACGTCGCGGTCCGCGACGGCCGGATCGAGGCCGTCGGGTCGATGGCCCAGGAGCCGGGCGACGAGGTGATCCGATGCGACGGGGACCTCGTCACCGCGGGGCTCGTGAACACGCATCACCACCTCTACCAGTGGATGACGCGGGGCCGGTGCGTGGGGTGCGACCTCTTCGGCTGGCTCGTCGAGCTCTACCCCGTCTGGGGACGCCTCGACGTCGCGGACGTTCGGGCGGCCGCGCTGGTCGGGCTCGCCGAGCTCGCGCTCACCGGCTGCACGACCGCGGCCGACCATCACTACCTGGTGCCGCGCGGCGACGACACGGTGTTCGACGCGATCGTGGACGCCGCGAGGACGGTCGGGATCCGCCTCCACCTGGCCCGCGGCTCGATGGACCTGGGCGAATCCCGGGGCGGCCTTCCTCCGGACCATGTCGTCGAGGAGATCGACGCGATCCTCGCATCGACCGAGTCGGTGATCGCGCGGCACCACGACGGCGAGCGCGTCATCGTGACGGTCGCGCCGTGCAGCCCGTTCAGCGTCACGCCCGAGCTCATGCGCGAGTCGGCGGCGCTCGCCCGCCGCCACGGCCTCCGGCTGCACACCCACCTGGCCGAGACGGTCGACGAGGAACGCGACGTGCTCGAACGCTTCGGCCGGCGTCCCGTGGATCTGCTCGGCGACCTCGGGTGGATCGACGGCGACGTGTGGGTGGCGCACGGGATCCACTTCGACGACGCCGAGGTGGCTCGGCTCGGGGCCGCCGGGACGGGAGTGGCGCACTGCCCGTCGAGCAACGCACGGCTCGGCGCCGGGATGTGCCGTGTGGTCGACCTCGAGGCCGCGGGCGCGCCCGTGGGCCTCGGCGTGGACGGGGTGGCGTCCAACGAGGTCGGCGGCCTGCAGCCCGAGCTCCGGCAGGCGCTCTACACGGCTCGACAGCGTGCCGGCCGCGCGGACGTGTTCATGCCTCCGGATGCGCTCCGCCTGGCGACCGAGGGCGGCGCTCGGTGCCTCGGGCGGGGCGACATCGGCGTGCTCGAACCCGGCTACCGGGCAGACCTGGTCGTCTGGCCCGGCGACGATCTCGGCGACGTCCCCGACCCGCTCACGGGACTGGTCCTCGGTCCCGATCGGCGAGCCCGGCACGTCCTGGTCGAGGGGGAACCCGTCGTCCGTGACGGTGTGCTCCTCGGGGCGGACGAAGGCGCGCTCCGCCGAGACCTGGCCGAACGCGCCCGCCGGCTCTGGCCCTGAACGCGGGTCCGAACCCTCGCGGGAGATCGTGCCCACCATCGCCATCGCCTAGGGTGCGTCGACATGCCGCTGCAGAACCGCGTGACGCCGCTCGGCGACCTCGTCGCCGAACCCGGACGCGGGCTCGTGTACGGGAACCGTGGGTGCCTGCACGACGAACGGGGTCGCATCCGCCGGCGGTTCAACGGCAAGCGGTGGATCGCGTGCCGGCTTCGGTTCCGCGGCTGGCATCGAGAGCCGCTGCTGCAACCGGGCCGCTTCACCGAGCTGTTCTTCCTCGACGAGGCGACCGCGTTCGCCGCGGGGCATCGTCCATGCGCGCTCTGCCGCCGCGAGGACTACGTGCGGTTCGGGGAGATCTGGCGCGAGCTGCATCCGGACCAGGTCGGCGCCGACGCGATCGACGGGCAGCTCCACACGGAGCGGATCGATGCGGGGTCGCGCACGCATCGTCTGCACGAGGCGGCGCTCGACGAGCTCCCCGACGGCGCGTTCGTCCTGCGAGGCGATGTGCCGTTCCTCGTGGTGGGCGACGAGCTTCTGCGGTGGACGACCGCGGGGTACGTCGAGCACACACCCAGACCCGCTCGCGCCCGAACGACGCTCGTTACACCCCCATCGCTGGTGGAAGTACTGCGGGCCGGCTGGCGTCCGAAGGTCCCGCTGCTCCATCCGTCGGCGGCGCCGGACGACGCAACGGGGTAGCCGCGGCGTCGGGAGGGGCGACTGATCGGGCGCTACCATGCACGGCGTGTCATCGGCGCCGGCGATGCAGACCTTCTACGACGGCTGGGCGAACTACCAGCGACTTCTCCTCACCGCGATCCGCGAGCTGACGCCGGAACAGCTCGCGCTTCGGCCCGCTCCGCGCCTCTGGGCCGTCTGGCAGCTCGCCGGTCACATGGCTGGATCGCGGGCCTACTGGTTCCACGACGTCCTCGGCGAGGGTGACCCGGCCACTCGTGACTTCTTCCGCGTGACCAGCACGACGGTTCCCGACCTGCCGCTCGAGGACGCGGGGTGGGAGGACGATGAGGACCACCCTCGGGGGCCAGAGGAGGTCGTCGACGCTTTCGAGCTGACCTGGGCGACGATCGACGACTGCCTCCAGCGCTGGACGCCGGACGACCTCGCTGTCGAGTTCACGCGCCTGCGCCGCACGGGCACCCAGACGTTCACACGACAGTGGGTGATCTGGCACCTGATCGAGCACGACCTCCATCACGGCGGGGAGATCTCGCTCATCCTCGGGAGCCACGGCCTCTCCGGCCTCGACCTGTAACGAGCCTCGTCGATCCCGGCATCGATCGCCCGAGACCATCGTCGTCGACCCGACCGCGCGTTGCCACCGGGCGACCCCCCGCGCAAGCAACGACCGACGGTAGGTGGCGGGAGGGGTGGGATTCGAACCCACGTACGGGTCGCCCCGTAAGCGGTTTTCAAGACCGCCGCCTTCGTCCGCTCGGCCACCCTCCCGCCGCAAAGGGTAGCCGAGGCCGAGCACGACCCGTTTCTGCCACCATGGTCCGATCGACATGACCGAGCGCAACCGACGCGAGAGCACCGGGCCCTGGGGCGACCGGCTCGACCCGAGCACCGACGAGGCGAGGTACCGCGCGCTCGTGGAGAACCTGCCCGCGGTGATCTACCAGGTGGCGCCGGACGACGACCGCCGGACCATGTACGTGAGCCCCCACGTGGAAACGGCCCTCGGCTATTCGCGCGAGGAGTGGCTCGGTCAGCCGGACATCTGGATGGAGCTCCTGCACCCGGACGACCGGGAGCAGATCCTGGCCGCGCACGACCTGCACAACGAGACGGGCCGGCCCTGGAGCCGCGAGTACCGGCTGATCGCGAACGACGGCCGGGTCGTCTGGATCCGCGACGTCGCGACGCTGGTCCGGGACGACGACGGCCATCCGGAGCACTGGCTCGGCGTCCAGCTCGACATCACGGAGCTGAAGGCCGTCGAGGGGGAGCTTCGCGGGGCCAGGGACGAGCTCGAGCAGCGCGTCGCCGAGCGCACCGCGGAGCTCGAGGAGGCGAACGCGTTGATGTCGCTCGAGATCGGCGAACGCCGGCGCGCCGAAGCCGATCTCCGAACGGCCGAGCACCGCTACCGGCTGCTCGCCGAGCAGATCCCGGCCGTGACGTACATCTGGGAGCCGAGCCGTCCCGAGGGTGCAGATCCCCGGAACTACACGTCTCCACGGATCGAGCAGCTCCTCGGCTACACCGTGGACGAGTGGCACGCGTCCGAGGACTTCTGGATGTCACGCCTGCACCCGGACGACCGCCCCGGCGTGCTCGCTGGATCTATCCGCTCCGAGACGACCGGCGAGCCGTTCGCGATGGAGTACCGCTACCTCCACAAAGACGGGCACATCGTGTGGGTGGCGGACTATGCGATCTTGCTCTCTGGGGAAGAACGGCGCCGACATTTGTTCCAGGGCGTCATGATCGATGTCACGGCACGCAAGGAGGCTGAGCACGCGGCGGCAGAGTCCGAGCTCCGGTACCGCGACCTGGCCGAACAGGTCCCGGGCATCATCTACATCCTCGACCTGCACCCGACGGAGCACGATTTCACGCTCCGCTACGTGAGCCCGCAGCTCTCGCAGATCCTCGGCTATGACCCCGAGAGCTGGGCAGATACCGATCGTTGGCTCGAGACGGTGCTTCCTGAGGATCGTGAGCGCGTCCGATCGTGGGATGCCGGCATCGCGGACTCGTCCCAGACCGACTTCGAGTTCGAATACCGGATGTTCCACCGCGACGGGAGCATCCGATGGGTGCGAGACCGGGGACACGTCCTTTCGCGGGACGCGCTCGGTCGCCCGACGGTGCTTCAGGGCTTGGTCTTGGACGTGACCGACGCGCGTCGGATCGACAGAGAACACCGTGAGGCCCGGATCCGCTACCGATCGCTCGTCGAGGCGATCCCGGCGATGACCTACGTCGAGCACGCGACCCCGGACGCGCCCGAGGAGTCTCTGTACGCGTTCGTCAGCCCGCAGATCGAGGAGATCCTCGGGTTCACACCCGAGGAGGCGACGAACGACCCTCTCTTCTTCGAGCGGACCCTGCATCCGGACGACCTGGAACGTATCCGGGCCGCGAACATCCAGGCTGAGTCGACCGGTGAGCCGTTCGACGAGGAGTTCCGACAGATCACCAAGGACGGCGGGATCAGGTGGATGCACGACCGCTCGGTCCTGGTCCGCGATGACGACGGCGCGCCGAGCTTCTGGCACGGCGTGACGATCGACATCACCGCCCGGAAGGAGGCGGAGCGTAGCCTTCGTCTGCTCGAGGAGCGGTATCGCTCGCTCGTCGAGCAGATCCCCGCCGTCACGTTCATCGAGACGCCGGGTGGGCCACCCGACGAGACCTGGTTCAGCTACCTCAGCCCGCAGGCCGAGCAGATCTTCGGGTTCAGCGCCGAGGAGCTGCTCGCCAACCCCAACCACTTCGGCGAGTTCGTGCACCCCGAGGACCGCGAACGCGTGTACGCGGCCAACACGTACTCGGAGGAGACCGGCGAGCCCTTCAACGAGGAGTTCCGGATCGTCCGAGCCGATGGCCGCGTCGTGTGGCTCGACAGCCGCGCCGTGCTCGTGCGGGACGACGAGGGCAACCCGCGGTTCTGGCAGGGAGTAGCGATGGACGTCACCGCCCACCGGGAGCTCGAGAGCCGCTTCCGCGACCTCGCGGGGATGGTGTTCGGCGAGCTCGGCGACGACGCCGACTAGCCCTTCGGTCGGAGCTCGCGGAGGCTCTCGGGCAGGTACGTGTGGAGCGCGGTGGGCAGGGCGACGCTGCCATCGGCACGTTGGTTGTTCTCGAGGATCGCGATCAGCGTCCGCCCGATCGCCGTGGCCGTGCCGTTCAGCGTGTGCAGGACCTCAACCTCCCCCGAGCTCCGCCGGATCCTGGTCTGCCCACGTCGCGCGCCGTAGTCGGTGTAGTTCGAGCACGAGGTGAGCTCCCGGTACCGGTCCTGCCCGGGCAGCCACGCCTCGAGGTCGTACTTCTTGGCCGCCGCGCTTCCCAGATCCCCGGCCGCGGTGTTCGTGACGCGGTAGGGGACATCGAGCTTGCCGAGGATCTCCTCCTCGATGCCGAGGATGAACTCGAGCTCATCCCAAGACTCCTCCGGCCGAGCGAACGAGAACATCTCGACCTTGTCGAACTGGTGGACGCGGAACATCCCGCCCATGTCCTTGCCGTAGGTGCCGGCCTCGCGACGGAAGCACGTGGAGTAGCCCGCGTACCGGATCGGCAGGTCGGCCTCGTCGAGGATCTCGCCCGCGTGGAACGCCGCGAGAGACACCTCCGACGTCCCCACGAGGTACAGCTCGTCGGGGCTCGTCACGTAGATGTTGACCTCGTCCGTGGGCAGGAACCCGCTTCCGAACATCGCCTCCTGGCGAACCAGCACCGGCGGGATCACCGGCACGAACCCGCGGACCGTGAGGATGTCGAGCGCGTGCCGGACGAGCGCGAACTGCACCTGCACGATGTCGCCGAGCAGGTAGACGAACCGCGACCCGCTGGTCCGAGCGCCCCGTTCGGTGTCGAGCATGCCGAGGAGCTCACCGAGCACGGCGTGGTCTCGCGGCTGGAACTCGAACGTCGGAGGCTCACCGTGACGCCGAACCTCGACCGCGTCCTCGTCGGTGAACCCGTCGGGCGCCGACTCGTGCGGCACGTTCGGCGTCCTCGCGAGCAGATCCGACAGCTCGGCCTCGACCTGCTCGAGCTGTGGCTCGAGCTCCTTCACCTCCGCGGAGACTCGAGCCACCTCGCCGATCAGCCGCTGCTTGTCCTCGCCCTCGGCGCGGCCGATCGCCTTGCCCGACCGGTTCTGCTCCGCGCGGAGCTCCTCGACGCGAACGGTGAGCTGACGCCGTCGATCGTCGAGGGCGAGGATCAGGTCGACGGCGTCCGCGAGGTTGCGTCGGGCGAGGCCTTTGCGGAAGCGGTCCGGATCCTCCCGGATCGCCCGAACGTCGAGCACCTAGACCTTGGCCTCCTCGGCCTCGGCAGTGGCCCCCTTCGCCGGAGCAGCGGCCTTCTGCGGCTGAGCCTGTGCCGGCTGCTGGTCCATGATCGACTGCCCCTGGAAGATCCCGCCGTCCTCGACGACGAGCGTCTTCGACGTGATGTCGCCGTCGACGCGGCCGCCGCGAGCCAGCTCCGCGCGTCCCTTCACCGTAATCGTGCCCTTGAACCTACCGGCGACCACCACGTTCTGAGCCCGGATGTCCGCCTCCACCTGGCTCTGCGGCGAGAGCAGCACGTCACCCTCGGCGTTGATCTGCCCCTTCACCTGCCCGTCGATCCGGAGCGACCCCGCCGAGACGACCGTGCCCTCGAGCTTGGCCCCCTGTCCGACGATGGTGACCTCTCCACCTTGTCCGCCTTGATCTGCCATCCCTCGCACCTCCGTCCGCACTTTCTCGGTGGTCGTCTCGCCGTGCTCGTCCGAAGGCGCGTGCTCCGGCGCGGCGGGCAGGCCGTCTGCTGCCCGATCCGGGTCGTCCCGCCGCCAGATCACGTCGCCGTCACCGCCCTGTCCGCACCAGGCTCGAGCGCCTGCCGGATCGCCTCCTCTTCTTCGATCGACAGACTGTAGGGGCTGTGGCCCTCCGAGACCGGTTTCGCGTACACCCTCGTGTCGTGTCGCCCGTTGATCGACGTCATGACGACGCCCGTCCCGTTGTCGTCCAGAAGGGCGCAGGAGAACGACAGCCGGCCGCCGACGTCCTCGAACGCGTCGTAGCGCACCAGCCCGACGTTGCGAACCGCGCCCTCGATGTCGGTCTGTTGTCTTCGATCCGTGCCCGCGAGCGCCCGAACCGCCGATTCCAGCCGCGAGAGACGGGTCGACTGGCCTTCGAGGATCCCGTGCAGCACCTCATCCATCTCGACCGGCTCGCGGTGGCGACGCCGGCCCGGCGCCAGGGCCGACAGCACCATCGCCAGTGCGGCCAGTCCGATCGCGACCAGGACGAGCCGGCTGAGGGTTTCTGCTGAGAAGGTCATCGTCGGGATCCGCTCGAAAGGGCCACTGACCTGGGGCTTTCTGCGAGGGCCGAAGTATACAATCAACCCCCTGGCGGTCGAACGGATCGCTCGCCTGGGAGCCGACCGGATGCGACTCGCCTACTTCGATTGCATCGCCGGGATCTCGGGCGACTCGGCCTTGGGCGCACTGGTCGACGCCGGGGTCGACAGGACGGAGCT
>Ga0299907_10003099_pt1 | contig 10555 bp, 8 predicted proteins | sample RVTome_16_FD_198680 | JGI IMG/M metagenome (GOLD analysis project Ga0299907, IMG submission 198680) | Soil microbial communities from uranium-contaminated site in the Upper Colorado River Basin, Wyoming, United States - RVT152D67 (version 2) ... | reverse complement strand
CCGGGTCGATCTGCTCCTCCTCGATGACTTCGTGCTCCAACCCCTCGACCCGCTCGACACCGCCGACATCTACGAACTCATCGTCGAGCGCCACCGGGCCGCCTCCACCGTCGTCACGTCGAACCGGGAGCCGATCGAGTGGATCGGCCAGATGGCCGACGCCCTCCTCGCCCAGTCCGCCATCGACCGGTTCCAGTCCGCGGCCTACGAACTCGTCCTCGACGGCGAGTCCTATCGCCGCCGCCAAAACCCGGCCTCGACGTCGGCGGCACAACCCCCCGAACCAGACGGCGACGACCACGCCCTTGACCACCTGCCCGGCGGGCCGACATCATCACCCCGCCGACGCAGGAGACCCACGCCAGGTGGTCCCATCACACTGGCGGAAAGACGGTCCCATCGCGCTGGCGGGCGACAGACGACCTCGTTACGCCGGTAGAGCTGTGCCGACGTCACCGCGAGGTCGGCCTCCCGCTGACCTCTTCCGCGGTTTGGCCTCGTATCCGTGAACCCGTCATCCTCCGCTACAAGGGAATCGTTGATTCATGCGTCAACGTAAACCTCCCGGCAGCTGCCAGCTGACCACGAAGTCCGCTGGCTTCGAGATATTGCGTCTGTCCCCATCTCCTTTAGGTGGGGACATGCCCGTCGCTGTCTCCACATCATCGCAGTGGGGACATGAGCCGAAACGCACGTCTCGTCAGTCGTACGGGATCACTGGCCGTCTTACGCGCGCGAATCGCTCCGCGGGCTAACGGCCTTCCCCGGGCAGAGCCCGCTGTCGTCCTCGTCACTGCTGGAGCATGGCTGCCAGCGGCCGGGACATCTGCGTGCCCGGTGTCTCCAGCCCCGCCAGCCGAAGTACGACAACCCGGTGCACGGCTCGTCCCGGCCTCGCTGAAGACTGGCGAAGTCGGGCCTACCGGGCGACCGTCTGAAACGACACCGGCAGCGCCGAACCCTTCACCAACATCCTCGACATGGGCGGGCCGGTTCGAACACGGCTTGGCCAGAAACGGCGCTAACCGTGCGTCCAGAGCCCACTGGGGTTACAAGCTGTGACGCCGTCCATCGGCTCGACACGGCAGGGCGGCGCCGTCCTGCCCCTCCAGGCGCGCACCGACGCCGCGTCCTGGTTGGGCGGCCGCAGCTGCATCGACGTCATCCCCACTCGGAACCCCATCATCGAGGCGCTCGGGCACCATCCGACTGGCGACTACGGGGAGTCCGAGGCGTCACCGGCTGTGCGACGACGCCCAGACCGTGTGGGGACCAGAACCAGAACGACTCGCCACTCCCGCTCGCCATGATCTCCGGGTAGACCCGGCCAGGGCCCACCACGGCCTACTCCGGACGCTGATCAGCACGCCAATGGCCGGCGTCAGGCCCAGCCCCCCCGTGCAGCTTGCTGAGGACCCAGGCGTCGTCGGCAGCGTCACCGGCGTGACATTCGACTGGTCAGAGAGACGATGGACAAAACGGCCGACGGCTCTTACCGTCGACCGGCAACTACCACGCACCACTCACGTCCCGGCACGCGGCTGAATGCGAAGTGTCACCGTCCCGTTCCGGATGTCGACGACCTTTCAGGAGGAGAACATGGAGAAATCGGATGGCGCTCTCCGGCTGGCCCTCGCCCGAGCGGTGGCTGATCGCAATGTGGATGCCCAGGCCATCGATCAGGTGGTGGCCCGCCTCGGGAAGTTCGACCACAAGATCCGGGGCGTGAACCCCTGCATCTATGGGATATGCCTTGATTTCTTCCTCGAACGGCCCGAGCTTGACGACCTCCTGAACAAGGCGCTCGAGGTCGGGCGGGTGCACGGACTGCGCGTCTTCCCCTGGGGGATCCCGTGGCCCGACATCTTCCGGGTCGAATTGGAGACACAGTTCGAGGAGATCCCCGACGCCGTCGCGTCGAGAGCCCTCACGCTGGGGCACTGACTCGCCGGCGACGGCATCGCCCCCCGCGATCATGAACTGCCTTCTTCCGCAGCGGATTGTCCAACTTCACGTCACGACTCGCTGCAACCTCACTTGCGCCCACTGCTACAGCTCGTCTTCGCCCGACCAGAGGTCCGGTCTAGACCCGGCCATCGTGGTCCCGGCGTTACGGGCCCTGCGGGCGGAGGGGTACGAAGTGCTCAGCGTCTCAGGCGGCGAGCCCTTCTTGTATGCGCCCCTGAGCGAAGTCGCGGCGGAGGCGAGCCGTCTCGGCTACCACGTGACCGTCGTCACCAACGGTGCTGCAGTGACCGAGGCCAAGGCGGCCTCGGTCTGCAGCGCCGTCCGTACCGCGGCGGTCAGCATCGAGGGGCGGCCGCAACACCACGACGCCATCCGGCGCAAGGCGGGCGCGTTCGATCTCGCCATCCGCGGCTTCCGCCACCTCTCGGCCGTGGGGATCACCACCGGGATGATCGCCTGCGTGACCCGCTCGAGTCTTCCGGACGTGCCCTGGCTCCATGAGCTGGCCCGGGCCGAGCGGGCCAGCCTCCTTCAGCTCCGCCCCCTCGCCCTCACCGGGCGGGCCTCCACCACCCTGGACAGTGAAGCGCTCGACCGGGACGACGTGACCCGGCTGGCGGTGGTCGCGGCGCTCCTGGGCGACACCGATGACCTGCCCTTCGTGCAGTGTGACCTCGCCCCCGTCCGGGAGCTGTTGACCAGCGGACCGGCTCAGTTCGCGCTCTTGGACGGCGACGCCCCAGCTGCGCCCCTCAGCACGCTGGTGAACCCGCTCGTCGTCGCCGAGGACGGGAGCGTCCGCCCCTTCGCCTACAACGTGGCCGAGCGCTATCACCTCAGCACGATCGATGCCCTTGCCGCTGGACGGTGGGAGGTGCTCCCACCCGCGGCGGGCGGCCGCCTGGCGCGGCTGCTCCGACAGACCTTCGCGATCATCGCCGACCGCGATGCCCACTTCGTCGACTGGTACGCGACGTTGACCGATACCTCCCACCGGGTCGCGTCGCCGCAACTCTGCAGCCTGGGCTGACGCTCCCCGACTCATCCCCTCTGCGATGGAGGTCATGCCATGTCCAAGCCATCGAAGCGTCACGATGAGGTGGCGCCCCAGGCGACGATCCGCCGCTACCGCAGCCGGGGCGTCGACGTCGAGATTCGAGAGACGACCGTCCGCCCCGTCGGGAAAGACCCGCACACGGGAACCGTGGAGCTGACGCTCGATGGCGTGCCGATCCCCGTCAGCGCGATCGACGGCCAATACCACAGCCAGCTCGCCAACCAGTTCACCGCCTTCGGAACGATCGATGACGTGGTCGAAACGCTCCTGGACAACGAGGGCCGCACGTGGACCCTCCACAGCGGCGGGGGCCACAACCACGGTACGGGGGGTGGACGATGAACATCCGCAAGAACATCTACACGCTCACCGACCAGCAGCTGCAGGACTTCAAGGACGCCCTCAACGCGGCCAAGGCCGACGGAAGCTACGACGCCTTTATCGAACGGCACCACCATTCGATGATGACGCCGACGCCGTGGCAGACGGAGACGCCCGACACCAATGTCCGCAACGTCGCCCACCGCGGCCCGGCCTTCCTGCCGTGGCACCGCTACTTCTGCCGTGAGCTCGAGCTGACGTTGCAGGCGAAGAAGCCGTACCTGACGCTGCCCTACTGGAACTGGGCCGCCGACGCCGCCAACCCACTGGGTGCCGCCCTGTGGAACACCAACCCGGGCCAGCGCATCTACATCGGCGGCGACGGGACCGGCCCCGGCGGCACCGTCGTGACCGGACCGTTCGCCGGGTGGACCGCCCTCATCGCAGGCGCAGGCGGGACGCTCGTCCCCCGGCCGGGTGGGATTCTCCGCCAGCTGGGCAGTAACCCGAACTTTGGATCCGGCCCTGGAGTCCCCTCCTTTCCGACCACGCAGCAGGTCGACGACGCCATCGGGAACATGACGGTCTACGACACTTCGCCGTGGAGTCGGAACAGCGCCAACAGCTTCCGGAATCGCCTGGAGGGCTGGGTTACGAAGCTCCCGGGCGAGAACGGGTCCCAGCTCCACAACCGTGTCCACATCTGGGTGGGCGGCGACATGGGCCCCGGCACATCTCCCAACGATCCCGTCTTCTTTCTCCATCACTGCAACATCGACCGCCTCTGGGCCATGTGGCAGTACGCCCATCCCGGGTCCGCCTATCAGCCGGCCGGCGGCGGACCGGTGGGCCACAATCTGAACAACGTCATGCAGCACCTCACCACCCCGGGCGCTACCCCCGCCGGTTGCCTCGACTACCGGCGGACGATGGGCTTCATCTACGACACCGATCCTCCCCTCGTCGATCTCGCCACACCGACGGTCAACTTCGAGGACGTGCCCACGCTCGAGACGACGTGGCGGGCGGCCGTGTTCCACGTCCGGGCAGCCTCAACCGTCCACTTGGAGGTCGTCCCCGGCAGCGGACCCATCGCCCCTTACTCCGTCACTCCGCTGGGGCCATCGGTGACGCATGTACCGCCGGTTGACAACGCCCCCTATGACGAGGTCCGGGTGTGGTTCGCCTTCACCGGCGCCGCGGCGGCGGGCGTGGCCCCGGACGGCACGGTGCAGATCCGCTGCGTGGAGACGAACCAGGTCTTCACCGTCACCTTGAAGGCGAACACCACGACCCGGCCGGCGACCGGCGTGGTCTTCTGCCTCGACAAGTCCGGCAGTATGGCCTCGCCCGCCGGGACAGGAGGGACGCGGATCCAGCTGCTGCACGAAGCCGCCGCCCGCTGTGTCGAGCTCATCCGCGACGACAGCGGTGCAGGACTCGTCAGCTTCGACCATGACGCCTATCCGGGGCAGCCCCTGGCCGCCCTGACCGCGGCCGGTTCCCACCGAACCGACGTCCTGAAGACCATCAACGGCCTGACCCCCGGCGGCGCCACCTCGATCGGAGACGGGGCGGACCTGGCCCGCATGACCTTGACCGGCGGAGCCGCCGCCTTCCCGCACCAAGCGCTGGTCGTGCTGACGGACGGCCTCGAGAATCAACCCAAGTTCCTGAGTGACGTCGCCGGCTCGATCGACACCCGGACGTTCGCCATCGGCCTGGGCACCGCTCAGCAGGTGAGCACCGGCGCGCTGTCGACCATCGCCCACGGGACCGGCGGATACCTGCTCCTGACCGGTCCGCTCACGACGAACACGGATTCCTACTTCCTGCTGTCGAAGTACTTCCAGCAAATCCTCGTGTCAGCCACCAACGAGGACATCGTGACCGACCCGGCCGGGTTCATCGCCCCAGGGGACGTCGTCCGAATCCCCTTCGACCTGACCGAAACCGACATCGACGCCACTGCCGTCCTCCTGGTCGACGTGTCGGCCGTGCGACTGGCGGTCGAGACTCCGGACGGCGATCTTGTCACCGAGGACGAGCTCGCCGCCCTGGGAGCGCAGGTGACACACGGCACCAACATGACCTACTGCCGGTTCGGGCTGCCGCTACCTGTTAACGGCGGGGCCCATGCCGGCACCTGGCAGGTCGTCCTGGAGGTCGACAAGGCCGGCCTGAGGCGACATTGGACCCACTTGGCCCGGACGGTCGAGGCGGGGATGACACCGGCCGTCGCCCTGGAACGGGCCCGAGCCCATGGCCTGCGCTACAGCGTCACCGTCAACACGTGGAGCAACCTCCGACTGAAGGCGCAGCTGACGCAGACGAGTTTCGAGCCGGGGGCAACAGTCAGGATCGACGCCACGCTCAGCGAATACGGCCTTCCCGTCGACGGACGAACCCGGGTCGAGGCGGAAGTCGTTCGGCCCGACGGGGTGGTCCTCACGCTCCCCCTCCCGGAAGAGGTGCCCGGAGCCTTCACCGGCACGCTCGTCGCCGATCATGGCGGCGTCTGGCGCGTCCGCGTGCTCGCCCGGGGCCGGACCCGGGAAGGGCGGCCGTTCACCCGGGAGCAGCTCCTGAGCGCCGGGGTCACCGTCGGTGGAGACCGACCGCCGCAAAATCCCCCGCCGGAGGAGGACTCGCTCGGTCGGCTCCTTCGCTGCTTGGCCTGTGATCCGAACGTCCGAGGCTGGCTCGAAGAGCGCCGTATCGACGAGGACCGGCTCCTTGAGTGTCTCGGCCCCTCCCGCGGGGTGAGAAACCCGCAGCAGCTCGACGCGTTGGGATAGCGGAGGGCGCGAGCCCGGATCGTGCAGGGGAGCCGTTAAGAGTTGGCGCAACCCCGGAAACTGTTTCCGGCGTTCTGTCGCCCGCCTGCTGTGCAGTTTTGTGTGTGTCTCCAGCTTCTATAGGTGGAGACGTGCGACAGCGCCTCACCCAGCACTATTGGAACCGGACGCGTCGCCGCGAGTGCGCCGGTGAAGAACGGCGATCACGGCCGTGTCCCCGGCAGTGGTGCGGCCATTCCCCCCCGCTCCCCGGCCACCAGCCGTGACCGAGCCACACGGGCAACCCAACCAGCACGGGGCGCGGTGGGCCAACCATCCCTGCGCAACGAACCGATCGTTAACGACAATTCAGGCCGCGGACAGGCCGCGAGAGGCCGCGTAGAGCTCGGTAACCCCGCGAAATAACGCGTATGTCTTTATGCACGTCAACGGCCATTTCGGGCTGAATCCGCAGGTCCATGCAACTCCCGGGCCACTACGAGGAGTACTGGTAATCGGAGCGTTTGTGCAGGTCAGAGCACCTGCGACCCCCCCGCAGGCCGCGAGGAGGCCGCGAGGGCTCCGAGCCCCTTTCGACCGCCCGGCGCGTCTGGTCCTCTGGGTCGGCAGAGGTGCGCGTAGGTGTCGAGCGTCTCCAGGGCGACATGTGGCCGAGTCGCGCTTAGACGACCTTCACCGACGCTCCCCGGGCGATCAGGAGTGAGGCGTAGTAGTGGCGAAGCGCGTGGAACCCTGGACGTCGCGAACCAGCTGCGTGCGTGCCCCGTTCGGGCCCAACCGGCCGTCACCGCCCGCCAAGTTCGGAGACATGGGCTCGGGGCCCACGAACCCTTCCACGCACCAAACGCCACGAAGAGACGACCGCGCCTCCAACGCAGATGATACAGAGCGTCCGGAAACCGCTGGTGGCGCCCGCCGGGAACATCACGGCCAGCATCGCACCCGAGACCCACGCCAGTTGGAAGATCCCCTCGTACCGGGCGAAGGTGCGACCCCGGGCCAGTTCAGGAACGTCGTGCTGAAGCAGGCTGTCAAACGCTAGCCGCCCGGCACCGGACGCGAGACCGACGACGCCGGCGACGACTGCGGCCGATGTCCGGTCGAAACGCGGGCCGGCCCACCAGGCCACGGCCGCCATGGCGCCAAGTGCGGCGACCAGCAGCAACGACTCCCGGAGCACGACCCGCAGCAACGGAGCCAACAGCGATCCGGCGAAGCCGCCGGCGGCCCCGGCGGCCAGGACGACGGCGAAGTCCGCCGCCGCCACTTGCTCGATACGCATCAGGAAGGCGAGCAGAAATGTGATGAACCCCACCGCGGCCCGGGACGCCGCCATGGCGACCCCCGCGGCCATGAGCCGCGAGGTGAGGATCGCCCGGTAGTCAACCAGCCCCTCCCTCCGGGGTTGACGGCTGGCCGGCGACGGCAGCTGCACCCCGGTGATGGCAGCCACGACGAAGACAATGGATGCACCCCACAGGGCGGCATCAACGGCAAAGAGATGGGTCAGGCCGGCCCCTATGCCGGCGCCGGCCCCGCCGGCGATGACCGAGATGACAGCGAGGCGGGCATTGGCCCCGACCAGTGACCGATCGCCACTGCCCACCTCCGGAACCAGCGCGCTGCGGCTCACGCCGTGGACCCGGGAGAGGACGAGGAGCCCGAAGGCCAGCGGGTACACCTCGAGTCGATCCGTCCGGCTGGAGAGCACCACGGCCAGCACCGCCCGTGAGAGGGCGGCGACCACGATCGCCAGACGCAGGGACCCTCGACGACGGTCGAGCCAGGGCCCGACGATCGGAGACAGGAGGGCGAACGGCGCCATCGTCAGGCCGAGATAGAGGGCGATCTGGTGTCGGGCCTCACCAACGGGCACGGCGAAGAACAGCGTGTCGGCCAGCGCGACGGCGACCATGGCGTCGCCGGCGGCATGCGCCGCCTGCGTCTCACCCAGCCGCCGGAACGCACCAGCGGTACCCGCGCTGTTCGTGCGTGTCCGCGCCCTGACCGTCCCGTCGGGCGGCGGAGAGCCAGGAATCCCCGTCATCGAGGTTACGGACCCCGCTTGTGGTCATCGAGCGGGCGCGGCACGATGTGGCGCTGGATATGGGCGGCGGCGTTCCCGAGCCCTTCAACCGTGATGCGGTCGAACGCCCGGAGGGACTGGCTGCTCGCCTCGAAGTAGAGCACCGAGCAGGTGAGGGGCGTCGCCTCGCCCGTTTCGCGCATGCGCAGGCCGGCACCGCCTGTCCCCCCCTCGATCAACATCAGCGTGCCGTCGGAGAGCCGGCGGGAGCTCGCCCGGTGCGCGTGGCCCGCCAGCACCAGGGGCGTGAGCCCACCCAGGTCCGCCGCCACCCGGGGATCGTGTACGAGAACGACGTCGGCGTAACCTGCGCCTTGCACTAGGCGGGCCACCTCAGGCGCGAAGCGGTCGGCGACACCGCGTTCCTCGGAGAGGTCGAGGTCCTGAGTCTTGTCCGGGGTGAACCGAGGGTCCCCGATCCGAGCTGCGCGACGTTCCTGACGAGCGCTGCCACCTGCGAGCGGTACTCGGCATACCGCTTCTGGACCTGTTCGACCGCACCGATGGCCTGCGGAGCGGCCGTGGGCAGGCCCGTGTAGCGAGCGCGGTGACGGCGCCCACGGTGAGGGCCCGACGCGACGGCCGGCGAACGGCGGCGTCCGCCCCGGCCCGCCGCGTCGCCTCAAGGTCGATCTCGTCGGCACTCACCGTGAGTCTGAGCGGCCCGTCGTGGGTGTCGAGCGTCAGGGTTCCAACCGGCGCCAGCTTGACGACCGTATCGCCGGTGAGCGAAGGCCGCAGCGAAACGGTGGTGTGAAACGCACCCACCTCGGCGCGTGTTCGTGCGGCCACGAGCGCCCCGGCGAGGGCCCCCGCAGCGCACAGGAGCACGAACGCGACCACTCGAACCGCACGGGCCATGCTGCTCCTCTACCCTGAGTGGTGACTCGCGTCCCGGACGAATCCTTCTCCGCTGATACGAGACAACCGACGGCTGCTGCCGACGATCGCTGTGTTCGCCGCGTGCTCGGCGGCTCTGCGCCCAGCCGCTCGGGGGTGGCGTCGATGACCACGAAGCCGTGTTCGAACAGGCTGGTCCACTGGACGCGTCCTTCGTCGGCGACGAGCGCATCGAAGACCTGGTCGGCCAGCGGGCCGAGAGGGTCTCCGAGCGTCGTGCCAAGTGCGCTCGCGGGCGATCAGGCCATGCGGCTCGTCCGGCGGCGGCCGCGGCCCACCACCTGGACGCCGACGACGACCGCAGCAAGGACCAGAGCGATGGCAACGATCATCGCCCAGGCGAGTCCCTCGACCACGGCGCCAACGCCGAGGACCATGGCGGCGACCAGGAGAGCGATCAAGAGTGTCATGTCCGAACCTCGCTTTCGTTCACCGGACGTTCACTGAACACGAACAGGCCCGGATGTTGAGTCCTGCCCGCTGGCGATGACGATCAGATGACGGCGACGTCGCGAAGTGCTGAAGCCGTCCCGTACTCAGGAGAAGTCAGGATCGTGCGCGTCGATGCGGGTAGGAGCTACGGCATGGGAAAGCAGATGGAAGGGGACAACCGTCAGCGGCGGCAGCGGGCCCGGGAGGCCCGTGAGGAAGGCACTACTGCGAGCGAGGCCGGCGTAACCCTTGGCGCCAGCAAGCAGGACCACAGTCTGGGAACGACGTCGAGCACGACGAGAAGATGCAGGCGCCGGGCCGTGGGACGCAGGAGCCCGAGCGGGCCGCCAACCCCATGAGGCCCGGATCCCGCCGGGTGTAACCGGCGGTAGTGGGCAGGGTTGGCTCGGCGGTCATCCCCGACGCCAATCCGCGGTACCTGACAGAACCCGTGCGAACGGTGGTAAGCGACGCGCCGGCTGGGTAGACGCCACCTGGGTAGGCACAAGGAGACGACACCATGACAGGGTCGCGGGGCCTCAACGGGTCCGCAATGGACAAAGGCGCGCCGAGCAGGGCGGTTCGCTGGGTGGGCGTCTCGTGAGCCGGTCCCGGCGACGTATCACCCCGTCGTCGAGTTCCTGCGCACCGAGGCGGGCGGTGGCGCGCTGTTGGTCGCGGCGACCGTTACGGCTCTGGTGTGGGCGAACAGTCCCTGGTCGGCCGGCTACCACGATCTGTGGCATACAGCTCACCGTCGGTTCCGGTGGGTGGGCCATCAGGGAGGATCTCCAGCACTGGGTGAACGACGCGCTGATGGCGGTGTTCTTCTTCGTCGTCGGGCTGGAAATCAAGCGCGAACTGGTCAGCGGCGCGGTCGGCGTCGCCGCGCTCGCCCGGGGGCCGAAGGCGGCGGAGAGTCAACGACTTGCCGCCGCGAGTACGGCGTGAAGACAGCGACGTACTCCGTGAGCGACTTCACGCCACTGACTC
>Ga0299907_10003098_pt1 | contig 10555 bp, 10 predicted proteins | sample RVTome_16_FD_198680 | JGI IMG/M metagenome (GOLD analysis project Ga0299907, IMG submission 198680) | Soil microbial communities from uranium-contaminated site in the Upper Colorado River Basin, Wyoming, United States - RVT152D67 (version 2) ... | reverse complement strand
GGTCACGGAGTCGACAACGAGAATGAGATCGCCGTTGCGGTCGGCGTAGCGATCGGTCACCCATAGTTGATCGCTGCGCGCCGACGCTCGCCAGTTGATCGCCCGGGGCGGATCGGCGGGCTGCCAGGTCCTGAGCTCCGACATCTCGGCGCCGGCGCCGCGGGCGGCTGAGACGAGATCACCGGCATGCATGTTGGTCATCAACGGTTCCACCAACTGCCGGACTCGTTCGGTCTCAGGCAGCACGACGACGACATCGGCGACACGGCAAGTCGCAACCGAAGTCGACAGGCGCAGTGGCCCGTGAGTTTCGACGCGGGCCGAGGCGAGTCGGTAGCTGCCCCATCGTTCGAACACCAGCGTGATCTCGGCCACCCCCACCCCATCGACCAGGCGGAGGACCAGTCCGTCATCCCCGATCCGACGGGCGCCACGCCAGCCCAACATCCGTGCCCCCGGCGGCAAATCGAGCGTGACCTGGGCGGTGGAGGCTCCCGCCTGAACCTCGACCCTCATCTTCACCGGACTTCCCTCGACCACCCGGTCGACTTCGCCGGTCACGGTGAGAACGGGATCCACGGGCGGTGGCCCACTCAAGCCGATGACGACGGCCACGGCCACGGGCAGGGCCACCAGGACAGGACCGGGATCCCCCAGCGCCAAGGAGGCAAAGGGCGACACGACCGCCGCCGCCAGGTAGGCGAAGCCCCGGGAGTTGAGGCGAGGGCGGGACCCTCTCGTTGTCATCCGAGGTCGGAATCGGTGGTCGGCACCGGCACCTCGGCGAGGCATTCGGTCACCACCGCCCGCTCGTCGATTCCCTGCGCCCACGCCTCAGGACGAAGCACGAGCCTGTGGGCGAGGGCAGCGATCGCGATGAACTGCACGTCGTCGGGCAGCACGAAGTCTCGGCCGGCTAGCGCCGCCAGCACCCGGGATAGCTTCATCAAGGCCAACGTTCCCCGTGGGCTGGCACCGACCCGGACCCTCCGATGACGGCGGATCACACCCACGAGATCGACCATGTAGCGGCCGACGGCCTCGGACACATGCACCGTCTCAGCGAAACGCTGCATCTCGAGGAGGGTGAGTCGATCGATGACCTGATCGAGTGCCACCTCGTCCTCCTGACGCTCGGCCCGGGCACGGAGGATCTCCCATTCGGAGTCCGGCTGGGGATAGCCGACCTCGACACGCACCAGGAAGCGGTCCAGTTGGGCCTCGGGAAGGGGGTATGTCCCTTCGTACTCGATCGGGTTCTGGGTGGCCACCACCAGGAACGGGGCATCGAGGGGCCGGGTAGTGCCGTCGGTCGTCACCTGGCGCTCTTGCATCGCCTCGAGCAGGGCGGCCTGAGTCTTGGCCGGAGCGCGGTTCACCTCATCGGCCAGGAGTAGGTTTGTGAATACCGGTCCCGGCCGGAAGACCGGCCGTCGGGTCGCTGGGTCGAGCACGATGGAGCCGGTGATGTCCATCGGCATCAGATCGGGGGTGAATTGGATGCGGGCGTGATCCAGGCCGGTCGCCGCCGCCAAAGACCGAACGAGCAGTGTCTTTCCCAACCCGGGAAGGTCGTCGATGAGGACGTGGCCGTCAGCCAGCGTCGCCGCCAGCACCAGTTCGACCACCGCCCGCTTGCCGATAACCGCCCTCTCGACCTCTTCGACGACGGCGGTGGCCTTTTCGGCAAACGCCTCGATATTCATGGATCCTCGATCTGTTTCACCAGCGACTCCACGTCGCGGGGACGCATTGGTCCGGTGCCGGTCAGGATGCCCCAGGCTCCCTCCCCCAGGACCGCCGGCCCACTGTCATCGGACAGCGAGCCGGGAGTGAGGCCAGCCCGATGCTCCGCCAACGACCGGAGCCGACGGCGGAGGCGGAGTTCCCCGCCGAGGGCGGCATCGGTCGCCGCCACGACTTCCAACTCCAGTGTCGCCAGGTGGCCGAGGGGACGACGGTCGAAGGCGGAAGCCTCACCCAGGAGCGCCGGCACCGGCTCGGGGCGTCTGGGCCAACGCCGCCAGACGACCAGAAAGAACGCCGCCGTCACGATGACCTCCCACAAGATCACCCCGACAGGGCCCGATCCCCGAAGTGCGACAAACGCCCCCAGGCCGACGACGACAAGGGTGACGACAAACCGCCTCATCCTCTCAGCTTCCTCATGATTCGGCGGCCGTCCTCCTCGGCCGCATCGGCGGTCTCCTCGGGGACGGGGTGGCTCGAATAGCGGGCTTGGTGGAACCCGGCGGCCAGTCGAACGGAGGGTTTGGGTTCAGTGGCCGAGCCCAGACGGCGTAGGTGGCTGGCCGCCGTCTCGGCCGGGGAACGACCGAGGCCGCTCCGCTCGGACGCCTCCTCGACCCGGCGATAAGCGGCCAGGACGCGACCCCCGGGGTCGGGCGAATCCTCCACGGTCTTGGGCTCGATCGGCTGTGGCATCGGCTGCCCCCCCTCCTCGTCGGCCAGGATGTCCCCGTCCCGGCGACCGGCTGCAACCAGATAGAGGAGGGCGCCGCCACCCAGGAACGCCACGAGCCACCAGCCGCCGGTAGTCGCCCCCGGGGAGACCAGTTCCTCGGGGTCCTCGGCGACGGATGCGGGGCGTGGAGACCCGATCGTGGTGGTGGAGACGATGGCGTCACGAGTCGAACGGAGGTTGGGGAGGACCAGGATCACCAGGCCGGCGACGACGACGAGGGCGAGGAACGTCGCCAGCGGCGAGGCGCGCTTTCGCTCTCCCGGTCGTCGTCTCCCGGCCGTTCGCTCGTTGAGCCAGCGATAGAGGGCGACCAACAGGAACAGGAGGTAGGCGAAGCGGAGAATCGGGACGACCCACCCCGCGATGGCGTCGGTGTCGAGCGAGAGGAACCGGCCGGGCCGGTCGCGCCCAGGAACATCGCCGGCCAGCGCCGCCACGACGAGTAGCAGAAGACCGACGGCAGCCGCCAGCCCCCACCGGCGTCCTCGAACCGCGGCGGTTCTCACCATCCCCAGACCCTAATCGGGCCTGGTTTCTCGCTCCCGCCGCAGCCGGGTTCACGTCGCCTCAGTGAGTGCGTCGATGAGGCGCCGGTACCGGGGCGCCATCGTGTCCCACCCGAAACGTGACATCGTTGGGGCGATGGCGGCGGCGATGCGGCGGGTCTCGTCGACATGTGTAACGGCCCGGCGCATACGTTCCACCAGATTCTCGGGCGGATAGAGACAATGGTCGTGCCACTCGGCCGGGACGAGCTCGGGGTAGGAGAGCCGGCGGGGGAGGAGCGGCATGGCCCCCGCCGCCATCGCCTCGACCACGGCGATCCCGAAGAACTCCTGTTGGGCCGTCGAGACGACTACGTCGGCGCTCAGCAGCCAGCCCCGGTACTCGTCGATCGGGGCGTGGCCGATGTGGAGGATCCGATCAGGGTGACGGAGGCCAGCCTCTGTGAACTCGGAAGGCTCGACGCGGAAGTTCTCTCCACAAACCACCACCTCGAACTCGTGTCCTTCGGCCGCCAGAGTGTCGACAGCCGAGAAGAACGTCACCGGGTCCTTGTCGTGTTCCCAGCGGTGGTTCCACACGAACCGAATCGGGCCTTGACGAGAGTGTGCGCCCGCGCCGACCCAGGCCAGGTCCACGCCCACCTCGAGAACCTCGGCCCGGGCCCTGACCTCGGCGATTCGATGTTCGTGGGTCAAATCGGGAAAGTGGCGGAGCAACCGCGGCAATTCTTCGAAGAACACGTCATGGTGGTAATGCGAATTGAAGATGACCCGGTCGGCGACCAGGGCCGACAGCCAGTTGGTGACGGCGTAAGAGAGGTCCGGCTCCATTTGGGGGGAGTCGGGATATGTCAGCTGGGACTCGTGGAAGTAGAGCGCCACCGGCACGTCGGCGATCTGGCGCCGAGTGAAAGCGAGAAAGGCGGGCAGGTCGACCATGTCACTGACGACGATGGCGACCGGAGGAGTATCGAGGCTCGCCAGTTGCTCGGCCAGCGTCACGGCGCCCCCTCGCATTCGCCATTTCCACCATCGAGGCGGAAGCGTGAGCAGCTCTACCCGACGACCGAGGTGGGCCTGGATGCCCTCCGCCCACGCCCGGTGGGAACCGCCCAAATAGGGCTCGACGACGAGGACCGGAGCGTCGCTCACAGCTCCTTGCGTCCGGCCAGGGCGCGGCCCAGAGTCAGTTCGTCGGCGTAGTCGAGGTCGCCCCCGACGGGCAGTCCCGACGCCAAGCGGGTCACCTTGACGCCCAGCGGCTTGAACTCGCGGGCGAGGTACATGGCGGTGGCGTCGCCTTCCATCGTGGGGTTCGTGGCGGCGATCAGCTCCGTGATCTCCTCGTCGACGATCCGGTTCTTCAACTCCGTGAAGCGAAGTTGGTCGGGACCCACGCCGTTGATGGGCGAGATCGAACCCCCGAGCACGTGGTAGCGGCCTCGAAACTCCTGGGTCCGCTCCACCACCGGGATGTCCTGGGGACGCTCGACGACGCACACCATGTGCGAATCGCGGCGGGGGTCCCGGCAGATCGTGCATTCCTCGGTGCCGGTCATGTTGAAGCACCGACGGCAGGGGTGTACCTGGTCGCGAAGATCGCCGATCGCCGACGCCAGGCGCCGGGCATCGGCCTCGTCGACAGCCAGGAGGTGAAAAGCGAGCCGTTGGGCGGTCTTACGCCCCACCCCGGGCAGGCGCGACAACTCGTCGACGAGGCGCTGGACGGGACCCTCGAACATCAGCCGAACAGACCGCCCAGCTCCAGACCGCCGGTGAGCCCGCCGAGTTGGTCCCCGGCCGCTTCGCTGGCCGCCTTCATCGCTTGGTTGACGGCGGCCACGACGAGATCCTGGAGCATCTCGGCGTCGTCGGGATCGATCACGGACGGGTCGATGGCGACAGAAAGCAGCTCCTGGCCACCCGACACCGTCGCCGTGACGACGCCGCCGCCGGCGGTTCCTTCGAACGCCTTGGTGGCGAGTTCGGCCTGGGCGGCGGCGAGCTGCTCTTGCATCTTCTGCGCCTGCTGCATGAGTTGGCGCATATCGGGAGGGCGATTCATGACTTATCCGGGTGTTTCGAACGACGAGGTGCTCGACCCAGGGTAGTGGGGCAGGGCGATACAGCCGGGTTCAATCGGATTCGTCGATCAGCTCTGCGCCGAGTTCGTCTTCGAGGAGCTTGGTGAGGTCGACCGGCCCGGCCGGGGCCTCGAACAGCTGCTCGCCGGCGAGGTCCACATCCATGTCCTCCGAGGTGTCGGGGGTGGCAGGACCGGACTCGGAGTCGGGGGCCACGAACCTCACGATGATCGGACGCCCCAGCAGATCGGAGGCCTTGGTGGCGACCACCTTTTCGACTACCGGGTCGGCCTGGAGCTGCTCCAGATGGAAGAAATGGGGAACGTGGAGGATGATGGTCGAGCCGTCGACCCCGCCCGGGACGACCTCGCGGAAGAGCGCCCAGCGGCGGGCCCCGAGGACATCGCGCAACCCCCCGAACAAGCCGGGCCACACCGATTGCAGCTGGCCGAATTCGAGGGGAGGGGCGGCGGGGTCGACTGCCGGCTCGATAGAAGGGACGGGCTCGTCGGCCGGGGGAGTCTCGGGTTCCGCGGCCCCAGCCTCGACCACTGGCTCGGCGGGGGCCGATGATGCCGGCTCCGGACGCGGCCGAGAAGGAACCGGCTCGGGGGCTTCGCCCAGGTTCTCGATACGGCGCTCCAGACGTCCGATGCGGGCGGCGAGGGCATCCGGATCGGAGGTCACCTCGGGGCGGGTCAGCTTGATGAGAGCCAGTTCCGCCATCAGTCGTTCCTCGCGGCCCTCCCGCAGTCTCACCAGGGCATCTCCCAAGATGTCGACGGCCCGGAGGACGTCACTAGAAGGAAGTTTGGCCGCCGTGGCCTTCCAGGACTCGAGGACGTCGCTCGGCTCGTCGGCGATCTCGGCCAGGTTGGGGGCGTAGTGGGCCAGGAACACCCCGCGGAAGAAGGCGACACCCTCAGCCACGAAGCGGCGCAAGTCGACACCGTCGGAGGCGAGTTCGGCCACCAGTTGGAGGGCGGCGGTGGCGTCCTGGGACGCGACCGCCTCCGCCAGCCGACCGTAGGCCTCAGAGTCGGCCAGACCCAGTGCCCGGCGCACCCCGGCCAGGTCGACCCGCCCGTCCCCGAGGGCGGCTACCTGTTCGAGCAGGCTGAGCGAGTCGCGGGCCGAACCACCGGCATGACGGCCCACCGCAACGAGAGCCGCTGGGTCGGTCTTGTAGCCCTCCAGGTCGGCGACCCGCCCCAGATGGGCGGCGAGCGCCTCGATCGGGATGGGGTGGAAATCGAAACGCTGGCTCCGCGAGCGGATCGTGTCGAGAAGCTTGTACGGCTCGGTGGTCGCCAAGACGAAGTGGACGTACTCGGGAGGCTCCTCCAGGGTCTTCAGGAGGGCATTGCCGGCCGCCTTGGACAGCATGTGGGCTTCGTCGAGGATGAACACCCGACGAGAGCCGACCTGGGAGGCGACGGTCGTGACCGACAGGCGAATGTCACGGATGTCCTCCACCGAGTTGTGGCTGGCGGCATCCAACTCCATCACGTCGAGCGAGGAGCCGTCGGTGATCGAAGTGCAGCTTTCGCACTCGTTACAGGGCGACCCGTCCGGATTGCGATTCTGACAGTTGAGCGCCTTGGCGAGGATTCGGGCGGTCGTCGTCTTGCCGGTCCCCCGTGGCCCGGCGAACAGGTAGGCGTGGGCGACCCGCCCCTCGGCGATCTCTCGGGCCAGAGTGGCGGTCACGTGGCCCTGACCGACGACGTCGTCGAAGGTCTGGGGCCGGTAGCGGCGATAGAGGGCCTGATACTCCATGTCGGTCGACGGTAGCCGGGGTGCCGTTGTCCGGCGTCAGCCCGGCCCCGTCCTCGTCGTGGTGCCTCCGGCAACCCCTGTGGCTATCTTCGACGCAGGCAACGATCAGGGCGGCCGATCCGTCTCATGTTTGGTCCGGGAACCGTCGATACTGAGGCCGTGATCACCGGGATAGACGATCCGTTCGACAACGCCATCCCGGCGGTTTGGGCCAGGGATCTCGTACGCCGTTTCGGGAAGGTCAACGCCGTCGATGGATTGGACCTGTCCATCCGTCCGGGCGAGTTCTATGGCCTACTCGGCCAGAACGGAGCCGGTAAGACGACGACGATCAAGATGATCGTCGGCCTTTTGCGTCCGACCGCCGGCTCGGCTGGCATCGGAGAGCACGACACCTGGGTGTCGCCGCTCGAGGTCAAGCGGCGGATCGGGGTTCTCCCCGAAGAGTTCAATCTGTATGAACGGCTCACCGGAGCCGAACTGCTGGACTTCACGGCCGCCATGCACGGGGTGGCCAAGGCGGATGCCATCGCCCGCCGTGACGATCTGCTCGGCATGCTCGACCTGGAGGGCGATGCCGGGAAGCTGGTGGGCGAGTACTCCCGGGGAATGCGCAAGAAGGTCGCCCTGGCGGCGGCGATCATCGCTCGCCCACCGGTCCTGTTCCTGGACGAGCCCTTCGAAGGAGTCGACGCCGTCTCGGCCCGGCTCATCCGAAGGATGCTGTCGCGTTACACCGAGTTGGGGGCGACCATCGTTTTCTCGTCCCACGAGATGCATCTCGTCGAGAAGTTGTGTACCCGCATCGGAATCATGAGTCATGGCAAGCTGATGTTGGAGAACACTCCGGCCGGCCTCTGCGCCCAAATGGGCGTCTCCAACGTCGAGGACGCCTTCATTGCCGCCGTGGGGGCGGCAGACGAAGAACGGGGAATGGCATGGTTCGAGAGCTCGTCGGCCTGAAGACCCGGCTGTTCTGGAACGGCCTCCGCACCGATCGGCAGCGTCAGGTCGGGCTCCCCCTGATCCTCGGGTTGGTAGGTTGGATCGCCTGGCGGGCCGCCGCCGCCCACGTCAGCATGCTCGACACCCTGGGAGCCGAGCCCCTGCCCCACTACCTGGCATGGACGGCCCTCATCGTGTTCGTCGCCTGGGTGGCCCTCCCCGTCGTCGTCTTCCCGGTCGACGACAACCTCGACCCCCAGCAACTCGCCACCCTCCCCATCTCCCGCCCCCGGCTCGTCGTCGGTCTGACGGCTGCCGCCCTCGTTTCGCCACCCGTCCTGGTGGTGGTTGCGTTGATGACGGTCACGGTCGTTCATTCCCCGGCGACGATGCTCGTGACTGTCCCCGCCGCCGCCGTATTCGTGATCATGCTCGTGGTGGGTTCGCAGGCCTTCACGACCGTGATCTCGGCGGTACTTCACTCCCGGCGCGGCCGCGACCTGGCGGTCTTTCTGATCATGGGCATCGGCTTGGGCAGCTTCGCCGGTTATCAAGCAGTGCGAGGAGTCGTCGGCGAACTCGGCGTGGCGGACGCCGCGGTGGCCAGCCCCCTAGATCTCCTCTGGTGGGCGATACCACCGGCCGCTCCTGCCCACGCCGTGTCGGCGGCCTGGGCCGGCAACTGGGCCGCCGCCCTGGGTGCTCTGGCCGTATCGATCCTTTGGGTAGGCGTCCTCATGGTGATCTGGGAGCGCGTCCTGCGTTGGATCCTCGTGACCCCCCGGCAGGAATCGGGGCGATCGTCTGTCCGGCGCAGCAACGGCATGGCGGCCGGTCGTTGGGAAGTGCCGTTCATGATCGCTCGCAAGGAACTGCGCTTCTACGCTCGCGACCCCCGCCAGAGGCTGGTGTGGACGGGCACCGTGATCTTCGTCGGCCTCGCCGTTGCTGCCATCGTCGTCGGCTCCGAGGGCTTCGCCCGCTTCCGAACCCGCGAATGGCTGCCGGTGCTGGCCCCGGTCTTGGTGCTCATGGTCGGCCTCCCCGTCGCCCTCAACCAGTTCGGTTGGGAGAGAAATGCAGCTTCCTATCTGTTCGCCCTCCCCGCCAAGGCCCGCTCGATCATCCTGGGCAAGAACCTGGCGGCGATGACCGGCCTCCTCATCGAGACGGCCTTCCTCGGGATTCTCTTCGCCTGGTTCTCATCAGGGTGGCAATGGCTCGGGTTGGTGGTGCCTCTGGCGCTCGGCGCCGTCCTGTGCCTCTTGGCCGTGGGCAATATCGTCTCGATCCTGACTCCGCTTCGACTGCCCCGGGAAGGGACCGACCTCTTCGCCCAGGCCACCGAGCAGGGTCTGCTGGCCCTGGCCAGCCAGGTCGTGTCGTTCTTTGTCATTGGTCTGCTCCTGGTGATCCCAGCCTCCGCCGCCGTCCTCACCGTGTCATTTGGTCAGGTCATCGCCCCGTGGATCACCGGTGCGCTGGCCGTCGTCTGGGGCCTCCTGTGGTACGGCCTTTCCATGCTGCTCGCCGGTTGGCTGTTGAACCGCCGCATCCCCGAAGTGGTGGGGTGGGTTCAGGTCGTATAGCGATCCGCTCGGCGGTCACGGCTTAGATGGCTCACGGGTGGTGAGTGATAGGTGGTAAGTGGTAGGTCGGCCGGGCCAGTCGGTGATTGCGGAGAACCGCGGGTCTCGCTCGGGCGGAATCAGCGAATGCTGCCGCCTCGTCGGGCGGCGAGCGGCATTCGACACACTCCGAACCATGACGGGCCTCCCCGCAATCACCGTGGGCCGGCTCCTACCACCTACCACCTACCACCTACCACTTACTACCTACCACCTAGTACTCGTGACCGACCGGACGTTCCCACCAGCGACCCCTACCCTGACCCAATGCGCCTTGGGATCGATCTCGATGGAGTGGTCGCCGACTTCAACAGCGGTTGGATCAGCCGGTACAACGCCGACTTCGGGGCCGACGTCGCCTTCGATGCCGTCAAGGCCTGGAGTGCCATCCCCTCACTCACCCACTTCCGCCATATGGGTGAGTTCTGGAAGTGGGCCCAGGATCACGACGGCCACAGCCTGTTTCGGCATCTCGAGACCTATCCCGGGGCGGTGGAGGCATTGTGGCAACTCGCCCGCCGCCGCCACGACATCATCATCCTGACGACCAAGCCGCCCTGGGCGATCCATGACACTTTCGCCTGGCTGGCCGACCACCGCATTCCCACCCGGGAAGTGCACATCCTCGAGCACAAATGGGAAGTCGACTGCGACATCTACCTCGAGGACGCCCCCCACAACATCGAGAACCTCGTCTCCAACCGGCCCCATCGGGTGGTGGGGCGGTTCGTCCGGCCGTGGAACTCTCCCGTGGACGGAGCCCGCGACGTCGAGGATTGGAAAAGTTTCCTAACACTGGTCTCATCGGTTGGCGCCTGAGGCAGCGCGGTTTCTACTCTTATGCACAAGGCGGGTGACACTCTCGCCTTACCCCAAGACGGAGGAAGACACGTGAAGAGACTGAGATGGGTGGCGATCACCGCGGTGCTCGCCCTCGTGGTCGTGGCCTGTGGCGACGGTGGCTCGACGGAGACCACGGCTGGCCCCACCGAGACCACCGCGACCGAGACCACCATGACCGAAACGACCATGACCGAAACGACGATGACCGAAACCACCATGGCCGAGCCCACTGTGGGAACCGCCGACAACCCGATCCAGGTGTTGTTCGTGCCGTCGGTCGCCGCC
>Ga0299907_10003097_pt1 | contig 10555 bp, 12 predicted proteins | sample RVTome_16_FD_198680 | JGI IMG/M metagenome (GOLD analysis project Ga0299907, IMG submission 198680) | Soil microbial communities from uranium-contaminated site in the Upper Colorado River Basin, Wyoming, United States - RVT152D67 (version 2) ... | reverse complement strand
GCGCGTGATGGCGGAGCGCTGGGGGTGGCGCTCGGCCTCCTCGGGCGTCAGCACGCCGCCCTCCACGAGCTCTGCGACGAGCGAGTGATCGCTCGTGAGCTGCTCGAGCTCGCCGTCGCGGAGCAGATACGCGCGCGAGTCGCCCACGTGGCCGATCGTCACCTTGTCGCCCGTCCCGTCGACGAGCGCGGCCGTCACCGTCGAGCCCATGCCCGCCGTCTCGGGGTCGGTCACCGAGCGTTCCCAGATCCGGCGGTTCGCCTCGGTGATCAGGCCGAGGACGTCTCCGCCTCGTTCCGCCTCCTCGAGCGCGGTCGCAGCGAGGCGAGCCGCGACCTCTCCGGCACGAGCGCCGCCCATCCCGTCGGCGACCGCGAAGAGCGGCGGCTCGCACACGAACGCGTCCTCGTTGCGGAGCCGTTGCCGCCCCGTGTCCGTGACCGCTGCGGCGCGTCCGATCCTCATTCGAGCCGGAGCTCCGTCTCGCCCACGCGCAGGACGTCCCCGGGCTCGAGCGCCCGCCGCTTCGTGACCCGTTCGCCGTTCACGTAGGTGCCGTTGGTCGAGCCGAGGTCCTCGACCGACACGCCATCCGCACCGGGATCGATCCTCGCGTGCCGGCCGGATGCGAACTCGTCGCCGTCGAGCCGGATGCCGCTCGTGGGATCGCGGCCGACGACAAGCGGCGCAGCGACGTCGATCGTCGCGCCCTCGCGCAAGCCGGGGCCGGACACGACGACGAACCGGCGCGGCTGGAAGCCGTGCTCCGCACGGAGCTTTGCGGCCTCCGCGGCGCCGAGGACGATGCTCTCCTGTGGCGCGCCCCCGAGATCCTTGGTCGCGGTCCGCATCACGAGCACGATGAAGCCGTAGAGCAGCACGAGGAACACGAGCTTGAGGACGAGGAGCGTCTCGTCGGTCGTGAGCCCCTCCACGATCACGTTCCCGAGCGACCGAAGACGATCTCCGTCGACCCGATCGTGATCACGTCTCCGTCATCGAGGCGTGCTCGCTGGACACGCTCTCCGTTGAGCTGCGTCCCGTTGGTGGACCCGAGGTCGACGAGCCAGTACTCGGCGTCCTCCCGCACGACCTCGGCGTGGCGGCGCGAGACGTTGACGTCGGTCACGTACACGTCCGACTGTCGGGAGCGCCCGAGCACGGTGCGGGGCTTCGAGGACGGCCGGACCTTCCCGTCGATCAAGAAGGTGAGGACCTCGGGCTCGGGGCCGGCACTCACCTCCGGGGCAGCCGCTTCCGCCCTGTAGACCATCGTGTGCGAGGGCTCGTCCGTTCGGATCTCGGCCGGGTGCGCCTCGGGGCGGGACTCGCCCGGGGCCATCCTCGTGGCGATCCCGAACTCGCCGACGGCGAGGTCGCCGTCCGTGGTGACGAGCACCTTCGGAGGCGTGAGCAGCGCGTACTCCTCCCGGCGCGCGTGCTCGGCGAGGTAGTCCTGCAGCTCGCGGACGAGCGACTCCTCGTAGCTGGCGAACTGACGCTGGTCGTGCGGCGAGACGTAGACCGTGTACTCGTTCGGGACGTACACCCGCGAGACGGAGACGCTGCGGTGGTCGTCCATCTCCTTCACGAGCTTGCGAGCGAGCTCGATCGGCTGGACGTGGGTGCGGAACGCGCGTCCGAAAACCCCTTCGAACAGGCTCTCGATCCTCGATTCGATGCTGCGCAGGAGGGCCACGCTCGGCGACGAGTGTAGTGGTCGCCTCGGTGACCGCGATGCCCTACGAGGGCCGTAACGCAGCCGCTGCAGAGAACGCGCCCCACACGATCAGGGAGGCCACGACCGAGGCGACGCCGGCTCCTGCGAGCGCCGCTCCGGCGACGACGACCAGGCCGACGGCGGGCATGGCGAGCGGGGAGACGCTTCGCGCACGTTCGAGGAACGCCGCCGCTCCCGCGGCGACGAGCAGCGCGCCGAGCAGTGCCGGATGGGCCGTGAGCGCGCCCCACACCGCCGACATGATGTCCAATGCGGACGTGCGCGCGGTGAGCTCGAGCGTGACCGGGCCCTGCGAGGCGAACGACAGCTCGTCTCCCGCGACTCCGGCCACGAGCAGGGCGCTCAGGAGAGCGATCGCGGCGAGCGCTCCCCTGCGGACGGCGCCTGCGGCCGGTTGCACGACGAGCGGGACGAGCGACAGCAGCCCGAGCGGTCCCAGGAGCGGGCCGGCGACGAAGAGGAGGCCACTGCGTGCGTCGCGCCAGAAGAGAGCGAGCCAGAACGCCGCGAAGGCGGCGTACGCGACGGCGGCACCGGCCGCGACGTTGCCGAACGGGAAGATCGCAGCGGCAAGCGCAATCGCGAGCCCGAGCCGCGGGTGAGCCCACGCCCCGGCGGCGGCGGCCACGAGGATAGCTCCGACGAGCAGCGGGGGCCAGAAGGGCAGGAGCGTCGCCCCGAGCCCCGCGGTGACCACCGCGAGCGCGACGGGGACGAGCCTGCGGGCCAGGACTCGGCCGGGAGCCTCGCCCTCGACTGTGCTCGGCGACCGGTCGCGCTCCACCGGGCGCTGGCGTCCTCCGCGGAGCGCCGAGCGGAGGGTGGTCGCGAGCTCCGAGGCACGCGGTCGCGAGCCCGGATCGCGGGCGAGCGCGCCGTCGACGGCGGCGAGCAACCGTCGTTGCAGGCCCTGTCGTTGGGTCGCGAGCGGGGGCGCTCCGGCCTCGATCGCCGTCGCGACCTCCTGGAGCGGGAGCCCCCAGAACGGATGGTTCCCGGCGAGGGCCTCCCAGAGCATCACGCCGACCGACCACACGTCGCTCTCCGGGCTTGCCTCGGCGCCGGCGAGCCGCTCGGGCGCGATATACGCGAGGGTTCCCGGCACGTCGCCGGCCGCGGTCAGCGTGTCCGCGCCGTCGAACTGCGCGAGCCCGAAGTCGAGCAGCCGGACCGAGACGTCGGCCGTGTCCTCGAGCAGGACGTTCGAGGGCTTGACGTCGCGGTGGACGATTCCCATGCGGTGCGCGTGGGCGAGCGCATCGAGCACCTGCGCGGCGATCTCGATCGCGTCCGCGTCCGAGAGCGATCCGGCCCTCAGGGCCTCTCGCACCGTGCGGCCGGGCACGTACTCGTAGGCGATGTAGACGTGGCTCGAGTCGTGGCCGACGTCGTACGCACGGACGCAGCGCTCGTGCCGGAGGCGACGCGCCGCGTGTGCCTCCCGCTCCGCGCGGGCTGCCGCCTTGCCCTCGCGGGGGATGATCTTGAGCGCGAGGTCGAGCCCGGTGCGCTCGTCTCGGGCGAGCCACACGGAGCCCGAGCCCCCGCTTCCGAGCGGCCGGACCGGCCGGTAGCGGCCGAGGACGAGGTCCCTCGTCGGAGGTGCGATCGCGACTGACGACACCGGTACGGCCCTGTTGGCCGTGCCTCCGGGAACTCCTCTTGCCGGTGCGCTCCTACGCCTCGTCTAGAGTGGACGGCTGCGTTGTGAGCACGCGCGACGAAGACATCCTCGACTTCGACTTCTTCGACGAGGAGGAGCCGCCGTCCTGGGAGGAGCCGTCCGAGCCGGGGCCGGGGCCGCCGAGGGACCGCGGGCCTCGCGATCGCGGGCCGGGCGGGCGCAGGCCTCGCTTCCAGGCGCCCTCGAACCTCACGCCGCTGCTCCGGCTCGTCGGGCTGATCGCGCTTGCCATCCTCGTCGTCGTCCTCCTCGCGGTCTGGATCGAGGGATGCGCCTCCGACCGGAAGGCCGAACGCTACGGTGACTACGTCGCCGAGATCGGCGCGGTCGGGAACGCCTCTGCGCGTCTCGGTCGCAACCTCGCGAACCAGCTCACGGCCGTGGGGCTCAACCGCGAGGACCTCGATCAGCGGCTCGGGGGGTTCATCCAGACCGCCGAGAACCAGGTGCGCAGAGCAGAGTCGCTCGACCCGCCCGGCCCGCTCGTGCGCGCGAACGAGGGTGCGATCCAGGCGCTCGAGTATCGCGCCAACGGGCTCCGAGGTCTCCGCACCGTGTTCCAGGAGACGACGGCGGATACCGAGGCGAGCGCGGCCGGCGAGGCGTTGTCGGTGCCGGTGCAGCGACTCCTCGCGAGCGACGTGATCTGGGAGGACTCCTTCCGGGTGCCCGCGACCGTGGTTCTCGAGGAGGAGGGCATCGAGGGCGTGACGGTCCAGCCTTCCGTGTTCGTCGCGACCGAGGAGCTCACGACCTCGAGCACGCTCGCTGCGCTCTGGCAGCGGATCCAGAACGCGTCCACCGGAGGCACGCCGCAGGGACTCCGGGGCACGGGAATCTCGTACGTGAGGGCGCTGCCGAGCGACCAGACACTCTCGGCGACGACCGAGACCACGATCCAGGTGACCGATCAGCTCGCCTTCGAGGTCGGGGTCGAAGGCACGGGCGACAGCCAGGAGTTCCGGATCCAGGTGACGCTCACCATCCCGAAGGACACCGAGCCCGTGGTCATGCGCCAGGTCATCCCGATCATCGATCCCGGCGAGGTGAGGACGGTCACCTTCCGGGTCGGCGGCGTCGTGCCGTTCGACCAGTCCACGGTGAAGGTCGACGTCGATCCCGTGCCGGGCGAGGCGACGACGACCAACAACACGGTCGAGTACTCCGTCATCTTCGTGCTGTGACGACCTCCGTGGCGCTCGCTTCGGCGGCGTTCGCGGTGGCGGCGCTCGCGCTCGGGTGTGCGTTCTTCCTCTGGCGCAAGCTCGCCCGGCTGCAGGCGCGGCAGTCGGTCGTGCTCGGGAGCGGGAGCTCCGATCTGCTCGACTTCACGGTGTCGCTGCAGGCACGGCTCGACGACGTCCAGCGCGCGGTGGACGAGGTCGCCGCCGGGCTCTCGCGCGTCGACCGGCGGGTCGACGGGTCGCTCGCGAACACCGCGGTCGTCCGCTACGACGCATACGAGGGAACCGGGGGGCAGCAGTCCGCATCACTGGCCCTACTCGATGCGACACGGACGGGGGCGATCGTCACGGCCATCCAGGGCCGGGACTATGCCCGGATCTACGTGAAGGACATCGACCGCGGACGCTCCTCCGTCGCTCTCTCGCCCGAGGAGCAGGAGGCCGTCGAGCGCGCGATGTCGCTGTAGGCCCGCGGGTGACTGTCACCGGAGGTGACTGTCACCGGCTTTTCGGCCTTACGCCGCCGCCGCCGACGTGGCGAGCGACGGCAGGTAGGTGCGCCAGACGTCCGGGATCCGGTCCGTCGTGAGGCGGATGAAGAGCATCGGCGTCGGCGGTCGCGGCGTGGTGCGAAGCGTCATGCTCACCTCCTCGAGCAGGCGGTCGCCCTTGCGATGGTTGCACGGTGCGCACGAGGTGACGACGTTCTCCCAGACCGACTCACCGCCGCGTGAGCGTGGGACCACGTGGTCGAGCGTCAGCCGGTTGCCGCCCGTCCCGCAGTAGGCGCACTGCCAGTCGTCGCGTGCGAAGAGCACGCGCCGCGAGATCCGTCGGCTCACCCCGCGCGGGACGCGCACGTAGGAGACGAGCCGGATGACGTGAGGCCGCTGGAACGCCGTGGTCGCCGAGCGCAGCGGCTTCTCCTGGCTCTCGAGGATCTCCGCCTTGCCCTTCCACACGAGGACGTGGGCGCGGCGGAGCGTGCAGACGTTCAGGGGCTCGTAGCTCGCGTTGAGGACGAGAACCCTCTCCATCGCGCGCGCAGCGTAGCAGCCGACATCGCCACCATTGAGCGCGACTGGCGCATAACGAGCACACTTAGTGCATAATACGCCGATGGCCACCGTCGCGATCGTCGGTGCCTCCGGGTACGCGGGTCAGGAGACCCTCGACCGCGTGCTCGCGCACCCCGCACTCGAGCTCTACGCGCTCGGCTCGGGCTCGCTCGCGGGGCAGCCCGCCACCGCTCTCGACCCGCGCCTGGGGCGGAACGGCTTCAGCCGAACGCCGCGCTTCATCACGAACGAGGCGGCGCTCTCGAGTGGCGCGGATGTCGTCTTCCTGTGCATGCCACACGAGGACTCGGCGGCGCTCGAGCCGCCGAACCGTGGTGTCGTGATCGACCTCTCCGGAGCGCACCGACTTGTCGATCCGGGCGCGTACCCGGCGTGGTACGGCTTCGAGCATCCCGCGGCAGCTGCCCTCGCGGAGTGGTCGTACGGCTTGCCGGAGGTGAGCCCGCCCGAGGGAAGGCTCGTCGCCAACCCGGGCTGCTACGCGACCGCAGCGCTCCTCGCGCTCGCCCCCCTCCGCGACGCGATCGAGAGCGAGGGCATCGTGGTCGACGCCAAGTCCGGGATGACCGGCGCGGGCCGGTCGCTGAAGGCGTCGTCCCACGCGGGCGCGGTGCTCGAGAACGTCGCGCCCTACCGGGTGGGCGAGCATCAGCACGCGCCGGAGATCGCCGCGTTCCTGGGCTTCCCGGTCGCCTTCGTCCCCCATCTCCTCCCCGTGAGACGCGGTCTGATGGCCACCTGCTACATGCGTGGCGACGCCGCCGAGCTGCGTGCGCTCCTCGAGGAGCGGTACATCGACAGCCATATCGTGAGCGTTCTCCCGGAGGGCGTGGTGCCGGAGCTCGCCCGCGTGCAGGCGACGGACGGCGCCGAGCTCGGCGTGTTCGAGGACCGGCTCACCGGCACCGCGATCGTGGTCTGCGCGCTCGACAACCTCGGCAAGGGTGCTGCCGGCCAGGCGGTGCAGAACGTCAACCTGCTCTTCGGCTTCGCCGAGACGGCCGGTCTTCGCCTCTCCGGGGTCCTGGTCTAGTCGGTGTCGGTCACGGCCGCCCGGGGGTTCGTTGCAAGCGGGGTGCACGCGGGCATCCGCCGTGCGTCGCCCGACCTCGCGCTCGTCCGGTCGCTCGAGCCCGCGGTCGGCGGAGCCCTGTGGACGACGAACCGCGTCCAGGCGGCGCCGGTGGAGGTCTCGCGGCGGCACCTCGAGGTCGCGGAGCCGCAGGCCGTGGTCGTGAATGCCGGCGTCGCCAACGCTGCGACGGGCCAGGTCGGAGTCGCGGACGCCGAGCGCACTGCCGCGGAGACCGCCGCAGCCCTCGGGCTTCGCCCCGAGGAGGTCGTCGTCCTCTCGACGGGCGTGATCGGCGTGCCGCTGCCGATGGAGCGGATGGTCACGGGGGTCCGCGAGGCGGCGGGAGAGCTCTCGCTCGACGGCGGCGACGCGGCCGCGAACGCGATCCTCACGACCGACAACGGGCCGAAGCAGGCGGTCGTCCGTGCGGACGGCTTCGTTGTCGGCGGCATGGCCAAGGGAGCCGGAATGATCCATCCGCGCCTGGCGACGATGCTCGCCGTGGTGACGACCGACTACCCACTCGCGCCCGGCGAGGCCGTCGAGCTGCTGCGCTCGGCGGTGGACGCGAGCTTCAACCGCATCTCGGTCGACGGCGAGTGCTCGACGAACGACGCGGTTGTCCTGCTCGCGAACGGCACGAGCGCCGTTCAGCGCGACGACGCGCGCGACGCGGCATTCGCGAGTGCGCTCGGCGACGTCTGCGCGATGCTCGCCCGCCAGATCGTGGAGGACGGCGAAGGCGCGACGGTGCTGCTCAGCATTCGCGTCTCCGGCGCCGCGACCGACGACGAGGCGACGGCCGTGGCGCAACGTGTCGCGACCTCGCCCCTCGTGAAGACGGCCGCCTTCGGCCACGACCCGAACTGGGGACGCGTGCTCGCCGCCGCGGGCTCTGCGCCCTGGAACGGCGGCTTCGCGCGGCTCGATCCGAGCCTCCTCACGGTCGCATTCGACGACGTGCCGGTGTTCGAGCGGGGCGCACCGACCGGCCGGTCACCCGTTCTCGGAGGGCCCGAGGTCGCGATCGCGCTCGACCTGGGCCTCGGGACGGGGTCCTCGTCGTACCTCGCCTCGGACCTCACGTATGACTACGTGCGGTTGAACGCCGAGTACACGACATGAACGCTCGCCTGCGGCTCGCGTTCGTGGGGGAGAACAACGCACGGTCGATGCTGGGGGAACCTCCCGGTTCCCCCACACCCCCTCCCCTGCTCCGCTCCGCGGACAAGGCGCTTCGCGCCTTCCCCGCACCCCTCCCCACTCACCGGGCCGAAGCGGCCCGGTGAGGGTGATCCTCAAGCTGGGCGGGCGGATTGTCGCCGACGCCGCCGCGCAGGCACGAGCGCTCGCCGCGGCCGGCGCCGAGGTTGCCGTGGTCCACGGTGGCGGGCCTCAGATCAGCGCCGAGCTCCACCGTCGCGGCATCAACGTGGAGTTCGTGCACGGACGGCGTGTCACGACGCCGGACGCGCTCCCGGTCGTGCGCGAGACGCTCGTCGCAGTCGGCGAGGAGGTCTGCGCGACACTGGGCCCCGTGGCCGTGCACCTGGTCGGGGACGAGATCGGCCTCGAGGCTCGCTCCCTTCCTGGGCTCGGCTGTGTCGGCGAGCCGGTCCCGTGTCGCCCGGCCGCGATCGAGGATGCGCTCGCCCGGGGACGGATCCCGGTCGTGACGCCGGTCGCCGTCGGTCCGCTGAACGTGAACGCGGACGAGGCCGCGAGCGCGCTCGCGATCGGCCTCGGCGCCGAGCGCATTCACTTTATGACCGACGTGCCGGGAGTGCTCGTGAACGGTGTCGTCGCCGCGCGGATGGACGCGGGCGAGGCGACGCGGCTCCTCGACGCAGGTGCGTTCGAAGGAGGGATCGTGCCGAAGCTCCTCGCCGCCGTGACGGCCGCCCGGCTCGGCGTGCGTGCCGAGATCGGCGCAACGGAGGTCCACGCGTGATTCCAACCTCGAACGGAGCGATCGGGCCGAGTCACACAGTGTCACAAGGCGCCGAGCGGCTCCTGCCGACGTACGCCCGCGCCGAGGTCACCATCGTCCGCGGCGAGGGTGCTCGCGTGTGGGACGACCACGGCCGTGCGTACCTCGACTTCGGCACGGGGATCGCCGTCGTCGCGCTCGGGCACGGGCATCCCGTGCCGCTCGCCGCCGTGCACGCGCAGCTCGACCGACTCTGGCATGCCTCGAACCTCTACCGCACCGAGCCGGCGGAGCTGCTCGCGGAGAAGCTCTCCGAGCGCTTCGGCGGCGCGCGCGCGTTCTTCTGCAACTCCGGCGCAGAGGCGATCGAAGCCGCCCTCAAGTACGCGCGGAAGGCAACCGGGAAACACGGCGTGGTCGCGCTCGACGGAGGGTTCCATGGTCGCACGCTCGGTGCCCTGTCGGTGACGGGGCAGCCCGCGAAGCGCGACCCGTTCGCGCCGCTCGTTCCCGGCGCGCGCTTCGTCCCGCCGAACGACGTGGCGGCGCTGCGCAACGCCGTGGACGACGACGTCGGTCTCGTGCTCCTCGAGCCGATCCTCGGCGAGGGAGGCGTGGTGCCGCTGGACGCTGCCTTCCTGGCGGCGGCGGCCGAGCTCGACGCCCTCCTCTGCCTGGACGAGATACAGGTCGGGATCGGACGGACGGGATCGTTCTTCGCCTTCGAGCAGATCGGCGTCCGGCCCGATCTGGTCACGCTCGCGAAGGGTCTCGCGAACGGCCTCCCGATCGGCGCGCTGCTCGTGTCCGACACCGCCGCTACAGGCTTCGACCCGGGCGACCACGGCTCGACCTTCGGCGGGAACCCGGTGTCGTGCGCTGCCGCCGCGGCTGTCGTCGACGCGATCGACGACGACCTCCTCGCGAACGTGCGCAAGCGCGGCGACGAGCTCGCGGCTGGGCTCCGGTCGCTTCCCGGCGTGCTCGAGGTGCGCGGCCGCGGGCTCCTCCTCGGCGCGGTCGTCGACGGGAGCGCCGCCGCGGCCGTCGAATCGTGCCGGGAACACGGTCTGCTCGTGCTGTCGGCGGGCGACGACGTCGTCCGCCTGGCCCCGCCGTTGACGATTACCCGAGTCGAGCTCGAGGACGCGCTCACGATCCTCGACGCTGCGCTCCCGTCGGTGATCGCTCCAAGTTACAAGGTGTAACAAGGTCTGCATATCGTGCTACAGTGGCGCATACTATGAATCGCCGCGAGCGTCAGTCTGCGATCCTCGAGCTCGTCCGCGAGCGCGCCCTCTCGACGCAGGCAGAGGTGGCCGCGGCGCTCAGAGAGACGGGTTTCGACGTCGTGCAGACGACCGTCTCGCGCGATATCGCGGACCTCGGGCTGGTGAAGGTTCGCGCCCCGAGCGGAAGGCTTGTCTATGCCCCCCCGGGCACGACCGACGCCGACAAGCTGCACGCGCTCGGCGCCGCGATGCGTCGGTACGCGCTCGCGTCCGAAGCCGCCGGAACCCTCGTCGTGCTTACCACGCCGTCCGGCTACGCCAGCGCGCTCGCGCAGGCCATCGACGAGGCCACGCACCCAGGGGTCGCGGGCACGATCGCGGGCGACAACGCGATCTTCGTGGCCGCGCGCGACGGCGTCTCGGCGTCCGCGCTCCGCGAGGAGCTCGCGGGCTACCTCCTGCAGGGAGCCGCGTGATGAGCAACGCTCGCCCCCGGCTCGCGTTCGCGGGGGAAACCATGTTTCCCCCGCGTGCCCCCTTCTTCTCGAGATCGTGGGGAACCTCCCGGTTCCCCACACCCCTCCCCGCTCATAGCCCAACCAAGGCTGGGCTATGAGCCGCACCGCGGTC
>Ga0299907_10003096_pt1 | contig 10557 bp, 8 predicted proteins | sample RVTome_16_FD_198680 | JGI IMG/M metagenome (GOLD analysis project Ga0299907, IMG submission 198680) | Soil microbial communities from uranium-contaminated site in the Upper Colorado River Basin, Wyoming, United States - RVT152D67 (version 2) ... | reverse complement strand
GGTCGAGCGCCCGCTTGGGCACGGAGACCTCCAGCTCCTCCTCGAGCTGGACGCGGCGGCTGTGGAGCCTCCAGCCGGTGAAGGCCAGGACCAGCGTCCCGACGATCGACGCGAGGATGATCCAGCGCGCCAGGTTCATGTTCGCGAAGAAGGCCTTCATACCCCTGCCTGCTGCATGCGTTGGACCTTGGAGAGATCGCAGGTCACCGTGTAGCCGTCGACCGAGATGCCCGAGCCCTCCTCCAAGGGCTTGCTGCCCTTGGTGTCCACCAGCTGCACCCAGGGCTTCGCGCGCAGGGCGTTGGTCAGCCGCTCGTAATCGTGGGTGGCCGCAATGGAATCGGCGTTGAAGAAGGTCAGGTCCAAGCGCACCTCGACCGTGTCGTTGCTGCCGGAGCGGCCGACGCGATAGGTCGAGAGCGCTTTGCGGATCGCGATCCGGCCTCCCTGGTCCTCCAGCTCGCCGATGGTGCCGGTCACCAGCGTCAGGCCCTCGAGCGCCGACTGCGGCTGAGTCACCTCGCCGGTGTTTCCGAGCTCCTTATTCAGCTTGTCGATCTCGATCGTGAGCAGGCGCTCGATCTGGTCGAGCTGCTCCAGGCGCGTGTGCGGCAGAGCGTTCTTCACCGGCTCCGTGCGCGCGACGTAGTTCTCGAGCGCGGGCCAGGGCTGCTCGAGGTTGCCGCGGACCCCCCTCTTCGGATCGCCGAGCATGAAGTTGGTCGCGCTTCGCAGCCAGAGGCGGACGTCCTCGTCGCGCTTGCCGACCCCGTAGAACTCGAAGATGTTGAACACCGCGAGCGTGGTCACCAGGAGCAGAGCGGCGACCGCGAGCGGCATCTCGATCCGCTCGAAGGCGCCCGTGTAGCGCAGCTCCTCGCGGCGCAGCGAGGCGCGAATCGCGCTCGAGCCGAGCTGGCGCAGCGCGGCGCCGTAGGCCACCACCAGCGGGCCGACGCCTTCCGCCGGCTGGCCGCTGTCTTCCTCGAAGACGTCGAGCTCGAAGACCGGCACGTCGAGCACGCTCGTGCCGACCAGCTCGGGAAGCTCCCAGCCGCAGACGTAGACCGCTTCGATCGGATTCGCCGTGCGCGCGCCCGAGAGCGTGCGGCCCAGCTCGCGGCGGATGCGCGAGACCGCCTGCTCCATCCGGCGCTGGACTTCCTCCGGGTCGCTCACGGCGGGCGGCGGCGGCGGCTCCGAGCCCTCGGGGCCCTCGGCGGGCGGCTCCTCGGCCTCCGGTTCGTGCGAGAGCGCGCCGATGTGGATCGCGCGCATCGAGCGCACGTGCCCGCCGTCCACCACGACGACCGCGGTGGAGGTCTCGCCGATGTGCACCAGCACCTGGGCGTCGTCGGGGTGGCAGATGTCCGCGCCGAGCGCCGCGTTGACCATGGCGGTCGCCTCCAGCTCCGCCTCGAGCGGCTCGATGCCGGCCTTCGAGCAGATCTCGAGCACGCGCTTCAGCTCCGCCTTGGGGACAGCGCTGACCAAGAGGTTCATCTCGGCCGCCGTGCGCTCGAGCGGCACGAAGTCGACCACCACGTCGTCGATGTTCCACTGCGGCAGCTGCCCCTCGACCTCGAACTTGATGATCTGGCCGATCTTGGCCTCATCGAGCGTGGGCAGCTTGATCGTGCGGAACGCCGCCAGGCCGGTGTCGATGGCGATGCTCGTGCTGTCCCAGGGGATGTGGTGGCTCTTCGCCACCTCCTTGAGCACGTGGGCGGTCTCGGCCACGTCCCCCGACGCCGGCAGATCGCCGGTCGCGAAGGCGGTGATGCGGTGCTTGCGCGGCCCGCCTTCGAGCACGACCAGCTCGAAGCGACGCGGGCCGATGCGGATGCCACAGGATTTCGCCATGGGTGGATCGGAGAGGGTCGGGTGGGGACGGCTCCGTCAGCTCCCGGAGCTCCAGGGCCTGTAGCGCGAGAGCTGATCGAACTCCTGGCGGCGCTCCTCGGGCAGCACCGAATCGCGCACGAGCTCGCGGTAGATCAGCTCGAGCCGCACGAGCTGCGGCTCCATCTGCGCCATGCTATCGGAGAGCGCGCGCTGGCGGATGTCCTCCTTGTCCTTCTCGTAGTTCCGCATCAGCTCGCGGAAAAGCCGCGCGCGCGCCGGCTCCAGGTCGAAGGTGCGCACGAACAGGCGCTCGAAGTCCTCGCCGCGGCGCTCCGGCGGCGGCTCGAGGCGCCGCTCGAGCAGCACCCCGCTGGCCAGTCCGGCGCCGAAGAACATGACCGCCAGGGCGATCAGCCACAGCCTCAGGCTGCTCAACGGCTCACGTCCGACGGGAGGTGGAGCCCGGGCTCCCCGTCCCACCGCTCGAGCTCGGCGCGCCGCGGGACCCCGACCTCGCCGCGGTTCAGCCGCTCGAGCTGCTCCTGCAGCTCCTTGACCGGCACCAGCGCCCGGTCGTCGGCGTGCAGGCTGCTGCCCGAGGGCAGCCGCTGCACCCGCATCCACAAGGAGAGCGCGATCACGATTGCCGCGGCGAGCGCGGTCAGGCGCAACACGAACTGCAGCGTCGAGTCCGCTTCCCCCCCGCGCGCCACGGGCGAGGCGAGCTCGCGATCGCCGGTGTCGCCGGCGAAGGCTCGGCGGGCGACGCGGGCCGCGAAGCCCGGCGGCGGCGCGGCCAGGGCCCGGCTCGACTCGCGAGCCGCCGCGAACCAGCGCGCGCGCGCCCGGCCTTCTTGGGCCGAGCCGCGGCAATCACGGCACGAAAGGAGGTGGCGGCGCAGGGGCCCCGCGCGGGCCTCCCCCAGCTCGCCATCCAGGTAGGCGTCGACGAGCGGCAGGGCTTCTTGGCATTGCAGTTCCATGGACATCACCTCGCGCTCCTAGGCCTCCCCGAACTCCGGGTACTTCTGCAAGAGCTTGTCCCGGAAGCGCGCGCGGGCCCGGAACAGCCGCGACTCCACGGTGCCGATCGAGATCCCGAGCACGTCGGCGATCTCCTGGTAGGGAAGCTCCTCGAACTCGCGCAGGACGAGCACCGTGCGGAAGATCTCGGGCAACTCCTCCAGCACGGCGTGCGTGATGCGCGCGATCTCCTCGCGCTCCATGTTCGCGCCCGGCCCGGCCAGGCTCTGGGACGCGCCAGCGGTGCCGGATGCGGCCTCCGGATCCTCCACGGCCTGGACCGGGTTGCGGCCATGGCGCTTGATGAAGTCGAGCGCCGTGTTGATCGCGATCCGGCACAGCCAGGTGTAGAACGAGGACTGCCGCTGGAAGCTGGCGAGCCGGGTGTAGGCCTTCAGGAACGTGTCCTGGACGATGTCCTCGGCCTCGACCGGGCTCTTGGTGTAGTTGCGCGCCAGCGCGAACATCCGAGACTGGTAGCGCTCGACCAGGAGCTGGAACGAGAGCTGGTTGCCGGCCAGGCTCTCGGCAACCAGGGACAGATCCTCCTGGGGGCTGGGCTGCATCAGGAGGGCTCCCATGGCTCGGCTTCGGACGCCGTTCGCCCCATTCCTATTCCTTGGTTTCGCCGGCCGGCGCGGGCGGGTTCCCGAGCAGCCCCTCGAAGTCCCCGAGGTTGTGGCCGAGCTTGTCGCGCTTCGTGCGTAAGTAGTTGACGTTGCGCGAGTTAGGAGCGGCCTGCAGCGGCATCTGGGCGACCACGTCCAGGCCGTAGCCGCCCAGTCCCGCGATCTTCTTGGGGTTGTTGGTCAAGAGCCGCATGTGGCGCACCCCCAGGTAGCGCAGGATCTGGGCTCCGAGCCCGTACTCGCGCAGGTCGGCAGGGAAGCCGAGGGCTTGGTTGGCTTCGACCGTGTCCAGCCCTTGGTCCTGGAGCCGGTAGGCGCGCAGCTTGTTCTCGAGACCGATCCCGCGGCCTTCCTGGCGCATGTAGACCAGGACCCCGCGCGGCTCCTGCCCCAGGATCTCGAGCGCCTTGTCGAGCTGCGGGCCGCAGTCGCAGCGCAGCGAGTGGAAGACGTCGCCGGTGACGCACTCGGAATGGACGCGCACGCTGACCGGCTCGCGCACGGGGCCCCGCGGCCCGTCCAGGCTCGGCCCTGGCATGCCGATGGTCAGCGCGAGGTGCTCCTTGGCGTCGATCTTCGAGCGGAAGAGATGCGCCATGAACGTGCCGAAGCGCGTAGGCAGCGGCACGTCCATCTCCACCGGCTCGACCAGCCGCTCGTTCTGGCGGCGCCAAGCGATGATGTCGGCGATCGTGCAGATCTTCAGCCCGTGGCGCTCGGCGAAGGCCTCCAGCTCGGGCATGCGCGCCATCGAGCCGTCCTCGTTCATGATCTCGCAGATCACGCCCGCCGGGCGGCGCCCGCACAGGACCGCCAGGTCGACGATGCCCTCGGTCTGGCCGCCGCGCACGAGCACGCCGCCCTCGCGCGCCCGCAGCGGGAAGACGTGACCCGGCTTGACCAGGTCCTCGGGCCGCGCCGCGGCGTCGCAGGCCGCGAGGATCGTGCGCGCCCGGTCCGCGGCGCTGATCCCGGTCGTCACGCCCCGCGCCGCCTCGATCGACTCCATGAAGCCGGTGCCGAGCTTCGAGGTGTTCGAGCGCACTTGCGGCTCGAGCCCGAGCTGCTCGCACACCTCGGTCGCCATCGGCATGCAGACCAGCCCGCGCGCCTCGCGGGCCATGAAGTTGATCGCCTCCGGCGTCACCGCCTCGGCCAGCATCGCCAGGTCGCCCTCGTTCTCGCGACCGGGATCGTCGACCAGGATCACCAGCCGGCCGCGGCGCAGCTCGTCGAGGATCTCGGGGATCGGGCTGATGGGCATGGATTCGCCGGCGGAACGGTGAGGGGGGCGGGGCGCCCGGGAGTGCAGTCGGACGCCCCCCACACTAATGTTAGGCCGGGCTGCGGGGGAGTCCCATGGCCGGGGCGCCAGCCTCTGGGGCGGACCGCCGGCCCAGCGAAGCAGCTCCCCGTGGCAGGGGTCTGACCGCTTCGCCTACGCTTCCAGGGAGGCCGGCTCCATGATCCGCCGTTTGAAGGTCCGCGGCTACAAGTCGCTCGCCGACTGCGAGATCGATCTCGCGTCGATGAGCGTCGTCCTCGGGCCGAATGGCTCGGGCAAAAGCAATCTCCTCGACCTCATCGCGCTCCTCTCCCGGCTTGCGTCGCGGGAGACGCTGCGCGATGCCTTCGAAGGCCACCGAGGGCGCCCGCTGGAGGCCTTCCACTGGCCCCAGGGCTTCGGGCCTCGGGGATACCAAGCGATCCTCCGCCAAGAGCGAGTCTCGTTCTGGGTCCAGTGCGACCTCGAGCTGCACCCGCGGATCGTCAGCGACGTGAACCGGACGCTCGAGGAGCGAGAGCAGGCCGTGGGCGCGAAGGCCGCCTACACCCGTGTCGCAGAGACACGGCTGCGCTACGAGCTCGAGATCGCGCTTCACCCGAGGAGCGGCGAGCTGTTCGTCGTCGACGAGAAGCTCCAGGCGCTCCGCAAGGACCTCGAGCCGAAAGCCGATTCGGTCCGACCGCCCTTCTTCGAGAAGAAGACGACCGAGGGAGGAGTGCCGCGGTTCGTTGCTCGCGTCGAGCGACAGAGCCACCCCCGCTTCTTCGACGCCGGCCGGGCGCGAACGCTCCTCTCGGAGTTGTCGGACCCCGTGTACCACCCTCACGTGGTCGCAGCGGCCCGCGAGATCGCCTCGTGGCGCGTGTACTACGTGGAGCCGGCGCGAATGCGCGCCGAGATCGGCGTCCAGTCGGCCGAAGAGCCGGGCCGCTCGGGCGAGCTGCTCGCACCCTACTATTACTTCCTCCAGGAGCGGCATCCCGCGGCGTTGCGGGGCGTGGTTCGCAACCTCCGCGACCTGGTCCCTGGGCTGTTGGACCTGCGGGTCGAAGTACGTGAGGGCCAGCTCGAGATCGTCACCACGCACGAGGGTGGCGCCGAGTATCCCGCTCGCTTGCTCTCGGAGGGCACGCTTCGTCTCTTGTGCATCCTCGGGATCGCCGTCGCCCCCTCGCCGCCGGCCTTGGTGGTGTACGAGGAGCCGGAGAACGGCGTCAATCCCGCGCGCCTCGACCTGATCGCCCAGATCCTTCGCAACGCTGTCGAGGTGCGTCCGGATGGACCGCAGTTCCTGCTCACGACCCACTCGCCACGCGTCTGCAGCCTGCTTCCCGAACACTTGGTCCTCTCCGCGTGGGATTCTCGCCGCGGCACGCTCTTCCAGCGCCTGGCGTGGGACCGCGACTCGCTCTACTTCGAGGAGGACGTCCTGCGGGCGATCGATGGCCAAGGGGCGTCGGCGGTAGCTGAAAAGGTACCGGACGGCGCTTGAACGGCGAGGGACATGTCCATCTCGGTAGGAGTGATCGCAGAGGACGTTCGCTTTCAGAGATTCCTCGAGCCGGCGATCCTTGCACTCGCACAAGAACATGGCCTGGATGTCCAGATTGCGTCGACGGAGAAGACCGGAGGCTGCCGCCCGCGCACTCTGCAGAGGATGGTTCGGAGCGCCGCTGAGTGCGACCTCCTCGTCGTAGGCGCCGATGCCTCGGGGCTGGGACACGCACGCAGGACGCTCACCTTCCGCCAGAAAGCCAAGCAGATGAGGCCTTTGCTCGAGCCGGACCATGACAGGTGCAGCCTCGCCATCGCAGCACCGTCCGTTGAGGCATGGCTCATTTGCGACGCGGGATCTTTCGCTGGGGGCCTGGAGCGCGCCTTGGGCACCGCCTTCGCCATGCCCGAGCGGTGGCCGATCCCCCGGACGGAGCGCGAGGCCAAGACCATGCTCGGTAGCCTCCTGAAGCAAGGTACTGGGGATACGCTCCCGCTTGCCGGGTTTGAGTTCGCGCAGGAGATCGTGCCGCAGATGCCGCTCGAGGGCTCCGGGAGCCCATCCCTCTCCGACTGGGCCCGTGGGTTCGTCCGCTTGATGAGGCAGGTCCCGTGAACGTGTCCAGCTCTCTGCCCTTTTTCTCTGCCAGCACGGCTCTTGGCCAGGATGCGATGACGGTCGCGATTGCCTGCGCCCTGGTCCTTCCGCTGCTCCCATCGTGCGCCCACCCTCTCCGGTCGAGTCGCGCGCCAGAGGGCGCGCTCTCGTCGAAGACGAGCGAGATCGCCTTGCTGGAGGATGCGCGGACCGACGGCGCGGGGCGGCTGGAGGAGCTCCTGAAGGACGATGCGCCCGCAGTGCGGACTCGCGCGGCGACGGCGCTGGGACGGGTGCCGCGATCCGCGGCCGGCCCGGAGGCGACAACGGCCTTGTTGGACGCGCTCTCGGATCCCGAGGCGGAGGTCCGCGCGGCCGCGGCGTTCGCGCTGGGCATGCGCGGCGATCCGGCGGCCGCGGATGAGCTGCTCGAGCGGGCGCGCGACGAGCAGGCGCGCGACGCGGACGGGCTCGTGCGCGCGCGCTGCATCGAGGCGGCGAGCAAGCTCGACCGACCGGACCTGCGCCTGCATATGCTCGAAGGCTTGCGAGATCCGGACCCGCGCGTGCGACTCGAGGCCGCGGAAGGCGCGCAGCGCTGGCCGGCGGGCGAGCCGAATGCCTCGGAGGTCGACCGCGTGCTAGCGACGCACCTCGAGGGCGAGAGCGACCGCGGGGTGATCCTGTATGCCCTTGCCTCGCTCGAGCGGCGCAAGGCTGTGGCCGGGCGCGAGGCCTTCCTGCGCTTCGCGACCGCGGACGACGCCGAGCACCGAATCTTCGCCGTGCGCGGCCTCGCGGCCCTCACGCAAGACCTGACGGCGCTCGATGCGCTCGAGCGTGCGCTCGCCGACGGGGATTGGCGTGTGGCCTGCGAGGCCGCGCGCGCTCTCGGCTCCGTACCGCCGTCGCGGGCGATCGAGCCGCTCGGCCGCGCGACTCGGCACTCGTCGCCGCACGTTCGCTTCTGCGCCTGGGAGGCGATCGGGGCGCAGTTCGGACGACTCGAGGAGCGCGCGGCCATCGATCGGGTGTTCTCCCGGCTCCGGCCCTACTGGCACCCGGATTGGCTCACGCCGACCCTGTGGCCGCCTGCCGACCCCTCGTCCATGGTGTGCGCGGCGGGCATGGAAGCCTGGACGCAGGTGTTGGCGAAGCTCGCCCCATCGGAGTCCGCCGGCGAACTCGGCCCCACCCCGGCGGACCTGCGCGAGACCTGGCATTGGGCTTTTCCCCACGTGCTCGCCGGCCTCGCCCACGGCTTGGCCGCGGTCCGGGAGCCCTGGGCGGAGGACCTCCTGGCGCAGATGACGCGGGTGGACGACCTCCGCGTCGCAGAAGCGGCGATCGAGGCGCTGGGCAAGCGCCTTTCCGAGCCGGCACGGGAGAAGCTGCGCGGCTTCCTCGCGCATCCCGACAACGGACTGCGGCTCGCGGCGGTCACGGCGCTGTCCGAGTTGCCCGACGCCGGCGACTTGCCGGCGCTGGAACGCGCCTTCGAGACCAGCCGGGGCGACATCGCGGCCGAGGTGCGCTTCAACGTCCTGCGCCTCGCCGGCAAGATCGGGGGCGAGGGCGCGCGGTCGCTCCTCTTGCGCGGATCCACCGCGCCGCAGCCCTTCGTGCGCCAGGTCGCGCAGGAGGAGCTGGCGCGGCTCTGGCCGGATCTGCCGATCCCCGAAGCACCCCCGCTCGCGCGCGCCCCTGGCCGGCCGCTGCCCGGCGCCGAGCTGCCGATCCCTCGCGAAAATCCGCGCGTGGCGATCGAGACCACGCGCGGCACGTTCGTCTTCGAGCTCTTCCCGGCTGAGGCTCCCGTGCACGTCCACAACTTCCTGGCCCTCGCCGCCCGCGGCTACTACGACGGGCTCACCTTCCACCGCGTCGTGCCCGACTTCGTGGTGCAGGGCGGCGACTACCGCGGCGACGGCAACGGCGGGGTCACCTACCGAGTCCCGATCGACCCGCGCGCAGCGCTGGAGCGCGGCGAAGGGGTCCCGGCCGACTCCCTGCGCCACGAGATCTCCCCGCGCAAGTTCGTGCGCGGCTCGCTCGGCATGCCGCGCAACGACGACCCCGACTCGGGCGGAAGCCAGATCTTCATCACCCACCGCCCGACGCCGCACCTCGACGGGCGCTACACGATCTTCGGCGAGCTGCGCTCCGGCGGGGAGGTCCTGGACCGGATCGAGGCCGGCGACCGCCTGCGGGAAGTCCGCCTCCTCCCCCGGTAGCCACCCTTGACCGCCATGCTAAGAATGGACACAAACCTTTCGACTTTGTCAGGTAAGGGGGGACAAGTGCGATGAGAGTCCGTGGACGGGATGCCGGCAGGCTGTGGACAGGCCTGCCAGGAACGGCGCAAGTCGCCGCCGTCCAAGGCGTTACGAAGGAACCGGCGGTGTTCCCATGGTGTGGAGAAGCTTGGGCTCCATCCGAGCCCGACCGCCCGCCGATAGGCGGCGGAGACGCCATGGCCCTCCCCTGACCCGGCGAACCCGGGCCGGACACCTCCAGCTGACCAGACGCTGACCCCACGGATGAACCGGTACTTGATCGCAGGCGGTCTCGCCCTGGCCGCGTTCCTCGCCACCGAGCGGATCAGCCACCTCGTCGAGCGCGTGCACGAGCTCGAGGGCGCGCCCCACGCCGACCCGCAAGAGGTGCTCGCGCTGAGGAGCCGCCTCGACGCGATCTCCGGCGAGCTCGAAGCCACGCAGGCAACGCTCGAGCGGGACCGCGCACGCGACGTGCTCGGCGACCGCCTCGCCCAGCTCGAGAACCAGCTGGGCCGGACCGGCGACGAGCTGCGCGAGCAGGACAACCGCCTGTCGAGCTGGGAACAGCGCTGGCAGGGCAGCGGCCCCGAGCTCTACGAGTCGCGGCTCCAGGAGCTGCGCCGAGGGATCGAGAAACGCTGGCGCGAGCTCGACGAGATCGCGGTCGGCGCGGCGCGCACGGCGCAAGAAGACCGCACGCGCCTCGAGTTCATCGACCAGGAGCTGGTGCCGCTGATGAAGCGCGACGAGGCGCGCATGTGGCAGCAGCTCGTCGGCCCCGTCGTGCAGCTCGCCGGCGAGTCCACGGTGGGCAGCGGCGTGCTGCTCGAGCCGCGCGCCCTGCCCGGCGGCGAGGGCCACGTCACCTACCTCCTGACGTCGTGGCACGTCGTGCGCGACATCTACGGCGGCCCCGATAACACCGATCAGCCGGTCCCGGTCAAGATCTACCTCCAGGACGGGCGGCGGGCCCGCGAGAGCGCGATGATGCTCGCCTACGACGTCGCGAACGACCTGGCGCTGCTCAAGCTCGACACCAAGCGGCGCATCGACTGCGGGGCGCGCCTGGCCAGCCGCGAGCGTCTGGGCAAAGTGCGCGTATTCGATCGCGTCTATGCCGTCGGCTGCCCACTCGGCAACGACCCGATCCCGACCGGCGGCGAGGTCGCCTCCACGCGCCACGAAGTCGACGGCGGCACGTACTGGATGATCAGTGCGCCGACCTACATCGGCAACTCCGGCGGCGGGATCTTCGACGCCGAGACGCACGAGCTGCTCGGGATCTTCTCCAAGATCTACACCCACGGCACGTCGCGCTCGACGATCGTGCCGCACATGGGGCTCGTGACGCCGCTGAGCACGATCTATGACTGGCTCGATCGCGTCGGCTATGCCGCGCTC
>Ga0299907_10003095_pt1 | contig 10557 bp, 10 predicted proteins | sample RVTome_16_FD_198680 | JGI IMG/M metagenome (GOLD analysis project Ga0299907, IMG submission 198680) | Soil microbial communities from uranium-contaminated site in the Upper Colorado River Basin, Wyoming, United States - RVT152D67 (version 2) ... | reverse complement strand
GGGCCGCCACGGCAAGCGTGAGGAGCCGGCGGCCTCGATGCGGTTGCCGGACCGCCCCGCCTTCGACGACCGGGCCACTCATAGTGACCGGCCCTTGAAGGTCCAGCTGATCCGGCCGGTGAGACACCCGTCGGGTGACGCCGACTCCTGGATGGATCCCTGGATCGCAGTTGCACGCCACTGGCCGCCAACGGCACCGGCAGTCCGGATCCGGACCCCGACCACGACGGTCGCGTCCACGGTGCCCCCCTGGCGGCTGCTGATCGTGAACGGACCGCGCACGGTTCCCGAATAGCTCGCCCCGTTGCGGCGGAGCGATCCGTATCGGCCCTCCCCCCTGATGGCCAAGGTCACCGGGCACGGTCCGGTCTTGCAGGCGGGCTCGAATTGCAGGCCGAGTCCCGGGATGTCGCGCGCGGTGCCCTGCAGGCCGGAGACAGCGCCACGGTCCAGGCGGACGACGAACCTTCCTTGGAGCCTCTCGTCGACCAGGCTCAGCTTCTTCGTCCTGATCGAGACCGACCCCGGCTCGGTCCGGGTCCCCTCGGCGTCCACTCCCAACACCGAATAGCGATAACGCGCCGCGGGCGTTGCATCTTCGTCCACGAACGACGGCTCGGTCACGTCCTCCGTGAGGGCGCGCCCGTCACGCAGAACGACGTAGTGATTGAGCTCGACACCCTCGGGGGCCTTCCAGCTGAGTGTGATGGCCCAGTTGGTGCCGTCTGGACGCCACTTCGGCTGGTCAGCTCGGATGGTGCCGATCGCAACGTCGTCCGTCGCGATCGTCGATCCGGAGGGAGTCGGAGCGGGGAATCCGAGCCTGTGCACGCTCCCAGAACGGTGAGCAGGACCCACGCGGCTGCCGTCCGACCACGCACCGCCGGATGGTATGCCCGTGGTGGAACTCCCGTCTGCGTTCGTCCGACCTAGTCCGATCGCCCGCCGTGCCTCGCCGTCCGTATCACGGACCTGCCACAATGGAGTCGTTCGTCCCGTCATCCCGCGAGGCCGACAGAGGTGTCCGACACGATCCAGGAAGAGGGCCTCCACCCCCTCCTGCATGCGCTGCACGACCGGATCGACGCCGACGTTCCCATCGAACGCCGCGACGCGCTGCACGCGTTCGCCCGGGCCTACACACGCCGTCTGTCCTCAGAGGAGCTCGAGCAGATCGGTGCCGATGGCCTGATCTCCCTCGTACGGTCGACGTTCGGGTTCGTCGACGGTCGCGGACTGCAACCGATGGCCGTGCGCGTCTTCGATCCCGACCCGGACGCCGACGGCTACAAGGCCGACGGCTCCGTGATCGAGACGAACACCGACGACTCGCCGTTCCTCGTGGACTCTGTCACCGAAGAGCTGGCCGCGCGCGAGCTCGGTATCGCTCGTCTCCTGCATCCGGTGGTCGGCACGGCGCGCGACGAGAACGGGCGCATCGAACGTGTGATGTCCGGACGCGATGCAAGCCATCGCGAATCCGTCATGCACATCCTCGTGGACCGACGACTGTCGGACGAGGAGAAGAATGATGTCCAGGCGAGGATCCGCACGATCCTTCGCGACGTCCGGCTCGTCGTGCGCGACTTCGAGTCGATGCAGGAGCGGGTGGGCCACATGATCAAGCTCGCCCGCGCCGCAGGCGTCCGCTACTCGCCCCAGGAGGTGGGCGGGGCGGTCGACTTCTTGCAGTGGCTCTTGGAGGACAACTTCGTGCTCCTCGGCTACCGCGAGTACGAGCTGCTCGACACACCGAAGGGCCGTTCCATCCGCACGGTCCCGGCTTCGGGCCTCGGCATCCTCTCCGACGTCACGGGCTCGTCGTTCGCGGAGCCCACACCTCTGGACTCCCTCGAGCCGGACGTCCGCCGACGCATCGAGGAAAGCGATCTGCTGGTGATCACGAAGACGAAAGGGCTGGCGACGGTCCACCGCCGAGCCCGGATGGACTACGTCGGGGTCCGCAAGGTCACCCCCGACGGCGAGATCGTGGGCGAGGCGCGTCTGCTCGGACTGTTCACGTCGAAGGCGTACATGGAGCCTGCGTCGAAGACACCGCTCGTGCATCACAAGCTGGAGCAGATCCTCATAGCCGAGGACCTGATCCCCGGCTCGCACGACTACAAGGCGATCACCGAGTTGTTCGAGTCGTTCCCGAAGGACGAGCTCTTCCAAGCGTCCGCACAGGAGCTCCGTGAGACCGTCGTCGGGCTGCTTCAGGAGGAGAAACACGGTGGATTCCGCGTCCTCGTTCGCCGCGACCTGTTCGGCAGGCATGTCTCGATCGTGGTCGGGGTACCTCGAGATCGGTTCACCGCCGCACTCCGCAAGGCCCTCCAGGCGATGTTCCTCGCGCGTTTCCACGGGGCGTCGGTCGACTACCACCTGTCTCTGGGTGAGACCGAGCAGGCCCGGATCTTCTTCACGGTCTACGTGGAGCGGGGTCAGCAGATCCCCGACGTCCCACTCGACGAGCTCGAGGCCGAGGTCGAGCGCCTCGCCCGGACCTGGGACGATGACCTTCGCGACGCGCTCATCGCCGCCGAGGGGCCCGAGCGCGGGGCCATGCTCGCCGAGACCTACGCCGCCCGGTTCCCAGACTTCTACAAGACCATGCGGGACTGGTCACTCGTGGTCGACGACGTCCGACGTCTCGAGGAGCTGGAGGCGACGGTGGAGGGCTTCGTCGTCGGCATCGGCAACGAGTCGTCCGGCGAGCGCTTGACGCGCGTGAAGCTCTACAAGACGGGCGGCAAGGTGGATCTTTCCGCGTTCATGCCGATCCTCGAGGCACTCGGACTTCGGGTGGTGGAGGAGCTGCCCACGGCTCTCCTCGGGGAGGGCCGCGTGTTCATCCACGATTTCGGCGTCTTGGACGCGCGCGGCGCCGTCTTGGACCTGGATCGTGGGGCTGGGCGGGTCACCGAGGCGATCGCAGCCGTGTGGCGCGGCCGTTCGGAGTCCGATTCCCTCAACCGTCTCATCACGTACACCGATCTGAACTGGCGCCAGGTGCAGATCCTGCGCGCGTACAGCAAGTACCGGCAGCGGGTCTCCACCAGGTACACGGAGGCTTATCGATACGACGCCCTCGCGGAGAACCCCCAGCTGGCGATGCAGCTCGTGCGACTGTTCGAGTCGAAGTTCGATCCCGTGCGAGGCGAGCCGCCCGACGAAGCTGCGGCGATCCAGGAGCAGATCCGCGACGACCTACGCGCCGTCGCATCGCTCGACCAGGACCACATCATCCGGTCGCTGCTTGGCACGATCGAGGCCACGGTGCGTACCAATGTCTACCTGCCGCACCGGACCTACCTGTCGTTCAAGATCCGCAGCGCAGATGTCCCGGAGATGCCCAAGCCGCACCCGCTGTTCGAGATCTTCGTGTATTCGCCCGAGATGGAGGCCATCCATCTCAGAGCAGGGATGGTGTCACGCGGCGGGATCCGCTGGTCCGATCGGAGGGAGGACTACCGCACGGAGGTCCTCGGTCTGATGAAGGCGCAGAAGGTCAAGAACGCCGTGATCGTTCCCGACGGCTCGAAGGGCGGGTTCATCCTGAAGCGTCAGCCGGGGACGACGGATGCCTTGAAGCAGGAGGTCATGATCCAGTACGTCACCTTCATGCAAGGGATGCTGGACATCACCGACAACCTCGTGAAGGGCGGCGAGGTCACCCATCCGGAAGGTGTACGGGTTCTGGACGGCCCCGACCCCTACCTGGTCGTGGCCGCCGACAAGGGAACGGCCACCTTCTCGGACACGGCGAACTCGGTGAGCGAGCGATACGGCTTCTGGCTCGGTGATGCGTTCGCGAGCGGCGGCTCGCACGGCTACGACCACAAGGCGCTCGGTATCACGGCCCGTGGGGCGTGGGAATCGGTGAAGCGGCATTTCCGTGAGCTTGGACTCGATGTGGCGCGCGACCCCATCTCGTCGATCGGGATCGGAGACATGTCTGGCGACGTATTCGGCAACGGGATGCTGTACACGAAGCAGCTGCGTCTGGTGGCAGCGTTCGACCATCGCCACGTCTTCATCGATCCGACACCTGATCCCGTGGCGTCGTTCGCGGAGCGGGAGAGGTTGTTCGGGCTCGCGGGCTCCTCGTGGGGCGACTACGACCGATCCCTGCTTTCGCCGGGCGGGGACATCGTCGACCGCAAGGCCAAGAGCGTGACCCTTTCGGCCGAGGCGCGGGCCGCACTCGGACTCGCGGAGGATGCGTCGAGCGAGATGACGCCGAACCAGGTGATCACGGTGATCCTCAAGGCTCCGGTGGACCTCTTGTGGAACGGCGGGATCGGCACCTACGTGAAGGCTGCGGAGGAGTCCTCCGGCGACGTCGGCGACCGCGCGAACGACCCGGTCCGCGTTGACGGCGCCGAGGTGAGGGCGCGCGTCGTGGGCGAGGGGGGGAACCTCGGGTTCACGCAGCTCGGCCGGATCGAGTACGCCCGAAGCGGAGGCCGGATCAACACCGACTTCATCGACAACTCCGCCGGCGTCGACACGTCCGACCACGAGGTCAACCTCAAGATCCTTCTCGGCCAGGCGGTCGCCCGCGGGGAGCTCACGACCGACGAGCGGAACGAGCTGCTTCACTCGGTGGTGCCCGACGTGGTCGAGCACGTTCTGTACGACAACTACCTACAGGCCCAGATCCTCTCCCAGGAGGTGGATGCGAGCGCCGACCGCGTCGAGTCATACGAGGACCTCATGCAGATCCTGGAGGCGGCCGGCGACCTCGAGCGCACCGTCGAGTTCCTCCCCTCATCGGAGGAGATGATGGAGCGTCAAACGAACGGAGTCGGCTTGGCTCGGCCCGAGCTCGCCGTCTTGGTCGCGTATGCGAAGAGATGGGTGTTCCAAGCCTTGCTCTCGAGCGATTTGCCGGACTCCGATTTCTTGGAGCGCGACCTCGCCGAGTACTTCCCGCTTCACGTGCAGGAGAAGTTCGCCCACTTGATCCCCGAGCATCCTCTGCGTCGTGAGCTGGTCGCCACGATCGTTTCGAACGAGGTCGTGAACGATCAAGGCATCACGTTCGTGTCACGCCTGGTGACGGAGACGGGCGCCAAGCCGTCAGACGTCGTGGGCGCGTTCCGGATCGCGCGGGAGGTGACGGGCGCGAAAGCACGCTGGGACGACATCGAGGCGCTCGACGGTGTGATCGACCCGACCGTCCAGAACGAGCTCCTGACCGGTGTCGATTGGTTGGTGGAGTCGACGTCGCGCTGGTACCTGGTCCAGGCCGCCGGCCGGCGTCTGGCCGAGGCGGTGGGAGAATCCCGGGACTCCTTCGCGGAGCTCTCCGGTGTGATCGACCAGATCGGCCCCGACGCCTGGCGCGAGTCCCATGAGCTCGAGACCGAGAGGCTCGTGGCCGCCGGGGTGCCGGAGACGGTGGCGCGACGGCACGCGTTCCAAGGGGAGCTCGTGCACGGTCCTGACATCATCGCGGTCGCGCGCGCAACCGGACGCCCGGTGTTGGAGGTCGCGCGCGGTTTCTTCCTGCTCGGCGAGCGCCTGGAGATCGACTGGCTCGAGTCCCAGCTCGAGCAGCTGACCGTGTCCACCCGGTGGCAGGTCTGGGCAAAACAATCGATGGAGCACGAACTCCTCGCCGCCCGCCGTGTGATGTGCGAACGCGTACTGGAGGAAGGTCGCGGAGCATCGATCGACGCCGCCGTGGAGACTTTCCTGGAGACTCACGCAGAGCCGGCGGCGAGGTTACGGCGATTCATGCGGGGTCTCTCCGTCGAGGGAGTGAACGACCTGGCTCAGCTGACGGTGGCGCTCCGCCAGATCCGCGCGCTCGCGGAGTAGCCGGCCGAACGACGTTTCAGCCGTAGAGGATCAGCGTGAGCCACATCCGGCCACCGCCGGACGCAGAGCCGATGCCGCAGCGGTGGAACCGCCCGTTCAGCATGTTGTGGCGGTGACCCGTGCTCCGCATCCACAGCGTGACCACCCGCCACCACTTTGGTGCGTAGCCGACGTTCTCGCCCCACGTGTCGACGCTGAGGCCGCGGTTGCGCAGACGCGAGGAGAGGTTGGAGGTGTGGAACATCGTGCGCGACCGTGCCATCTGCCGGGAATGCCCTTGGGCGACGTCGTTCGCGGCCGGCGCGCAATCGAGCCGACGGACGCCGTGGTCCCTTCGGATGTGATTCACCTTCGACAAGATCTTCTGGCGCGTCGTCTTCGCGAAGGCGGGCGCGTCGGCCGCCAGCGTGGCGAGGACTGTGGTCAGGACGAGGACGACCGGAACGATCTTCGTGGCTCGCATGGCCCAGGAAAGTAGCCCCACGGTTCCCAGCCCGTCACGACTTCAGGCGTGAGAGATACGTAAAGATACGTAGGTGCCCAGGTCAGCGAGGTTTCGCGGGCGGATGTCCTGCCCTGCAGGGCGTTCGGGGTTGCTCGGAAGGAGAGGTCGCCTGCCGCCGAACACATCTGACATCCAGGCTTGGCGGCTCACGCGTGAGCAGGGCATGAAAGGCGGCCGGAATGGGTACGCGCGGCGACGTGGAGACGGTCGATCTCGACGGCGTCCGGCGCCTCATGGATAGTGGCGCGCAGATCGTCGAAGTGCTTCCGAAGGCGGAGTACGAGGAGGAGCATCTCCCCGGCGCGATCCATATCCGACTGCGCGATATCGGCCGCAGGGCGAACGAGCTCGACAAGTCCCGACCGGTGGTCGTGTACTGCTTCGACTCGCAATGAGATCTGAGCCCACGGGCCGCGTGCCGGCTCGAAGGGCTGGGGTTCACCGAGGTGTACGACTACGCCGAGGGCAAGGCCGGATGGCTCGCGGAAAGTCTGCCGTCGGAGGGAACCCGGCCGGCCGGGGACCGGGTCGACAGTCATCTCGGACCCGAGCCGGTCACGTGCCCCCCCGGCGATACGCTGGGCGGCGCTCGGGCGCTCATGGCCGCCGCCGACGACGACGAGTGTTTCGTGCTGACGCCCGGACGCATCGTCCTCGGTCGGGTCCGGCTCCGCGACGTCGCGGAGGCCGCGGATGAGATCTCGGTCACCGACGCGATGTTCGACGGACCCAGCACGTACCGACCGAACGTCCCGGTGGCCGAGCTCGGCGAGATCATGCGGACGAAGAACCTGGCGCGTCTGCCGATCACGACGGCCTCGGGCGTGTTGCTCGGCGTCGTCCGTCGCGAGGAGCTGCTCGTGGATCCCGCCTCGTAGACTGAGCGCGAACGATCGCCGTCTTCCCTTGCATCCGCCCTGAGGAGGCGTCAGATTGACGCGCGCAGGACCGACGGCAGACGCTTCCTCGACCTGAACACGACACCGACGACGCCGCTACGGCCCTGGCGCTGCTCTGGTGGAACGTGATGACGAACCCGCCGCTGTGCATCACGGCGGAGCAGCTCGCCGAGGGGTTCGAGGTCCTCGACGCAGCTCTCGCCCTCGCAGACGAAGCCTACGAGGGCTGAGGCCGACGCGTGATCCGTCTCGAGCCCAAAAACGCAAAAGAAAACGCAAAAAGAGGAGGAACCCCTAGGGGCTCCTCCTCCGTCCTTCCGGTGGCTCTACAGGAGCCACATGATGATCGCGATGATGCCGATAACTGCAAGGATGGTCCACACCATCTGAGTTCACCTCTTCATGTCCCGCGCCGCGATCGTCCGCGTGCGTCGCTCTACCCGTACCCCGCGCGACGGGTGAGCATGCATCCGGATCGCACGATTTGGAGCACGGCCCGCCGGCCACACGTATCAACCGGCGGAGCGTTTCTGCGGGCCTCGCGCCAGCGGCGCGATCGAGCGGCCGGCCTGGGAATCCTCGATCAGTCTGGCCAACCTGCGGCGCCGGCTTTCCTCCTTCTTCGCGCTCATCACCCCATGCGATGGCGGTCCTTCGGTGCCAGGGCGCCTGCGCGTTGAAGAAGTCCCACGCCTCCAGGTTGCCGCGGAAGCTGCGCTCGCCGGCGCGAGCCAGCTGCGCGGGCTCGTTCCGTTCGTACCTGTAGACGCTCGAGCGATCGTTGCTCCTGCGGGCGAAGGCCTGGAGACCGGCCGGCTGCAGCTGGTGTCGTCGAGGCTCCGGCGCACACCGCCGATCCATCCGACGCACAGCGCCTCGTCCACCGCTTCGGGCCAGGTGATGCTCGGCTTGCCCGAGCATTTCCTGTGGAACCCGACCACCAGCTCGACGGTGTCGCCGTGGTGCCTGGGGAGACAGGCTCGGAAGGCTGCGAGCGTAGGGAAGAAGCTGGGCTCCATCTTGCGGCGGAAAGCGTCGAGAGCCGGGCCGAAAGGCCGGGCTCTCAACGGCTGATCACGAACGAAGGCGTCAGTTGATGGCCTCGCCGCCTGGCGACACGACGTACCAGATGTCGCTTATGCCCTGCCCGTTCGTATCGCCGGGCTCCGCGTCACTCGCGAAGTAGTAGAGGGGAAGGCCGGCGTAGGTGACCTGGATGGTCCCGTCGTCACGCTCGGTCGTCCCCAGCTGTGCTGCGTCGATCCCGTCGCCGGCCACTGGTTCGCCGTCGACCGTCAGTGCGGGCCAGGTGGCCGCACAGTCGTCGTAGCACGTGCTCTCACCGTTCTGGTCGGCGCCGAACATGTACAGCGTCAGCCCCTCCGCGTCCGTGACGATCGTGCCCAGGTCGGTCTCGCCGGTTGCGATGGTGGCCGTGCCGGTGTCCTCCGCCGGCTCGGACGCCGTGGGCTCCTGGCCGTTCCCGGCAGGCGCAGGCTCCGCGTCGTCGCCGCAGGCGGCCAGTATCAGCGCAAGCACGCCGGCCAGCGCGAGGATCCTCACGTGTCGCATCGTCCCTCCTCGTGGGTCTCATCGGACGCGCCGCGTGCGGTCCGCTGGTTCGGTTACGGAGACCGCGACCCCGAGGTTCACCATGCGGTGGTGCGCACGCGATCGAACCCGATGCATGCCGCGCACGTATCCTCGTTCGCGGATGCGATCCGTTTCCTTCACCCTCGACGACGTAACGATCCGCGCGGCGTACACCGCGCACGCGGGCGAGCTGTACGGGTTCGCCTACCGCTCGCTCGGGGACGGTGGGCTGGCCGAGGAGGCCGTACAAGAAACCTTCGTGCGAGCCTGGCGTGCCGCGGAGCGCTTCGACGAGCAGCTCGGGTCGATGCGGACATGGCTCTTCTCGATCCTGCGTCACGTGGTGATCGACCTCGCGCGCGCACGCTCGGCGCGGCCCCCGCTCGCGTCTGCGGATGACGTGGAGCACGTCGTTCAGGTGACCGGGGACGATGCCTTCGAGCGCGCTCTGGTGTCGTGGCAGATCGAGGAGGCGCTCCGCCGCATCGGCGCGGACCACCGTCAGGTCCTGGTCGAGACGTACTTCCGCGGACGTCCCTACGCGGAGGTCGCCGAAGATCTGGGCATACCCGAGGGGACGGTCAAGAGCCGCGTGTATTACGCCCTCAAGGCGGTCCGGCTGGTGCTCGAGGAGATGGGTTGGGATGAGTTCTGAGGAGCACGTGCGGAAGCAGCTGGGGGCCTTCGCCCTCGGTCAGCTTTCGCCCGGCGAGGCGGCGGCGGTCCAGGCGCACCTGGAGGGCTGCCCGAGCTGCTGGGCTGAAGCCGCGGAGCTCGGTCGCGTGGCCGCGCTGCTACCGCTCGCGGATCCCGACCGACTCGACACGTCGCCGACACCGCCGGAGGGACTGCTGGAGAGCGTGTTCGTGCGCATCCGGGAGGAGCGTGCCGTCGAGCGCCGGAAGCGACGCCGGGCGCTGACCGCGCGCGTGGCCCTCGGCATGGCCGCGGCGTTGATCACGGTCGTGCTGGTGTTGGCGCCCTTCGAGTCCTCCGGTGAGGTCGTGACGCTGGCCGCGCCCCCGGGTATCACCGGCGAGATCTGGCTGCAGTCTAGGGAGTCGAGTCAGTACGTGGAGCTCCAGACGCAAGGGCTTCCCGTGGGGGATATGTTCGCCATGTGGGTCAGGGATCGTGAGACCGGGGAGCGGGTCCCCTGTGGGACGTTCCGGGTCACGCCCGGACGCATTCACATCGCGCTGTACTCGTCGGTTCCCCGCGATCGAGCCGCCGAGGTCGGTGTGAGCACGCTGGACGGAGAGGTCGTGATGAAAGCACCGCTGCCTCCGGCCGGCGGCTGAGGCCACCTCGCACGCAGGACTCTCTGCCGGGTATCCGGAGTCAAGGAACGCGTGGTGCGCGCTGGGCCCGACGGGCGTCGCGATCGGCCTCACGAGCCGCGCGGGCTCGCTCCCTTGCCAAGTCGGCGCGGTCGAACGCGAGCACGGTCTGTCCGTGCATCAGGAGATACACGACGAGAGCGTCGGCCAGTCCGATCAGGAGACCGACGAGAACGCTGCGGTTCGGATTCTCCGCGAACAGGCCGGCGATCGCGAGCGGAAGCGTGACGGCGGCGAACGCGACGAATGTGCCGACCGCCGCATGCCGGAATCCTTGCCTCCTTGCGAGCACGCCGAGACCCTCGACGGTCGTCAGCACGCACAGGCCCAGGACGATGATCGCCGTGAGGGCGGTAAAGTTCTGGGCCTCCTCCGGGTTCAGTCCGAGTCC
>Ga0299907_10003094_pt1 | contig 10557 bp, 14 predicted proteins | sample RVTome_16_FD_198680 | JGI IMG/M metagenome (GOLD analysis project Ga0299907, IMG submission 198680) | Soil microbial communities from uranium-contaminated site in the Upper Colorado River Basin, Wyoming, United States - RVT152D67 (version 2) ... | reverse complement strand
ACCCTGATCGGCACCTCGCCCAACATCATCGTCTCGCGCATGCGCGAGCAGATCACCGGCGAGCCATTTCGCATGTTCGATTTCGCGCCGGTCGGGATTGGCCTGGCCGTCGCCGGCATCATCTTTCTCACGTTCGGCTGGCGCCTTCTGCCAACGATCAAGAGAGGTGCTGGTGCGACGCCGGAGACCCGCTTTTCGATCGAGGACTATACGACAGAGGTGCGCTTACCGGCGACCTCGCCCTACGTCGGCAGAACCGTTCGGGAGCTCGAAGCGCTGGCAGACGGCGACGTCGCCGTTGCCGCCATCATCCGAGAGGGATACCGGCGCTACATCCCGGCAGGCCATTGGACGCTGTACGAGGAGGACATCCTCGTCCTCAAGGCCGACACGCACGCACTATCGAAGCTCGTCGATGCCGCAAAGCTCGAGCTGATCCATGGCAAGGGCCTCGCGCCGGGCGATGCTCGCGAAGCGGACTTGGCGGTCGTCGAGGCGGTAGTGACCGCGAACTCGGCCATGATCGGCAGCACGGTCGAGCAGCTCACCCTCCGCGAACGCTACGGTCTGAACCTGCTGGCGGTCAGCCGCTCCGGACGAAGGATTGGGCAGCGCCTCCGCCGCATGCGCTTTCAGAATGGAGATCTGCTGGTGCTGCAGGGACGCGCCGAGCGGCTCAACGACAAGCTGGCCGCGCTGGGTTGCCTGCCTCTTGCCGAGCGCAACGTGCCGCTTGGGCGCACGCGGAATATGTACTTGCCTGCGATCATCCTTGGCGTCGCCATCGCTCTGGTGACGACGGGCACCCTGTCGGTGCCGGTCGGCTTCTTCGGAGCCGCCGTGGCCGTGCTAGTCTTTCAGGTGCTGACCCTCAAGGAAGCGTACGACGCTGTCGAGTGGCCGGTGCTCGTCCTGTTCGGTGCGCTCATACCGGTGAGCGAGGCGCTGCAAGCGACCGGCGCTACCGAGCTCGTCGCCGGCTGGCTGTCAGCGGCGGCACAATATCTCCCACCGCTCGGCGCGCTCGCGCTGATGCTGGTCGCGGCCATGGCGCTGACGCCATTCCTCAACAATGCCGCCACCGTCCTGGTGATGGCGCCGATAGGCGCGAGCCTGGCCGGTAAACTTGGGCTGAGCCCCGACCCGTTCCTCATGGCGGTCGCGGTCGGCGCGGGCTGCGATTTCCTCACGCCGATCGGGCATCAGTGCAACACCCTCGTCATGGGTCCCGGCGGCTACCGGTTCGGTGATTACTGGCGTCTCGGCCTGCCCCTGTCCCTCATCGTCGCCGGGCTTGGAACATTGCTAATCAGCGCCTTCTGGCCATTAACTTGAACGCGACCTGAAGGTGGCGTTCGTCGAGAAGCTCGGCGCCAAGCAGCGGAAAATCGCCTCGCTCTATTGTGGGTCGCCGTGAAGGCGACAGGCTGTTCTATGCCGGCAAGGTGCGCAGCGGCTTCACCGAAGCGGAGGCGCGCGATTTGCGCGAGCGCCTCGAGCCATTTACTTGCAAAGAGTCACCACTGTCCGAGCCGGTCAAGAAGCCGAAAGCGACCTGGGTGGAGCCGGTGATCGAGGCCGAGATCGCCTACAGCACACTCACGGAAAACAAGCTGCTGCGCGAAGCCGTGTTCAAGGGGCTGCGTGAGGATCGAGAAGTGCCGCCGGCGCGTCCGCCTGCCCCTATGTCCTTCCGGACGGCGGGCAACCGGCCTCAGACCGGCGTGCCGCGCGAGAACATCCTGCAGCTTCTTCCGGACGCCCTCGCGCCATCGAAAGAGGAACTCGCCGCGTACTGGACGAAGGTCTGGAAGCGAGCGCTCGAGCATCTCGGGCGCAGGCCGCTCAAGCTCGTGCCATGTCAGAGGCACAACTTCTATCACAAGGGGAAGCTGCCGCCTGTCCACGAGGCTGTTCACAGGCTCACGATCGAAAAGCGCGAAGGCGGCGAAGGCACGCGGCTCTGGGTCGATGATCTTGCCGGCCTCCTCGGCCTGGTCGAGATCGGCGCCGTCGAGCTGCACCCGTGGAACGCCAGCATCGATGACATAGAGCATCCCGACGTGCTCGTCTTCGATCTTGATCCGGGCGAGGGTGTCGCCTGGGAGTTCGTGATCGAGACGGCGCTGAGGCTGCGCCGGATGCTCAAGGATGAAGGACTGGAGCCGTGGCCGAAGCTGACCGGGCGCAAGGGCTTGCACCTGATGGCGCCGCTCAATCGGAGGATCAACCACGACGAGGCACGAGCTTTCGCGAAGCGGATCGCGCGGCGCCTCGCCACAACCGCACCGGTCCGGTATACGATCTCCTCCGCACCGGGAAAACGCACCGGCCGCATCTTCATCGATTACTTGCGGAATGGTCGCGGCACGACAGCGATCGGGGCCTGGTCGCCGCGGGCGCGGGATTCTCGGTTGCGGCCCCGGTGAGCTGGCGCCAGGTCGAGAACGGGATTCATCCGGACGCCTTCACGATGGAGAAGCCGCCGGGCAGATCGCCCCGCACGAAGCGGCCTGCCTTTCGTCCGAATCGCCTCGCTGTCACGGCCTGCGGCACTACTGAAGCGGTGTCCACGCGGCCACACCCTGCTCCTCTCGCAGGGTCGTCTTGCGGGTATCCGCGCACCTCACCCGCCGGCCTGCTCGGGAAACGCCATAAGCCCTCAAATGGCAGTTTTGGATACGGATTCGGGGCACCGAGGCGGAACGGATCGCAAGAATTCTAGTTAGGGCCTGGGCGTCGCTCCCTTCTTCCGGAGCAGGCGATGTTGTCCCAACCAGTGATAGGAGCTTTGAGATGTTCCTACGGCAGAACCGGCTTCAGTATCACGCTAGGCCCGAGCGGCCCGACCCGGTCTACGCCAAGCAGCTCCAGGAGGTGCTGGGCGGCCAGTGGGGCGAGATCAGCGTCATGATGACCTACCTGTTCCAGGGCTGGAACTGCCGCGGCCCTGCCAAGTACCGCGACATGATCATGGACATCGGCACCGAGGAGATCGGCCACGTCGAGATGCTCGCCACCATGATCGCGCGGCTGCTCGAGACCTCGCCGGTGGAGACCCGCGAGGACGCGGCCAAGGACTCGGCGATCGGCGCCGTGATGGGCGGGGCGCGCATCGAGGACGCGATCGTCGCCGGCATGAACCCGCAGCACGTGATCGTCACCGGGTCGGGCGCCGCGCCGACCGACAGCGTCGGCTATCCCTGGAACGCGCGCTACACCATCGCGAGCGGCAATCTTTTGGCCGACTTCCGCTTCAACGTCACTGCGGAGTCGCAAGGGCGCCTGCAGGTCAGCCGGCTCTACCAGCTGACTGAGGATCCGGGGGTTCGCGACATGCTCTCGTTCCTCCTGGCGCGCGACACGATGCACCAGAACCAGTGGCTGGCCGCGATCCGCGAGCTCGAGGCGGACGGCCTCGAGACGACGCCGTGCCCGAGCAATTTCCCGCAGGAACTCGAGCTCAAGCAGGTCTCGTATCAGTTCCTGAACTTCTCCGAGGGCGAGGAGAGCAGCCAGGGCACCTGGGCCAAGGGGCCCTCGGTCGACGGCCGGGGCCAGTTCGAGTACGTCGCCAAGCCGCCGGCCATGGGGGAGGTGCCCGAGCTCGGCACGATCGATCCGCGTCTGCAGGGCACGCCCAAGCAGCCGCGCAAGTCGGCCGCCTGACCGAAAGTGCGTGTACCGCCCGATCTGCCTGAAGTCGGTGCCGCTCTGGCGGACTCAGACCCGTCAATGTCGATAGGTATCTGATCGGGCATGAGCGCCCGACGCCGCACGTCCGTGTTCACCAGCCTCTGAACGTTACGCTCCCGTGCCGCGCGGAGCGTTCTCGCCGCGAGATCCGCGCGACACGGAGCGGCGTCCGTGTCGAGGTGCGGGGAACCCGTGCGTAATAGCTGCCTCCGAAGAGAGGTGCCCGGGCTGCCGCCTGCGGCAACGTCGCTAGCTCGGCGCTTCGTGAGAGCTGCTTGTGCGGGCGTAGCAGCTATGGCCGGGCGGGGTGTGGTGCTGCTCGGTGCCGCGTCTCACGCCGGCCCCTCCTCAGGAGGAGCCAGCCGCCGATCAGCATCGCAGCACCCCAGGCGAGGAAGCCCACGTCCCAATAGATCCACTGCTCCCGCGGCACCGTCTCGTTGACGTGGATCCCGAGCAGGTGGTGGTTCACCACGCCTTCCACCAAGTTGAAGATTCCGCAGCCCATCAGCAAGCTGCCCACCAGGAGCTTGCTTGGCCAGCGGATGCGGCTCCGCCCCGCCACAGGACAATCAGGCCAAGCACGACGAAGACGTACGTGGTCGCGTGAAAGAGCCCGTCCCACAGGGTGTTGATCTTGAGGTTTTCGACGCTGGTCGGTGGATACCCGGCGTCCGTGAGCATGTGATGCCACTGCAAGACTTGGTGCAGGACGATGCCGTCGAAAAAGCCGCCCAAGCCCAGTCCGAAGAGGACCCCGGCCGAAATGGGAAAGTTCTGGTCCGGAAGCTCGTCCATCTGATCGGTTACCGTCCGGGCAGGAGGTTGCGATAAAGGCGCGGTATTGCCGACGCTCAATCTTAGATTCCAGGGTCGCAGTACGCGCTGCCGTCCTCGGCCCTTGCCGGGGTCCGCAGGTATCTGCCGTCCTGCGGGACCGCGATCCTGTCGAAGTCGCGCGCGAGCCGATGGAGCGCGATCCGCATCTCCGGGCCTCGCATCGGGACGCCATGCCCGGTGATGACGGTTTCCGGCTCCAGCTCAGCGAGTTGCGCCACCGAAGTGGCGGCCTTGTCCCACTCCACCGTGTAGTACATCGGCGGCCCGTGCACCTCAGGGCGCTGCACGGCCACGGCGTAAGCGGATTCCTGCGCCGTCGTTACCAAGGCGTCGCCGATGATTAAAGCGCGGTCGACGTCCCGCCAGAAGGAGACATGGCCCGCGCTGTGGCCCGGCGTGTGGATGGGCCGCCAGCCCGGCATGCCGGGAAGCGTCCCGTCGTCCAACAAGGCTTGAAGGCGAGCCCCGACATCCACCGGTCCGCGAGGATACAGGCGGGCCAGCGCCGCCATCAATCCGCCGCCGACGGAGGGATCGCCGGGCGGATACGCTGCGCGCCCGCTCAGGTAGGGAAGCTCGAGCGGGTGGGCGTATACCGGCGGGTCCCAATCGTCCGCCAAATCCTCAAGCGCGCCGACATGATCGAAGTGGCCGTGCGCCATGATGATCGCTGCCGGCCGCGCGTCGGGCCCGAAGCGTTCAGCGGCCGCGCTCTTGATCAAGCCCTTAGTGCCGGGCAGGCCCGCATCGATCAGTACCCAGCTCCTTTCTCCCGCTTTGCTGGGTCCCAAGAACACTACGTTGACGATACCGAGCCGGCGGTAGGCGACATCCGGCAGCGCCTCGTGGGTCTTGTCGTGCGTCGCTGCGTCGAGAGCCGGTTGAAGAGCACTGGCGTCGGAAGGTAGCGGAACCTGCTTTGCCATGGCCGTGCCCGAAAGAGATTTACGGAAGATGACGGACTGCGTGGCAACGATAGGGCGATCCTGTGCTTCCTCGCCGTTACTCGATGCCGACGACGCGGAACAGCGTTCTCCTCTCCCCGATCGTGACCTCCCGCTCTTCGCCCACGGTCGCGCCCATGAACGGCTTCGCGAGCGGGGCGGCATAGGAGATCCCGTTTTCGTGCTGCTGGTCGAGGACCTGGTAGCTTCCGACAACGAAGGCCGTCCGTTCACCTGAGTTGGCATCTTCGATCGTCACCTGGGACCCGATGTCGACCTCGCCGAGGACGCGCCGCTCGACGATCTCGGCATCATTCTTCATCTCGACGAGGCCCTCGGCGCGCTCCGATAGCGCCCACTGATGCTGCTGTTCCTGCTCGTAGCCGAAGTTGTCGTGCCAGGTCTCGGCGCTCTGCTCGGCCCACAGTCCTTTTTCCTGACCGGCTTCCCACATGCCGTGCCCCAGCTCTTCAATCTTCGCGACAAGCGCGTCGTAGTCCTTCCGCAGAAACCGAAAGCCCATGGCTGCATGCCTCCGTCGCTGTTCCAGTGAGCGAGTACCGGCAGCGAGGCTTCCGTGCCGTCTCTCAACCTGCGGATTCCGTCGGCCAGCTTCGCCGTAGGATGCACAACGGGATCGCCAGGGTCCAGTTCCGTTGGGAGTGGCAAAGCCTCCACAGGTAGCGGTGGCACCGCGGAACCCGGCATTTGGGACAAAGTAGTTCTTGGATGCGGGATGCGGTTGCAGGAAGTTGGTGCGGACCCGGCAGCGATCGGCGTCGTGATGCGACATCCAGCCTGGAGCAAGAAAACGGGGAACCGGCACGACCGCGGCGCGTTCCCGGGCGCGCATGTCCAGACCTTCACCAGAATTTACGGAAGGAAGATCTCATGAACAAATCACCGCTCTGGTCGAGGGGAGGGTTGGCTGGTCTGAGCGTTGCGGCGCTCTCCGCCTGCGGATCCCTTTCCGAGGCCGTGCAGCCCTCGCCGGTCGAGTCAGCCATCACGCGGCACTACGAAGCTCGTGCCAGCGAACAGAACGGCCAGTGCCTCAACCCTTACATCAACGCGTTGACTCGACTCGAGGTGGTTGAGGAGACCGCGACCCGGATGGTCGTCGGTGCTCGTTATTCTTATCGTGATCGGTTCATGGACGGCGGCGAAGGCTTCGGCGTCGAGTGTGCGGGACGCGGCGAGCGTCGATTCACGCTGGCGCGCGACCAAGCCGGCCTTCAGGTCGTCGAGATGAGCGGCCCCGAGGCTTCCTGATGCGACCCGACACCGTCCTCCAGGCGTATTCCGCCACGGCATTCAGAACAAAGTCGGGTGCATCCCATTGAAAGCCGGCTGGCGGGGGAGCGTTGTTCAGGAGACTCTCCAACCCGAGCAGGACTAGGCCAAGAGACAATGACGAGCCCAAATGTCCATCATCGGATCAAGCAGCGCGCCTACTCTTTGGGAGCAGGAAGGCCGGCCGGAGGCGCGAGCCGACGAGCATTGGTTTCGAGCTGAGGCCGAGGTCGCGGGGATCAAAAGTGGCGAAGAGGCGCCGCCCGGCACGCCCGGCGCAGGCGACCACATCTGCCCTGCCTGCAAAGGAACCGGGCGCGTCAGCCGGAAGCCGTGCATGTCATGCGGCGGCACGGGTCGCATAATCGACGTTCCAGAACCGTGAGATTGTCATATCCGAAATTTCCGGCTGCGCTCAGGCGCGCGCCTCGATCGGGCGCCATCGGGTCGTGGCTCTCCCGCGGCATCGCCAAGAGGCCGGCGGAACTGCTGTCACAAGCTGCCGTTGTCCGAAAGGGCGGCCCTCGGCTGCTGCTTAGACACGATGAGGCTGACGGGAACCCGTGACGAGCTCTCGTGAGACTGACGACACGAACTGGTCGCAGGTCCGCGACCGCATCGACCGCGGCGAGACCGGGGATAAGAAGGCCGTCGAAGACCCCGCGGCAGCGCCGCTCGGCACCGATGCCGAGGCGGGAGGCTCGTCCACAGGTAGGCACCATGTCGCCCGCTCGGCCGTGGCCGAAGAGACCGGCCCGAAGGCGCGTGCCGCAGCCCAGGGGCGCACGGTCGCACGACCCCACCGCACTATAGTCGCCCTGGCACTCGCTGCGACCGCAGTGGCGTGCATCATCATTGCGGTCGCGCTCGTGTTGGCACCTTGAGCGGCGGCCAAGCCCGAGCGACACCCGCGATCACGACGTCAGGCCGTCGTCCGGCCATGTTGTGACTTCGGCTGGCACGCGCGTCGGCGCTTGCTCATCGGCTGGTCGGCGGCCTGGCTCAGAGGCGTGGTCTTCCGATAGGCGCCCGGCTCTCCTCGACGGCCCGAGTTTCGACGTAGGCTACCGTGTGCGTCGTGAGCGCCGCGGCGATCTCGAAGAGCCCCAGGATCAGGTGCGGAAGGTAGACCAAATCGGCGAAGCCGAAGATCCAGGGCGACGCGGCCAGGATCACGCCGGACCCTGCGTCCAGGCCCAGGTGCGTGGTCATGGGTATCGTGCGAACCACGCCCAGCTCGTAGTCGGTGAACAGGCTGTAAGCGATCGCGCCCAGGCCCAGGATCACCGCCACCCAGGTCTCCGCGCCACCGGCGGCGAACCCGAACAGCCAAGGCGCGACGATGAGCAGGACTCCTACAGCGTAGTCCAGGAAGCCATGGATCCGCGTCGGTATGAAGCGCATGGCGTGTCTCCAGGCTCGGAAAACGGTGTAGCGGAAGTCAGATACGGAACTCTGTCACTCCGGCTCGGGTATCGGACCGGCTTTCCTCAGAGCTGGACCGCCGTCCGGCGCAGCGTCCCGGGCGGCGTAACCCGCGAAGATCTCGGCGTTAGCGCGTTGCAGCTCGCGCAGGGTGGCCGCCATGGTCGCTCCCCAGACCAGATGGCACGCGATCATCAGAGCATTGCGCCGGCCGGGGTGTTGGGTCGCTGGCTTGAGGATGCGAGCCCCGGGTATCCAGCCGAGGTAGCTGGCTCCCCAGACCAGCACGCCATAGAGAGCGCCAAGACCGGCGCCGGCCGGGGGCCGGGCTGCGCGCGGCATCTCGGTCAGATACTGGTTGGGCAGCTGGGTCAGATCCTCCGATTCCATCTGGTCGGGTGGTCTCGGTGAACCCGGCGAAGTCGGAGAAGAACACGGTGAGCTTCTTGCGGTGGCTGGCGAGCTTGACCTCTGCCTGCCCTCGAAGATCGAGGCGTAGACCTGGGGCGGCAGGTACTTCGCTAGCTTGCTGGACAGCGCCTCCAGCTCGCGATGCTTGCTACTTATCTCGCTCGCCGCCTCCTGGGTCCGCTGATTGGCTTCTTCCAGCTGCAGCTCGCGCTGCTTGAGCGCAGTGATGTCGGCAAAGTCCGCGACCGTGCCGCCGCCGGCGACCTTCCGCTCGGCGATCAGTCCATGAACGATGGCTCGCTTGCCCGATCGACGCCGCTGCCGACCGCGTGGCCGTCAATGGCGAGCACGACGTCGACCCGGAGCGCGCGAGCGGCTAAGATCGCGCAGCGCGATCATTCCGAGGAAACCTCATGAGCCTGAATGCCGAGCAGGAACGCGAGATCGAGGCCCTGCGGGAGCAGCAGACGCCGACCCGGCGGGTCGTGGTGCCGGCGCTGGAGGACATTCTCTACCGCGCCCTGCCGGTGCTCGACCGCGGGTTCGTTCGGGTGATCGACTACATGGGCGACGACGGCGCGATCGTGCAGGCGGCGCGCGTCTCCTACGGTCGCGGCACCAGGAAGGTCAGCGACGATCGGGGGCTGATCAACTACCTGATGCGTATGCGGCACACCACGCCGTTCGAGATGTGCGAGATCAAGCTGCACGTGAAGCTGCCGATCTTCGTCGCCCGGCAGTGGATCCGCCACCGTACCGCCAACGTCAACGAGTACTCGGCGCGTTATTCGGTGCTCGAGGACGAGTTCTACCGCCCCGAGCCGCAGCACCTGGCCGGTCAGTCGAGCACCAACCGTCAAGGCCGCGCCGAGCCGCTGGCCGCCGAGGAGGCCGAGATCGCCCTGCGCGCGATCGACATGAATAACGAGCGCTCCTACGAGCAGTATCTGGGCCTGCTCAACCAGGACGAGGGCGGCAACCCGTTGGACGCCGACCGGCAGGGTCTCGCGCGCGAGCTGGCGCGCATGGTGCTGCCGCTCAACGCGTATACGCAGTGGTACTGGAAGATCGACCTGCACAACCTTCTGCACTTCGTCTCGCTGCGCGCCGATCCGCACGCCCAGTATGAGATCCGCGCCTATGCGGAGGTCCTGCTCGACGTCGTGCGCCGCTGGGTGCCGCTGACCCATGCCGCCTTCGTCGATTACCGCCTCGAGGGCGCCGAGCTGTCGGCGAAGGGGGCCGCGGCCGTGCGCCGGATGCTCGGGGGCGAGGACGTGGCGCAGGAGGACAGCGGCCTGTCCGCGCGCGAGTGGCGCGAGCTGCGCGCGTTCCTGCAGCTGGACTGACGCCCCGAAGCTGGCCCGCCGATAATGGAGCGATGCAATTTTGTGGAGCGCCAGTTCAATGTATGATATAGTTGGCTGACTATGAAATACAATCGGAGGGTTGGATTATGAGCCCGCAAGAGAAATCATGGACAGTGGCGCTCCCGATGATTGCATTAATGGTTGCAGTAGCGCCACAAGCGTCAGCGGAACCGATTAGCCGGAGCAACTGGGTTCCAAACGTCGGGCAGCTCAACCTCGAAGGTGAGCAACCTCTCGGAGACCTGTGGACGTTCAAATGCCCGGAGGGCGGAACCGTAAGCGCTTCCGTAGACACCAAAGAAGACACTGATGCTGCCCAGTCGGACATAGACCCGGTTCTCCTACTGGTCGACGGGCGGGGGAATCTGCTGGCATTGGCGGATGACGACGTTGATTGCAGTTATCCGCCAGTCTGCGGCTTTTTTGTCCGTCCATAGCGGTGGTTGCCTGCGGCAGGGGCGAGAACCACAGCCTCGTGGTACGGGACTTTGGCGCTGCCGATATTACTGGCCTTGCCAAGAAGGAGGTGGTTACAACCTGGTCGTTGAGGTCTTCAAAGCCAACGGAAACCAGTTATC
>Ga0299907_10003092_pt1 | contig 10562 bp, 12 predicted proteins | sample RVTome_16_FD_198680 | JGI IMG/M metagenome (GOLD analysis project Ga0299907, IMG submission 198680) | Soil microbial communities from uranium-contaminated site in the Upper Colorado River Basin, Wyoming, United States - RVT152D67 (version 2) ... | reverse complement strand
GAATTCCCTCACCACGGCGTACAACAGCCTGGTCAGCCAGGCGTGCACTCTGGACCTGACGGGCCAGGATCTCGGCGGGATGACGCTCACCGCGGGCGTGTACTGCTTTTCCACGTCGGCGCAGCTGACCGGAACCCTCACGCTCAATGCCCAGGGTAACGCCAACGCGGTCTTCATTTTCAGGATCGGGAGCACGCTCACGACGGCGAGCGGCTCGTCGGTCGTGCTGATCAACGGCGGGAACCTGTGCAACACGTTCTGGCAGGTAGGTAGTTCGGCGACGCTCGGAACCACCACGTCGTTTGCGGGCAACATCCTCGCGCTGACGAGCATTACGCTGACGACCGGCGCGAGCGTGCAAGGCCGGGTCCTGGCGCGCAACGGCGCCGTGACGCTGGACAGCAACACCGTGAATGCCAGCGTGTGCCAGGTGACGCAGCCGCCGGGCTGCCCGGCCGTGACTGTCGATCAGGGAACGCTCCCCAACGGGACGGTCGGCGTCGCGTACAGCCAGACGCTTACAGCGAGCGGCGGAGTCGCGCCGCACACCTTCACCGTCACCGGTGGCGCGCTGCCGGCTGGCCTGACGCTCTCGGCGGGGGGCGCGATCTCGGGGACGCCGACCACTGCGAACCTGTTCACCTTCACGGTCCGCGCGACCGATGTCAACGGCTGTTTCGGGGAACGAACCATCCCATTGGTCATCACGACGGCGGTACCCACGCTGCCTCAGGCTGTCGCACTCCTGCTCGGCCTGGGCCTCACAGCGGTGGGCTACGTGCGGTTGCGGCGCCGGGCGCGATCGACCTGAGTCCTCACGCGGATGGATGACGCGTCCCGAACGTTGAGGCCCTGGATCACGTTCGCCGGCTGCGTGCTGATTATGGTCGTCCTGTACTGGGCGCAGGCCGTCCTCGTGCCGATCGCGCTCGCGATCCTTCTCACCTTCGTTCTCACCCCGCCCGTCACCTGGCTCGAAAGGTGGATCGGCCGATACGCCGCGGTGCTGACGGTGGTCATGCTGGTGCTGGTGGCCTGTGGGCTGGCGGGCTGGGGTCTGGCCCGGCAACTGGACCATCTCGCCGAAGACCTGCCCCGTTACCGCGCCAACATCCTGGCGAAGATCGCTGACGTCCGCGGCGCGGGCAAAGGCGGATCGGTCGAGAAACTACAGGAGACGATCGACGAGATCAAGACCGATCTCGGAAAATCTGACGCGCCCAGAGGCAGCGCCTCGCGGCCCCTCGTGGTGACGTCAGAACAGGTCTCGGGTTTCCCCGGATTCGCGTGGCTCGGTCCGATCGTCAGCCAGCTGGGGACGGCCGGGTTGGTTCTGGTTCTCGTGATGTTCATGCTGCTCGAACGCCGGGGGCTGCGCGACCGGTTGATCGGGCTCATCGGACAGGGCCAGCTCACGACGACGACCAGGGCGCTCGACGAGGCCGGTAGGCGCGTGAGCCGGCAGTTGTTGATGCAGTCTCTTGTCAATCTCGTCTATGGCATCGTCGCCGGGGTGGGGCTCTACGTTCTTGGGGTCCCGTACCCGTTGGTGTGGGCGGCGCTGGGCGCCGCACTTCGGTTCATCCCTTACGTCGGTCCGGTGATCGCCGCCGGCGCTCCAATCCTGGTCAGCCTCGCCGCCCTGCCCGGATGGAGCGGACCCTTGTCCGTCGTCGCGCTGTTCGTTGCGCTCGAGCTGTTCACGAATCTCGTGCTCGAGACCGTCTTGTTTGCCGACGCGGCAGGCGTCTCGCAGGTGGCGCTGCTCGTGTCGGTGGCATTCTGGACGTGGCTGTGGGGTCCGCTCGGGCTGTTGATGGCGACGCCGCTCACGGTCTGCCTGGTCGTCCTCGGCAAGCATGTGCCCGGACTTGAAGTCGTTGGACTGCTGATGGCGGACACGCCGGCGCTTGCCCGCGAGTACGGCTTCTATCAGCGGCTGCTGGCGCGAGATCTCGGCGAGGCGGCAGACCTTGTCGAGGGCTACATCAGCACCGAGCCGCCGCGCTCGGTGTACGACGCTCTGCTGCTGCCGGCGTTGAACTACGCGGAAGCCGATCGGCTGGAAGAGCGGCTGTCGGCGCATGAAGAAACCGCCGTCATTGACGCGACGCGAGAGCTGCTATCGGACGCGGCGGATGTGATTCGGCGGCTGGCTCCAGCACGTTCCGCAGCGCTCGAGGACGGCGCATCTCCCGGACCGCGCGAACCGCTCCGCGCACTGGGCTACGCGACCAACGGCGTCGCGGACGAGGTCGCGCTCGCCATGCTCGTGCATCTGCTGGACGATCTGCCTGTTGCCGTTGAGATCATCAACACGCGAATGCAGGCCGCAGAGCTCGTCTCACTCGTTCGGCAACAGGCGTTTCCGGTCGTGTGCCTCGCAGATCTGCCGCCGAGCCCCACGTCGAAGACGCGGTACCTCGTGAAGAGGTTGCGCGCCGCCCTGCCGGACGTCCGAATCGTTGTCGGGCGCTGGGCGCCGCCGGCGCTTGCCGACGACAGTACGAACGCGCTGCGGGAGGCCGGGGCCAATCTCGTGGCTTCGACTTTGATGGAGACCCGCACGTATCTGGCCGGGCTTGTGGAGATGTCGCCCGAGCCCGGCTCACACAACTGACCGCGTCCCGTTTCCCCGGATGAGTCGGCGGCTCGCCGGTTTATCTGACGTTCACCTCCCGCGCGGTACGGTAAACGGCAGGAGGCGACGGCATGCCTTACCGGGTCGTGAACCGTGGAGCGGGGATTCTTGGGTCTGTTGTTGTCGCGAGCGGACTGCTGTTGCCCGGGCCGATCGCTCTGGCGCAGCGGCCGTCGGGCACGCCACCGCTGTGCCGCCCGGCGGGTGCGCTCGTGAAAGTTCCTGAACTGCCGGAAGCGAGCGGACTCGCGGCGAGCCGCCGCGTGCCGGGACGGCTATGGGCGCACAACGATTCCGGCGAACCGGTGCTCTTCGCGCTCGATGCACGTGGCGCACTGACCGGTCGCGTCACCGTGTCTGGCGCGAAGGTTGGCGATTGGGAAGCCGTGGCCGTAGGACCGTGTCCCTCGGGTTCGTGCATCTTCGTGGCGGACATCGGAGACAACAACGCCAGCCGGCAGCGGATCACCATCTATCGCGTCCCCGAATCCGACGGCAGCACCGGATCGACCTCCGCCAGCGAGGTCTTTCACGCGACGTATCCCGACGGCTCGCACGATGCCGAGACGCTTCTGGTCTCGCCGGACGGACGTCTGTTCGTCGTCACGAAAAGGAGAAACGGGACCGGTTGCGCTGTACGCATTCCCCAGGGAACTGCGTCCAGGCGCCAGCGTCCAACTCGAACGCGTGGGTCAACCGCGCGAGGCCGGCAAGGCAGGCAACGCCGACAGAATCACGGAGCGGTATCGCCGGACGGGCAGTGGGTCGTGCTGCGAACGAAGACCGCGTTGAGCTTCTATCGAGCTCCGGAGCTGTTCGCCGGCAACTGGCGCGAGGCGCGCCGAGTGGATTTGAAGGTACTCGGCGAGCCGCAGGGGGAGGCCGTCGCGTTTGGGGCTGCCAACGCGCTCTATCTCGCGGGTGAAGGCGGTGGCAAATCGCAACCGGGTACGTTCGCCCGGCTGACCTGCGATTCCGAGTGATCATGCCGTCGGTCCGTCAGCGCCTCTGTCTCTTTCTGGGCCTGGCCTGCGGGTTGGGTCTCCTGCTCCACTCATCAGGTTGCGCGCGCAGCGTTCGGCACGCTCGCACGATGGATCGCCAGCGTCCACGGCGGAGATGTGACGCTCGCCCACTCGTCGGACGCGGGCACCGTCTTCACCGCCATCCTCCCCGACGCGAGCTGAGCGGCTCCTCTTGGCGTTTATCTTCCGTTCATGCTTCCGCCGCTACGCTGGTCATGTCGATTTCAGCAATGGGAGGTGTCATGCGTAACAAGCGTCAGCTGATTCCAGTTGCCGGGCTTCTGGCAACGATGGCGGGTGCCGGCTACATGGTCGTCCAGCTATACGGCCAGAGTGCGGCCACGACGGGCGATTTCACGAAGGCGGCGGCCGAAGTTCGGGACGCACAGGGACAGGTGGTGCTGCGAGGTCAGTTCGTCGAGTCGGCCGAACAGGACGACGATGAGGATGTGGAGCGGAAGGCAACGCTCGCGCCGACCGGCATTGACGCCGATGCGGCGGGCGAAGCCGAGGTGGAGTTCCTCAAGGCCGGCGCCACGACGCAGGAAGTCGAGTTCTCGGTGCGCAACCTGGAGCCCGGCATCACGGTGACGTTCGTTATCGACGGGACGGACGTGGCGACCGCGACGGTCGATAAACGCGGCCGAGCCGAGGTCGAACTGGACGTCAAGATGCCGGGAGCGACGGCGTCGCGCTGAGGCGCTGCCCAGACCCTTTGGCGCCTTCGTGCGTCAGAACAGAAACAGAACTTGACCGTGGGCCAGGGGGTTCACATGTTCAGCAATCGACGTGGGAGTGGGCGCAGCGGGCCTTACGGCACACTGGCAGCTGTGTCTGCGATGCTGATCCTGGCGGCATTCAGCTTGAGCGCGTGCGGCGCTCGGTATGTGCGATCGGGGCCGGCGACGTTGTCCCAGCAGCCGCTGCCCGACACAAGCGTCAGCCGAAACGTCGTCGTCGTGTCCGTGGACGGGCTTCGGCCCGACGCCATCGACACGTACCGCGCGCCGACGCTGCAACGTTTGATGCGCGAGGGCAGCTACACCCTGTCGGCGAGCACGATTCACCCGAGCAAGACGCTTCCGTCCCACACGTCGATGCTGACCGGCCAGCCTCCGGAACGTCACGGGGTGCTGTGGAACAACGTCGCGACGGCGGACGCCGACTCGATCGACGTGCCGAACATCTTCAGCGTGGCGCGCTCGCATGGATACAGCACGGCCGCTTTTTTCAGCAAGTCGAAGTTCCAGCCGCTTCAACTGCGCGGCACGCTGGATTACTCCCAGGCCCCCGGAGGCTTGTTCGGCCGATGGTCGAGCGAACGCACCATGTCCGACGTTGCGACCTACATGGAAACTGCGCGGCCCAACGTCTTGTTCGTCCACCTCACCGATCCCGACGCGGCCGGCCATCGGGCCGGATGGATGACAGACGCCTACGGCCGGGCGGTACTCTCCGCCGATGCCGCCGTGAACCAGCTCGTTGGTCTGGCGGAGCGTACATACGGCACCGGCAATTTTTCTCTCATCGTGACGGCGGATCACGGCGGCCATGACTACGACCATGGCAGCAGCGATCCGCGTGATGTCACTATTCCGTGGATTGCCTGGGGGCAAGGCGTGAAGCAGGGAGTCCTCGGCCCCTCGACTGTACGCACCATGGACACAGCCTCGACGGTCCTCTGGCTGCTTGGCCTCGCTACCCCAGCCGACTGGGCCGGCGAGGCCGTCATTCAGGCATACGAATCGAGCCCGACGCCGGCGGCCACCGGGGGCCGGTAAAGCGCCGAGGCACTACCCGACACTAGTTCCAGACGTCGCGGACGAGCGCCACGATCCGGTTGGTCCGCGTGTCGACGACGATCAGGTCGTCTCCGGCGAAATAGCGATGGTAGTAAGCCGGGACCGGAGGCAACCGGGTCACGAGCGGCCCTTCTACCAGCACCAGATGCTTCTGGAGGCCTGGTGGTAGCGAGCCGCGCTCACGCAGTTGCTTCCGCAGGCCCGGCGGCAGGGATTGACGCTTCGCGAGGCCGGGCGGCAGCGATCCGCCGCGCCCGTACTCCCGGATCACACGACGATGGCTCTCCCGGTCGACGACGACGGGCCTGTTCCTGTCGTCATTCTTCTCGGCTTTGCCGGCTTTCTGGGCCTTTCCAGGTCCCCGGCCGCGTCCCTGCCCGTCGAGCGCCTCCGCCGGCGGCAAGCCGAATGCGATTGCTGACGCGAGCACGACGATCCCCGCGATATGGGTTCGGTTGATCATCCTCCTACTATCGCGCATTTCCGCCGCCGACGGTGTGCAATCCGGAACAGGCGCCAGAACGCCTCCGCGCGTACAGTGGATGGACATCAGCCCTTCTCCATCGCGTCAGTCACCTGACGAGGGCTGCCGCGTCTCGCGCCGCCGCACCGCCCCGCAAAAGACGCCTCCGCCGCCGTCGTGCGGCTCACACTGTTTCTGGAGTCGACATCCATGGATATCAGACCACTCCGCGACCGGATCGTCGTTCGACGCCTCGAGGAAGGCGAGCAGGCCATCGGCGGGATCGTCATCCCCGACTCGGCCCGCGAGAAGCCGCAGCGCGGCAAGGTCATCGCAGCCGGCGCCGGCAGAGTCACAGACGCCGGCGCAATCATTCCGCTGAGTGTGAAGGCTGGTGACGTGATCCTGTTCGGCAAGTACACCAGTCCTGAAGTCACGCTCGACGGCACCGAATACCTCATCATGCGCGAGGACGATGTCCTCGCACTCGTTGGCGACGGCATCTAGAAACATGCAGGGGGCGGTTGGCGAACCGCCCAACACGGGAGATATATGGCAAACCAGATAGCGTACGGCGACGTGTCGCGGCAGGGGATTCTTCGCGGGATCGACCGCCTGGCGAACGCGGTGAAGGTGACGCTCGGTCCGCGAGGGCGCAACGTGATCCTCGAGCAGAAGTTCGGGGCGCCGACGATCACCAAGGACGGTGTCACCGTGGCGAAGGAAATCGTGCTGAGGGACCGGCTCGAGAACATGGGCGCACAGATGATCAAGGAAGTCGCCAGCAAGACGTCGGACGTCGCGGGCGACGGCACCACCACCGCCACGGTGCTCGCTCAGGCGATCTACCGCGAAGGGGCGAAGAACGTGACTGCCGGCGCAAATCCGATGGCGATCAAGCGCGGGATCGAGCGCGCCGTCGAAGCGATGGTGGCGTCCCTCGAGACGCAGTCGAAGCCGGTCACGGGCCCGATGATCGCGCAGGTCGGCACGATCTCGGCGAACCACGACGAGACCATCGGCCGGATCATCGCCGAGGCGATGGAGAAGGTCGGCAAGGACGGCGTCATCACCGTCGAAGAAGCGAAGACACTCGACACCACGCTCGAAATCGTCGAAGGCATGCAGCTCGATCGCGGATATCTCTCTCCGTACTTCGTGACGGACCCCGAACGGATGGAGGTCGTCTTCGAGAACGCGGCGATTCTCATCCACGAGAAGCGCATCAGTGTGATGAAGGACCTCCTGCCGTTGCTGGAGCTCGTCGCGGGCGCCGGCCAGCCGCTCCTCATCGTCGCGGAAGACATCGAGGGAGAGGCGCTGGCGACGCTCGTCGTCAACAAGCTGCGCGGAACGATCAAGGTGGCCGCGGTCAAGGCGCCGGGCTACGGCGACGCCCGGAAGGCCCAGCTCGAGGATCTCGCCGTGCTCACCGGCGGCCGCGCGGTGACCGAGGATCTCGGAATCAGGCTCGACTCCATCGGTCTCGACAGCCTCGGCAAGGCGAAGAAGATCATCATCACGAAAGACACGACCACCATCGTCGAAGGCGGCGGAGAATCCGCGGCGATCGAAGGCCGCGTCCGGCACCTGCGCACGCAGGTCGAGGACGCGACGTCGGATTACGACCGCGAGAAGCTGCAGCAGCGGCTGGCCAAGCTCGTCGGCGGCGTGGCCATCATCAAAGTCGGCGCGGCCACCGAGACCGAGATGAAGGAAAAGAAGGCGCGCGTCGAGGACGCGATGCATGCGACGACGGCCGCCGTCCAGGAAGGCATTGTCCCGGGAGGCGGCGTGGCGCTGCTGCGCGCGGCCAAGGCGCTCGAGGGTCTGACGTTCGACGGCGAAGAGCAGATCGGCGTCCGCGTCGTCGCGCGGGCGATTGAGGAGCCGATGCGATGGATCGCGGCCAACGCCGGTCACGAAGGGTCGATCGTCGTCCAGCGGGTCAAGGAGATGAGCGGCGAAGAAGGCTTCAACGCGCAGACCGAGCGGTACGAGAACCTCGTGCAGGCGGGAGTGATCGATCCGACGAAAGTCGTTCGGTCCGCTCTGCAGCACGCGGCGTCCATCGCTTCGCTGCTGCTGACGACCGAAGCCGTCATCTCGCAGATGGAGGACGAGGGGGAGAGCGGCGCGATGCCGGGCGGCGGCATGGGCGGTATGTATTAGTTCCGAAGGAGCAGGAAGATGACTGGACCAATACGGAACGGAAGCCGCCGTCTGAAGTCGGCGGCCATTGATGAAGACGAGAGCCACGGCCGGGCAACGGCCGTCAGCACCGAGCATTCGCTCCTCACGACGGCATGGACCGCCGATGTTCGAACATTGGAGACGGCCATCGGCCAGTTCGCGTCGGAACAACCCCTCGCGAGCGATTGCCAGGTGGTGATGTTCGAGATTGAGGGGGACGACCAGCTGCACGTCAACGTGGTCCACCAGGCGCCGCGCACAGCCGTCGTGCATGGATGGTCGGGGCCGGGACAATTGCCCGCCGGCAGCGTCTACAACCGGCGGTTCAGCGATACGCCGCCCGCTCAGATCATCCGGCACATCCGGAACATGGTTTTCGCCTAGGATCGAACACAGGGTCGCACGTCATGCGATCGGCGCGGACATCATGGACAACTCTCCCGGGCCGCCTCCAGATCCGGACATCCGCCTGACTCCGGTTTTTCGAGCCGGTGATCCGGCGGTGATCGCGCTCGCGAAGTCGTTGCTCGACGGCGAGGGCATCGAATACCTCGTTCGTGCGGAGGCGCTGCAGGATCTGTTTGGGTGGGGTCGCACGGGGGTCGGCTTCAGCATCGTTGCCGGGCCGGCGGAGTTCGTGGTCAGGGAAGACGATGCTGACAGGGCGCGTGAACTGCTTCGCGATCTCATGACGTCAGGGCCCGACGCCGGCGCGTCGGGATCGGAGGAGCCCTGACATGCTCCTTCGTGGTTCTTGCCCTTACATGGACGATGCGTGCTGTGAAGCCTGATGAGCCGCGACCCACTGGTCGCTCATCGACCCGAGGTCGGCGGCGTTCAGCCGGGTCCAGTGCCCCACCTTCGCGACCAATATCGTTGTCAACACGAGGCCGAGCGTCACAATAAACATCAAAGTCTCCTCAAATCAGATCAGAACGCGCCCAACGCCCACCGCGCGAGCCACAGCAGAGCGACGATCGCGAGCGCCAACGGAGCCCCAATCGCCACGATGATGAACGGGATGCTCCACACGACAGCCGCCAGCTCGATCGCGTTCACGATGACGGTTCTCAACCGCCACGGAACGATGGGGCGGCTGACGTTCAGGCCCGACGTGTGCCCGGCGACGCGCTGCGGCGCGCGTGCGGCGACAGCGGCCACAGACGGCGAAACGCGGTCGAGACGAATCGGAAGCGAGGCGGTCGCAATCATCGGTTGAACCTGCTGAGACGGCACCGTCAGTTGCTTTAGTGAGGTTGGCGGCTGGTGAAGGCCGGGAACTTCAGGAAAGGATCTCCATTCTACCACCATTAGCCGATCGACAACCGGATCACCGCGCGACCGAGCTGCACTTCGTCGCCGGACTGGACGCGCAGCCCTCGCGGGTCCCGCGGTGGAACGCGCAGGCTGCGGCCGCCTCGCAGGACGAACGTCGGGTTGCTGCTGGCTTCGTTGAACAGGTGATACGCGCCCGTGTCCGCGTCGAACTGGAGGCGCGCGTGCGCGCGGCCGACGGTCTCGGTCACGCCGTCGCGCGTGTCGAGAAACGCGACGTGGTTCCGGCGCACGCGACCGAGGGCGTCGACCGGCTCCGCCGTGCGGCCGATTGCGACGACAGGCCCGCCGAACGTGTACTCCGCCTCGGAGGCCGCCCCTTTCACGACGACGACTCGAAGCACGGGGCATGCTGGATCGGCCGGCCTTTCGACCGGCGCCGGCACATCGTTGAAACACTCAACGGCAAACATCGGTTCGACGTCGGCGGTTGCGGCGGGTGGGAAGGACACTTCCGTCTCGATTGTCTGCGGGGCGTCGCACCGCAGTTCGGCCAGCCGCTCGCGCAGCCGGGTTTCGAGTTGACGGAAGACGGCCTCGACCGCGATCCGATCGGCATCCGGCTGGAAGATGTGCACGACCACGCGGTTGTAGGGAAAGACGTGCCTGCCGCGGCCGGCGGGCTGCACATGTTTCTCGAGATCGTCGAGCGTCGCGAGCAGCAGCTCGAGCGGTGTCGCGTCAGGGCCGGGTGGATTCTCGAAGAAGCTCCGGACCCGTGACTGCAGCGTCCGTCCCATGTGCCACAAGCGTGGGGCCACGCGATCCTCCCTCATTTGATCAACCCGAGCTCGCTCGCTGCGGCGACGAGCTCCCCGGCAACCGGCGCGGCGGCGCGCGCGCCGTAGCCGGCGTTCTCGATGATGACGGCGAACGCGATTCGTCGTCCCGTCCCGCCGTACGGTGCAAAGCCCGTGAACCACGAATGCGCCGCGCCTTCGCCGACTTCGGCGGTCCCCGTCTTCCCGGCGATCGGTGTCGGACTCGTCGCGAGGCTGCGGCCGGTGCCTGATGTGACAACAGCCCGCATAGCGCGCCCGAGGCGAGCGGCGTCTCCCGGGGACAAGAAGCGTGGGGATTGCGCGCGCGGATCGTGGTGGCCC
>Ga0299907_10003091_pt1 | contig 10563 bp, 11 predicted proteins | sample RVTome_16_FD_198680 | JGI IMG/M metagenome (GOLD analysis project Ga0299907, IMG submission 198680) | Soil microbial communities from uranium-contaminated site in the Upper Colorado River Basin, Wyoming, United States - RVT152D67 (version 2) ... | reverse complement strand
CGGGTCGCAGGTTCGAATCCTGCCGGGGACGCCATCAGCGGGCGCCGACGGCCGCCACTGATGCTGCCCGCCGGCTTAGGTGTTCCCCAGTCAGCGTCCCCGAGGCGCGCACGAGCTCGGCCGGCGGCCCCTCGAAGATCACCTGCCCGCCATCGTGGCCGGCTCCCGGCCCGAGGTCGATGACCCAATCGGCCCGAGCGACCACGTCGAGGTTGTGCTCGATGACGACCACGGTGCGGCCAGAATCCACGATTCGGTCCATCAGGCCGATCAGGTTGTCGACATCGTGCATGTGCAGGCCCGACGTCGGCTCGTCCAGGACGAAGACGTCGGCGTCGCCGCTCATCTCGATCGCCAGCTTCAGCCGCTGACGCTCGCCACCCGACAGCGTGTTGAGCATTTGCCCCAGCGAGATGTAGCCCAGGCCGACGTCCGCCAAGCGGTCGAGCATCACGCGGATGGGCTTCTCTGTGAAGAAGTCCTGCGCCTCCTCGACCGGCATCTCGAGCACTTCTGAGACGTTCTTGCCCCGTAGGCGGTAGCCCAGGACTTCGTCGGTGAACCGTTTCCCCCCACACGTCTCGCACACGGTCACCACGCCCGCCATCATCGCCAGGTCGGTGTAGATCAGCCCGAGCCCCTTGCACTCCGGGCAGGCGCCCTCCGAGTTGGCACTGAACAGTGACGGCTTGACGCCGTTGGCCGAGGCGAACGCCTTCCTGATCCCATCCAGCATGCCGGTGTACGTCGCCGGATTGGAGCGCCGAGAGCCGCGGATGGCCGATTGGTCGATGATGGTCACCTTGGGATCGTTCCGCGGCATGCAGCCGTGAATGAGCGAGCTCTTTCCCGATCCGGCCACACCGGTGACTGCCACCAGCACGCCGGTCGGCACGTCGACCGACACGTTTTGCAGGTTGTGCAGGCTCGCGTTGCGAATGGCGATCGTCCCCGCCGGCGTGCGAAGCTTCCCCTTGATCGGCTGGCGCTCGTCCAGGTGCCGCCCGGTGACCGTGGCGGTGCCCGCGAGACCCGCGAATGGCCCCTCGTAGACGATCTCGCCGCCGTGCGTGCCGGCGCCGGGTCCCATGTCGACGATGTGGTCGGCCACCCGCATCACCTCGGGGTCGTGCTCGACCACCAGGACCGTATTGCCCTTGTCGCGCAGCCGCTGCAGGAGCGTGTTCATCTGCTGGACGTCGTGAGCGTGGAGGCCGATGGTCGGTTCGTCGAACACGTAGGTCATGTCGGTCAAAGGCGAGCCCAGGTGGCGGACCATCCTGGTGCGCTGCGATTCGCCCCCCGACAGGGTGGACGACTCCCGATCGAGCGACAGGTAGCCAAGTCCGATCGTCGCGAAGTCATCGAGCAGGCCGACGAGGTTGTCGACGATGGGCCGGACGCCCTGCGCCACGCGGCCGAGATCGCGCAGCCAGACCGCCAGGTCGGTGATCTGCAGCGCGCTGACTTCGGCGATGTTGAGGCCGTTGATCTTCGAGGAGCGGGCAATGTCGTTGAGCCGTGTCCCGCCACACGCCGGGCAGGGTTGGAAGGTCGCAGCGCGATCGACGAACGCCCGGATATGCGGCTGCAGCGCGTCGATGTCCTTGGACAGGAACGATTTGCGGATCTTCGGAACCAGCCCTTCGTAGGTCAGGTTGATGCCGCTGACCTTCACCTTGGTGGGCTCGCGGTGGAGGAAGTCGTGCAGCTCGGATTCGGTGTAGTCGCGGATCGGCTTGCGCGGGTCGAGGAAACCGGATTCGGTATAGACCCGCACCTGCCAGCCGTCGGCGGTGTAGCCAGGGATAGTGATCGCGCCCTCGTTCAAGCTCTTCGACCGATCGACGAGTTGGTCGACGTCCACGCTGGACACCTTGCCCAGGCCCTCGCAGTCAGGGCACATGCCGCCGCTGGTGGTGAACTCGCGTTGTTCCCATTCGCCCTCACCGCGCTCGACCTTGATCTCGCCGCGGATAGCGGCCTGTGGGACGTTGAAGGAGAACGCGGTCGATGGACCGATGTGTGGTTCGCCCAGCCGGCTGAAGAGGATCCGCAGCATCGCGTAGGCGTCGGTCACCGTACCGACCGTCGATCGCACGTTGGCGCCCATCCGCTCCTGGTCGACCACGATCGCCGCCGAGAGGTTCTGGAGCGAGTCGACGTCGGGCCGTGCCGGCGTGCCCATGAACGACTGGACGAACGCGGTGTAGGTCTCGTTGATGAGCCGCTGCGACTCGGCCGCGATCGTCTCGAACACGAGCGAGCTCTTGCCACTGCCTGACACGCCCGTGAAGACGGTCAGCTTCCGCTTCGGGATGTCGAGGTCGATGTTGCGCAGGTTGTTCTCCCGCGCGCCCCGAACCTTGATGGCGCCCCAATCGGGCATCGCTCAGCTGACCGCCTTCTTCACGAGCGCCGCGATCTTCTTCTCGTCCGCCGCGGTCAGCTTCGTCAGCGCGTACGCGACAGGCCACATGTTGCCGTCGTCGACCTTCGCGTCAGGTTGGAAGCCGAACGTCGAGTAGCGCACCTTGAACTTGGTTGCCGGCTGGAAGAAGCAGATGACCTTGCCGTTCTTGCCTTCCTTCGCGTACGCGGGCATGCCGTAGAACGTCCTCGGCATGAGGCCCGGCGCGGTCGCACTGACGATGGCATGAATGCGTTCGGCCATGGCGCGCTCGGAGGCGTTCATCTCGGCGATCTTTCCAAGGAGCTCCTTTTCGCCTTCGGCTCTCGCGGTGTCGGGGTTCCAGCGCGCCGCCGCCTTTCGTTCCTTGATGGTCTCCAACATCGCGGAGCGCTCAACGTCGGTCAATACCTTCGCGGACTTGCGCTTGGCGGCGGTCTTCGTGGCAGCCATTGCTTGTCTCCTTTCCGGCGTGGCCTTTTGGGCCGCCTACTGCTGGAGGATCCGGATGGGGTTTCCAAATGGGTCGCGAATCCCCATGTCGGTGCCATAGAAGTGGTCCGTGGGCTCCTGCGTGAAATCGGTGACGCCGCGTGCCTTGAGGGACTCGTAAAGACCCCGTACGTCGTCCGTGAGGAACACGAGGCCGCCCATCGCTCCCTTCGTGATCAGCTCTCTCATCTGCGCACCAGTGGCTTCGTCGTGCAGCGGCGAGCCTGGCACTTCGAGCGAGATCTCGGTGTTGCTGTCGCCGGGGACGCGGACGGTCAGCCAGCGGTAGTCGCCCTGCTTGATGTCGTTGCCCTTTTCCAATCCAAGCTTGTTGACGTAGAAGTCGAGGGCCTCCTCCTTGTCCAGGACGTAGATGGAGGCGACATTGAGCTTGGTGATCATGGTGTGCGTTCTCCCGTTTGAGTCCTGATTGGCGCGAGAACGATGCTAGGCGGCCGCCGAGTTGGAGGCTTCTCCGAAACTGCTCAAGTGCGCCTCGGCCCCGGCCGCATACGTCGCGAAAGCGGAGCCGAGAGGACGCATGGCCATCATCTGCACGCAGTTGGGTGCAAGCATCGGGCTGTTGCCGGCCCGATATGCCGACGGCGTCTCGCCGACGATTTCGCGAAACGTGCGGCTGAACGTTCCGAGGCTCGTGAAGCCGACATCGAGGCAAATGTCGGTCACGCTGCGGTCCGTTTCGCGCAGCAGGAACATGGAGCGCTCAACGCGTCGACGCTGCAGGTAATGGTGCGGCGTTTCCCCGAACACGGCGCGGAAGTTGCGGCTGAAGTATGCCGGCGAGATGTGCGCGACCGCAGCCACGGCGGGAACGTCGAGCGACTCTGCATAAGCTCGATCCATCGCGTCTCGGGCGCGCAGTAGGCGGCGGTTCAGGTCCTCGGTCTCGCGGCTCACGTCGCGAATCGTGCCACGGCGCTGATTTCGCGACACCGTGAGACCTGACTGCGCTTGCCGGTCGAGTCGATGTAGGCGAAGGCGCTATCAGGGAGCTTGGCGCGGGCGCCGTGGCGGAGGTCGGCCATGGTCAAATGATGGCCCAGTCGGCGGTCGTCCGCCTCCGTCCGTCCATCGCCAGCGAAGAGCCTTGGCTAACCGCCGTTGGCGAGGCCGACAGCGGTTTCGACGATCTGCCTGAATACGCCCGGGATGCGCGCCTGCGGAAGCTTCGAGAAGCGCTTCCACGCGTTCAGCACCTTATCGTCGCGGTCCCTGATTCCGGCGACGGCTTCGAAGTCTGGCTCGAGGGCGAATGTTGGCGCGTGCCCGGTAGCCAATCGCAGGGCGGCGTTCTCGCGCTTGGCTGCTTGGCCGCGGTCGGTGTCGTACACCACGATGTGAGGGATGCCGAGTTCGCCCAGCACCCGAGCGATCAGTGGTAGGTTGCCCTTGCCGCCGACCTCGGTGATCGAGATTCCCAGCGCGTCCGGATCGTGACCCAGGCGACGGAAGATCAAGGGCAGCGACAGCCGCTCGGTCTGGCCCTCGACGAGAACGACGCACGTGGCGAAGAACATCTCGGTCCGCTCGCGGTCGAACTCAGCCTGCAGGCGGACGCGCTGTTCGTCGGTCAGGGATTCCGGGCGGGCGCGGCGGATGGCCATCCCGCCCTGTGTCAGGTCGAGCCGGAGTATCTCGTGGTAGTGCACGGCATCGAGCAGCGCCGGTGAGCGGGTCGAATAGATGACCTGGTTGCGCTCGGCGTAGCGCCGCAGGACACCGTAGAAATGGCGCTGCTGGTGCGGCGTCAACATCAGCTCCGGCTCCTCGATCAGCAATACCTCGCCCTCGACGCCGGACAGCCTGCGCTCTGCAATGGCAGCCATCATTGCCTCCGCCGAAGCCGCGTCGCTGCCGGTCATCGCGGCTGCTGTGGGCGCCGGCGGTAGGCGGTCGCGCGCGGCAAGGAAGATCGCCTCCGGAAGCGGGGGTTCGGGAATGACCGCCTGGCTGCGGGTGATGGCCCGCTGGCCGGCGGACCCCTCCAGCTCGGCCGTCACCAGCGGGGCAGGTGAGTCGATGTGCAGTACGGGAGCGCCGGAGAGCAGCCAGGAAACTGCCGCCAGCAGTCGTGACTTGCCGCTGCCGCGCGGCCCAATGAAGGCTGTCACGGGCTGCAGGCCTACTTCGACGTCGGGCAGCCCGGGCACGCCGCGGGTCGCAATCGAGCTGAGACGCCAGATCACACCTGCGACCTTAAGGCAACCGGAGTCCACCGGGTGATACGCACCGGCCGTGAGCTGTAATGCGCGTGCAAGATTTTGAACCTGCTGGAAATGCTGCGATCACAGTTACAACTCAGAGTCATGTCCAGCACCCCAGTTTTCGAAGGAACCGCCGTGGCTAGCTCGCACCCGTCCATCGCTTCGGCGTCTACCCCTGTCCGCGCCGCGTTTGCCGACGACCTGTACGAGGCCGTCCGTCGCCGCTCGATGTCACTCCAGGGTCGCCGGCGAGTGGCCGACGCGATCCTGGACCTTGCTCTCGATGTCGTCGGCAACGGCGAGTCGCTGGCCCGGAAGGATCGCATGGCGCTGCTGACGGCACTTGCAGAGCCGGTAAGCGAGGCGACCGAGGAAGCTCTCCGGGTGCTCTTGCGCGAACTTGCAGTTGCCCTGCGTTCGGCGTCAGCCCCCACCCAATCGGTTGTCTCCCGCGGTCCACTGGTAAGCCGCACCGACTTCGAATAGCGCTTCGACCCAGGCGCGTCGGTCGTTGACCAGCCGCAACCCCCCTCGTACCGTTCGCGGCTCTCCAAAGTACGGCTTGTTCGCCTCCTGCCCGAAAGCCAGCATTCGTCCCATCACCGCACCACAGGCATCACGACCTGAGCTAGCGAACTTCGAGAGGACGATTTGATGGCTTCGATGGGAGTCCACGAGCTTGGCCCGATGCTCACGGCCAGCGAGGTAGCGACGCTCCTGCACCTGCATGTGAACACCGTCAAGCGCCTCGGCGATCGTGGCGAGTTGCCCTTCTACCGCGTGTGCAAGCGGGGTGACCGACGCTTCCGGCTCGAAGACGTGATGCAGTTCCTGGCACGCAACCGCTAACGCTTATCTGGGCGGGCCACTGGGCGAGGCCCGCCGGACTCATCGTCCGCTTTGATCATCTGGAACCGCCGGCCCGCCCAACCGGCGGTTCCTGATTCTGAGGGCTCGGCTACGCTTTCGGATGTGGTCGACGCTAACGCGCTGGAGCCGACGACCGGCCCGCTGACCTTCGAGGAACTGCAGCTTGCCGGGCGCAACCGGGGGATGCCGCTCGAGGCACTGCGCTACGACATCACGCCGGCAGGCCTTCACTACCTGCTGATCCATTTCGACATTCCGGCAGTCGATGCCGGCGCGTGGCGCCTGAATGTCGGTGGGCGGGTCCGGAACTCGCTCGAGCTCGGACTGGACGACATTCGCGCCATGCCACGGCAGAGCCTGGTGGTAACGCTGGAGTGTGCCGGCAACGGTCGGGCAAGGCTCAACCCCCGGCCGCTCAGCCAGCCGTGGCTGGTGGAGGCCATCGGCACGGCCGAGTGGACCGGCACTCCGCTGGCGAACGTGCTGGAAGCGGCAGGCGTCGAGCCCGACGCGCTTGAGATCCTCTTCACCGGCGCCGATCGGGGCCTCCACGGTGACGACGAGCACGCCTACCAGCGTTCGCTGATCCTGGCCGATGCAATGCGCCCGGAGGTGCTGCTGGCGTATGAGATGAACGGCGCGCCGCTGCAGCCACAGCACGGCTTTCCACTGCGATTGGTCGTGCCCGGCTGGTACGGCATGACAAGCGTCAAGTGGCTGACCTCGATTCAAGCGATAAGCGAGCCTTTCCGCGGCTACCAGCAGGCGACTGCCTACCACTACCGGCGCGATGCGGACGACTCGGGGCAGCCGGTGACGCGCATCCGGCCGCGGGCGCTGATGGTCCCGCCCGGCATCCCGGAGTTCTTCAGCCGCCGCCGACTGGTCGACGCCGGCCCGGTGGAGCTGTTCGGTCGAGCGTGGTCGGGGCATGGCTCGATCGAGCGCGTGGAGGTGGGGGTCGACGGTCGGTGGTCCGACGCCGTCCTCGGCCAGGTAGTCGGTGACTTCGCCTGGCGCGGTTGGTCGGCCGACTGGGACGCGGTGCCGGGCGACCACGTGCTCTCGTGCCGGGCGACCGACTCGGCCGGCAACGTGCAGCCCACCGAACAACCCTGGAATTACCAGGGCATGGGCAACAACCTCGTCCAGGAGGTAGCCGTCACCGTCCGCTGACTCGGGCTAGCCGCGACAATGCGTGCGATGGGCATCGACCTTTCGCTGAGCGAGGAGAACCGGCTCGTACAGTCGTCCGTCCGGGACTTCGCCGCGGCCGAGATTGAGCCGCACATTCGCGAGTGGGACGCCAATCACGAGCTCCACCGCGAGGTGTTCGAGCGGATGAGCGAGCAGGGTTTCCTCGGCGCGCCGATCCCCGAGGGATACGGCGGTTCAGGCATGGATTACGTCAGCCTCGCCATCCTGTGCGAGGAGCTGGAGCGGGCCGATACCGCGTTCCGGGTAGTGATGAGCGTCCACGTCGGGCTCAACTCGCTGACGCTCCACCAGTGGGGCACCGAGGAGCAGAAGCAACGATGGCTGGTTCCGCAGGCGAAGGGCGAGAAGCTGGCCACGTTCGGCCTGACAGAGCCGGGCGTCGGCACCGACGCCGCCAACCTTTCGACCACTGCTCGGCGTGACGGCGATTCGTACGTCCTCAACGGCTCCAAGACCTGGATAAGCCTGGCCGACATCGCCGACCACTTCCTCGTCTTCGCCACCCTCGATCGCACCAGGAAGCACCGCGGCATCACGGCCTTCATCGTCGAGCGCGGCACGCCCGGTTTCGCGACGCGGACGATCGAGGGCAAGCTCGGCATCTGGGCCGGCAACACAGGCGAGCTGTACTTCGACGACGTGCGCGTGCCGGCGGAGAACCGTCTCGGAGAGGAGGGGGAGGGGTTCACGATCGCCATGAGCGCAATCGACCAGGGCCGCTACACGGTGGCGTGTGGCGCGGTTGGACTCGCCCAGGCGTGCCTCGACGCGAGCCTGCGCTACGCCCGCGACCGCAAGACCTTCGGTGAGGAGATCGGCCGCCACCAGCTAGTCAAGGAGATGATCGCGCGCATGGGCGCCGGGATCGAGGCCGGTCGCCTGCTGTGCCGCCAGGCGGCCTGGCTCAAGAACCGCGGGATGCGCAACACGCGTGAGACGAGCCTCGCCAAGTGGTACGCCACGGAGCATGCCGTCCAGTCGGCGCTTGACGCCATCCAGATCCACGGCGCGTACGGCTATTCCGACGAGTACCCCGTCGCCCGGTACCTGCGCAACTCGAAGGCGGCGGTCATTTACGAGGGCACCAGCCAGCTGCACACGCTCATCCAGGCTGATTACCTGCTCGGCTACCGCGAGGACAAGCCGCTGCGCTGCCCGCCGCTGCCGGCACCCGGTTTCGAGAGCGGCCAACGCGGACCTTGAATCGCCGAGATCACCATGCCGCGCAAGGCTCGTCCGGCGAAGCGGTCAAGCTATACGACAATCGACCGCCTCCTGACGCCAATCTCCACTTCCAGGCGGCGGACGCATGAAAAGGGTCGGCCTGGAGGCAGGCTGGAGGCCCGACGGGCGCCCGACCGTGCATCGGGCGGACGAGTCGAGCGTCGGATGCAACTGATACAGGTCGAACTGGACAGCTCGCACGCAGTCAAGCGCCCAGTCGCACCTCGCGCGGTCTCGGGACCCGCGTCGGTTCCAGGTCGGCGTGGCGAGCCAGCCGGGCGAACACAATCGCATCGCGCAGGGCACAGGCGTGTGCGTCGTTGTTGAAGTAGACGTACGTATCGGTACGCGCCGAAACGGCGTCAGTCAGTCGCTCGACCCACGACTTCAGAGCCTGACGCCCGTAGCAGGAGCGTGGGTTCGCGCGGCCGTGGTGGAAGCGCAGGTATGCCCAGTCGGTTGTCATCCACAAGGGCGTGCGCGGGCCGGAGCGATCGGCCCAGCACAATGCGGCACCGTGGCGCTCGAGGATCCGCCGAACCTCGTCACCCCACCAGCTCGGATGGCGGAACTCGACGGCGACGCGCAGGGATGACGGGAACTGGGCGAGTGTCTCGTCGAGGCGGTCGTCGTCGCGTTTGAACTGGGGCGGAAGCTGGAGCAGCGCCGGCCCGAGCTTGCGACCCAGCCCCGACGCGCGAGCGGCGAACCGCTGAACCGGCTCGGCGGGCTCTGCCAGGCGCCTGATGTGGGTCAGGAAGCGGCTGACCTTGACCGCCCAGACGAAGTCATCGGGCGTTCGCTCGGCCCACGACTCGAAGGTCTCCTTTTCCGGCAGGCGATAGAAGGCAGCGTTCGACTCGACCGTCGCGAATCGGTCGGCGTAGAACTCGAGCCAGGTTCGCTGTGCCAGCCCACGCGGATAGAAGGTCTCGCGCCAATGCCGGTATTGCCACCCGCTGGTGCCGATCAGAAGCGGCATCAGCACATGATGAGCCCCTACTGGACGGTGACCGTACCTCGCATCGAGGGGTGGATGCTGCATTGGTAGGCAAACTCGCCCGCCGCGGCAAAGGTGTGGGTCAGCGTGCCGCCATTGCCGATCTGGCCCAGGTCGGGCCCATCGTCGAATGTGACCGTATGCGGAGTGGAGTCGTTGTTGGTCCACGTCACCGTCTGGCCTACAGACGCAGTAGCCGACTGCGGGTCGTACGCAAAATCGGCGATCCCAACCTGCACGGCCCCACCGACGGGCGCGTCTGTTCCCGGCGCGGGGCTGCCGGCCGACCCGCCGCACGCAGCCAAGGTCAGAACCAAAAGGGCGGATATAAGAGCGATTCGCACGGCATTCTCCTCAACTCTCAAATGGGCGTCGCACCGCCTTGGGACGAGTACGTAATTCGTTCACGGTCCGGATTGCTTGGCATTCGTTTCGCCCCAGCGCTCGTGGAAGACCAGTTCGCCAAACGGCCTACGCCCGCCACGCCGCAGCGGACGGGAGAGTGCATCCGACGATTGCGGATGGCCGAAGTTGAGGATGAACTCGCAACGGCGATCATCGGGATATCCAAGGATTCGCCGGCACAGTGCATGGTCGTAGACTGTGGCCGGCGCTGATCCGATGCCGCGGGCCCAGGCCAGCAGCACCATGTTCTGCGCGGCGCGGCCAAGGTCCCACATGACCGAAAGCGGCAGGTCCGCGGCAGACGGGTCGGGGGTGATCAGCGCGATCGCCACGCTGCCCCCAGTTAGGTGACCGGCGAAGGGCCCGACTGCCGCCAACTCGGCAAGACGCTCACGGTCACGAACCACAATGAAGTGCCAGCGCTGCAGGTTCTTCGACGAGCCGGTGCGGCGCGCGGCCTCGAGGATCGCCTGGACGTCGGCGTCGCTGACCCGTTGCTGGCTGAATCGCCGGACTACGCGCAGCTGTTGGATGGCTTGCTCGACGTCCATCGCGGGCAGTCTAGACTCGGCGCCATGGCCGATCAGCGACGCGATCAGACCGCCGCCAGCAGCGACGATTTCCCCAGCGTCATCGAGGTCGTCGTCGAGATTCCGTCGGGCAGTCGCAACAAGTACGAGTATGACGAGGCCGCCCGCGTGCTGCGCTTGGATCGCGTG
>Ga0299907_10003090_pt1 | contig 10564 bp, 9 predicted proteins | sample RVTome_16_FD_198680 | JGI IMG/M metagenome (GOLD analysis project Ga0299907, IMG submission 198680) | Soil microbial communities from uranium-contaminated site in the Upper Colorado River Basin, Wyoming, United States - RVT152D67 (version 2) ... | reverse complement strand
TACGCCCGCGCCCCCCGCGCCGCTCACGGCGGCGCCGCCCGGGCCGGCCGTCCGGGCCGCCACGGCGGGGCCGAGGGCGGCGAGGATGGCGGCGTTCCAGGGGTTGCCGGTGCGGCTCCAGCGGCTGCGGGCCTGCTGGATTCGGTCGGCGGCATCCGGCGTCCCGGCCAGGACCTCGGCGAAGGCCAGCAGCGCCGCGGCCAGCCCCGCCTCGCCCCAGAACCCGGCGGTCACCGCCAGCGCCTCGGCGTCCTCCAGCTCGGCGTGCGCCCGGCCGACCGCGCCCCGCAACAGCGCGACGAGCGCCCGGCGCGACTGCGCCAGCGTGGTGGTCAGCGTGCTGTCCGCCTCGAGCGCATGGGCCAGCGCGCTGGCGAACAGCGCGTCGGCGGCGTCGAGGTCGAGCGTCGTCATCGGCTGGGTGCCGGCCGTGAAGTCCAGGCGGGCCAGGGCCTCATCGATCGACGCATCGGGGTCGGCGGCCGCCGCGGCGCGGGCCGGCTCGATCACCCGCATGGCGGCCTCGCCCTCGCCGGTGCCGATGAGGGCCTCGGCCAGCGCCGCCTGGGCCTGCACCCGCACGCCGACGTCCGCGCCCGGGCAGTCGCGCAGGGCGTCGCGCAGCTCCGACACGTCGATGTCGTCCCAGGGGCGGGCGCGCTGGCCGCCCCGCATGCGGGTCAGCAGCGTGGCGGCGGCGAGCCGCGTGGCGTCGTCGCCGGCCCGGCAGGCGAACTCGATCGCCCGGGCGAAGAGCGACTCGGCCAGCGGCTGGTCGTAGTCGTAGTAGGCGGCCCGCCCCGCCTCGAGGAACCGCCCGGCCAGCTCGCCGTCCGTGTGCCGCCCGACCGCGGCGCCGGCTGCCACCGACAGGAAGCGGGCGGCCTGGTCGTACGCGGTCCAGCGCATGGCGATCCGGCCCGCGCGCAGCGCCGCGTCCTCCACCTCGCCGGGAGGGACGTCCGGCCCGGCGCGCAGCAGGTGGTCGGCGATGCGCACCTGTGCCTCGTCGCCGATCGCGCCCCGCGCCGCGTGGTGCGCCCGCAGCCGCTCGGCGGTCGACCGGTGCATGGCGGCCCGCTGCTCGGCGGTCAGGCGGTCGAGCAGGTCGGATCGCACCAGTGGGTGTGCGAACCGCACGTCCTGCCCGTTGCGGGAGACGAGCCTGGCCCGCTCGGCAGCGTCGGTCATGGCGGCGACCTCGGCCGGGGGGCGGCCCGCTACCACCGCGAGCTCGTCGGGCGCCCACGGCTCGCCCAGCACCGCGGCCTGCTGGAGCAGGGCGCGGGCCGGCTCGTCGATCCGGTCGAACCGGAGCTTCAGGGCATCGGAGATGCTGCGCACGCGCGCGTCGTCGCCGGGGTGGCGCGGCCCGGGCTCGGCCTGGTGCCCGGACGGCGAGCGCCACCGCTGCACCTGGCTCTCGACCAGCAGGGGCAGGCCTCCCGTGTGCTCGATCAGGTCGCGCACCTCGCGCCGGCCCGGGTGGTGGCCCGCGGCGGCGAGGAACTCGGCGAGCTCCCGGTCGTCGAACCCGCCGAGCGCCACGCCGCGCGCCGCGCGCAGCCGCAGTGCCCGGTCGGCCAGGCCGCCCGAGTCGAGGGGTGCCCTGGCCGTGAGGAGCACGAACAGCGGCAGCGGCTGGCGCGCCCCGGCGTCGTCGAGGCCCGCCAGCGTGTCGTCGAGCACGGAGCGCGAGGCGTCGCCCAGGTCCTGGACGTCGTCGAGCAGGACGGCGAGCGGGCGACGCCGGGCGCGGGTCATCAGCGCGTCGACGAGGGACCGCGGCAGGTCGCTGGTCGACGCCCCGCCGAGGGTGGCGTCGGGAGGGCCGGCACCGCCCGTGGTGGAGCGCGAGGTCGTCACCATCTCGGCGAGCTCGCGGAACGGCGCCACCAGCCGGCCGAGCGCGGCGAAGGGCAGCGAGCTCTCGTAGCACGAGGCCCGCAGGACGCGGGCGCCGAGCCGGGTCGCCTCGTCGGAGGACCACTCGAGCAGCGCCGACTTGCCCGCCCCGGGGACGCCCGACACGACCACGATCGCGGGCCGGCCCTCGGCGGCGTCACGCAGCAGGTGACGCAGCAGCGTCCGTTCGCCCGTGCGACCGACGAAGCGGCGGGCAGGGCCCGCGACCGCCATCGACGCGTCCACGTGCGCATGATCCTCCACCCGGCGCCGGAGTGCACACGGAAAAGGTCGCGGTCGCCGCGCCGCGTGGCTGGAAGACTGGTCTGCATGGTGGGCGGCACGCCGGCCACAGGCGCGTTCCTCGACCGCCTGGGGCCGGCCGACAGGGCGGTGGTGCTGAGCGCGGGACGGCCGCGGCGCTACCGCCCCGGCGAGAACATCTTCGTCGCCGGCGACTCCGGCAGGTTCGTGGTGCTCATCACCGAGGGCCGCGCCAAGGTGACGGCGCCCTCGCCCACCGGCAGCGAGACCGTGCTCAGCCTGCGCGGCCCGGGCGACCTGATCGGCGAGCTCACGGCCATCGACGACGAGCCCACCCCTCGGGTCGCCACGGTCGTCGCCGTCGACGCGGTGGTCTGCCGGGTGGTGCGGGTCGACGAGTTCCGGGCGATCCTGGGCGCCCACGCAGCCATCGCCCTCGAGCTGGTGCGCATGGTGGCCTCCCGGCTGCGCACCTCCGACCGCCGGCTGGTGGAGTTCGGCGCCTACGACATCACCCGCCGCGTGGCCCTCCTGCTGGCCGACATGGCCGCGACCGAGGGCCGGCCGCCGCCCGGCGGGACCGGCGTGACGGTACCGGGCGGGCTCAGCCAGGACGACCTGGCCGGGCTGGTGGGCGGGTCGCGCGAGTCGGTCGCCCGCGCCCTCGGAGCCCTGCGCTCGCTCGGGCTGGTGTCGACCGGTCGCCGCCGGATCGTGGTGCTCGACCTCGAGCGCCTGCGCGACTACGCCGTCGACCTGCCCGGCGTGTGACCGGCGTCGCTGACGAACGCCACACCCGCTCTGTGCCATCTGCGGCGGTCGGCGGGACCGGATCGGCGCATCGTCGCCTCATCGGATGGCGGACATCCGAGAGAGGATGGCAGGGACGATGGCAAGCACCAAGCACAAGGCACTGCGTTGGCTGGCGCCGGTGGCGCTGGTCGGAGTGGTCGGCCTGGCCGCCTGCGGTGACGACGATGCTGACTCGGCGAGGACCGCCGACGTCGGCGTCGCCGCGGTGGGCAGCGACCGGCACCTGGAGAACCAGGCGGCCGAGATCGCGGTGAACGCCCGTGTGGCGGACGCCGCAGGCAGCGACCGGCACCTGGAGAACCAGGCGGCCGAGGCGGCCAACCGGTCCGCTCCGGCCGACGTGTCGGGCAGCGACCGGCACCTGGAGAACCAGGCCGCCGAGGCCGAGGCCTCGGCGAACGAGACCAGCGAGTCGGGCACGACGGGCGGCGACGCCGGGCCGAACGTGTTCGAGGCGGGCAACCGGGCGGCCTCCGAGTACGAGGCCGACCAGCGCCAGACCGAGCCGACGGACACCGAAGACGAGTTCGTCCCCGGCTCGCGGCACATGCCGATGAGGTGAGGCCGAGGGCCTCTCAGAACGACCAGGCGAACAGGCCTGGTGGCGGGATCCTGCCGGGCGGTCGGCGCCCGGGACCGAGGGAGAGCGGACCCTCGGCCCCGGGCCCGCCGCCTGGCGGTCGTCGCGTCCGGGCCCGTCGCCGCGTGCGGTGACACGCCGGCCGACCACGGCCATAGGGCCCCTTCGAGACCGTCCGTCCGGCCCTGGGAGCGGGCAGCAGGCTTGGCTACGGTCGGCCTCGACGACGAGTGACGAGGAGGGCCCCATGCGTGCTCTCGTGTACCACGGTCCCGGTCAGAAGGCGTGGGAGGAGGTACCAGACCCGTCGCTGCAAGCCGACACGGACGCGATCGTCCGCGTCGACGCGGTGACGATCTGCGGCACCGACCTCCACATACTCAAGGGCGACGTCCCCGCCGTCACCGACGGTCGCATCCTCGGTCACGAGGCCGTGGGCACCGTCGAGGAGGTCGGCCCGGGCGTCAAGAACGTCCGCGTGGGCGACAAGGTGCTGGTGTCGTGCATCACCGCCTGCAGTGCCTGCCGCTACTGCCGGGACGGCAGCTACGGGCAGTGCATCGGGGGTGGCGGCTGGATCCTCGGCCACAAGATCGACGGCACCCAGGCCTCGCACGTGCGGGTGCCCTTCGCCGACACGTCGACCTATCCCGCTCCGGCCGGCGTGGCCGACGAGGAGCTGCTCATGCTCGCCGACATCATGCCCACCGGCTACGAGGTGGGCGTGCTCAACGGCGGGGTCCAGCCCGGCGACGTGGTGGCGGTCGTGGGGGCCGGCCCGATCGGCCTGTCGGCGATGATGGGCGCCCGGCTCTTCAGCCCTGCGCATGTGGTCGCCATCGACCTGGCCGACAACCGGCTCGAGGCCGCCAAGCAGTTCGGCGCGGACGTGACCGTCAACAACGGCCGCGAGGACGCGGCGGCGGCGGTCGCCGAGCTCACCGACGGCCTCGGCGCGGACGTGGCCATGGAGGCGGTGGGCGTGCCCGCCACCTTCGAGCTGGCCGCCCGGCTGATCCGTCCCGGCGGCAGAGTCGCCAACATCGGCGTGCACGGCGAGCCGGCGACCCTGCACCTCGAGGACCTGTGGATCCGCAACGTCACCATCCGGACGGGGCTGGTCGACACGTACTCGACGCCGACGTTGCTCAAGCTGATCTCCAGCCACCAGGTCAACGCCGGGCGCTTCGTGACCCACCACTTCGACCTCGACGACATCATCCAGGCCTACGACGTGTTCAGCCGGGCCGCCGACACCGGTGCGCTCAAGGTCGTGCTAACCGGCCAGGGGTGATCGCCGCGGCGCCGCCGGTGCCGCTCGGGCTCGCCGCTCAGAGCGCGGCGCAGAGCGCGTCGACCAGCGCCCGGTTGCGCGAGCTCTGCCAGCGCGGGACGACGTGGTTCATCACGTACCCGAACGCCACCCCCGCATCGGGGTCGGCGAAGCCGAGCGCTCCGCCGGTGCCGAAGTGGCCGAAGCTGCGGGGGTTCGGCCCGAGTGGCCGCCGCTCGCTCGTGGGCGTGAAGCCGAGGCCGAAGGCCACCTCCTCGCCGAGGATCGGGCACGGCCCCACCGAGTGCGGCCGGGTGGCGAGCGCGAGCAGGTCCGGCGACAGGATGCGACCGGGCTCCAGCAGTGCCGCGTAGAAGCGCGCCAAACCCCGGGCCGACCCGTGCCCGTTGGTCGACGGCACCTGCGCCGAGCGCCAGCGGGCGGTGTTCACCACGCCGACCGACGAGTACCCGGGCGGGTTGAAGTGGGCGAGCCCGTTCATGAGGGCGTCCTCGTCGGTGCCCTGGTAGCGGACCTCGTGCACCGGGACCGCCGGCGCCCAGATGACGTCGGCGCAGCGGGAGTGGTGCTCGGCGGGCACGCCGAACCACAGGTCGATGCCGAGCGGCTCGGCCAGGCTGCGCAGCCGGGGACCGGGCAGGTCGCCCGACACGCGATGGACGACCTCGCCCACGAGATGGCCGAAGGTGTTCGTGTGATAGGCGTGGCTGCTCCCGGGCTCCCACCACGGGTCGGTGGCCGCCACGGCCGCGGCCATGCGGTCCCAGTCCCACAGGTCGTCGTCGGTCAGCCGCTCGCGGATCGCCGGCACGCCCGCCCGGTGGCACAGGACATGGCGCAGGGTCGCGCCGCTCTTGCCGCCCTGCGCGAACTCGGGCCACACGTCGGCGAGCGACGTGTCGAGCGTGACGGAGTCGTCGTCGACCAGCCGCAGCGCGAGGGTGGACACGACCGCCTTCCCCGCCGAGTAGATGTCGACCAGGGTGTCGGGAGCCCACGGGCGCGTCCGGGCCTCGTCCGCCCACCCGCCCGACAGGTCCACGACGACCTCGCCGCCCACGATCACGCACACTGCGGCGCCCACCTCGCCCCGCTCGACGAAGTTGGCGGCGAAGGCCCGGCGCACGGCATCGAGCTCCGGGCGGCAGTGTCCGGCGATCGGCATGTCCACGGGCAGCAGTGTGGCAGCGTGCCGTCGAGCGACCGTGATCGGGGCGCGGTCGAGTGGCCGTGCGCGCGGTGACACCGGCGGGGCCCGCCGCCGCGGCGCGACCGACCCGCCGGGAGCTGTCCGCTACGGCGCGGGCGTCGGCGCGGTCGGTGGTGCCGGTGGTGCCGGCGGTGGCGGGACTGGTGCGGGCTCGGCCGGCTCCTCGGTCACGAGGTCACCGCGGCGCGAGCGGTGGCCGGCGACCACGATCGCCCCCAGGCCCACGACGACGGCCGCCAGCCAGGCGAGCCAGCCGAGGAACGGGACGAGGGCGATGACCCGGAGGATGGCCCAGCCGACCAGGAAAGCGACGATCGGGGACGCGCCACTGGCGATCCGGCGACCGAGGACCCACGCCCCGGCCGTGTAACCGATGCCGTAGATCAGGCCGAGGGCGAGCACGATCCCGATGCCGAGGGGGATCGCGACGAGGGTGACCAGGGCGAGGCCGGCGACGATGGGCAGGCCGATGAGCAGGAGGATCCCCCACGGGATCACCGACCCGATGTCACGGCCGGCCGCGTCGACCGCGGCGGCGGCCCGGGGCGCGAGCAGGTAGAGCAGCAGGCCGAGGATCAACGTCGACACGCTGAACGCCAGCCACAGGGCGATCCAGCCGACGACCGAGGAGGCGTCACTCCAGGCCTGGGGGTTCCAGCGCTCCCACGAGCCGTCGAGGCGGCCGTCGCCCTCGAGGACCGGGCGGTGCCGCGACACGACGTCTCCCTCGATGACACCGCCGTCGGCGACGGTCACCCGGCCGTCGACGGCGACGACGTCCTCGCGGGCGGTGCCGCGGATGAGCACGTCGCCGTTGAGGGCGACGAGCGCGTCATCGACGGTGCCGTCGACGACGACCGGGCCGTCGATGATGAACACGTTGTCGACCGTCTCGCCCTCCCGGACCTCGGCCCGGCCGGTCACGACGACGATGTTGTCGGGCTCCTCGCTCTCGGGCCCGTCCGCGTCCTGGGCTCCGGCGGCGGGGGCACCCGCCGTGAGGGTGAGCAGTGCGAGCAGCAGCGTCAGGAAAACTCGGGTGACAGTGCGCATGGGTGCCATCTCCTCCCGTCATGATCCCCGAGGACGGGCCCCAGGGGAAGCAGCTCGGCCGGCGGGCCCGCTGTCACTCGCTCGGCTCCGGGGGCGCCGGGGACGTGAGCGAGACCGTGCTGTCGGGCTCGATCACCGCATCGGAGTTGCAGTCGGCCGAGAGCTCGATCGTCTTCTGGTTGTCCCCGGCCAGCGACTCCTCGACGGTCGCGAGCGACTCCTGGAACGTCGCGCCCGTCTCGTCGGGGAACTCGTCGTAGGCGGGGAACTCGCCCGTGAACTCGACCTCGATGCGCTCGGCCGGGAAGCCCTGGCGCACGAGGTAGTCCTCGATGCCGCCGGCGATCAGCGCCTCGAGACCCACCGTCTCGTCGGCGGCGCGGATGCAGGCCGGGTTCAGCGTGGCGAGCTGGGCGATCTTGAGGATGTTCTCGCTGGTCCCCGCACTGATGTCGGTGAGGCCGAGCGTGATCCCGTCGGCGATCTTGGTGAGCGCGCTCTCGGCGCCCTCGGGATCGAAGACGAACGCGCCCGTCGAGTACGTGCCGTCCTCGAGGAACACCCGCGTGCCGTTCTCGATGGGAAGGCCGCCCTCGTCGGAGATCCGCCCATCGGCGACCGTGAAGCTGACCGGCTCGCGCAACTGCTCCACCCGCTCCTGCACGAAGACGTCGTCGCGGGCGATGGTCACGGTCACTCCGTCGCCATCCTCGGAGACCTCGACCTCGGGCACGTCCTCGATCTTGAGCTCGACGAAGCCCGGCACCTGCGCCGGATAGACGTCCGTGTACAGGTCCTGAATGCGCCCGAAGACCTCGATGTCGTGGGTGACGCGCAGCTCGATGTTGTTCTGCACCGCGATCAGCCCGAGTGTCGTCTCCAGCTCGGACGCGGGGAAGGTCAGCTCGCTGCTCACTCCTCGACCCTCCTCCGACTCGTTGAACCCGAACTGGTCGGAGCAGTAGCCGAGGCCGAGCGCAGCCAGGCCGACCGCGGCGACGGCGGCGATGACGGTGCGGGCCCTGGAGCCCGGACGGTCGCCCTTCCGACTCGTCACGAGCGACATGGCACATCCCTTCCGCGAGGAAACGCTTCGTGCTCGCGTCCCTACGCGTCCACCGAATACCCGTTCGGCTCTCTGCGCACACGCGCGTCCGGTCAGGGTGACGCCGTCGCTGAGCTATCCGTCGTGTCGCGTATACGTTCCGTCGCCGAGCGGGTACTCCTAGGCGGACAGCGCTTGGAGGGGAGCCCGCATGGCTTCGAACTCGGGAGGACTCGGCTTCTTCGTGGTCTTGGGCCTTGTGGCCCTCGCCTACGCCAACGGCGGCTGCGACCTGTCGGCGACGAGCGCCGACAGCGACGGCGGTGACGGCAGCTTCGACTTCAGCCCGGACGAGGACGTGGACGAGGCTGACGGCCTGTCGACGTGCGATGGTGTGGTGGTCATCGAGTCGGCGTCGGGGACCGCGCAGGTTCCGGGTAACACGGAACTGCTCGACACGTCGGGCTCGACCGCCTGCGAGATGGGCACCGGACGAGGTGACGACGAGGCGGTGGAGGTGCTGCAGAACGCGCTGGCGAACTGCAACGGCCAGGCGATCGTGGCCGACGGCGAGTACGGCCCTCAGACCGCGGAGGCGGTGGCGGCGGTGCAGCGCCGAGCCGGGGTCGCGGAGGACGGGGAGTACGGCCCGGTGACGCTCCAGGTGATGCGCTGGCCCGCCACCGGGACCGACGCCTCGGCCGGCTCGACGGATTGCGTCGGCAACATGTCGGAGGTGGCGGTGGCCGAGGAGGCGCCCTCGCAACTGCCGCTGACGGGATGACGCACCGCTGGCCGTCGCGCGGTTGAGCCCCCACGAGGTTCGACGCGGTCCGCGATCTCCTGGGGGAGAGGCGATCGGGAGAGCATCCGACGTGTGTGGCGTCCGCGCCCCGCTACGGTCAGAACGGTCAGCTGCGGGAGGGGAGTCCGCCATGGCGATCAGCGACGACGAGCTCACGGGACGAGCACGGGCACTCGGGGGCGCTCTCGAGCCGTTCGCCGGCCAGGTGTACTTCGCGCCCGAGTGCCATGAGGGCTACGTCGCCTTGGGGTTCGGGCCGAGCCCCGGCGAGTTCGGTGCCGTGGCCGCCCCCGACGGGTCGGCGTACTTCTGCAGCCGGGGTTCGGTCATGGGGCAGGTGCCCGGTGAGGTCATCGCTGCGGCTTTCGCCGTGTTCAACCCTGCCGTGGTCGTCCCGCTGGTCACGCAGGGGTGGTCGCTCACCGATGCGGCGACGATCTGCGACACCCGCACTGCGGGCGCGACCGACCAGCTCCGCCGGATCCTCGGTCCCGAGCCCGACGGCCTCGGGCGCGCCGGCGACCTCCTGGCGCGCGCGGTCGAGCCCCTGCGCCCCGAGGGCCGGCCGCTGTTCGGCGGCCTGGCGTCGTTGGGGCTGCCGGACGAGCCGCTGGCCGACGCGTGGCGTCGGGCCGACATGCTCCGCGAGTACCGGGGTGACGCCCACACGTCGGCCTGGACCGCGGCCGGCTTCGACGCCACCGAGATCGGGCTGCTCACCGAGCTCTACTGGGGGTTGCCGTTGCGGACCTACGTCCGCACCCGGGCGTGGTCAGACGCCGACCTCGACGCCGCCGAGGCCCGCCTCACTGATCGTGGCCTCGTCGCCGACGGGCAGTTCACACCGCAGGGCCGGACGGTGCGCGAGGACGTCGAGCGGGCGACGGACCGGCAGTGCCGCCCGGTGATCGAGGAGCTCGGCGACGACCTCGACGAGCTCCTCGGGATCCTGCGGCCGTGGGGCCAGGCGATCCGCGACGCACACGGGTACCCCGCCTCCGGGCCGCACGACCTGGCCGGCGCGACCGCCCGGTCGGGGTGACGACCGGCGCCCGCTCGGTCGCCGATCAGGCCGGTGGGACGGCCGGCTCAGTCGCCGGAGTTGCCGAAGGCTCGCACCTCGCGGTCCGGCTCGATCGCGGCGACGCCCTCGACCTGCAGCAGGCGGTCGATGTCGGCCTCGTCGACCGTACCCGACACGACCTGGAGCAGGTTGTGCGTCGCCGTTATCCTCAGCCCGGCCGCGGCCAGCTCGCCCTTGACGTCATCCGGGGCTACGTCCAACGTCACGTTGACGGCGACCTCGTGGTCACCGGTTCGCTTGTTCACGCCGCCAGCCTACGAGCGGGCCCCCGGATCTACGACGGGACAGAGCACAGGCCGGCACCTACGTCCACCGCCGGGGCGGTCAACCCTTGTGCATGCAACAGGACGCGGAGCGCCAGCTCCGCACCCGTGATCTCGGCGTGCGCCCTGATCACCGCGGCCACACCGGCGACGTGGGGCGTCGCCATCGAGGTGCCTGACGCCGCCCGGTGCCCACCGCCCGGTGAGGCCGACAGCACGTCGACGCCCGGCCCACTGATGTTCACGTG
>Ga0299907_10003089_pt1 | contig 10565 bp, 10 predicted proteins | sample RVTome_16_FD_198680 | JGI IMG/M metagenome (GOLD analysis project Ga0299907, IMG submission 198680) | Soil microbial communities from uranium-contaminated site in the Upper Colorado River Basin, Wyoming, United States - RVT152D67 (version 2) ... | reverse complement strand
TCAGCGTGACCGGCGCGAATAACTCCCTTCTTCCATGCGGATGCTGTAATGCCGCACGCGAGTGGCCGCCCCAACTTGCTCTAAGAAGGTCGAAGATCTGTGTACTGGATTCTAGCCGGTCTCTCCGTGTCCCTGGGCCGCTCTACGGCCCCACAAGCGGGCCCGCCCGTCAAAGCGCAGATAGGCCGATGCCTTCCGTCTTTCCCCGCTACTCCGGTGCACCGCGACATGACGCACTATCGCCCATTCAATATTGTAACTACTTGACTGTATGAGTAGACTTTCACCCGTAGCCTCTCCCTGCGGGCCGCTATCGGGTGCTACAAAGGACGGACATCGTCCGTGTTATAACATGGACGGTCTCAGGCTACTCAATGTTGGGCAGCAAGACTCGTTGTTTCTGGAGCACGCAATGATTGATCTTTATGACGCGTCGACGAATCAACTCATCGGCAGCATCACCGAGGCTGATCTCCAGGTTCTTGTCGACGGGCTGGAAGAAGAGTCCTCGCAAGACCAGGACTACTACATCGACCGGGCGACGATCGATTTGCTGGCGGACGGTCGGGCCACCACCCATTTGGTGGGACTCCTTCGTAGCGCACTTGGGTCGAGTGATGGGGTGGACATCCGGTGGCAACGACGTTAGGTAACCGGCGTGGTGGGGAACTTCAGGCGCCTTGAGCGGCCGTTGCCGAGGAGCCGACGGTGCTACACAACTCGATGAACTGCCCCCTTTTCCTGCTTTGCTTCGCGGTCTGGTCTCAGGAGGCGCGGCGGCGGGACCCCGACGGGAAGCGGCCGTGGGTGATTGAATTTCCTACCCTTCATCCTCAGGCGGCGGCTCGATGCCGTGGGCGCGGAGCGCATCGCGCAATGCGGTGAGGCGCGCGTCCTGGGCGTGCAGGTGGTCGAGGATGGCATGGAGGGCGTTCGCCACCGGATCGGGCATGTCCTTGGTGGTCCCATAGGCGTCGAAGCCGATCCTCTTCGCCATCTCCTCGCGGCGCTCCGAACGATCTCGATTGGGTACGACTACTTGGCCAGGCACCCCGACGACCGTGGCCCCGGGCGGGACTTCCTTCACCACGACGGCGTTGGAGCCGATGCGGGCGTGGTCACCGATGGTGATGGGCCCGAGGACCTTGGCGCCGGCGCCGATGACCACATTGCGCCCGAGCGTGGGGTGGCGTTTGCCCTTGTTCCAGGTCGTGCCTCCTAAGGTGACGCCGTGGTAGAGGCTGCAATCATCGCCGATCTCCGAGGTCTCGCCGATCACGATCCCCATCCCGTGATCGATGAAAAAACGCCGGCCGATGCGGGCACCGGGGTGGATCTCCACCCCCGTCAGCCAGCGGCTGATATGGGCGAGGAAACGCGCCGGCCATTTGAACCCGTGGCGCCACAGCCTGTGGCTCACCCGATGTAACACGATCGCGTGCAAACCCGGGGAGGTGGTCAGGACCTCCAGGGTCGTGCGCGCCGCGGGGTCGCGTTCGAATACGCAGGCGATGTCCTCTTTAATACGCTGAAACATGGTCGTTACGGTGGCGTAGCGCTTGCACAAAGGCTCGCGGTGCGTTATCGGCGTCGGAGATCCGACAGCGGGTGCCGACCGCCGCCCGAGGAGCAATACCCCCCGCGGTAATCGCCTGGTCGTCGAGGGAACGAGGACCTCATCGGCGCTAGGCCGTGCCCCCCGTCATGTGGCCCATTGCAAGTGGTCCATTGCATGTGGCCCTCTCGCCCCGACCCCTGAAACGGGTGCGACGGAACTTCACGCAGCCGGACGTGAACCGGTCACGGCCTTCGCCTCACAGTGCAGAACGCTGGGAGGTAATCAGATGAAACCTGCGCGCTCGGGAGATCGGGTGGCCTTGGGTCACCTTGGGGGAAGACTTATGTACCTCCCCTGTCTGCTGCTACTGGCTGGATATACCCTCAACGCGGACGCCGGACCGCTCGATAACCCGCCCCCGGCGTCTCTGCCGCCCGCCGGTATCTACGGTACGGACCCGGCTCGAACACAGATCGTGGATGAATTCGACGCCCTGCCCGTACCGCGATTCCTCAAAGTGCTCCTTCGCGACGGGATCCACTATGATTTCGATCGCTACCACAGCCTGGAGCTCGGCCTTTTTGGCGACCTCGCGGACGGACCGGGGGGGGTCGGCCAGGTGTTCCTGCAGTGGCGCATCGCGCTCGACTAGCCGGTCAAGCCCGCCATCCCAGACGCCTGTCGGCGCGATTTCTATACGATACAGGGCGCGAGCGTGCTGCTCACGCGGCATACGCTGCCCGATCGCGGAGCCGCCAAAGAGGGGACCGTCAATCACACTGGGTCGATCCATCGGGGGTCGATCAAGCTAGATCGACCAAGAGGGGGCCGATCGAACGATCTCGATCAATCCTGTCAGGCCAAGCTTGGCGCGCCCGGAGGGACTCGAACCCCCGACCCCCTGGTTCGTAGCCAGGTACTCTGATCCAACTGAGCTACGGGCGCATGTGAAGAAGGGCCACCCGATGCGTTCGCGCGAACCGGTGTCTGGCGGAGAGAGAGGGATTCGAACCCTCGATGGAGCTTTTAACCCCATACTCCCTTAGCAGGGGAGCGCCTTCAGCCGCTCGGCCATCTCTCCATTGCACATCAATCCACCTTTGCTTGCGCCACCTTGGTTGCGCAAGGGTCAAGGATAGCGGGCCAGCCGGGCGCGGCAAAGTCGCGCCCCCGACTTAATCGATTCGGGCCCTCGTTCGCTAGGCGCCGTCGTCGGGAGCCGGCTCGGTGGGCGACTCATCGACAACCTCGGCGCGCGCCGCTTTTTCCTGCTGGATCCGCTGGTAGATCTCCTCCCGGTGCACCGAGATGTCCTTCGGCGCATTCACCCCCAACCGTACCTGGTTGCCTTTCACCCCCAGAACGGTGACATTCACGTCATCGCCTATGATTAGCGACTCTCCTACCCGCCTCGTCAGAATCAGCATCTCCTGCCTCCACGGTCATAAACCGTCCATAAGCCCCGCCCGTTGCGGATCTTTTCGTTTATAAAACCACAGAATAGGCTCCCCCGCAAGGGGCACGCCGATGTCGGAGAACCCGTGCGGACGCGCCGCAGCAACTACCCGGGCGCCCGATCCAATCGAAAGGCGCTGTGCAGGGTCCGCACCCCCAGCTCCAGATACCTCTCATCCACCACCACCGATATCTTGATCTCGGAGGTCGAGATCATGCGGATATTGATGCCCTCACCCGCCAAGGCCTGAAACATCGTGCTCGCGATCCCCGCATGCGAGCGCATACCGACCCCGACGACCGAGATCTTGACGATCCTGTCGTCGCCCTCGACCCCGCGCGCGCGCAGCTCCGCGGCCACCCGGTTCAGCGACTCGAGCGCCCGTGCATAGTCGTTGCGGTGTACCGTGAAGGTGAAGTCGGTGGTCGCATCCGCGCCGACGTTCTGCACGATCATGTCGACCTCGATGTTGGCCAGGGCGATCGGCACCAGGATGCGGGCCGCGATGCCGGGCTTGTCCGGGACCCCGAGGACCGTCAGCTTCGCTTCGTCGCGATTCACCGTGATCCCGGAAATGAGGGGTTGTTCGATGGCTGGGTCCTCGGCCGTGATGAGCGTCCCCCCGCCGTCCCGGAACGACGAGAGCACCCGAAGCGGGACATTATACTTGCTTGCGAACTCCACCGACCGGATCTGAAGGACCTTGGCGCCCAGGCTCGCCATTTCGAGCATCTCCTCATAGGTCAGGCGCTCCAGACGCCGGGCCTCGGGGACGATGCGCGGATCGCTCGTGTAGACCCCGTCGACATCGGTGTAGATGCGGCACTCGTCGGCCTTGAGCGCGGCCGCGAGCGCGACGGCGGTGGTGTCCGAGCCCCCGCGCCCCAGGGTGGTGATGTCGCCGTGCTCGTCCACGCCCTGGAAGCCGGCCACGACCACGATGGTCCCCTCCGCAAGGTCTCTGCGTACCCGATCGCCGTCGATATCGAGGATACGCGCCTTGTTGTGGGCGCTATCGGTCAGGATATGCATCTGCACGCCGGTGTAGGAACGGGCCCGGTGACCCTGGGCCTCCAGGGCCATGCCGAGGAGCGCGATGGTGACCTGCTCCCCGGTCGCGAGCAGGACATCGAGCTCGCGGGCGTTGGGGCTTGCCGTCAGTTGTTGGGCGAGGTCGATGAGGCGGTCGGTCTCGCCGCTCATCGCCGAGACCACGACCACGACCTCGTGTCCGAGCGCGCGGGTCGCCCCCACCAACGCGGCGACCCCGCGGATGCGATCGATATCACCGACGGACGTGCCCCCGAATTTCTGCACGATGAGCGTCACGGCCGGAGGATCCCAGTTAGATAGATAACTCGATCACGCGCCGAGGCGTTGCCCGACCCAGTCCGCCACGCTCTCGAGCGCTCGGGGCAATTGGCCCGGGTCCTGTCCACCGGCCTGGGCCAGATCGGCGCGTCCCCCGCCCTTGCCCCCCACCTGACGCGCCACGAAATTGACCAGCTCCCCGGCAGGCACCTTGCCGCACAGATCGGGGGTCACACCGGCCACCAGCACCACCTTCCCCTCCTTCACGCTCGCGAGCACGATGGCCGCGCTCCCGAGTTTGTCCTTGAGCTTGTCCATGGTCTCGCGCAGCACCCCGGCATCCGCCTCCTCGAGCGTCGAGGCCAGGACCTTGGCGCCGGCTATCTCTCGGGCCCGTCCGGAGAGGTCCTGACCACTCTGCTGGCTGAGCTTGGCGCGCAAACCCTGGCTCAGCTTTTCTTCCTGCTTCAGGCGTTGCAGGAGTTGCTCGACCCGGCCGCCGATCCCCTCGCGTGGCGCCTTGAGCAGCGACGCGATGCGCTCGAGCTCGGCCTCGGTCTCCTCGACGAAGCGCAGCGCCGCATCGCCGGTCAGCGCCTCGATACGCCGAACGCCTGCCGCCACCCCGCCCTCGGCGATGACCTTGAAGAGCCCGATGTCGCCGGTGCGCCCGACATGGGTCCCGCCGCACAGCTCGACCGAGAAATCGCCCATCCTGAGGACCCGCACCTCGGCGTCGTATTTCTCGCCGAAGAGGGCCAGGGCACCGCTTTCGAGCGCCCGCTTTACCGGCATGACCTCGGTCTCGACCTCCCGGTTACCCCGGATCTCCGCGTTGACCAGGTGCTCGATGGCCCGGACCTCGGCGCCCGAGAGCGGGGCCGAGTGCGAGAAGTCGAAGCGCAGCCGATCGGGGGCGACGAGCGAGCCCTTCTGTAAGACGTGCCCGCCCAGTCTGCACCGGAGCGCGGCGTGCAGGAGATGGGTCGCCGAGTGGTTCCGCGCCGTGGCGCGACGCGCCAGGGGGTCCACCTCCGCCCGCAGCGTCTCGCCCAGAGCCAACTGGCCGGTCCTCACGGAGCCGATGTGCAGGTGCAGCCCCGCTTGCTTCTGCGTGTCCGTGACCCGGAACGTCCCCGCGAACCCGTGCAGCTCGCCGACATCGCCGATCTGGCCGCCGGATTCGGCGTAAAAAGGGGTGCGGTCGAGGACCACGACACCCTCCTGGCCGGCGTCCAGGACCTCGACGGCCTCCCCGTCCCGGTACAGGGCCAGCACCTGACCCTCGCCCCGGGTCCCGGCATAACCCGTGAACTCGCCGGGGGTGCGGGTGGTCGCCGCACCGCCGAGGACCGGCAGGATAGTACCCGAGGCGGCCGCGCCGAACTGGCTCGCGGCGCGGGCGCGCTCGCGCTGCCTCGCCATCTCCCCTTCGAACCCGTCGAGGTCCAGCCGCAACCCGCGCTCGCGGGCGATGTCATTGGTGAGATCGACGGGAAAACCAAAGGTGTCGTAGAGCTGGAAGACATCGCGGCCGGGGATCACCTTCCCGCGGAGCCCTGCGATGACACGCTCCAGGACCTTGAGCCCCTGTTCCAGGGTCTCGGCGAAGCGCTCTTCCTCCTGGCGCAGGACGCGCTCGATGTTCCCCTGTGCCGTGACCAGGATCGGATACGTCTCGCCCATCTCGCGGGTAAGGGGCGCCACCAGCTTATGGAAGAACGGCCCGGCGATCCCGAGTGCGGAGCCGTGTCGGATGGCGCGCCGGATGATCCGGCGCAACACATAACCGCGGCCTTCGTTGGCGGGCACCACCCCCTCGGCGGCGATGAAGGCGCAGGAACGGATGTGATCGGCGATGACCTGGAGCGAGGTCCGCGGGTTCGGTCCCCCCTCCCCCGCCATCTCGGAGACGGCGCCGATGAGCATGCGAAACACATCGATGTCGTAGTTGCTGTGGACCCCCTGCATGACGGCCGCAATGCGCTCGAGCCCCATGCCGGTGTCCACCGAGGGCCGGGGGATCGGGTGCAGGCGCCCGGCTTCGTCGCGATCGTATTGGGTGAAGACCAGGTTCCAGACCTCGACATAGCGGTCGCCCTCCTGCACCGGGCTACCGGGTGGGCCGCCGGGGATCGCGGGACCGTGGTCGTAGAAGATCTCCGAGCAGGGTCCGCACGGCCCGGTCGGGCCCATGGTCCAGAAGTTGTCCTTCTCGCCGCAGCGGGAGAACCGTTGGGGATCGACCTGGATGTCTTTCAACCATACCGCCGCGGCCTCGCCGTCGTCCTCGAACACCGTGACCCAGAGCCGCCCGGGGTCGAGGCCGAGCACGCCCGTCAGAAACTCCCAGGCATAGGCGATCGCCTCGCGTTTGAAGTAGTCGCCGAAGCTGAAGTTGCCCAGCATCTCGAAGAAGGTGTGATGGCGCGCCGTGTATCCGACGTTCTCGAGGTCGTTGTGCTTGCCGCCGGCACGCACGCAGCACTGGCTCGAGGCGGCGCGCCGATAGGGCCTCTGTTCGCGCCCCAGGAACACGTCCTTGAACTGCACCATCCCGGCGTTGGTGAAGAGCAGGGTGGGATCGTTGGCGGGCACGATCGGCGCGCTCGGCACGATGGCGTGATCGCGTCCTCGGAAGTAGTCCAGAAAGGCCCGGCGCAGCGCCGCGCTACTCATGGCAGGCTGGGTTTTCCCCGGCATCGTCGTCTCCGCTATCCTCTGCCAGGGGTCCTAGGAGCCGGCGGACGAGGGCCACGGGAAAGCCGCGCCGCACCAGGAACCGGCACTGGCGTGCCCGCTGTCCCGGGTCCATCGGCAAGACGTCGCCGAAGCGCCGCCGGCGCGTCTCGGCGAGCCGTTCGATCCAAACGGGGTCCCGGGGATCGACATGGTGCAAGAGGATCGCCTCGTCGATGCCCCGTTCACGGAGCCCTGCCAGGATCTGCTCGGGTCCATAGCCGCGTTCGATGCGCGCCCGTGCGTAGTCTTCCGCGAAGCGCTCATCGCTCTGCAGGGCGCCGGCCGAAAGCTCCGCGAGCACGCGCTCCGCGACCTCCGACCCCACCCCCCGCGCCATGAGCTTGGCGGCGAGCTCGCTACGGCTGTGCTCGCGCCGGGCGAGGAGCCGCAAGGCCGTGCGTTTGGCCTCCTCTCCCGCATCCCTCAGGCCTTGACCTCCTCGACGGCGGGACCCTTCTCGGCCGCTGCCGGGAACACCTTGGCGCGTACCTCACGTTCGATCTCGGCCGCGCGCTCGGGGTGGTCCTTGAGAAAGCCGCGGACGTTCTCCTTGCCCTGACCGATGCGTTCCCCCCGAAAGCTGTACCAGGCCCCGGTCTTGTCGATCACGTCGTGACTCACGCCCAGATCGATGATCTCGCCGCTTCGCGACACGCCTTCCCCGTACAGGATGTCGAAGACCGCCTCTCGAAACGGGGGGGCGAGCTTGTTCTTGACGACCTTTACCCGGGTCTCGTTGCCGACCACCTCTTCGTCGCGCTTGATCGCGCCGATGCGGCGGATATCCAGCCGCACGGAGGCATAGAACTTCAGGGCATTGCCGCCGGTCGTGGTCTCGGGATTGCCGAACATGACCCCGATCTTCATGCGGATCTGGTTAATGAAGATGACCAGGGTGTTGGAGCGTTTGATGTTCCCCGTGAGCTTGCGCAGCGCCTGGGACATGAGCCGCGCCTGCAGGCCGACGTGGGCATCGCCCATCTCGCCCTCGATCTCGGCCTTGGGTGTCAAGGCCGCGACGGAATCGATGACGATGACGTCGACGGCCCCGGAGCGCACCAGCATGTCCGTGATCTCGAGCGCCTGCTCGCCCGTGTCCGGCTGCGAAACCAGGAGGTCTGCGACATCGACGCCGAGCTTGCCGGCGTACGGCGGGTCCAGGGCATGCTCGGCGTCGACGAACGCGGCCGTCCCGCCCAGACGCTGTACCTCGGCGACCGCGTGTAGCGCCAGCGTGGTCTTGCCCGACGACTCCGGGCCGTAGATCTCGACCACCCGGCCGCGCGGCAGGCCGCCGATCCCGAGCGCGATATCGAGGCCGAGCGAGCCCGAGGACACGGTCTCGACATCCCGCACCGCGCGTGCATCGCCCATGCGCATGACGGAGCCCTTGCCGAATTGCTTTTCGATCTGGCCGAGCGCGATCCCGAGCGCGCGCTTCCGGTTGTCGTCCATCCCGTCTCCCTTGCGGATGTTCAAATGTCTTTACCTCATCCAATGTCCTGATGTAGGGTGGGTTAGGCGCGCCGTTTGCCCCATAACCCACCAACCCGAAGTCAATGTAGGGTGGGTTAGGCGCGCTGTCTGCGCCGGAACCCAGCATCCCCAAACCGTTCCGCAGAGATTAGCACAAGCCCGCCCACTTGGCGCGCCGCCGCATCACTCGCGGAGCGCCCAGCGCTCGAGGACCCGATAGCGCGCCCCGCCGGGATCGGTCACCGACTCGCACAGCACGAAGTCCGCGACCGGCCAGCACAGCGGGGTGGGCGGATCCAGCCGCACCGCGCGCTCCACCCGGCGCATCAAGGTCAGATGGGCATGGAAGGGACGCCGATCGAGCTCGATCCCACTGCTCGATATCCCCTCACCGAGCCGAGTCGCGAGGCGGACCAGTGCCTCGGGCGGCTGGGAAGCCCCCAGCCACAAGATCCCGCCCGGCCGCGGCCAGAACCCGAGGCGATCGAGCGATAGCTCAAAGGCCGGCACGCGCACCGCGTCGGCCACACGCTCCACCGAGCGGCGCCTCTCGACATCGAGGCTGCCGAGGAAGGCCAGGGTGATGTGCCAGTTTCCGCGAGGCACCGGCCTGCCGCCACTGACCCCGCAAGCCGTGGCCACCTTTGCGATACGCTGCCGGAGCGCGTCGTCCGGCCAGAGCGCCAGGAATAGCCGCTGCTTAGGCCCCGGTGCCGAGCCGCTCAATGAGCCCTTCCAGCGCCGCGACGACGGCCTGGCGGCGAACGCCCTCACGCGTACCGTCAATCTCGAAGACCCGCGCGTGGGGCGGTTGGGGGCCGCCCCGCCAGGCGAGACATATGGTGCCGGCGGGTTTCTCGGCGGTGCCCCCCGCGGGCCCCGCGATCCCGGTGATGGCGACACTCACGTCGGCATGGCTCGCCTGCAATGCCCCCTCTGCCATCTCGGCGGCCGTCTCGGTACTCACCGCACCGAAGCGGGCCAGGGTCTCCGCCCGCACGCCCAAGAGCTCGCATTTCGAGGCGTTGGAATACACCACGAAGCCGCGCTCGAACCACCCCGAGCTGCCCGGCACCGCGGTGATGGCCTGCGCCAACCAACCCCCGGTGCAGGACTCGGCCGTGACCAGCTTATCCCCCCGCGCACTGAGGGCCCGTCCGAGCACTTCGGCCAGCGTGTACAACACGGTTCGATATCCGACGGTTTGATACCCGCTTGGGCCAGCCGAGTCCCTGCGGCGTTCCTGGAAAAACAACTGCAGGACCTCCCCGCATGCCTCACCGAGGCAGCCGCCTTGCACCTCTACCCGGTGGTTCAAGCGTTCCGTACCGAGCACCGTAAACACGCTGCCGGCGGCACCGCCCTTGGGATCCAAGGCGCCGAAGACGACCCGCGCGAGGCGCGCATGAAGGATGGCCCCGGCGCACATGACGCAGGGCTCCAAGGTCACGTACAGGGTCGCGCCCGGCAAGCGGTAGTTGCCGACGCGACTCGCGGCCGCGCGCAAGGCCATGACCTCCGCGTGCGCGCTCGGATCGCACCGGCTGATCGGGCAGTTCCAACCCTCGCCCAGCACATCACCGTCGCGGACCAGCACCGCCCCGATCGGCACCTCGCCCATATCTCGCGCGCGCTGGGCGAGCAGGAGGGCTTCGCGCATCCAGCCGGCGTCCTCCTCGTCCCGTAGGGGCGCCCCCCCGTGGGCGCCCCCAAGCCCGCGTCCAGCCGGCATCATCTTGGTTCACCGCGGGTGTTCACGCCGAGGCGAACCGCCACGCCGCCTGGAAGGCCATCGTGTGGTCGATGTAGCGGGGAGATCACGATGCGTGTTTTCGGGGTTGTGACGGCGCGACGGCTTACCACCTTCCATCACGGCCGCGACCGTCTTGGTCGTGCCTAAGTCTATGCCAATTATGACAATGGGTGAAGATCTTTTATAGCGACGATGGATCAATAGGTTAGAGCGGAAAAAGCTTGGAAGAGAGGGCGCTCCGTGGTATGTATGGGTTTCCGAAAGTCATA
>Ga0299907_10003088_pt1 | contig 10567 bp, 16 predicted proteins | sample RVTome_16_FD_198680 | JGI IMG/M metagenome (GOLD analysis project Ga0299907, IMG submission 198680) | Soil microbial communities from uranium-contaminated site in the Upper Colorado River Basin, Wyoming, United States - RVT152D67 (version 2) ... | reverse complement strand
TCAAATAGGATATTTTCTTTGTAATCTACGATTTTAATATTTGAGTTAAAAATTTTAATGATATTTTCTTGACTATAAAAAAAATAATGGATAATTTGTTTCATAAATTCATTTGCTATAATTATTATATTTTTACCCTGGTTAACTTTTAAAAAAAACTTCATTGCATCAACGAATGTCGAATAATTTGCTGCAAAACTTTGAGAATCATTTTCTATCGATATGATATTGTGTGATGCTGGAAATATATCTGATATCTCAGCAGGAATAACTCCTAAAAATGGATTATATGAAAAAACTTCCCCATCAGAGAATAGTTCTTTAATTTTAATGAAATTTTTTGAGGAATAAAATGGATGTATTTTTGTTTCAGGATATAAAATTAGTTTATTTTTATTGTTAATAATATATTTTGTTACCATTTTTCTGAATCTTTTTGCTTCTGGTCTATATTGATCATATGGTTCATTAAAATAAATGGCTTTATCTTTATAGATTGGTGTACCATCTTCCAGATAATCAAAGTTTTTAAATAACCTAACAGCATCCATTAATTTTGGATGATTGTGAGCTTTGCTCATTATATACTCCCAGAGCCTTCCATCCAGTATTGATTGCTTTACCGAATTTACTTCTTTTTTTAAGACATATAAATTATGTAAGGATAATTGAATAATTCGTTCAATTTCAGTGGTTTCTAATAACTCATGTGGAGTATAAGAATTACAAATCGAGCAAGAGCAAGGGAAATATGTAATTTCTTCTAATCTTGTAGTTCCGTTTGAATGCATATATCTATTATCTTTAGCATATAAAATATATGATGCAGAATCAAACATATCACATCCTAATGCAATTGCTAATGGAATGGTTAATGGATGCCCAGCTCCAAAAAGATGAATAGGTTTAGACGGGATCGTTTTTTTTAAAGTACAAATTATTTCAGAAAGTTTAGCAAATTCATAGGCTTCCATCAACTCAACTGGGCTTCCTAAGGCCATTAATTTAAAATTCATATTATCAAAGAGTTTTGCTGACTGTTCTACTAAATCTAAGTGTTCTGCACCTTGAACAGGCGCTGCCCATATTGTATTTATTTCATTGGTATTACAACTATTATTTTTAATTACTTCAACAGTTTCTTTAACATTACTGATTGTTTGATTAACATATTTAATTGCTTTACTATATTCAAGTCCGAAACCTGTTGGTTTATCTAAAGGAACCGCTATGTCAGTTTTTATGTCTATTTCAAATTTTGCCATTTCAATAGGTCCTATATCAATATTTCCATATTCTAGCACTTGATAACCTCCAGAATCTGTCATCACAATACCATCAAAATCAATTATTCTATGAATTCCTTTCTTCCGAGCGTTATCTCCATAATGTTTTAGAGTGATATATGCATTAGTAATAATTGCTCCAAATCCCATTTTTTTGAGCAATTTTACATCTACTATTTGATTTATGGGATGAACAACTGGAATAAATGCGGGCGTATCTATGATTCCATGTGCTGTATTTAATTTTCCTATTCGTCCGCCTAGGTCACTATATCGGACCTCAAACGACAATGTTATTTCTTTGTCTCCCTAATAAATTCATCATAAATTGCTTTTATTCTATCGGCTGCAAGTCCTGTACCTTCTTCAATGCCATTCTGCGTAACTTTGATTTTATCCATAACTACAATAGCTCCAACATCTTCTCTAACTTTTACCAAACCTGGAAAAACCCTTGAAAATCTCTCTGCAAGAGCTTTTAAATCAAATGGTTTTTCCATTAGTCGAATTTCCTTTATAAATGAACCATTTATGATTATTTTTATTATTCCACTAGTGTCTAAATCTTCTAATATTATATCTAATCTTTCATTTATTCCAATTAATGTTCCACTATATGTTTTTTTATCTGATGTTTCTATAGATACCTTCTTTCCTAAAAATTGAATTGATTCCTCTCCAAATTTTCTAAATGCTACAGACAAGCTAATTCTATTGTGGTTATAATAGAAGCTATATATAATTTCAATATCTACCGTTTTTTTCGATATTCTAATTTAACATTCTTATTTAGTTAATAGATAAAAATTTTCGATTATCTCCATTTTTATATATTACATCTAACCAATCAACTAAACCTATTTGTCTCTTTGACTTGTGATCATAATGATAAATAATTTTCTTCACCGATTCTTCCGGATCATTACAAGTTGTATCTATTTCTGAAATTTTCAGTTTACCAAATACCTTTAAAGTATCATAAAAACATATCCCTAAAATTTCACAGAGTATATTTTCTTGTAATTTTTTATTGGAATATTTTCTTTTCTCATATACATCTATCAAAGAATATGGAGATTTTCTTAGTATAGCTATAAAATCTAATTCATTTCTTTTTATTACGTATGGTAAAAGATGTCCAACTACTATTACATTATCATTAATTAATTCTTTTAATAAGAATAATCTAGTTTTTTTTAAATCAACTTCGAATGGTCTATAATTGAAAGCTTGATTTGATATAATTATTTTGTTTATATCAATTATTTTACTATTTTTTATTTTTTTAGAAAGCAAATCAGTTATTGTATGTTTACCAACACCAGGATTACCTGTAATTCCTATTCTTATCATTCTATATAATAAAATATAAAATCTAACTTAACCTAATCTAAATACAAATAGATAAAAAAGTCTACAACAAAAATATAAAAAATGAGTTGAAATTTTCTATTTAATTGTAGTGTATTGTGTTTTTTAACCTTCTTCCCAGCCCTTGTCAAATACACCGTTTTTGTGTAATGGGACTGGTTGTCCTGGTGTGTATTCCATTGGTCTCATCCAGAATATTGCATGTGTTGGACAAACTCCTACGCAAGCACCATCAGAAATGCATCTTTCTGGATAAAATACAAAGGCTTTACCTCTTTTCCAACCTTCTACAGGTTTTACTCTGAGAACGTCTGGACCAAGAGCAGTACAAATTTCTACACAAAGTGCACATCCAATACATCTTTGTTCATCAACATCTGGAAGTATTGCAATTGTCATTCAATATTTCACTAATGGTCCGATGTTGGCGAAACTATTTAAACCCTATGTCGATACCAAAACAGCGTTATAATCTATATGTTAAGGTTAAATGATGTCGAGTAATATTAATATAAAAAATTTTATGTAATAAAAAAGGTTAAAAGTATAATTTTAATTTATTTTTTAGCCGCCATTCTCAATACGTCTACTTGTCCGCTATGGAGCCAATCTTTTAGTTCATCATGTGATGGCTTTGCATCATGTTTTCCTGCTAAATGCAAATGAAGAAGAACATAATTAACTTGGTTCAATAATGGTTTATTATTTTCGTCTCCTCTACGTGCTTTTTCTTTTAAATCTGCTGGAACTGTATTCCACCAGTCATTAAAACTTCTACCCACAGTAACAGTTAATGATATAGATTAATAAGTTTTTTGGGATTTTTAATACTGTTATAATAAAGTTTTTTCTAATCGATAAAGGGATCTTTAACTAATTTTTAACAATAATCCAAATTAATTATAAATATATTCTCATTATTATTTTGTTAATCTATGTCTTTTTCATTTGATGAAATTCTTAAAGCATATAAATTTTACAAACAATATCAACTACAAAAACCATCTTCTTGTCATCATGAACGATTTATATTCCCATTATTTTCTGGAACCTATTTTTGTTATAGAAAAATAGATGTTCTACGTGTAATATCAATTGCCAAAGCTCTTTCTGAGAATGCAGAATATATCGATATTGGATGTGGTAATGGAGATTTCCTACGAAGAATAAGAAAATATCTACCACAATCTATAGGTATAGAACAAAATCTATTGCCTTTTTATTTATTAAAAAATACTAAACCAGATTACATATATTCAATTCCCATTGAATTGTTCACAAATAAATACACATTTGATTTAGCCTTTGTTGGATGGATGCAACCTGGTGTTGATTTTCGTAAATATGTTGCTAAACTAGCAAATTGTATAATAACAACATTTGACTCTGGAGGTCAATGTGGTATAAACGGAGGTTGTGAGTATGAAGAATTTGGTTTCCAAAAAATTGCTTCTTGGAGAACTCCATCGTGGATCGACATAAATATTGAACTGATGAACAATTACTATACTGGTTCATTAACAAATAAAGCAAATTTAAGGCAGCATTTATCGAGATTACGAACAGCTAATAATTTCTGGTATGTCTATTCTATTAATAGTATATCCAATAAGATCACTACTGCTTTAAAATCGCAAATTCAAAAAGAAGAAAATGATCATTTATTTTCCAGAGAAAAATTTGATTTTGAAGTTGTTTTAGATGAATGTGGCTTTGGTTATTATGAGAAATTGTCATCTTTACTTTCTACAGAAAAACATTTATGGAAAGTACATTTTCATTAAGTATATAATGAGTTAAATATGTTAAATCCTAAGAAAACTTATTATATTTGATATAGCAGCATTAACAACCAACAAGAATTAATCAGTTCAACTTCTTCAAAAATTGCTTTTAGTAATTTTATAAACTCAATAAAAAGTCCAGAAACTAAAGAAAAATACAGTTACAACTTTTTGAAATATACCGAATATTTGAAAATAGAATTAGATTATATAATTTTATAAAACAGATTCTTTTTATTAAAATTTTAAATTATCTAAAGAATTTTTACGTCCTGCTTCTGTAATCTTATATTCTCCATATTTATCTACTGATAACCATTCCATGTCTTTTAGAAATTCTTGTATGGAGTGTACAAATTTATTATTATTATCAAATTGTTTTGAACCAAGATTAATATCGAGAATTCTATTATTATTTAATTCTCTTAAAATATACCTTGCTAAACCTAAACCATTGTTCCTACTAGGATTGTAGGAATTCCTTTCTAACGTACTTGTTCAACTTACCCGTCATTATCATAACATACATACACCTAACTACATATAAGTTACCGATGTATTTAAATGCCGGCGCATGATTGTTTCAGATCTTTATTAACATTATTCCAATATCTTGATAATAATCTATTACTCTAACGATATAAATAAACCCTGATCCAAGGAACAAATTATATGATGAAACAATTTATTGTAATTATTTCAAAATATAGAATGAGAATTTCAAGAAGTAATAAATACATTTATCACTATTTGATCATACTTCTAACCAAAAAAATGGCAAACCAAGTCAAAGAAAGTCATAGTCTGAATGTATCTATAAACCTAGATTGAGTTCAGGCTATGATTACAATTAGTAAAATCTTAGCAAATAATTATATCAAATTATTAAATATCATAATATCGATTGATTTACAATCTTATAGGAGTATAAGATTGAGTCCTAATCGTCATAGCCTTCTATTGTTATGAATATTCCTTGGAGGGTTATGACAATTAAATTATCTCCAATTAATATATAGAATATTAACTCTATTATATCTAGTCATTATGACAAGTGATTCTACTATCTACAAACCACAAGATGTATTAAAAAAAGAAGCAAGAGGAACAGGAGATGCCGATCTAGGTGAAGTTAAAGAAGTTTCAGATGAATATGTGATTACAGAAAAAGGTGTTATTGATAAAGATAGATTCTATATTCCAAAATCTTCTATAATACATATTGATGGACAATTTGTATGGTTTGGAATTACAGAAAAAGAAGCAAAACAATACAAAAGGGATTAATTTCTTTCACACCTACAATATTATTTTTAATTAATAATTTTTTTGGTCCAGATTAGCAGCCATAGCCTACTACGCATAAGATACGAGGCATAGTGCTATTCAAATTTTCTTTTATAATATCTTTCTTTTAGTATTATTAATTGAGTATACTTGTTGTATTGTATGATATTCAAAATAAATAGTAAAATCAATCAATCATTCATTCATTCATTCATTCAATCATTCAATCATTCAATCATTCAATCATTCAATATAGTATATAGATAGATATTGTTATAATTGTAAATAATTTTGTAATAAATTGGTCTTTTATATATTATCAGTATCATAGTATAATATTTGAGATGAATGAAAAAGAGAACCAGAAGAGAGAAGAAGTAAAAGATGATATTGTTAAGGATTTTGATAGTGTAGTTAGAGAAGGTAGCGTTTTATCTTCTGTATCTGGAATAATATTTGGTTTTCTGCTAAATATTTCTATAAACTCTCCAACTGGATTTACAACAGAGGATAGTATTATACTCATGATTTCTCTTTATTCTATAACTTTTGCTGTATCATTTTTTGTCATGCCTGTAGTTTATCACCATCTACAATATCCATATAGAGATATTGACAAGTTCAAAATCAGATCTCATCAATTTATAAAATTTGGTATGATTCCAGGAGCAATTACCATGTATTTAGGTTTAGTACTTGGTTTAAAATTTGGTTTACATAATGGTATTGGACCAAGTTATGAACACTTTTCATATATACTTGCAATAGTTCCTTTTGTTTTGGTTTATATTTTCTTCAGAAAAAGAAAATAAATTAATAGAATTAGAAAAATTGAAAAAAGAAAATACGTGTCAATAAAACCCAGGAATCAATCCGCTGTAATAAAAGGAGAAAAGTTACATATGTTGTTGATGGAGATACATTAGATATTAACGATATTCGAATAAGGTTGTCACTAGTGGACACACCAGAACGTGGAGAGGAAGGATACAAAGAAGCCAAAAACTTTGTTAAAGATTTATGTCGACAAAAAAGGTGAAGTTGACATTGATGACGGTCAACGTAGAGGAGATAGATATGGAAGAGATATTGGTGTTGTTTACTGTGATGGGACAAATCTCAATAAAGCACTAATGGAAAATAATTTGGCAAGAATCTACACAGAATATTGTGATATTTCTGAATTTAAAAATGAGAATTGGGCTAAACCATATTGTTAATCTATACCTATTAATTGCATAATATTATTGGTTAAATAATTGAATATCTAAATTATGCTTTGAAGAATTCTGAAATATCAGTCTATCTTGGCTTGGAATAATGTTATTGTTTATATAATTTATAATTTGTTTATTTTCATTTCACTAATCTCATTAGAGGTATTTTATACTCTAAATAGGAAATCACCTTTTATTCAATATATTCCAATGATTTGTTAACGTTGATAAATTATTTAATAACGTTTATTTCTAAGGTTATGTTTTGATAACGAATTTCTCTTTTTCTTTTTTAATTAAAGGAATAATTTTTTCCGTTATTATTTTATCAAAATTATATTGATCAAAATCCATAGTTAAAATCAAATAATAATACTGATTATTTTCTTCATTATTGATAGGAATCAAACACCTACTCATTCTTGTATACCTTCTAAACGTATAAGTTAATTCACCCATTTTTGGTTCGAATTTTAATCTCGTTTTATGTCTATTTATTGTATTAATTGCAAATTCGTGATTTTCTTCTATAGTAAGAAAGGGTTTTAGTCCTTCTCTATCTCGTTCATTTATAATAACACCGTTTTGATCAGTTATTCCTACCCATCTTATAGATCTGTCAGAATTCAATATACTTTGGGTAAAACCATAAAAGAATTTAGTATTATCAATATCATCATTTTTAGACATATTTATTTGTATTAGTAAGTAATTTCGATTGTAATAAAAAAGTTATTTTACTATTATAGAGTTAGTTAAAAAATTAACTAGAAAGAAATAAAATTTAATTCGCTAATATTATTTGTTGTTTCTCTTTGTATTTACAATTTCTCGAACATTATTTCTTAACTGTGTCGTTCCCTAGTTTGTAATTGTTGATGATGATAATGATGATCTGAATCCTGGACATTTACAAGAACTTTTATCAAAATTATTAACAAAACTACATCTATTAGTAGGAATATCATTATGAAGATCTTTCTTACTTTCAATACTACTACCTTCTTGAATATTTTTATCAGGAGAAAAAGAGGAATGGAAAGTGTATATATGTGAACAATAAAAACATTCATCTTTTGGATTATTGTTATATGGTAAATCACTCATTTTAACTCATAATAAGTTATTATTAGTAGAAGTAAAAAGATTATTATCGTTGTTATTATATTTTATAGATACAAACAAACAAAACAGAAGAATGTTCTAGAACAAGAAGAAGATGTTCTTGTGAAAGCAGACAATAGAAGGTGTAAAGAGTATTGACAATTGGTTTTCTAATTATCCTGATAAAAAATGGAGTGATTTAATTAAGGAACCGGGTTCGGGAGTTAAAAAACGAGGACAACAAGCCAATCCACTTAGATATGATCCAAAGTTTGTATATATCTAAGAAGATTAGTTCGAGAATCTCGCGAAGTAGGAAGATGTTTCCGATTTAGTTCAAAGTCCATCGATGTTGCACCTTTATGTTTATCTTCACTAAACCAAATTGTCAATACTTTTTGTTCCTACTTGGACCAGTCATCTTCTAATTTCTTCTCTGATAACTATCTTTACACTGTCCACTGCAAAAATTAGGATTGTCATACATGAAAGTACGATTAGAGACTAAGTCACCACAATTCAAACATCTTTTGATTTCTATTTCACTCATACTATATACATAATCTCCTTTGTATAATCACATCTTAAACATTTCTTTGTAAAACCAACTGATTTTTAACAAAGTTCTCAAACTTCCTTTTCATTTGTTCTCTCAACATTCCTTCAGAAACTTGAAATTTATAATACGTACTTTAGCAAAAAAAGAAAATGATAATTTGATTCAAAAAAATATGTGATGATAATACATGTATTATTATAGATGTACTAAAGTATCAACTGGTTGAATAGAGATTACACCAATTTTTTTCTGACTCTTGTCATTTATATGTTTGAGTTTTTTGACTAAATCCTCTAGAATATCAGATTCTGCTATAATTACTATTGTCTTACGATTTGTAGATATTGTTGCGGTTTGTCCGCCTGCTTTCCCTGACCTTATTTTTTGTTTGGACTGTCCATAACCATGAGAGTCATACAATGTTGCCTCTAGATTTAAACTCTCAATTTCTGAAATTATTTCATCAACTTGTTCAGGACTAGCAAATATTTCTATCTTTTTTAATCCTGCAGATATTTTATTTTTTTCTGTATCTTTGGATTTTACTATCTCAAATGATGGTAAACCGGATTTTTCCGTCATTAGGAAACAATATAATTTTATAATCTAAATAAAGTATTCGTTTATAGAAGGATTTTATTGTTTTTGTAATGTATTAGGACAAACATGTTTCTTCTTTGTGAAAACTTCCCAATACTCATTTACTGAAGTATTCCAGTATATCTGTGTATTACAATTATAAACACAGGATTTTGGATAAATATTATTATTTTGATTAGAAGTAGTGTTAAAATTTGACATAGATCAGGTTTCCATCCTTATCTAAAATATCCTCTTGCTTGAGTTCCTGAATCCAACCCTGGACTAATTCTTCAGTTATTGAACCGTCATAAAGCATTTTTGAATCTAGTATTTTATCAATGGCATATTGAGAATTTGAATATTCAAATAATTGTGATCCTATTTTCCCTACTGCAAAACTACCCTTGCCATTGGTCCACAGTTGATACAATACTTTTTTATTATTACTAGAAGAACTCATTTCTTAATCTTTCAACTCTTCTATATCAATAGTAAAAATAACTTGTTTATCCTCTAATTCCTTGACTTTATCTAATTCAGGTTTAGGAATCCAGATAGTACGACCATCCTTAACCTTATTCAATTTACCAGCAAACTTTATTCTTACTTTCTTACCCAATGCCAAAATTATGTTATTCATTCCTTGTATATATTATGTATTTATAGACTATTTAAGGTTTACTTAGGTATATAATAAACTATCTAGAAATACATAGGCATATATATCTATAACCACCTAGGTATATCTATGCAACAATTAGTAAAAATTCAAGAATATGAAGAAATGGTTCAAGAACTGGTCCAATTATGCAAGGCCTCGGATATTGTTCGAAGACAAAGAGACATGATGACATATAGTGATGTAGAAACAGACGAATTTTTTCATGTTTGTAATACTTGTGAATTTTATTGGAATAATGGAGAAAAACAGTGGTTTCAATGACTAATAATAATGATAATAAATTCACAATCCAATACACCAAGGAAGAACTGGATAAAATCACCTTGGATTTTGTGACACAAATGAATAATTACATTGCTAGAGTAAACAACAATCGTATTATTACAACTCTTGAAGAGATAGAAAAAGAAGCAGATGAGGTGGAACTATTTCCACCTACTACTACTCACTAGAGAAGAGGTTTAACAAAGAGAGATGGGTCGAAGACGAAAAGTCAATAAGGTCACATTAACCACCATTAACATTTCAGTTGAGAGTGCAGATACAATATCAAGACTAAAAAATAGAAGAGAGACTCAAGACGATTTCATAAGAAGATTGCTGGCCGATTGGCAGGACTTTCAAAATTATAAATTAGACATGGACCAAGTATTGAAATTAAAGGATAAGAAAATATCAAGTCTGGAAATTGAGAT
>Ga0299907_10003087_pt1 | contig 10569 bp, 12 predicted proteins | sample RVTome_16_FD_198680 | JGI IMG/M metagenome (GOLD analysis project Ga0299907, IMG submission 198680) | Soil microbial communities from uranium-contaminated site in the Upper Colorado River Basin, Wyoming, United States - RVT152D67 (version 2) ... | reverse complement strand
ATCGATACAGCCCCCTACCAGCGCATCAGGTTGAGCTCGTCGACGTTGGCGGACCGGCGGTTGCGGAAGATGAGGAGGACGATCGCCAGCCCCACCCCGACCTCGGCGGCGGCGATGGTGATGACGAAGATGGCGAAGACCTGGCCGAGTGCCTGGGGTGTGTTGAGCACCGCTTCGAAGGCGACGAGGTTGATGTTGACCGCATTGAGCATCAGTTCCACCGACAGCAGGATGAGCACGATGTTGCGTCGCACCAGGAGGCCGTAGACCCCCAGGGAGAAGAGAGCGGCGGCGAGGACGAGGAACTGGTTGGCGATCATACGGAGACTCGCTCTTCCTCCTCGACCGGGGTGAGGTCGCGCCGGGCGATGGTGATCCCGCCGATGAGCGCGGCAAGCAGCACGAAGCCCACGATCTCGAAGGGGATGACGAATCGGCCGAGAAGGGACTCCCCGAGGATCTCGGTGACCGTGGGGTCGCCTGTGGTGGTGATCGGGTCGGTGCCGAAAGCGTCGATCGTCCCCCAGGAGATGGTCACGAACAGCGCCAAGGAGAGCAGAGCCGGCCAGACCTTGTGATCGCCGTCGAGGCCCTCGTCGGCCCCGGTTGGGGCACGGGTGATCATGATCCCGAAGAGGAAGAGCACCACCACGGCTCCGATGTAGACCAAGACCAGGGTCCACGCCACGAACTCGGCGGACAGGAGCAGGAAGAGACCGGCGCTGCCGGCGAGTGCACCGACCAGGTAAAGGGCAGCGTGGACCACGTTGTTGGTGGTCACCACGCGGAACGAACAGACCAGGACGGCGAGGCCGATGGCCAAGAAGGCCCAGTTCACCGGCTCGGCGATCCAGTCGGCGAAGGTCATCGTGAGCTCCTCGCGGGCGCGACGTCTGTTTGGCCGACGATCCCGGCTCGCAGCGACGAGAGGTGGGTGGATCCCCGGCTACCAGCCAACAGAGGTGTCCTGGAGACAACCGTGCAAAAACGGCTAGCCATTACTTCTGCTCCAGTGCCGGGGGCTCGGGGACGGTCTGCAGCCAATCCTGGAGACGGTCCATGTCGTGGAGCATGTTGCCCATCTTCGCCTCGGAGTACTCGTACTCCGGGCTCCAGAAGAGGGCATCGAAGGGGCAGACCTCCACACAGATCCCGCAGTACATGCAGAGGGCGTAGTCGATGTCGAAACGATCCAGCTTGGAGCGGACCTTGATCCGTCCGCCGGGCTTGTCCGGCGGGATCTCCTCCTTGTGGCCCTCGATGTAGATGCACCAATCCGGGCACGAGCGTGCGCACAGCATGCACACCGTGCATGCCTCCTGATCGAGCGCGATGACACCGCGGGCCCGGGGCACCGGGGTCTCCTTGACCTTGGGGTAGTTGACGGTCGCCAGGTACTTGTTGGGCCGGAAAATGGTCTTGAACATCGTCGTCAGCGTCACGCCGAGGCCCTTGAGCATGCCTCCCCCTGGGAGCGAGCGCCGGTTCCCGTTGGAAGTCATCAGAGAACCACCTTCAGGACCGCAGTGATCAGGATGTTGAGGATGGCGAGAGGTACCAGCCACACCCAGGCGATCCGCTGCAGCTGATCTTCCCGGAAGCGGGGGAACGTCCAGCGGAACCAGATCATGGCGAAGACGAGGAGGAAGACCTTGGTGATGAGGATGATCGGACCGGCGAGCTCGAGCACGTCCTCGGGGACCCCGGGCAGCCAATAGCCGCCCAGGAACAGGGTGGCGGCGATGGCAGAGAGAGTGAACATGTTGGCGAACTCCGCCAGGAAGAAGAAGAGGAAGCGAAAACCGCTGTACTCGGTGAGATAACCCATGACCAGCTCCGACTCGGCGATGGGCATGTCGAAGGGGATCCGGCTCAGTTCGGCGAGTGAGGCGACCATGAATATGCCGAACCCGACGAACTGGATGATGACGAACGGGTAGCCCGCCTCGATCTGTGCCTCGACGATGCCCTGCAGGCTCATGGTCCCGGCGAGGATCACGGAGCCGACCACGGCCAGCACGAGGGGAAGCTCGTAGGCAATCAGCTGGCCCGCTGCGCGGAGACCGCCGATCAGCGAGTACTTGTTGGCCGACGACCACCCGGCCATGAGGATGCCGATCGTGCTCAGCGAGGAGATGGCCAATGCGTAGAAAACACCCACATCGAGGTCACGGAAGATGAGATTTGGCCCGAAGGGGATCACTACGAACAACGCCACCGTTCCCACCAGGACCAGGATCGGAGCCGACTTGAACACCGGCCGATCGGCGTCCGTCGGGATGATGTCCTCTTTCTGGAAGAACTTGATCCCGTCCGCGATCAGTTGCGCCCATCCCCAACGCCCCCCGGCGAAGTAGGGCCCGACCCGGGCCTGCATCTTGGCGGAGAGCTTCATCTCGGCGAACCCGATGACCATCCCGACCAGGGGGATCATCAATGCCACCAGCAGGAGCTTCCCGCCGAGGGAAACCCAGAAGTTCGAAAATAGATCCGTCACCCAGGTAGGCATCATGATGGCGCCCGACTTTGCTCGTTTGCCTCCAAGACTTCAATGTCTCCGCGGTCGAGGGGATCCACCCTCACGTGTGAGCACATGCCCGTCGATCCTCGAGCAAACAGACGTCGGTCGGGCGCAGCTCCCGCCCCGTGAAGAGGCCTGCTCGCTCTCATCATCATCATCAGCGGTCTACGTCTCCGAGCACGAAGTCGAGGGATCCCATGACGGCGATGATGTCAGGGACGAGTATCCCCTCCAAGATCCAGGGCAGGATCGAGATGTTGGAGAAGCTGGCCGAGCGGATCTTGAGCCGGTACGGGCCTTGCCCGCCATCGGAGACGATGTAGTAGCCCATCTCCCCTTTGGGGTTCTCCGCCCGGACGTAGGTCTCGCCTTTGGGAACCTTGATCACCTTGGGCACTTTGGCCTGGAGGTCTCCCGAAGGGATGGAGTCGATGGCCTGCTGGATGATCTTGACCGACTCCCTGATCTCCTGGAGACGTACATGCCATCGGTCCCAGCAATCACCGTTCTCGCCGGTTATGACGTCGAAGTCGAAGCGGTCGTAGGGCAGGTAGTCCTCGGTCTTGCGCAGATCGAAGGCAACACCCGAGGCCCGGAGATTGGGTCCGGAGACGCCATAGGCGACCGCCACCTCCGGGGGAAGCAGCCCTACCCCCTTGGTGCGGGCGAGGATGATCTCGTTGCCGGCGACCAAGTCCTCCAACTCGTCGACGGCTTCTCTCACCTTGTCCATCGCATCCCGGGTCTCCTGAAAGAAGCCGGCGGGGAGGTCCTGGGGCAGCTTGCGAGTGCTCGACCCCGAGGCATAAGCGGGCTTGACCCCGCCGATGCGGTTGAAGTTGGGATGGAAACGACCACCGGTGACACTCTCCAGGAGGTCGAGAACCCTCTCTCTCTCCCGCAATGCGAAGAACAGTGGCGTCGCAGCCCCCAGCTCGAGGGGGTAGGAGGCGTTGAAGACCAGGTGGGACGCGATCCGGGCCATCTCGGTGAGGATGAGACGGATGTACTGGGCGCGCTCGGGGACCTCGACGCCCATCAGCTTCTCGGCGGCAACGATGAAAGGGACCTCGTTGGCGTAGCCGGAGACCCAATCGATGCGGTTGACGATGGTCGTGATCTGCGGGTACGTGCGGACTTCGGAGAGCTTCTCGTAGCCGCGGTGCATGTACCCGATCACGGGGTGCACGTCGTGGCAGCGCTCCCCGTCGACCCGGGCGACGAGACGGAGCACACCGTGGGTGGAGGGGTGCTGGGGCCCGATGTTCAGAGTCATGTCCTCGGTCTGCAGCTCGACCGAGACCGAGGTCTCGCTGAGATGACGAATCGTGTCGCCGTCCATCGTCATGCCTCGGGGTTCTCCGTCGTGGGCTCGTCCGACCCGTTGGCACTGGGCATGGCCTCGACGTCCACTGTGCCGGGCCACGGCTTCACCTCGCGGCTGAGCAGCGGGTAGCTCTTGCGCAACGGGTTGCCGATGAACGCATCGGGGAGATAGAGGTGGATCAGGTTGGGATGGCCCTCAAAGTCGATGCCGAACATCTCATGGGCCTCGCGTTCGTGCCAGTTGGCGCCGGCATAGACCTCCACGAGGGTCGGGATCGTGGGCTCTTCGGACGAGAGCTCCGTTGAGAGGAGCACGAGGCTCCCGTCGGTGACGTTGGACAGAGCGCTGAGCAACTCGATCCGCTCCTCCACCTCCTCGGCCAGGGGGTCTCCTGCCGCCACGTCATTGGTCCAGTCGATCGCTGACAGCCAGGAGAAGAAGACGAGGTCGAGATCGTCGCGAGCGGTCTGGTGCGCCGTCACCCAGTCATCGGCGGCCACTTTCACCTTGATGGTGTCGAACTGGATCTCGGCACTGCCCCCCACAGCTTCAGCTACCCGGTCGGCGAGCTCCTGGAGGGGGTGTGCCTCCGCCTCCTGAGGCTCGGTCTCCTGCGCTTCGGTCTCCTGCGCTTCGGTGTCTTGAGCGTCGGTATCAGACGGGCTCGAGGTCACGCTGATTCCACTTCTCTTTGACGTTTTCGTTCTTGATGAGTTGCTGGAGGAGGACGATCCCGTCCATGAGCGCTTCGGGCCGGGGCGGGCACCCGGGCACGTAGACGTCGACCGGGATCAGCTGGTCGACCCCCTTGGTGACCGAGTAGGAATCCCAGTAGGGGCCACCACAGTTGGCGCACGATCCCATGGAGATCACGTACTTGGGCTCAGGCATCTGGTCGTAGAGCCTCTTGATCGAGGGCGCCATCTTGTCTGTGACGGTGCCCGCCACGACCATGAGATCGGCCTGACGGGGAGAGGCGGGCAGGGGGATGATGCCGAACCTCATGAAGTCATACCGGGGCCCGGACGCCGCCATCAGCTCGATTGCACAGCAGGCGAGACCGAACTGGAACAGCCAAAGCGAATACTGACGTGACCAGTTCAGCAGCCAGGAGACCGGCTTCGGCGCGCCGAACTTCTGGATCAGTCCCACTTGAGGACACCCTTCTTCACCGCGTAGACCAGACCTTCGACGAGCGTCAGCATGAAGACGATCATGGCGACGACCCCGAACATGCCGAGACTCTCGACCTGGATCGCCCACGGGAAGAGGAATACCGCCTCGACGTCGAAGACCACGAAGAGGAGACCGAAGACGTAATAGCGGACGTAGGTCTGACTCCACCCGCTGCCCACCGGATCGACGCCGCACTCGTAGGTCATCTGCTTGGTCCGGGTGGGCTTGACAGGGCGCAGCACGGAGGCGACGCCCAACATGACCAGCACCAATACGGCTCCAAGCGCAGCGAAGGCGCCGACAGTCAGATAGCTCTCAAAGTATGGGCTCATGCCTCATCGGGTCGGGGGACTGACCGCGGCCGAGTATACGCACGCGCCCTTTTAGGTCGAAGTCAGCCCCCTACCCTGCTCGATATGCCCAAAACGCCCTCATATCGAGGCTCCGGGCTGGTCAATCTCATGTCCGAGATCGAACGACGGATGACCGGCTCATCTCTGGTCGAGGGCCTGACCGACGCCTCGATGGTGCCCGAGGCTCAGACCTTCGTGCTCATCCTCTTCGATGGTCTCGGGGTCTCCCAGATGGAGCACCGGGAGGCGGCGTCGTTCCGGGCATCCCTAACCGCAACCCTGGACGCCCCGTTCCCGACAACGACATCTGTCTCCCTCTCCACTGTGGCCACCGGGCTCCCACCCTCCCGCCACGGCCAGGTCGGACATCTCAGCTGGTTCCCCGATCTGGGCAAGGTGGTGAACACCTTGAAGTGGGTGACCGTCCATGGTGAGCCCGTTGGCTACGACTATCCGTCGCTCCTCCCAAGGCCCAACCTCTGGGAGCGACTGCGGGCAGGCGGGGTCGAGCCCATCACCGTCCAGCCCGGCGACTTTGCCGCCTCTCCTCTGAGTCGTTCACTGTATCGAGGCGCCCGTTTCGAGGGTGCGTGGGATCCGGAAGATCTCGTCGAGGCGACTGTCACACTCGCCGCGGAGCCGGGGCGATTCATCTTCACCTACGTTCCTTTCGTCGACGTGGCGGGACATGTCACCGGTCTCGGGTCAGAGGAGTTCACCGAGGCGATGAAGGCGGCCACCCGAGTGTGGGACGGCGTCGCCTCCCGTTTGCCCCTCGGCTCGGCCTTGCTGGGAACCGCCGACCACGGCCTGGTTGAGATCGCCGAGGACGACAAGATCCTGGTCCGGGAACCACGTTTCGACCCACTCCGCTTCGCCGGCGATGCTCGCGGTGTACATCTATGGGGCGACCTCTCATTGATCGAAGACCTGGCGTCCTCAGTCGACGGGACCCTCGTCGACCCTCTCTCCTGGTTGGGGCCCGACCCCACCGAGCAGACCCGGTCCCATCTCGGTGACCGCCTCTTGGTGGTCCCCCCGGGCAAGGCCGTCCTTCCCAGAGGGTTCGACAAGCGCCTCCACTGCTACCACGGCGGTCTCACGCCGGAAGAGGTCGAAATCCCCCTCCTGGTGGGGTGACACTGCGTTGCTATAGCATGAGGTCTCGGAATCCGAGACCTCATGCACTCCGAACCCGCCCGACACCGCGAACGGTGTCCAGACAGCCGCGGGGATCCGATTTGATCATCCGATAGGTGAGCCGGATGACCTGGACCCCCTGCACCGCCAGGTTGTTGTCGCGGTGTCTGTCCTGCTCGAATGCCTCCGTTCGAACATGCCAGTTTCGCCCATCGGCCTCGATGACCACCCGCCAGGCGGCGATGTAGACGTCCACCCGCGACGGCGCTCCTCGAATGGAGAACGGGTGTTCCCGAGTCCAAGGCGGCAGATCCGCCTTGGACAGGAGGCGTTCGAGCATCCGTTCGAGATAGCTGGCTCCCTGCGAGGGGGCGTCCTCCGCTCGCTCCTCCACCAGGTCACGGAGGAGAACGATGCCCCGACGTCTCCGCCCGGTCTCCCTGTCGAGGAGTCTCGTCAACGTGGCCAAGTCGACCCGACCAGCCAGGAGGAGGTCGTCGAACAGAGACTGGAATCGATCTGGAGGCAACTCGCCGGCAAGCGTCACGAGCGTCTCCGTCTCGGATGTGACCGGAAAGCCTCGGACGCGGACGACATCGAGCTCGTGAAAGTGCTCGGCGCGAACGACCCTTGCGATTCGAGATCGCGCGTTGGAGCTACCAGGGACCACGATGACCGGTTTGACGCGGGAGAAACCTCTGAATCCATGGAGGTGAGCGGCAGCCCGTCCACCAATGACCGCGTCTGGCCGGCTGAGGATCGCCACCCAAAGCTGACGCTCCCAGCTCGCGACAGCCGAGGCCAAGGCGAACACCCGATAGTCGAGCTGATGCCACTCTCTAGACGCCAGCTTCCGGGCCACTCCGTGTTTGTCGAAACCGGCAGCGCGTGCCTGTGCGCCACTGAACACGCCGTGCTGACGTGCCGCGAAACGATCGATCATGCGGGAATCCCCCATATCGCCACCCTGCCGGCACAGGCGGAGACGTTCAACCCTCTTGTTCGACGTGCACCGGGTCTCGGAATCCACGACCTCTTGCTATAGCAACGCCTTTCAGTAGCCGGGGACGGGTGCCACGTCGTCGCGGGAGCGGCCGGCCCGACGGGCGGCGGTCGAGGAGGCGCCGGCCGGCACGTGCCGGCCGGCGACGGCGAGACCGAAGCGGGGCATGTTGCCGTACATGGTCTCGAAGGCGCCGGCCCCCACCTGATACGTCTCGTGCCAGATACCGAGGTCGCCCGAGTCACGAATCAGCTTGTTGAACTCCCTCCAGGCCGGGAGATGGGACCACTCGTCGGAGCGGGCGAACCGCTCCAGCTCCTCGAAGGACCGCCAGTACTGAACCGAGATGTTGCGCCGTCCCCCGAAGTTCTCGATGTGGAGACAACCGATCTCCGGGTGTGCGGCGATCTCCATTTGCATGGCACGCATCGCCTTGGCCACCGGCAGCCATTGCCGGAAGCGGAACGGTTTGTGGATCTGCGAGCCGATGAGGAAGACGACCAGTTCGTCGTCGAACTCAGCGGTGAAACGTCCTTCGTGGATCATCAGAAAAACCCAATCTTGTCGGTGTCAAGTTCACCCTATGTGATAATCTAGACACTGTCAAGATGACTGGTCGAACCACTTCACAGAACAGCTACCACCACGGCGACCTGCGTCGAGCACTCATCGAGGAAGCGGGCAGGGTGCTGGAGAGTGAAGGGTCCGATGCAATCTCGTTCCGGGGCCTGGCCCGGGCCCTCGACGTCTCCCACGCCGCGCCCGGGCATCACTTCGCCGATCGACACGAGTTGCTCGCCGAGCTGGCGGCCGATGGCTACGCAGGGCTCGCCGACGCCATGGCAGCCGGAATGGAGAATTCCAGCCCGGACGAGTGGCTCCGTGCCACCGGGACGGCGTATGTCCGCTTTGGGGTCGCCAATCCGGAGCGCTACCGGATGATGTTCGCCTCACGGTTCATGGCCGGGGAATGTCCGGAGCGGCTCCTCATCGAGTCGAGCCGTGCGTACCTGCTCCTGCTCCGGGCGTCGTATGGCCGGGAACCCGATGTGGATCCGGCCGAATACCGCGTCGCCGTCCCCGAGCTGGCTGCCTGGTCCATCGTCCATGGTGCGGTGATGCTCTGGATCGACGGCCAACTGGGCCCGGGGATGACCGAGGACCGCTTCCTCGCATTGGCCGAGGAGATGGTTTCGGGATTCGTGGCCTAGACTTTCCCGCGGCCATCGAGCGCGTGGGGAATCGATGGCTTTCTTCTTCGTGAACAGGAGTGTTCAGCGTGAATCCCGAAACCGTTCGATCTCGGCTCGTGGAGCTGGCTCGCAACTACCGATGGACATGGTCACCGGCAACCAGGGACGTCTTCGCACGTCTTCCCATGGCCGACCCATCGGTCCACCCGGTCCGCCACGTGGCGGGCCTCGAGCAGAGCGACCTCGAGGCAATCGCCACCGACGTTGATCTGGTCGCGTCGATCCAGGCGGAGGCCGAATCTCTCGACGAGCTGATGGCGAGCGCGGCCAGCCCGCGAATCGCCTACTGCTCCCCTGAGTTCGGGCTGAGCGCCCTCCTCCCCCAGTACGCGGGTGGTCTCGGAGTGCTCGCTGGAGACCATCTGAAGAGCGCCAGCGACCTGGGCACACCTCTCGCCGGCGTCGGCCTCTTCTACGGAGAAGGTGTCTTCCGCCAGGTGATCGATGACGGTCGTCAGACGGAGCGCTACGACGTCGTGGTGCCGTCTGACGTTGGAGCATCCGACACGGGGCTGACCGTCGATATCCCGTTCCCGGGTCGTGACGTGAAGGCGAGAGTGTGGCGCATCGACGTGGGGCGTGTTCCTCTACTCCTCCTCGACACCGATGTCGACGGCAACACCGACGAGGACCGCGAGATCACCGACCGGCTCTACGCCGGGACACGTCAGCACCGTCTCGAGCAGGAGATCGTCCTCGGTATCGGAGGGGCCCGCGCCCTGGCCGCCATCGGATGGGATATCGAGCTCCACCATCTCAACGAGGGCCACGCCGGGTTCATCGTCCTGGAGCTGATCGACCGGATCTGCGCCGGAATCGGGCTGGAGGCGGCCATCAAGCAAGTGCGGGATGAGCTGGTGTTCACGACACACACCCCGGTCCCCGCCGGCATCGACCGTTTCGACTCCGACACGGTCCGTCCCTATCTCCAACCCTGGGTCGATCGCTGGGAAGTCCCCGTCGAGTCGATCTGGGAGCTCGGAGAGGATCCTGAGGACCCGACGATGTTCAACATGGCTGCGCTCTGCCTCCGCACCGCCCGTACCGCCAACGGTGTGTCCGAGCTCCACGGAGAGGTGAGCAGGCAGCTGTTCGCCGGTGTCGGCATCGGGGACGACATCGTGCACATCACCAATGGAGTCCACGCTCGCACCTGGACCGGACCCCACACCCAGGAGCTCTTCGACTCGACCCTCGGTGCGGGCTGGGCCGACGGCTCGAGCGAGGCATGGGAGCGTGTCTCCCTCATCGACGGGGCCACCCTCGGCGCATTGCGCCGTCGCTCGTCCGTCGCTCTCGCCGAGTTGATCCAGACCCGCACGGACGACGTGGTCGACCCCGATGCCCTGATCATCGGCTTCGCCCGACGCTTCGCCCCCTACAAGCGGGCCTCACTGCTCCTGCGGCGTCCGGATCTGCTGGAAGGGATCCTGGCCGACGACGGCCGTCCGGTGCACTTCGTGTTCGCCGGGAAGGCACACCCCTCTGACGAGACGGGCAAGGGTCTGGTCGCCGATCTCATCTCCGCCGGAACCTCGCCCACGGTCAACGGGAGGCTCACCTTCATCCCCGACTACGAGATGGATATCGCCATGGCGATGGTCCAGGGCTCGGACATCTGGCTGAACAACCCGATCCGCCCCCGTGAGGCATCGGGGACGAGTGGCGAGAAGGCCGTCCTGAATGGCTCGCTGAACTGCTCCGTCCTCGACGGCTGGTGGGCCGAGATGTACGACGGCCACAACGGGTGGGAGATCACCCCGAGCCCGGCTGAAGACCCGGGGGCCCGGGACCAC
>Ga0299907_10003085_pt1 | contig 10573 bp, 9 predicted proteins | sample RVTome_16_FD_198680 | JGI IMG/M metagenome (GOLD analysis project Ga0299907, IMG submission 198680) | Soil microbial communities from uranium-contaminated site in the Upper Colorado River Basin, Wyoming, United States - RVT152D67 (version 2) ... | reverse complement strand
CCGGCGCCGTCGTTTCTCGCGGATCATCGCCTTCGACGACGTCGCGGTTGTCAGTCCACGACAGGTAGGCGAACAGGCTGCCGTCCTGGCGCTCAGCCAGCGACACCCAGTTGTAGTCGCCATGGAACGGGATGTCGCGGCTGCCGAACATCTCGTAGGCGGACTGATGGCTCCGGGATGACACGGGGTCGCCGAGCGGCGAGTACGTCGCGCCGTCGGTCGACGACGCCGCGAACGTGTTCACGACGTCGGTCCCGGACGAGACCGGGCGATCCATGTCGTCGTACGTGTTTCCGATCGGGAGCTGGACGCTGTAGTCGTCGTCGGTCCGGTTGTCCTGCCAGACGACCGCGATCGTGCCGGCCAGCGCGTCGATGTCGGGAAAGAACTGGTGCCCGGCCTGCGCCGGATCGACGGCGACCGGATCGGTCCACGATGCGCCGTCGTCGGTCGACCTGACGACGTACACGAGCGACTGGCCGACGCGACCGGCCCCGGCCGAGCTGTAGGTCGAGTCACTCGGGACGATGCTGTTCGGACGGATCTCGTTGTAGACGAGGTGGATGCCGGCGAGCGCACCGGTCTGGTCGGCGGTGACGCGTGGCTCGAGCGGCACGCGGTGGAAGACGAACTCGGCGCGGCACAGGAACGGGCCGTCACCGCAATCGCGCGTCGGGTCGGCGGGCGCGTACGGGACGATGTTCCGGATCAGCCGGGCGGTGGAGAAGCTCGCGCCGCCGTCGGTCGATCGGGCGAAGCCGAGGCCGTCCCGGAAGTTCTTGTTCGAGGTGAACGAACGGAACGTGACGTACACGTCACCGTCGGCCTCGACGGCGATGTCGCAGCCTTGGACGGACTTGATCTCGTTCGACCGCGAGATCGCGATCGGCTGGGAGAACGTGGCGCCCGAGTCGGTCGAGCGGCTGAAGTACAGCTTGTTCTGGCCCGCTCCAGTAAACCGGGTCCAGCACACGTAGACGTTGCCGTCGTGGTCGCCACCGGTCCGGTCGACCTCGAGCATCGGCTTGTCCTGGAAGATCCCGCCGATGACCTCCGAGGGCGTGCCCTGACCGACCACGACCGTACGCAGGTAGTCGACCGGGTAGCCGCTCGGATGCGGGTCGGTCCCGTAGGTGGCGACGTAGACGTCCCCATTCGACGGCTTGACCCGGTTGAACGAGATGCCGCCGACGAACAGATTGCCGTCGGTGTCGAACGCCGCGATCGGGTCGCCAGCGTCGGTGTGCGTTCCGAACAGCGGCGAGGCCATGCCTTCGGCCGACGTGTCCATCGGGTAGCCGGGGACGATCGAGTTCGTCCACGTCTCGCCCGCGTCGAGCGAGTAGGCGAAGCCCTGCCAGCCTGCGCCGAGGTCGGTCAGGCAATAGTCGTTCCAGCCGGCCACGACGAGGTCCGGGTTGGTGGGATCGACGACGCTGAACGGCTCGTTGCCCTGGCGCCGGCTGCCGCCGTCGTTCGAGTCGACGTCGCCGTCGGCCGGGTCGTCGTCGCCGGCCTCGTCGGTCCCGTCGTCGTTGCAGTGGTCGATTCCGGTGTCGCTGCCGCCATCGTGGCGGACATAGGGTTGGCCGGTCACCTTGTCGTCGCCGTCGGGGCTCGGCGTCTGGGCGATCGTACTGCCGGTGGATCCGACGAGCAGGATCAAGGCGGATACGAGCGCGACGAGGGCGCGGGCGCGGGAGCGGGGCAGGTGGCTCATGAACGCTCTCCTGTCGCAGGCCGAGGCCGGACAAGATGCATCACGTCCGCGTCTCCGCCCCCGGTGCCGTCGTGGAACGCGATGGGTCTTCCGGCCGCAATCGGGCGGTGGTGTCGCCGCCGGTCAGCGCATCGTACCCCCGACGGCAAGGGTGTCCCATGCCCGAGTCCGCTCGAGCTGCCAGAACGCGCCGAGCGCCGCGCCAGGCCAGGCGAACCAATGCCGGACCGCGCGCCTGCCGGACGTGTCGTGCTGCACGGCTTCCGGTAGCAGACCGTCGGAAAACGCCGCGTCAGCCAGGCGCGCAAGGGCCATCTCGGCCCGGGCGCGATGCTGGATGATCGTGGCGGCCAGCCAGGCCTGGACGTGCCCGAGCGGCCACGTCCCGGGCGTGTGCCGCGAGCCGAGCCCGCCGTCAAGCCCGTCCACGTAGGCGGCATTGGCCGGCGAGAACGCCCACGCCAGCGTGGCGCGCCAGGCCGGGTCATCGGGGGCGCAGAACCCCCAGAACGGCGCGAGCACGGTCGGAAACTCGTTCGCGTCGTGGTAGTCCACCGACCCGCCTCGACCGTCCGTCGCATAGACCCACCGGCCATCCCTCACGAAGTGCCGTCCGAACGCGATCCTGGCGCGCTCGGCGGTCGCCCGCAGCTCGCCGGTCCGGAGACCGATGTCGGTCCCGGCGGCCAGCTCGGCGAGTCGGCCTGCCGCGTACCACAGCAGAATCTGCGATCCCGCGACGAACGGGGCTTCCACCCTGTCGTCGGCGGCGTTCTCGTCGGTCCGGATGAGTCCACACACCGGGTCGACGTCCTCGAGGACCACCTGCCAGGCTTCGGGGACGTGCCGCGCCCAGTCGACGCCATCGGGGAGCTCGTGCGTCCGCCGCCACAGGTCGGCGAGCTCGACGAACGGATACAGCTGCTGATCCGCCTGGAAGGCACGATCCTTCGGTGTCCCGTTGCCGTGGTGGCTGCGCAGCCATCGACCGCCGGGTCGCTCGCAGCGCCGCCACAGCCAGCGCAGGTGGTCCGCGACGAGGGCGCTGTCGGACGCGGACCCGGTCCCGAGCAGGAGCAGGGCCTGGTAGTACGCGTCCCGCGTCCAGGACAGCGGCAGGAGGCGGTGGTCGGTCAGGAACGGCCGTTCGCCCGGCGCGAGGACCAGCGCCGTGCACGATCGCACGTAGGCGAGGGATCCCTCGACGATCCGACCGATCCCGGAGGCTTCGGCGTCCGGTCCGTCCTCGGGCCGCGACGCGGCGGTCCGTGGATGGGTGCGAGCTTCCGCGACGACAGCGTCCGGAACGAGCGTGACCGCGATGTCGAGGGATCTCGCTCCCGGGCCGGCTTGGAGCGCCGCCTCCGTGCCCTGGACGCTCCAGCGGCCGGTCGTGACCTCGACCGTTGCCAGCGCTGGCAGCTCGGCCGATTGGACGACGAGCCGGCTGCCTTCGGCGCGCATCGTCGTCGTCGCTCCGGTCGGTCCCGGCGGGTCGATCTCGGTGATCTCCGCGAGCGGCGGTCGGTCGATCCGCCCCGTGACGCGCACGAGCGGCCGGAGGCTCGGGTCGACCTCCCAGTGCTGGACGAGCCGATGCGATCCGGGTGCGCCGACGGCGGGGCCGGCACGCGCTGCAGGACCCGCGTTCTCGACGCGCAGCCACGCGAAGTGCGGGTCGGTCATCCGCGTGCGGGAACGCCGCGTCGCGGTGGGGTCGCCGCGTTCGGTCTCGTCGAACGGGGGCAGGTCGTTGAGCTCGACGAACCCCCATCGCGGGTGGAGGCAGCCAATCGAGAGCCACGATCCATCGGGCGCGAACGAGGCACAGACGGCCCCGGTTCCTGCGTCGGTCGGCTTGGTCCACGCGCCGGACACGATCGGCGTCGTCAGCCGCGCGAATCCGCGTCCGGCGGTGTGGAGACCACCTCGTCGAACGCCCGCCCGCTCTCTGGGTCGTGCCAGCGAACGCGGGCGACGTCAAGCCGGAGGCCCACTTCTGCGTCCCGGCTGATCGCGAGATCCGGTCGGGTGGTGGCCTTGATGAACTGGCCCGCCACATCGATTGTGACGAGGTTGTGGCTACCGAGCGGTTCGACGACGAGCGCCCGGCCGCGCAGCGACCCGTCGACCGGACCGAGCTCGAGGAGCTCGATGTTCTCGGCGCGCACGCCGAGCAGGACCGGCCGTCCGACCCGGGCGCCAAAGTCCTCGGGCGGATCGGCGACCGGCACGTCGCCCGCATCGCCCACGCGCGCCACCAGCGCGCTCCCGCGTCGCTCGGGCGTGGCCTCGAGGAAGTTCATCGGCGGGTTGCCGATGAAGCCGCCGACGAAGCGGTCCGCGGGCGAGTCGTAGACCTCGAGCGGACCTCCGACCTGGACCAGGTGTCCGCCATTCATGATCGCGACGCGGTCACCCATGCTCAGGGCCTCGACCTGGTCGTGGGTGACGTAGACGGTCGTCGAGCCGATCTCGATGAGCAGGCGTTTGAGCTCGGCGCGCATCTCCAGCCGGAGGAGCGCGTCGAGGTTCGACAGCGGCTCGTCCATGAGCAGGACCTCGGGCTGCATCGCGATGGCGCGCGCCACCGCGATCCGCTGCCGCTGCCCGCCCGAGGTCTGCGACGGGTAGCGCTGGAGGAGCTCCGAGATGTGGAGCAGGGCAGCGGCCTCCTCGGTGCGCTGGCGGATCTCGGGCTTGGGCAGCTTCGCCATGCGCAGCCCGAACGCGATGTTCTCGAAGACGGTCATGTGCGGAAAGACGGCGTAGCTCTGGAAGACCATCGCGATCCGCCGCTTGCGTGGCGGGAGATTGGTGACGTCGCGACCCCCGATGTGAACGCGGCCGCCATCGATCTGCTCGAGCCCGGCGATGCTCCGCAGCAGCGTCGTCTTCCCGCAGCCAGAGGGCCCCAGCAGGACCATGAATTCGCCGTCCCGGATCGTCAGGCTGACGTCATCGACGGCTCGGACGTCCTTGAACAGCTTCGACACGCGCTCGAGCCGGATCTCAGCCATCGGGCTCCCTCATTTCACGACTCGGCCCCACAGGCCGAGCAGGTAGCGGCGAATGAAGAAGATGACGATGATCGAGGGCAGGAGCATCACGAAGCCGGCCGCGAACTGGTAGTAGATCGGCGACTGGGTGAGCGCGGTCAGGATCTTCGCCGGCAGCGTCGGATTGCGCAGGGTCAGGATCGAAGCCGCGAACACGTCATTCCAGCTCAGGACCCAGGTGAAGATCGCGGCCGCGGCGAGCCCGGGCAGTGCCAGCGGGAGCGACACGCGAATGAACGCCTGGAGCGGGTTGCAGCCGAGCGTCTGGGCCGCCTCCTCGAGCTCGCGCGGGACGGAGACGAAGATCGACGAGGTGATGAGGACCGCGAACGGGAGCGCCAGCGCGGTGTGCATGAGGGCCACCCCGAGGACGGTGTCATCGAGTCCGATCCGGAGGTAGGTGACCGCGAGCGGGATGGCCAGGATGACGATCGGAAACGCCCGCGTGGAAAGCACCAGCAGCCGGTAGGTGCTCCGCCCACGGAACGCGTAGCGAGCGATCGCGTAGCCGGCCGGCGCGCCGATGAGGAGGGCGAGGACGAGCGTCAGGAAGGCCACCTGGACGCTCCGCCAGAACGAGTCGATCACGCCCGAGGCGTTCAGGAAGAACAGGATCGTCTCGGTTGAGATCTCGCTCGGGACGAGGGCCCGTGGATAGTCGAACGCGTTCTCGCGGGGAGTCACCGCGGCGACGAAGATGAGATAGATCGGAGCGAGGATGAACAGCGCGAGCAGCGTGGCCGCGACGTACGCCACGGCCCGCCCGATGACGTAGTCGCGACCGTGCGGTCGCCGCCGGAGCGGGATCGCCTGGCGGGCCGTCATCCGTACTGCTCCTCGCGCGTCGGGAGCAGGATCAGGAACAACGCGGTCGCGCCAATCGACAGCACGAGAATGAGGCCGGCATAGGCTGCGGCGACGTGATCGTTGTCGATGTCATTGGCCCAGCGGACCGCTTCCTCGGACAGGACGGTCACTCCCGTGCCGCCCAGGGCGACGACCGTCGCGAAGACCTGAAAGGCGAGGATCGCGCGCAGGATGAGCGCGACCTGGAGGCTCGGCCGGAGCATCGGCAGGACAACCCGGCGGATCTTCTGCCACGTCGTGGCACCGTACACGTCCGCGGCCTCGAGGAACTCCGGCGGGATCGATTGGAGCCCGGCAACCAGGATGATCATGATGATCGACGTCGCCCGCCAGGCCTCGGCGATGACGATCGTGATGAGGATCAACCAGGGCGTTTCTGCGCTCTGCCAGATGATCCGGCTGTCGATGAGCCCGAGCCCCTGCAGGATCGTGTTGAGGTAGCCCGACTGGGTGAAGACGCTGACCCAGACGATCCCGGCGGCGAGCTCGCTGATCCCGAGCGGGAGGGCAAAGACGTACAGCCACATGGCCTGGCCCTTCAGTCGCGCATTGACGACGAGCGCCATCGAGATCGCGAGGAAGAACTGAAGCGGCAGGATGACGACCACGAGCGCGAGCGTCGTCGTGACCGCGTCACGGAAGTTCGAGTCGCCGACCATCCGCTCGATGCTGGCGAGGCTGAACGCCCCGTCGCGGTCCTGAAACGCGAGCGCGAATGCCTGGACCATTGGCGTGGCGAAGAAGAGTGCGAGGAAGGCGAGAGACGGCAAGAGCAACGCGTACGGTGCCCAGCCCAGCCGACGCACGATCTCGGGTTCCTCCTCGCCGAACAGGAGGTCCGGGGCGGGGATGCCGCCCCGGACCGAATCAGGTCAGACGGCGGTGCTCAGCGGACCACCTGGCAGGTTCCGTCGCTTTCGGGATCCGGGAACCAGCAGGCTGCCCCGGCCGTGTCGAGCACGCCCTGGAGCGCCGTCGCCTGCGTGTCGAGGACCGTCGCCGGATCCTGGTTCTGGATCACGATCTGCTGGAACGCGTCCTTGAAGACCTGGTTGTACGCGCCACCCTGGTCGCCGAGCCCGATCGGCAGCAGGGCCGGTAGCGCGTTGTCGGCGCCGAGCTGGGCGGCGACCGCCTGCTGTTCGGCCGCGATCCCGGGCTCGAGGTCGCCAGGCAGCTCACCGGTCAGGACCGGGAAGAACGCCACCGCGCTTAGGGTGGCCGCCTGGACGTCCGGCTGGAGCAGATAGCGGATCAGCTCGCGGGCGCCCTCCGGGTTCGGCGCCCAGGTCGGGATCGACAGGCCGGCCAGGACGGGCATGAACGCCCGGCCTTCGGGCCCTTCGGGCACCGGGAACGCGGTGTACTCGTTCGGGTTTGCCCGGAGCGCCTCGATGAGCCGCGCAACATGGTCCCACGCCACCCAGACTTCCCCCGCCTGGAGCGGCTCTTGCATGAACCCGTAGGTGGTGGACTGCGGGTTAACGTACTGCCATGTGTCGTGCATCCAGGTCCACATCTCGACGGCCTGGGCGTTGGCGAAGGTCGTGTTGACCGCGCCCGTGTAGGCCGGATAGAGATGCCCCTGGAAGAGGCGATGGAGCAGGCCGTCCTCGCCGGCCGGGAAGCCAAGCCTGCGCTCGCCGGTTGCTTCGGTGATGTTGGCGCCCCATTCCGTGAGCTGCTCCCAGGTGAGGTCGTTGACGTCGGCACCGTCGGGCAGGTACTGGAGCGCCTCGTTCCGCGCGACCATGATGTACGTGGCCTGGACCCACGGGATGTACAGCTGCTGGTCGGTGCCGAGCTTGCCGAGGTCCAGGTAGTCCTCGCTGATGCCGAGCTCGGACAGTTCGCCGGCCAGGTCGGACAGGTCGGTCAGGATCCCGTCCTCGACGAGCGGCACGAAGTCGCCGTGGAGGGCACCGAGCACGCTGATGTCGCCGGATCCTGCCTGGAGCTCGGCCTGCAGGCGGTCCTGGAACTGGGCGGCCTCGGCGAACGCCACGAACTCGACCTCGCCGTCGAAGTTGGCGAGGACGTCGTTGCGCATCTTCTCCTGCTCCTCGATTGGGCCGAACTGGCTCGAGAGCATGGTCACCGGCCCGCCACCGTCGACGGGGCCGGTTGACGCTCCCGCGCCGGGCGACGACGTACCACCCGGGCTCGTCGTGCCGCCGCTGTCGCCGCCGCACGCCGCGACGACGACCGCAAGTCCCACGCCGAGCGCCACCAACCGCCGAGTAAACGTTGAGCTACGCATCGGTGCTCCTCCTTCTCGATGGACCGGGTTGGATGCGTGGCGGCCACGCGACCGCCCGCTGGCGGAATCTCAGGAACTTCACGCGAGCTCCTCCTGCGGGACTTCGCATCCGCACGAACCGCGGATGCGCGGAACGGCGGCGACCCGGACCGGGGGCGCCGGCGGATCGTCCGGACGCTCGATCCGTTCGAGCAGGAGCCGTGCGGCGTGCAGCCCGATCAGGTCGGCGTCGACGCTGACGGTCGTGAGCGGAGGCTCCGTCAGCCGAGCCCAGGCGATGTCGTCGAAACCGACGACGGCCGGTCGGTGCGGCAGCCGTCGAAGGTGATGGAGGGCACCGATCGCGAGCGCGTCGTTCACCGCGACGATCGCGTCCGGCCGCTCGTCGATGAGTTGCTCGGCTCCGAGCGCGCCGTCGCGCAGCGTGGTCTCGGGAGCGTGCACGATGTGCCGTGGAAGCCCGTGCGCCGAGAGGACCGCTTCGTAGCCGGCGACCCGTTCCACGGTGCTCGGCCAATCCTGCGGCCCGGCCAGGCAGGCGATCCGGTGATAGCCGTGGGTCACGACCAGATGGCTGACCAGGGCTTCCGTGGCTGGCGTGTTGTCGGCCATGACCGATGGTAAGCCGAGGTCCGGGACGTGGTTGTCGACGAGGACCACGGGTCGACCCGTCGCAGCGAGCGCACGCATGGACTCGACCGGAAACGCCGGACCAAGCACGATGACGCCGTCACTCCGGCCCCGGCCGACGGCGGACAGGCGCTCAAGGCGCGTGACGGCCTCGTCGTCGACGACGACGTAGAGGAGGTCGTAAGCCATCTCGCGCAGTCCGCGCGTCACGGCATGCACCACCCGCGACGTGAACGTTCCCTCGCCACCGGCCGGGTACTGCGCGTGATGGACGAGGAGGGCGGCCGTTGTGGTCCGGGCCCGGGAGAGCGCCCGCGCGGCGGGGTGGGGGACATAGTCGAGGGCGAGAACTGCCGCCCTCACCCGCGCTTGCGAGTTGGGCGAGACGTAGCCGCGGCCGCTCAGCACCCGTGAGGCCGTCGCTTCGGAGACGCCCGCGTGGCGGGCCACTTCTGCCAGACGGACCGGCATCTGGTTACTCCGCAAGTTCCCATGGGGACGTGGAACCGCTTCCACACGATACCAGTCGAGGCAAGTGGGACGGACGCGGCGCGCCGGGGTAGGGTGTGCTCATGAGTGCTCGACTTGATCTCATCGGCATCGTCGTGGACGACATGGCCCGTTCGCTTGCGTTCTACCGGCGGCTTGGATTCGACCTGCCGCCCGAGGCCGACGGCGAGGGGCATGTCGAGGCGGTCCTGCCCGGCGGCCTTCGAATGGCCTGGGACAGCGTCGAGGTGGTGCGCTCGTTCGACCCGGAATGGAGTCCGCCGTCGGGCAGCCATCGGATCGGACTCGCGTTCGCGTGCGAGGGTCCCGCGGGCGTTGATGTCACGTTTGCGGAACTGGTCGACGCCGGCTATCGGGCACACCGCGAACCATGGGATGCGTTCTGGGGCCAGCGGTACGCCGTGGTCCTCGATCCGGACGGCAACAGCGTCGATCTCTTCGCTGCGCTCGATTCCGGGGGCTGAACGGCCTCAGTTCGTGCCTGCGCCGTGCCGAACGGCCCATCCTGCGGCCCGTGGGCCAGCCTACGATCGCGCCGGAAGCAGGGGAGGCAGATCATGACCGTGACCTATCCGGCATCGACTATCGAGGCCGACGACCGCCCGTCGAGCGTCAGCGACGCGGCGGCCATCCTGGATCGACTTGCACGTCACTGCGCCTTCGCCTGCGATCGCGCCGAGGCGTGTCCCGGGGAGGCGTGCCAGGCGTGGCGACTCGAGCGGCTGGCGGCCGACTACCTTGCCGCGCACTGGGTGAACGCCGAGGGCTGATACGATGCCGCCCCGGCACGAATCGAGCTCAGGAGTGACATGGGGACGAGCACATCGCCCGAGATCGACGCGTTCCTTGGGGGCCTCCCGGTCGATGCCCGAAACGCGCTGGAGGACCTGCGTAGGAAGATCCGCGAGGCCGCTCCGGAGGCCGTGGAGGCGATTGCCTACGGCGTGCCCGCCTTCAAGTACCGGGGCCGCCCGTTGGTATCGTTCGGCGCCGGCCGGAACCACTGTGCGTTCTACGTCCAGAGTCCGGCCGTGATGGACAGCCATCGGGATGCGCTGGCATCGCTGGACACGGCCAAGGGCACGATCCGCTTCCGCCCCGAAACGCCGCTGTCGCGGGATCTCGTGACGCGCATCGTCCGCGCCCGAATGGCCGAGACTGACGCCGCCGCGCGACGGTGACTCCACGGGACGGGCGGCGATGGATGCCGTGCAGTGCGCCGCTGGCTTCCCTCACGAAGCGAGATGCGTGGTCCCCCGGCGACTGGGATCGTCCGTCGAGGGCGTGTTGCTTCTCGAATAGCCAACTGCCGACTGGTAACGACGCTCGACACGGTCGCGGGACGCCACGGTCGGACGCCGAATCTCCAACCCACGCTCGCGTCGACCGGTCGGCCGGTCGGGTTGAGACGGCGGCATCGAGAAGTGCTTCGTTAACAGTCGTGTGACGAATGAGCGGCAAGCAGGTGGCCGGCCGCCGACGTTCCGGAGCCCGCTGCGCCGAACGCTCGGCGGCTCCACCCGGCCT
>Ga0299907_10003084_pt1 | contig 10575 bp, 7 predicted proteins | sample RVTome_16_FD_198680 | JGI IMG/M metagenome (GOLD analysis project Ga0299907, IMG submission 198680) | Soil microbial communities from uranium-contaminated site in the Upper Colorado River Basin, Wyoming, United States - RVT152D67 (version 2) ... | reverse complement strand
TCATCACCCGCATGCTCGACTGGGGCGACCGTTCGACCGCCGTGCTCTTCGGCGACGCCGCCGGCGCGGTCGTGCTCGGCCATGAGCCGGGCCGGGCCCGGGTGCTCGAAGTAGTAGCCGGCACCGACGGCTCGGCGGCAGGCATCTTGACTCTCGCCGCCGGCGGCACCCGCAACCCGTTCAACCGCCAGACCCTGGAATCGGGTGAGTACAACCGCCTGGTGATGGACGGCCGACGGGTCTTCACCGAGGCGGTTACCCGAATGAGCCAGGCCGTCACCGAGGTGCTCGGTCGCATCAACAAGACGATCGATGACGTGTCGCTCGTCATCCCCCATCAGGCGAATCTGCGGATCATCGACGCCGTGCGCAAGAAGCTCCAGGTGACCGAGGACAAAGTGTTCGTCAATGTCCACGAGTACGGGAACACGGGCTCGGCGACGGTTCCGTTCGCTCTCTGGGAGTGCGTGGAGGCGGGTCGGGTGAAGGAGGGCGACCTGGTCGTGCTCACCGCCTTCGGAGCCGGCTTTCACTGGGCGGCAGCCGCCGTCCAGTTCTGACGCAAAAGCCCCCGCCTTACGACGGGGGCTTGCCGGCTTCCTGAGAAGCCTTTCTCGTCTCCTCCCCCCTCCGGGATGTGGCTCCGGGAGGAAGGTCCCTTACCCACCCACCGCATTTGTACCTTCGATTCGACCAGGCGGGAATGGGGGATTTCCCCTATTCGTCACCTCTCGTCGTCGGGGCGGACGTAACCCTCCTCATAGGCGAGTGCGGTGAGCTCATGACGGCTGGCAACGCTCAGCTTGTCGAAGATGTGCGCCATGTGGTTCTCCAAGGTCTTCACCGTGATCCCGAGCCGCTCGGCGCTCTCCCGGTAGGTGTAGCCACGGGCAATGAGGTTGACCACTTCCCGCTCCCTCGGGGTGAGGCGGGAGATCGGGGTCTCCCCGGTGATGCTCTCGTCGATGTCGAGGAGATACGCCGCCACGTCGGGTGAAACCGGCCGGGCTCCAACGTATGTCTGGCGGACCAGGTCGGGAAGATCGGCCCCGAGCGTGGTCTTCGTGATGTAGCCGTCGACGCCGGCATCGAGGAGGCGGGCGACGTCCTCTTTCGAAGTCGAGACGGTGAGAGCCATGAACCGGATGTCCGGGAAGTCCCGGCGCACTGCGGGGATCACCGCCGCGCCTCCACCGCCGGGCAGCTTGACGTCGAGCACGACGAGGTCAGGGAGCCGTTCCTTGATCAACTCGATGGCGCTGTCCACGTTGTCGGCCTCGCCGACGATGTCGAACGAAGGGTCGAGGATCGCCCGCATCCCCGCCCGGACGACGTCGTGATCGTCGACAATGATCAATCGGAGGCGGTCAGTCATTTCTCGACAGTGATCTTGACTTCGGTGCCGGACTCAGGGACGGAGTCGATCTCCACCAGGCCACCGACGTTCTCGACCCGTCGGGCGAGACGCTCGTGCACCCGGTTGCGCTGGGCGTCGTCGGCGAACCCCCTGCCGCTGTCCCGGACGTGGATGTGGGCCTCCCCGTTGGCGAACTCGGAATAGAGCGTGATGTTGGGTGAGCCGGAATGCTTCGCCGCATTGGCCATGGCCTCTCGGGCGGCCTCGATCGCAGCGGTCAGGCTGGAGTCGATTGGGGCGTCGTCCCGGATGACGGCCTCGATCTCCACCCGGTGCGTGTCTTCGACCTCATCCCTCACGGCGAGGAGGCTGGCCCGGAAGCTGTCCCTGTACTCGGACCGCCACTCTTCGATGTTTCGCCGCAGCTCCCGCTCCTGACGTCTGGCCAGATATCGGGACTGACCCGGGTCATCGGCCCCCATACGAATGGCGTGCAGTGTTTGCAGCACCGAGTCGTGGAGACGATCGGCCAGGGCGGCGCGTTCCTCATGCAGGACCACCGCCGCCTGTTCGGCGGCCAACTCGTCCTGAGCGGCTTGTCGGGCGAGGTCATAGTCACGGAGCTTGTCGAAGGTCCAGCCGACGATGGCGCCGACGACGAAGAAAATCACGCTTCCCGCGGCCCGAACCGCGCCCAGGTCGGCGATCACATGGACCAGGAATTGCTCCACGCCGAGGAGCAGGGCGGCGATGAGGGAGCCGGGCAGGCCACCGAGCAGGGCTCCGGTGAAGACCAGTGACAGGGGCAGACCACCGTGGAAGAGCTCGTCTGCTCCCGAAGCCACGGAGGCGGCACCGATCGCCAGCATGGCCACGGCGTCGAGGGCGAACCACCACCACCCGGCCATGAATTTGGGCTGGGTCCTGGCCACGAGCCAGGTGAGGAAAGTCCAGAAGATGGCGAGGCCGACCGCAGCCCAAACGATCCACATGACCGGCGGCGTGTCGTCCAGGACCGTCACCGCGACCAGGATCAACATCCAGATCAGACCGAGGAAGCGGAAGACGACGACCATCCGTCGCAGGGTTCCCTCGAGGTCGACGCTGCCTCGCTTGGTGAAACTGCTCATTTCCCCGGAAACTAGCGGGGCCGGAGACCGGTTGGTCTTTGGGATTGGTGAGAGTTGGATGGCGTTCTTTTCGCAATCAAAGGGGGACTGCTTCCGCAGTCCCCCGATGGTCCCCATTGTCGCTTCAAGGGACGGAGTGATGCCCTCAAGTCCCCGCACCACCAATCATGTCGCCTGTTGCGGAAAACCAAATAGGGGATTACCCCCATGGAGGCGACGCAGGTCGCGGAAGCCCGGAAAACACAACGGCCACCGTTAGCCGGTGGCCGTGTGCGCAGGGCGCCGGGGCCGTTGTGGCCCTTCGCTAAGACCTTTAGAACGTCTGTCCCACGTAGAGGACCGAGACCATGACCGCCGCCAGAGACGTGAGCCGTATGACACTAGGTTTCGCTGCGGCTCGCACCGAGGTAGCGGCCAGGGCCACGCCGAGAAGGACTAGGAGCCATGCCGCCTGGCTGTTCATGGTGGCCACCATGAGAACCAGGACCGCCGACGCCAGACCGAGGACGGCGAGAGCGATCCGGGCCGCCTTGCCGTAGGGATGCGCCGCCCACTCGTCGAGAGTTGTGATGGTGGAGACTGTCATCGTGCCGGGTATTTCGGCACTGCTCGCCTCTTTCTTGAGTCCGCCGGGGTGGGCCGAACGAACCGATCTCTCACCAACGGGAGAGGAGCCACAACTCCGGCTCAAGGTCCCCCGAGTCGATATCGGCAAAGAGGGAGACGGCGGTGGTGAGGGATTGACGCGCATCGTTCTCCCGGCCGGCGCGGTGATGAAGATCGGCCAAGTGGTTCCAGAGAGCGGCCTCCCGATGACGATGCCCGGTTCGCTCCGCGATGGCGATGGCCTCTTCGACGAGCTCGATCGAACGACCGGTGTCCCCGTTCTCGGATAGCAACAGCGCCTTGTTGTTCAAAGCCGCCATACGGAGCAGATCGTCGTCACGGGCGAGACGCATCGCCTCCTCGACGTGCTCCAACGCCTCGTCGTGATCGGACGTCACCACGGCGAGGATGTTGCGGACCCGGGACATCTGGGCTGGATCGTCCTCCTGCTCGGCGGCATCGCGGGCACGGCCGGCCAAGGCCACGGCCTTCGCGCCATCCCCGGTTCGGTACGCCAGCAGCGCCCAGTCGGCGAGCACGGCCGCCGGGGCCGGATGATTCTCGATGGATCGCTGAAAATGCTCTTCGGCGTCTTCGAACCGGCCGAGCAGACGCTCGACCTCACCGGTCCGATGCTGGATGACACCGATCGAATCCGGGCCGGCGTGGGACGAGGCCAGGGTCAGCTCGCGTCGGGCCCGGTCGTAGTCGCCGGCCGCCATGGCCAGCTCTCCGAGAGCGAGTCGGGCACCGGCGACATCGGGGTCGTCCAGCGCCAGGGCAGTTTCGTAGAACTGGACAGCGGAGTCGTTGGCGAACATCGATTGGGCCAGATCCCCGGCAAGGTGGTACCAAGCTGCAGCTTCGGGATCGCCAGCCGCTCGGTACTGCCCGGCGACGGCCGCGGCGAGCCGGGCATCGGATCGTGAATACCCCCGCTCGGCCAGGGCACGGGCGGCACGACGATGGAGCAGACGGCGCCGGACCATAGAGGTCGTTTCGTAGGTCACCCGTTCGAGCGCATCGAGGGTGAAGCTGAGACCACCTGATTCGGGAATCTCCCTCAGCAGGCCGGCGGCGACGAGCTCCTCGACGGCTTCCACCACTTCCTCCTCACTTCGCCCACTCGTCTCCCTGAGGAGGGTCGCGTCACAGATTCCGTTGAGTGCCGCCGCCGCAGTGAGGATCTGGCGGCCCAGATCGTCGATCTCCAGCAGCCGCGCCTCCATGTATCGGGCCATACCGGGAGTGCTGGGCAGGCTGTCCAAGTCGGCGGCGAGTGCCTCGTTGACGAGAAGCGGGACTCCTCCGGTTTTCTCCCGGAGCCGCCTCGCTGCGTTCTCGTCACCGCCCACCAGCGGGATCAAGTGCTGGACGGTGAGCGGGCGTATCGCGATCGACTGATCTGCCGCACCCATCATCTCGGCGACTGGCGGGAGGAGATCGTCCTCCGTTCTGGCCGCCACCACAATGACGACCGGCATCTCCGAGATGCGCCGAGCCAGATAGGAGAAAAGGGCGGCGGATGCGGTATCCATCCACTGCGCGTCGTCGAGGATGATCAAGATCGGTTGTTCCCTAGCCAGGACCGACATGACGGTTTGAATCCCCTCGAGCAACCGCAACTCGCCGAATCGGTCAGGAGTCGTTTCCCCAGGAGTTGGAGCGAATCCCGGCGAGAGCCTCCCGAGCTCGTTCATCGCCCACTCCGGAAGCTGGTCCCGTAAGGCAGCGATTCGGTCGCTTGCACCGCCCAGGACCTGGGAAGCGACCCCGTAGGGGAGGGTCTGCTCCATGCGGAAAGCGCGGCCGACGAGAACTTCCCGGCCGGGAGTGGCGATCGAGGCCAGCTCCTCCAGGAGGCGGGTCTTCCCCATCCAGGGGGCTCCGGTCATCGCCAAGACCAGTCCCCCACCCGTCGTGCTGCTCAGGGCCTGTTGAAGCTGATCGAGCTCCGCTTCCCTGTCGATCAGGTCGGGCTCCATGTGGCGTCGAGGAGGAATCTCCGCTCTAACCCTGCGCGGGGCGCCGGGGGCGGGAGGCAGGTCCTCGTCGAGGATTGCCTCGTAGAGCTCGGTCGTCTCCTCGAGTGGCGCCACCCCGAGCTCTTGATCGAGGATGGTCACACAGTTGCGGTACGCCTCGATCGCACCTGGCCTGTCCCCCGCCCAAGCGTGGAGCAGCATGAGGAAGCGGTGGGCCGGCTCGTGTAGCGGGTCGAGCTCGATCCACTGGGCGACAGCGTTGATGGCTGCGGGATACTCACCGGATGCCGCCAATGCGGTTCCCAGCCGGTCGAATGCCTCACCAATTCGGATCCGGGTCGACTCGGCGACGCTCCTCACCCAGTCGTCGAACTCAGGTGACGCCTTGACGGAGAAACCTTCGAGGAAGTCGCCCCGGTAGAGGCCAGTGGCCCGACGCAGATGGGGGATGCATCGGTCGCAAACATCGCGCGGGTTGTGGCCGTGCTCAGTGGTCGCCTCCAACTCCCGCCCCAGGGTGTCGAGGTCCGAGCTGACTTCGCCGACGAGTGTGATGAGGTTCCGGTCGGCATCGATGAGGTCGGTTCCGGTAGCCCCCTTCAGCGCCGACAGGGTCCTGCGCAGAGTTGCTCGGGCTCGCTCCTGAGAAGCCTCGGCCCAGAACAAACCGGACAATGTGTCCCTGCTCGCTGACTTCTCCACCACGAGATAGGCGAGTAGGGCAATCGCCTTGCGGGTGTCCACCACCACCGGGCGTCCGGATATGGACACATCGGGTTGGCCGAGGAGTTTGATGTCGAGCAAGGGGGCGAAGGTAGCCCGACCGTTACGGCTATGTGAACTCGCTCTCCCACCGGAACGCTGAAGGTTGTTCCGTGTCGGACGCCCGTTTCACTTACGTAACGCTTCACTACCAATCTGTGCCGCGATGAGGGATGGAGAGGGAACAACCGCGAGCGCCGGCACGACGGCCGCGCTCGTTCTGGCCATCGTCAGCTTGATCCTCCTGGTTTTGATGGTGCTGTCTGGGGACCTGACGCTCGATAGCGACACCCTGTCCAACTTCGCGACAATGGGCCTGTTCTTGTTCCTCGGCCCTCTGGTCCTTTGGAGGGCTAATGCGAACCGCATCGGCTGGGTCTTCAGCGCCATAGGGCTCATGTTCCTCGGTGCTGCGATCGCCAGCAATCTGGCCGACCAAGGCTCGCTCGCCTATGAGGCCATTGGGGGTGCCCTCTGGCTGGGGTGGATCGTTCTGATCGGAACCCTGGTCTTGTGGTTCCCGACGGGGCAGGTGCCGACCCGACGCTGGTTGTGGCTGCAGTGGGTCGGCTTTGGCTTACTCGCAGTGACTTTGTTCTCCTATGTCTTCACCGAGCAGGTTTGTCTCGAGGTCTCCGATTTCGGTGGGTGCGCGGTCTGGGCCCCCAACCCGATCGGGATCCCCGGGGTGCCCAACCCAGAGTTCGGTTGGCTGGCCGGACCCCTCTTCAGCTTCTACCCGGTGTTCATGGGCGGAGCGGTCCTGTCGTTATTCATGCGATTCCGGAGGGCCGGGACTGTCGAGCGGCTCCAATTGAAGTGGTTCCTCTTCGCCTGCGCCTCCTTCCTGGTTGCCCTTGCGAGCGAGATGGTCTTGGAGGCGCAAGGAGTTGGCCAGCCACCGTTGCTCCTCGACCTCTGGATCTCGTTGTCGATCCTCGCCATTCCGATCGCCGCAACGCTGGCCATCTTGCGCTACCGCCTATATGACATCGATCGGATCATCTCCCGTACGGTTTCATACGCCATCGTCATCGCCCTTCTCGCCGCGGTATACGCGATTGGGTTGACCGGTCTGACCTCCCTCCTCGACTCCGACTCGCCCCTCGCTGTTGCCGCCGCCACTCTGGCCGCAGCGGCGTTGTTCAATCCGCTTCGCAAGCGGGTCCAGGCCTTCGTCGACCACCGGTTCAATCGAATCCGTTACGACGCGGAGCAGGTCATGGCCGGGTTCACCGGGTCACTGCGCGACGAGGTCGATCCCGACACGGTGGTCACGGGCTGGGTCTCGGTGGTCAGCGAGACGATGCATCCGGCATCGGCCGGCGTGTGGGTAAGAGACGGGACGTGAGCGCCCGCCAGTCCCGTTGGATCGCCTGGCTGATGTGGTTGTCCGGCGTTGCGATGATCGTCCTGGCTGCGGTCCTCAGCAAGGTGAACCCGCCGATCTCGACCACGCAGGTCGAGGAGTCCGCGCTCGAAGGGGCGATCTGGCTCTCGACCTGGGTCGGATTCGGGCTGGTCGGTGCTTTGATCGTGTCGAGCCGTCCCGACAATCGCATCGGCTGGCTCATGTGTGGCATCACCTTCGCTGTTGGGTTCGGCCTGCTGACCGCGGGCTATTCGCGATTTGCCCTCGTCACCGCGCCCCGGGGCTGGCCGCTCGGCGATCCGGCGGCATGGGTCGCGACCTGGGCGTTCCTGCCCGTCGTGGCATTGGTGGCGACACTCGTCCTCCTCTACCCGTCAGGTGCTCCGAGCCGCCTCGGCCGGTGGATACTCAGACTCTTCTTGTCCGTGATCGCGGTCGACGCCCTGGTATTTGCGTTTCGTCCCGGGCCGGTCGAGGGAAACACCCCTCCGGACAACCCACTGGGCATCCCCGGAGCCCGAGATCTGCTCGACCCAGCCACCGAAACGTTGGGCACGGTCCTCGCAATCTTGGCGCTCGTGGCTGTGGCCGATGTCGTCCTGCGTTACCGGCGCTCGTCGGGGGTCGAGCGTCTTCAGTTCCGCTGGTTCGTCCTGGCCGTTGCCTCGTTCCCGGTGATGTTCTTCGGCGCCGGCCTTCTCGAGGAGTTCGGTATTGGGTACCAGGGCTTCGATCCGGTCGTGGTGGCCTTCGCACTATGGGGCAATGGCACTGCGGCGGCCATCGGAGTCGCCATCACACGTCACGGCCTGTACGAGATAGATCGTGTGATCTCACGCACCGTTGGCTATGTCCTGGTGGTCGGTCTGCTCGGCGCCGTGTACTTCGGTGCGATCACCTTCCTCACGTACGTCCTCCCGGCCGAAAGTCAGCTCGCGGTGGCCGGTTCGACGTTGGCCGTGGCCGCCCTGTTCAACCCGGTGCGAAAGCGGGTGCTGCGATGGGTGGACCGGCGATTCAACCGCTCCCGCTACGACGCCCAGAAGGTGGTGGATCGTTTCGCCGGGTCGTTGCGTGACCGGGTCGACAGCGAAGAAGTCATCGACGGCTGGGTGGGCGCGGTCACGGAGACGATGCAACCGGCGTCGGCGGGCGTCTGGGTGAGGGGGTAGGCATGAGACGAGTCCTGCTCCTGTTGGCTTTGATCATGGCCACGGCCGGGATCCTCGTAGGGGCGCTCGGACCGGCTCTAGAAGGCGGTGACCGTGTGTGGCCGATCATCTGGCTGGTCTGGGCGCCGGTGGGATACTTGATCCTGATCAAGCGTCCCGGGAATGCCGTGGGCACTGCTGCCCTCCTGATCGGCCTGTGCTGGGGGGCCGGGTTCGGATTGGTCACCCTGAGCGCCATCTTGGAATCCAGGCCCGCCGCGGCGTGGGCGGAGCTCGGAAACACCATTCTTGGGGTGCTTCCCTGGTTGGGGATCATCTGGCTGCTGTTGGTGTATCCATCGGGGGTTCTCGCTGGTCGACCGGAACGGGTGGTCGGCATCTCGCTCGCCGTGTTCGGGTCGACGGCGGTGGTGGGGTTTGCCATCGACCCGGCACCGATGGAGACGACGGGGATGCCCAGCCCACTGGCCATCCCGGCCCTGGGAGATGTGGCTTCCGCCATCACCGGCGACCGATCGTTTCTCGTCGTTATGGCATTCGTCCTCACAGCCATCGGCTTCCTGGTCATCAGATGGCGTCGAAGCACGGGGGTGGAGCGACTCCAGTACCGGTGGTTGTTGATGGGCGCCGCCATCTTCCTGCTGATAATGACGGTCGGTCAGTTCCTCCCCGAGGACAACAACGCCGGCTATTTGTGGCTGGTGGGAGGCATGGCGATCCCCACCGCAATCGGCGTTGCGGTTCTCCGCTACCGCCTCTACGACATCGATCGTCTCGTCTCGCGCACCGTGGGCTATGTGTTGGTGGTGGGGTTGTTGGCGGCGGTCTTCATCGGTGTGGTTACGGCGGCGAGCTCGCTCCTCGACACCGAGAGCGACCTGGCGATCGCCGCTTCCACCCTGGCGGTGGCCGCCCTGTTCAACCCGGTACGGAAGCGAGTGCAGGGCTGGGTCGACCGTCGGTTCAACCGATCCCGCTACGACGCCCAGAAGGTGATGGACCGGTTTTCCGGATCGCTCCGAGATCAGGTGGATCCCGGTGCGGTCGTCGAGGGGTGGGTTGGTGTGGTCTCGGAGACAATGCAACCGGTATCGGCCGGGGTATGGGTGAGGGAACGGGCATGAAGAGTCTCGTGCTCAAATCCGCGGTTGTTGTCTGGACGTTGCTGATGATTGCGACGATCGTCTGGCTCGCCGTGACGACGGAGGGCGCTGAATCGATCATTGGGTTTCAGGGGGCAGCCCTCTCGCTGATCGTGGTTGGCGCCATCCTGACTCTGAAGCAGCCCTCGAACTCGGTCGGCCTTCTCGCCCTGGTTGCCGGGTCGGCCTGGGTCATCTTCCTGTTCGGGATCGGTTACGGGACGGCGTCACTCGGCTCTACCGGGCTTCCCGGGGCCTATGTCTTCGCATGGATGGGGGGATGGGTGGGTGCACTTTTTCCGACCGGCCTCGCCCTACTGATCCTGGTGTTTCCCAGCGGTCAGCCAATCGGATTGTGGCGGTTCGGGCTCATCGCCCCTGTCGTGGGGACCCTGTCTACGGCAGTCGGAGCCGCATTTCTCTGGGGGCTACCCATCTCGACGTTGGTGTCGGCCGATCTGGTCAGCGAGGCCGAGGGATACGTCTTCGTTGACGCGGGCTTCCTCCTCGGGTTTTTCTCCGCCGTCCTAGCCAGTCTGTCAGTAGTGGCGCGATTTCGGGTTGCGGACTTCGTCGAGCGTCAGCAGATCAAGTGGGTTCTGGCGGCAATCGGCCTCTTCGCGTTGGCATTTGTCGCCGGTGCGCCGATCGAGGACAACACCGCTATCTGGCAGGTGGTTGGCCTGGCCATGGCCGCCATCCCTCTCGCCATTCTCTTCGCCGTGCTCCGCTGTCGCCTTTATGACATCGACCGTCTCATCTCTCGCACCGTGACTTACTTGCTGGTCGTCGGCGTCCTCGCCGCGGTTTTCTTCGGTGTGGTGACAGCGGCGAGCTCGTTTCTCGAGACGGAGAGCGATCTGGCGATCGCCGCCTCGACCCTGGCCGCTGCCGCCATTTTCAACCCGGTGCGAAAGCGGGTACAGGTGTGGGTGGACCGGCGGTTCAACCGCTCCCGGTACAACGCCCAACTGGTCGTGGACGATTTCGCTGGGTCTCTCCGCGACCAGGTCGACAGCGGAGAGGTGGTCGACGGCTGGGTCGGGGTG
>Ga0299907_10003083_pt1 | contig 10576 bp, 9 predicted proteins | sample RVTome_16_FD_198680 | JGI IMG/M metagenome (GOLD analysis project Ga0299907, IMG submission 198680) | Soil microbial communities from uranium-contaminated site in the Upper Colorado River Basin, Wyoming, United States - RVT152D67 (version 2) ... | reverse complement strand
GGCCGTGGTGCTCACCTACCGCGACGGCATCCTCGCCACCGGGGCCACCCGGGGCGACGGGGTCACCGGCGAGGACATCACCGCCAACCTGAGAACCATCAAGTCGGTCCCGCTTCGGCTCCTCGGTGGCGACTTGCCCTCAGTGCTCGAGGTCCGGGGCGAGGTGTACATGCCGGAGTCGGCCTTCGAGGAGCTGAACAAGCGGCAGGCCGAGGCGGGGAACCGGATCTTTGCCAACCCGCGCAATGCGGCCGCCGGGTCGGTCCGCATGAAAGACCCCTCGGTGACCGCGTCCCGCAACCTGGCCATCTGGGTCTACCAGCTGGGACAGATCGAGGGGGGACCTGTTTCTCCCCCCGAAGGGGGGAGTACCGGCGGAGCCGGGGAGGGGGGAACTGGGGCCACGCGGGGCAGGAAAACGCCCCCTTCGGCCCAGTTTCTCCCCCCGCAGGGGGGAGTACCGGCGAAGCCGGGGAGGGGGGAACTCTTGGCCACCTTCCCCTCCGGGGGAGGAAACGGGGGAACCGTTTTCGACCATCACACGGACACAATGCAATATCTCCGGGACGTCGGGTTTCGGACCAACCCGGCCAGTAAGAGGCTGTCCACGATCGACGAGGTCCTGGACTATGTCGCCCGAGCTGAGAAGGGCCGTCACGAGACCGGATACCAGACCGACGGGGTGGTGATCAAGGTCGACTCACTTGCCGACCAGGACGCGCTCGGCTTCACCTCCCGGGCCCCGAGATGGGCGATCGCCTACAAGTTCCCCCCCGAGGAGCAGGTCACGCTGCTCAAGGACATCATGATCAACATCGGCCGCACCGGTGCCGCGACCCCCTTTGCCGTCCTCGAGCCGGTGTTCGTCGGCGGAGCCACCGTCGGGATGGCGACACTGCACAACGCGGATCAGGTGGCGTTCAAGGACGTGAGGATCGGCGACCAGGTGGTCGTGCGGCGTGCCGGCGACGTCATCCCCGAGGTGGTCGGCCCGGTGGTGTCGGCGCGTTCCGGCGACGAGAAGCCGTGGTCGATGCCCAAGACCTGCCCCTTTTGCGGCAACCCGATCGTGCGCATCGAAGGCGAGGCGGTGGCCAGGTGCACCGGTGGCTTCGAGTGTCCCTCCCGGGTCCGGGAGTGGTTGTTCCACTTCGCATCCCGGGGCGGGATGGACATCGAGCATCTGGGCTACAAGACCATCGACCTACTACTTGGCGAGGATCTGATCACCGACCCTGCCGATATCTTCACCTTCGACGCCGACCAGCTCAGAGGGCGCGAGGGTTGGGGTGAGACGTCGGTGAACAACCTCAAGTCGGCGATTGAGGCTGCCAAGGACCGGCCGGTGGCCCGGCTGCTCACCGCTCTCGGCATTCGTCACGTCGGAGGGACCATTGCCCGGACCCTGGTCCGTCATTTCAAGGGGCTGCCCGCCCTGATGAGCGCGGGCGAAGAGGAGATTTCGCAGGTGGAGGGGATCGGGCCCACCATCGCTCGGGGAGTGTTCGAATGGGCGGCTGATCCGGTGAACAGCGACCTCGTGGCCAAGCTGGGCCGGGCCGGGGTCCGTCTCGAGGACGAGGTCGAAGCGGGTGTGGCCGGGGATTTGCTCGCAGGCGCCACCTTCGTCGTGTCGGGCTCGGTCGAGGGCTTCACCCGGGAGGAGGCACAAGCCGCCATCGAGCAGCGCGGGGGGAAGGCCACCGGCTCGGTTTCGTCCAAGACAACCGCCTTGATCGTGGGCGAGTCACCCGGTGCCTCCAAGACCCGAAAGGCAGAAGAGGTGGGGGTGCCGATCATCGACGGCGATACCTTCAAGAAGCTCCTCGAGAAGGGCTTGTCGGTTCTGGGCTAGTGGCCCGTCGCGGAAATAGCTACGCAGTCTCGCCAGCCCTCGATGCCGCTGGCGGCGTCTTCGTCCTCGACGAACGAACAGGTGCGCCTTCGTCCTGCGTCCTTGCCAGCGACCCCGATGCCTCGGCGACACCGCGGCAGTATTTCACCGCCAGACCACTAGGCGAGTTTGTCGCGGGCGAGGCCGGCCACGTCTTCGAGTGCTGCGAGGTCGATGTCGGCGACCGACTTGAAGCTGATCGCAGCCGCCCCCACCTTGACCTTCCCTAGCCTCGAGGCGTGCTTCTTGACCAGGTAGCCATCCTCGTCCGCCGCGTTGACATAGATGCTGATGTGGTTCTTCTGGGGGGCGAGCCCGATCATGAACCAGTCGACCGTCCCCGAAGGGCGGTCGTAGGAAAAGTCCCCGTAGCCGATGATCTTCTGGTCACTACCGCCCCAGAACCTGCCTTCCCACATCACTCTGGTGTGGCCCGACATGGCACGGCTGAGCACGGAGTCCAGTGTCTCCAGATCGGTGCGACGGTCGTCGGGTTGTGATGCGATGAATGCATCCGGGCTGGTGTCGGTCTTCTCCATGATCCTCGATGGGTGGGGCAGGGAAACTAGCGATATCAACCGACCCGGAACGACCACTCGAACTCGCCCGGATCGGGGAGCCCGCTGACCTTGTCCCAGACCACGCGGACCGTGTGCTCGCCTGCCGACCACTCGGTGATCGTCGGGCTCTCCGGCGAGGGCGTCCACCGGTAGACACCTGTGCCCTCAACGAAGACGGCATCCTCGACCTGCCATCCGTCGACGAATATGTCGGCCCGGTAGCCGACCGGGAGATCGACTTCCACACTCGTCTGCGGCGGGACCAGATCTCCGGGGCGGGGAGAGATCGCCTCTATCTGGTCGGGAAGCACGAGCTCGTCGCCACTCCGATTGAAGGCGATCCCAAAGGCGATCGCGGCGATGGCGAGGAGGCCGAGACCGAGGTAGACGAGGCGATAGGGCATCGCACGGCACCGTAGCGGTCGCCCGATCCAATTAGCCTGCCGCCAGACCGTCCTCGAGGAGTCCATTGCCCGAACCTGACACGATCCGCGCCGCCTACTCGGGTGAGATCGAGCCGGAAGCTGCCCGTGAGGCGGTGGAATGGGCCATCGAAGGCCTCGATCGCGGTGCGATCCGGGTGGCGGAGAAGCTCGACGGCGACTGGGTGGTCAACGAATGGGCCAAAGAGGCGATCCTCCTCTATTTCCGGCTGCGCCAGATGGAGACCTTCGAGATCGGCCCTTACGAGTTCCACGACAAGATCCCGCTCAAGACCGGACTGGCCGAGCAAGGGATCCGGGTAGTCCCCCCGGGGACGGTCCGTTATGGCGCCCACTGTGAGCCTGGCGTCATCGTCATGCCCGGCTACGTGAACATCGGCGCCTTCGTGGGTGCGGGGACCATGGTCGACACCTGGGCAACCGTGGGATCCTGTGCCCAGATCGGTCGTGACGTCCACCTCTCCGGCGGGGTCGGGATCGGTGGCGTTCTCGAGCCGCCAGGGGCGCGACCCGTCATCATCGAGGACGGGGCGTTCATCGGCAGCCGCTCCATCGTGGTCGAGGGGACGATCGTGGAGGAGAAGGCCGTGCTCGGGGCGAACACCGTGCTCACCGCCTCGACACCGATCATCGACGTCACCGGGCCCGAGCCCGTCGAGCACCGGGGACGGGTGCCGGCCAGGTCGGTGGTGGTGCCCGGCACCAGGCCGAAACAGTTCCCCAGCGGCAGCTACGACCTGACCTGTGCCCTGATCATCGGCAAGCGCACCGCCGCTACCGACGAGAAGACGGAACTCAACGACTTCCTGCGCGAACTGGACGTCCAACTTTGACCGATCTGGTCGAGACCGTCTCCTGGCTCGTCGACATCCCCTCGGTGACCGGGGACGAGGCCGGGCTGCGCGACGCCATTGCCGGCCGGCTCCGCGACCTGCCGCAGCAGGCCGTCGCCGACTCCCTGGTGGTCGGGACCCCTGATGAGGGCCAGCTTCTCCTAGCCGGGCATCTGGACACCGTCCCCCTCCAAGGCCACGTCGGAGCCCGGGTGGAAGACGAACGGGTGCACGGTCTTGGCGCGACTGACATGAAGGGGGGTCTGGCGGTGATGATCCATCTCGTCGAGGCCCTGGGCCCGGAGCGGGTGGCTTGTGTCTTCTATGCCGGCGAGGAAGGGCCGCTCTCCGGGAACCAGCTCGTCGAGGTCCTCGAGGCCGCGCCATGGCTTCGCGCTGCGTCGGCGGCTGTCGTCCTCGAGCCGACCGATCGGGGGGTCGAGGCCGGCTGCCAGGGAGTCATCAATGCCGATGCTGTCTTCATCGGTGAGCCTGCCCATTCAGCCCGTCCCTGGCTCGGGGACAACGCCGTCACCAAAGCCGGAGAGTTCCTCGTCGACATGCGCGGGCTCGAGCCCGAGCTCCATGTTGTGAAAGGCCTGGAGTTCAAGGAGGTGATGTCCGTCACCACCGCGCACGGTGGCGTCGCGAGAAATGTGATCCCCTCCGAGTTCGTCCTCAACGTCAACTATCGATTTGCCCCGGACCGGAGGCCGGTGGAAGCGGTCCAACGGCTGCATGAGGTCTGCGCGGCGGCCGACCGGGTCGTGGTCACCGACCTGGCTCCGGCCGGGTCGGTCGACACCGATCACTTGTTGTTCCAGAGGCTGATCGAAGCTACCGGCGCTCCTGTGCTGGGAAAACAAGGCTGGACCGATGTCGCCCAGCTCTCGGCGGCGGGGGTGCCCGCGGTCAATTTCGGGCCGGGTGAGGCGGCGTTGGCTCACAAACCGGGGGAGTCGGTCCGGATCTCGGACCTGGCCTGGGTCTACGACTCCTTGCTCGAGCTGCTTCGTTGACGGCCGAGGATGACCCACAACGACCAACCGATCAGGGCGGCCCAGACCAGCCCGGGTCGGGCCAGGACCAAGAGCAGGCCGATACCGGCCACGAGAAGGGTGACAAGGGATGGCTTGCGGATGGTGGGTAGGACGAGCGCCATCGCTCCGAGCAGGGCCCCGACCCGGATGAGCACCCCACCACCCGGGCTGGCCTGATCCGGGTCGGACAGGAACACGAGCGCCAACCCCACCACCATCAACAACCCGCCGATGACCCCCAAGGTCACCGCGCTGCCCTTGAGCGGGCTCACCTCGGACATGGGGGGAGAGTATGCGTTCTGGCGCGGCGATCTGACCCTATCGGGACAGATCTCCGCGCCAGAACGGGTGGTGGGTGTTGGATCGGGGGCCCGTACAATCGGTCCCATGCCGATTGAGATCGATATCGCCCACGTGGCGCGTCTGGCCCGCCTCGGGCTCGATGACGACGAGTTGGAGTCGTACCGGGCCCAGCTCGGTGTGATCCTGGAGCACGCGGCCCGGGTGCAATCGCTCGAAGTCGAGCCCGACGTGGAGGCGGTGCATCCCCTGGAGATGTCCAATGCCTTCCGCGACGACGAGCCCACCCCATCCCTGGACCGGTTCGAGGTCCTCACTCAGGCGCCGGAGACGATCGACGGGTTCTTCGTCGTGCCGCCGGCCATGGAGACCGAGTGATCGCACCGAGTCTTTCCGAGGCCGGGCGTCTCCTCCGCTCGGGGGAGACGAGTGCTGTGGCCCTGCTCGAGGCGGTGCTGGAGACCGCCTCGCGCACCGAAGCCCAGCTCCACGCCTTCTTGACCATCGACACCGAAGGGGCACGGGAGGCGGCCAGGCAGGCCGACGCCGCTATGGTCGATGGCATCGACCGGGGGCCGTTACACGGGATCCCGGTTGCCCTCAAGGACAACATGTGCACCCGGGGCGTCGAGACCACGGCCGCCTCGCAGATCCTTGCCGGGTATGTCCCGCCCTATGACGCCACCGTGGTCAGCAGGCTGCGCAGCGGCGGTGCGGTGATCGTGGGCAAGACCAATCTCGACGAGTTCGCCATGGGCTCGTCAACGGAGAACTCCGCCTACGGGACGACCTACAACCCCTGGGACCTGGACCGGGTCCCCGGCGGCTCATCGGGGGGCTCGGCCGCCGCAGTGGCAGTCGGGTCGGCCCTTCTCGCCCTTGGATCCGACACCGGGGGCTCGATTCGCCAGCCCGCATCACTGTGCGGCGTGGTGGGGATGAAGCCGACGTACGGCACGGTCAGCCGATACGGGTTGATCGCCTTCGCCTCGTCGTTGGATCAGATCGGCCCCTTCACCCGAACCGTCGAGGACTCGGCGCTGGCGCTGTCCTCGATCTGGGGTCATGACCCTCTCGACTCCACCTCGTACCCAGGCGCCTACCCGGATCCGACCGCGGCTCTCGAGCGAGGGGTCGATGGGATCAAGATCGGAGTGGTCACCGAGCTGTCGGGAGAAGGCTTCGAGCCTGCAGTCGAGGCCGCCACCGTCGACATGGTCGCCAGACTGGAAAAGGCAGGCGTGGAGGTCATCGAAGTCTCCTTGCCCACGTTCGACATTGCACTCTCCGCCTATTACCTGATCGCCCCGGCCGAGGCATCGTCGAACCTGGCCCGCTTCGACGGGGTCCGTTACGGGCTCAGGGTCGATGGCGCCACCACCGAGGAGTTGATGGCCCGGACCAGGGCCGAGGGATTCGGGCCGGAGGTGACCCGCCGCATCCTCCTCGGCACCTACTCGCTCTCGGCCGGGTATTACGACGCGTTCTATGGGCAGGCGCAACGGGTGCGAGCCGCCATCCAGGAGGACTTCTCCCGCGCCTATGGGCAGGTGGACGTCCTGGTCTCGCCCACCAGCCCGACGGTTGCTTTTGAGGCCGGGGCCCGCACCGCCGACCCGATGGCGATGTACCTCTCTGACATCTGCAACATCCCCTCCAACCTGGCCGGGCACCCGGCGATCTCGGTGCCGGTCGGGCTCGACGAGGCGGGTCTGCCGATCGGGTTCCAGGTGATGGCCCCCGCCCTCGGCGAGGAGGTCATGTACCAGGTGGCGGCCGAGGTGGAGCGTTTGGCCGGCTTCTCCCACTCGCCCAGCCTGTCGGGTACGCGGTCATGACCTGGGAGCCAGTGATCGGGATCGAGGTCCATGTCGAGTTGATGACTGCCTCCAAGATGTTCTGCGGCTGTGTGGTCGAGTTCGGGGGTGAGCCCAACACCAGGGTGTGTCCCACGTGTCTTGGTCTTCCCGGCGCTCTCCCGGTGACAAACCGCGCCGCCATCGAGTCGATCATGTCCATCGGGCTCGCTCTCGGCTGCCGGGTCTCGGAACGTTCGGTGTTCCACAGGAAGAACTATTTCTACGCCGACTTGCCCAAGAACTACCAGATATCCCAGTTCGACGTGCCGGTCTGCCACGACGGGTTCCTCGACATCGAGGTCGACGGCGAAAGCCGACGGATCGGGATCGAGCGGGCTCACATGGAAGAGGACACGGGAAAGTCGACCCATCTCGGTGCCGGGGGGCGGATCCATGCCGCCGAAGGCACCCTGCTCGACTTCAACCGCTCCGGCGTGCCCCTGGTCGAGGTCGTGTCCCGTCCCGACATCCGGAGCGCCACCGAGGCCAGGATCTACGCCCAGGAGCTGCGGTCACTCATCGCCGAGCTCGGGGTGTCCGACGTCCGGCTCGAGGAGGGCTCGATTCGCTTCGACGCCAACGTGTCGATCCGGCCCGCCGGGGACGATGTCCTGGGCACGAAAGTCGAGATCAAGAACATGAACTCTTTCCGCTCCCTGGAACGAGCGGTGGCCCACGAGATCGAGCGCCAGATCACATTGGTGGACGCCGGGGGCGAAGTCATCCAGGAGACCCGTCACTGGGACGAGGAAACCGGTGTCACCCATTCGATGCGCGTGAAGGAGGGCTCCTCGGACTATCGATACTTCACCGAGCCCGACCTGGTCCCGATGGTGATGCGCCCGGAGTGGGTGGCCCAGATCCGCGAGCGTCTGCCCGAGCTCCCCGCCTCCCGCCGGGCCCGCTACCAGAGCCAGGGGCTGGACCCGGGCTCCGCCGGCGTCCTCTCCAATCTCGAAGGCCCAATGCGATCGGTCTACGACGGAGCAGTGCTCTCCGGAGCGCCACCCAAGGCGGCGGCCAATTGGCTCACCGGCGAGGTGGTGGGTTGGCTGCGCAAGAGCGAGCGCGACCCGGGGTCGATCCCTCTCGACGGGCCCACGCTGGCCGAGTTGATCTCGATGGTCGACGACGGATCTGTGTCCAGTTCCGCGGCCAAAGAGGTCCTCGACGGTGTCCTCTCGGGTGAGGGCAGCCCCCGGTCGGTGGCTGAGCAGCGGGACCTGCTCCAGGTCAGCGACAGCAGTGTCCTCGAGGCGGCCGTGGCCGAGGTGTTGGCGGCCAACCCCCGCGCCATCGAGGAGTTTCGGAGCGGGGAGGAGAAGGTGGTCGGGTTCCTGGTCGGCCAGGTGATGAAGGCCACCCAGGGCAAGGCCGACCCCCGCGCCGTCAATCAGATGCTCCGGGACCGGATGTCGGGCTGATCGGCGCCTATCGCGCCGCGGCCATGCCAACGTAGTCGCCGGCGATGATCGAGACATCGGCCGGGCCCTGGGTGTTGGAGAGCCTGAGGTAGAGCGTCTGGTTCGAAGGCCGGTACACGGCCACTGTGTCGTCCCCGTCTCCATCCCAGTCGCCTGAAGCGATCAGGTCACCCGGGTCGCCGTAGATGAATTGGGAGTGGGCGGCACCCGTGTCGAGCGAGTTTCGAAAGTAGACCAGCCCCGTCGACTCACGGTGCAGCCCGGCCGTGTCGACGCCGTCTCCGTCAAAGTCACCGATGAAGGGTTTGTCTCCCGGGTTCCCGAAGAGAAACGAGGAGTCGGCAGCGCCGAGGCCATCGTCGTCCGAGCCGAGCTCGTTGATGACGTAGAAACGCTGCTCGGATAGGCGGTAGATCGAAACCGAGTCGCAGCCGTCGTCGTCGAAGTCCCCGGCCAGGGGCAGGTCGCCGGGGTTTCCGAAGAAGAATCTGATGTCGGCGACTCCTTGTGTGTTGGAGTTTCTCAGGTAGACGAATCCGTCTGACCTGCGGTACAACCCGGGGGTATCGATGCCGTCGCAGTCCCAGTCTCCGGCGAAGGACACGTCGCCCGGGTCGCCAAAGTAGAACGAAGTCTCACCATGGGGCGCCGACACCGTCTCCCAACGGTGGAACCGACCACTCGTATCCTGGAACAGGACCCGGTCGCAAACCCGGCCACCCGGGCACACATCCGCAACGTCCTGCTGGTCGGTGATGATCGAGTTGATGACCACGGGCGGGCCGTTGGCGAGGACGAAGATCCCGGGATAGCCCGGGGTCTCGAAGCCGTCGCTCGGGTTGTGACGGAGCACCGAGTCCTCGATGTGAAGAGTGCCGGACCGGTCGTTGCTCACGAAGAAGATCGCGCCGCCGCCCTCGTTGGCGTGGTTGTTCTCGATCCTGGTCCCGAGGAGGCGCAGGGTGAACGTGTTGCCGTCTAGGTAGATGGCTCCGCCGCTGCCCCCGCCGGGGGTGCCGCCGCGTGCCGGGTTGGCGCCATGGCCGACCGCCTGGTTGTGGGTGAACAGGCTGTTGATCACGGTCCACGACACACCGATGCTGCTCAGGCAACCCCCGTTGGAGCACACGTTGCCGTGAGCCGCTCCTCCTCCAAAGGTGCTGTTGACCACATACACCGGCAGTCCGTTGTGCTGGCTGAGGACTCGGAGGGCGGCCCCTCCGAGGTCGGGGCCCGTCGGGTCACACCGGTTGTTGAAGAAGGCCGAGTTGACGACCTTGAACCGGCCGCCCCTGACCAAGATCGCTCCTCCTCCGCCTCCCTCCTCTAGTTGACCCGTCGAGTTGCCGTGGACGAATGTCAGGTTCTGCACGGTGAGGCGGGGATGGTCCTGGTTCTGGCAATGCGACGTCGTCCAATGCTGGGCCGGGTCGCAGGTGTTCATGTAGAGGATGCGGCGCACCCCGGCGCCGCTCAGAGTGACCAGCCCGCCGCCGTCGATGACGATCTCGGGCCCGGTGTCGTTGAAGACTTTCGCCGTCTGGCTCATGGTGATGGTCACCGGGCTCGGGCCGCAGTCGAACGTGATGATCCCACCCTGGGCCACGGCCGCGACCACGGCGGCTGAGGTGCAGCTCTGCGGAGTCCCGTTGCCGATCACCACATCCGGGTTCGAGGTGTCAACGGCGCGCGCCTCCGGAGGCACCGGATGGTTCCCATCGGGGTTGCCTGTAGGCGGGGCCGCATGCGCCGCCCCGGCCATGAGTGTCAGGGCCGCCGCGGCTGACGCGGCGAGCACGACCGAGCGGCGAGCCCAGGTGGCCGTCATTCCGGCGATCATCGACCGCCCATCCTCGTCCCTTGATCCGTTTCCCGTGTGCACGGGGCAATCGGCCCGAAGCCATTAGCTTCAGGCCCACATGCAGAGGCACACCAAGATCATCGCCACCTTGGGCCCGGCCGTGGCCTCCGAAGCACGGATCCGCGCTCTGGTCGACGCCGGGATCGACGTCGCCCGTCTCAACTTCTCCCACGGCGATCACGAGGTCCACCGGGCACTGGCCGGCTGGGTGCGGTCCGCGTCCAAGGAGGCGGGGCGAACCGTTGCGCTCATGCAAGACATCCAGGGCCCCAAGCTCCGGGTCGGAGAGTTCACCAACGGGTCAGTGACTCTGGAGCCGGGTCAACAGGTGATGCTCGTCCCAAACGGGGCGGCCGGCACCG
>Ga0299907_10003081_pt1 | contig 10579 bp, 8 predicted proteins | sample RVTome_16_FD_198680 | JGI IMG/M metagenome (GOLD analysis project Ga0299907, IMG submission 198680) | Soil microbial communities from uranium-contaminated site in the Upper Colorado River Basin, Wyoming, United States - RVT152D67 (version 2) ... | reverse complement strand
GGAAGCATCGCGGCCGCCCGCTGCTCGGCATCGAGCGAGGCGAGCAGGCCGTGAGCCGCCGGTGCCGCGGTGGATGGCGCCATCGTCATCGGTCGATGATGGCGAACGCCGCTTACCAGCGGATCAACGCTCGCTTACCGGCCGTTTTGTCGCACGAAGTAGTTGCGGCGGTGGGCGTCATCGACCCGAGCGCGCTTCGCATGCCGAGTTCTGCATTCATGCTCAACCTAACCGGATGACTGCTGGGTTGTGGTGCCGGGAGGCACCAGGACGGCTTCCTGTCGGGCGCGCCACGATCTAATATCTCAGCGCGGGAGGCGAAGACGTGCGGTGCCGCTTCCATGGCCGCCTGATCTGCGCCGAGCCACTGGCGAACCCGACCCGCCCCAAGCGGAGGTCCCCTATGCGCTCCCTCGTCTCGGTTTTGGCTGCGGTCGGTCTGCTGCTCACGCTGAGCGCTCTGCCGGTCGCGGCCCAGACCACCATCACGTTCCGCTCGATCGTCCACGAGACCTTCGAACGCCGCGCCTCCGCCGAACCCTGCGTAATCGACGAGTCCGCTGGAACGGCCACGTGCCCCGGCACCGGCGTCGTCCAGGGATTCGGCCAGGTCGAATCCTCGATCGTCTTCTTCTTCTCAGGCGCGCCGCCGGAGCGCACCCTGACCTTCGCCGACGGCAGCACGCTGGTGCTGGCTGAGGACATGTTCATCAGCTTCCGCACTCCCGGTAACTCGGCCGAGGCACCCGGCGGCGAGGTGAGCTTCGGCAATCCATTCTTCTTCGAGATCTCCTGGATAGTGGTGGGTGGCACGGGCATCTTCGCCGGCGCCAGCGGCAGCGGGATGCAGATCGTCCAGGCCGCCGGGGACAACACCAACATCAAGATGATCGGAACGCTGACATTCGGGTGAGCGCTCGGTTCAGGTCGGCACGCAATTATTGCCATCGCTGAACGGCCTCTCCCCGGCCTTCTGAGGCCACACCAAGCACACCGCTCGATGAGGGGCCCGGCACGCTATAAATGGCGCTGCCGCATTGGCTGGCGTGTCGGTGGGAAAGGGGCGCGTCTACTGACTATGTGAAAGTCTGCGGCGGCGTTTCCCACTTAACCTTGACACGCGGAAAGGATAGGCTCCTCTGCACGGCGCACTCGAGGCCCTGAGCGGTGTGCCCGCAGAAGGAGGACACGCCCATGGTTGCGACCGTCGCCGTTGGTTCTAACGAATCGACGCCCCGCCCGCGCTGGGCGCTGCTCGCTGTCCCGGTGTTGGCGCTGTCCGCGTGCGCCGGCGATGCTGGCACCACGACAACCGCCGACCCAGCGTCGGCGTGCGACTTCACGGGGACCACGGAGACCCCCGAGGTCGAGGCAGTGGGTGGGCCGTTCCAGATCGCCGAGGTGCGGCACGAGATCGCCCGGCCGGGCTGCGAGGAACGCATCGTGTTCACGTTCGAGTCACTGCCCGACGGCGCGGAGTTGGGATACCGCGTGTTCTATCGAGACAGCCCGTTCGTGGGCCCGGCTGGCGAGATCGAGGTTGCAGGTGACGCGCTCCTCGAGGTCGTTCTGTTCGAAGCCAGCGCGGGAGAGCTCGAGCCACAGCCCGAATCCGAAGCAGAGCTTGTTATCGACATCGTGCAACCTCCCGAAGTGCCAGGCGGATCGCTGTGGCTGATCGGCCTCGAGCAGCAGCTTCCTTTCGCCGTCGCGGTTGACGAGACTCCCGAGCCGGTCCTGACGGTCAGCATCGGCGCGCCTGACGATTCGTAGGTACCGGTCGTACTGTTCGCGACGATTGCTCGGGTCGGTTGAGGGCCGGGTGCTGGCTATGCGTGGTAGCTGATCCCCGGGGGCGAAATGCCCTCGTTCCAAGCTCCGCGGGCCGGCGGCTTGCCCCGCGGGCTATATGTGCGAACTGCGAACTACGGCTGATCATCATCACCAACGACGAAGAGGTCGTCCTCCGGTGCCGCGAGCCGGACGAGCCGCAAACGCTGTCTCTTACGGCCACTTGGCTAGGGCGGGAAGGCTCGCCCGGATTAGCCCATTGAACAGTTCCTTGCGGCTCACTGCCAAACTGGGCGGGCAAGAGCCCGTAGCGGCCGCGATCCGGTCAATGTCATCGACTCCTAAGTCTCGTCTGCCATCCGGAACGGTGACCTTCTTGTTCACCGATATCGAGGGTTCCACACTCCTCATCTCGGCTCTTGGGGACCGCTATGAGGAGCTTCTCGCCGCGCATGCCGGGGTTCTTCGCGCAGCAATCGCCGCCAACTCGGGTACGGAGGTGAGCACGGAAGGAGATTCATTCTTCGCGGTGTTCTCGTCCGCGGTCTCGGCCGTACGGGCGGCCATTGACGCGCAGCGATCCCTGGCAGGTCACGCCTGGCCTGGGGACGGCCGGGTCCGAGTGCGCATGGGGCTGCACACCGGCGAGGGCCGCTTTGGCGGCGACAACTACATGGGCCTCGATGTCCACCGTGCGGCACGTATCGCTGCCGCCGGCCACGGTGGTCAGGTGCTCTTGTCCGACGGGACCCGCGCACTTGTCGCGCAAGAGCTCCCGGAGGGTGTGGCGGTGCGCGACCTCGGGGAGCATCGGCTCAAGGACCTCCCGGCGACGGAGCGGATCTGGCAACTGGAGATCGATGGGCTGCCCTACGACTTTCCGGCCCTTCGCTCACTCGATGCGCGACCCCATAACCTGCCGCTGTCGCCGACGCCTCTCATCGGTCGCGGCGAGCAGCTTGAACAGGCCTGTGACCTCCTGCGTCGCCGGCGCCTGCTGACGCTCACGGGCCCGGGTGGCACCGGCAAAACGCGCCTCGCCGTGGCCGTCGCCGAGCAGCTTCTGACCTCCTACGCCGATGGTGCTTTCTTCGTGGGGCTGGAGGATGCCCACGACCGGACCACGGTCGCTTCGCAGATCGCCGCCGCCCTTGGCGTCCGCGAGACGCCGGATCGCGACCTGGAGCAGGGCATCAAGCGGCACCTCGGGGAGCGCGAGCTGCTGCTGATCCTCGATAATTTCGAGCAGGTGCAGAGCGCCGCGCCGCTTGTCGCCGAGCTGCTCGCCGGCGCGCCGCGGTTGCGGATCATCGTCACCAGCCGGGCTGTGCTCCATCTGTCTGGTGAGCAGGACTATGAAGTGCCGCCGCTCAGCCTGCCAGACCCGCAACACCTGCCCGCGCTCGCGGCTCTCTCGCGATACGAGGCGGTCGCGTTGTTCATTGAGCGCGGGCGCGCGGTTAAACCGGACTTCGCCCTCACCAACGAGAACGCTCCCGTCGTGGCCGAGATCTGCAGCCGGCTCGACGGTCTGCCGCTGGCTATCGAGCTGGCCGCCGCCCGGGTCGCGCTGCTCGCGCCACTCGCGATCCTCGACCGTCTCGAGCGAAGCCTCCCGGTCCTCGCGGGGGGCGCGCGGGACCTGCCCGCTCGGCAGCGGACCCTGCACGGAGCCATCGACTGGAGTTATCAGCTGCTCGACCCGGCTGAGCGACGCTTCTTCGAGCGGCTCGCCGCCTTCGCCGGTGGCTGGACGCTTGACGCCGCAGAGGAGGTCTGCAACCCCGACCACGAACTGGGCATCGAGACGATCGATGGTCTGGCAGTGTTGGCCGACAACAGCCTGATCCAAGCAGCCGAGAGTCCCGACGCATCGCGCTTCGGGATGCTGCAGGTCATTCGCGAGTTCGCCGGCGACAAGCTCGATGCGGCGCCGGACGCTGAGGATATCCGTAGAGGGCATGCGCGCTACATGCTTGCCCTGGCAGAGGCGGCAGAGCCGCAGCTCGTCCGGTCCGAGGTGCGGTCCTGGCAGGAGCGGATGCGCGGCGAGCAGGAGAATCTGAGAGAGGCACTGCGTTGGGCTGTCGATCGCGGCGAGGTCGAGGTCGGGCTACGAACTGCCGGTGCGCTCTGGCGGTTCTGGCACTATTGGGCCCAGCTCCGCGAGGCACGTCGCTGGCTCGAATCGCTCCTGGCGCTGCCGAGTGGAGCGCGTCACGACGCCGCGCGGGCCAAGGGCTTGAACGGACTAGCCTCCGTGCTCTACTGGCAGGGAGACGCCGATCGCGCGGCGGCACTGTACGAGCAGACCCTGAACATCCACAGGCAGATGGGCAACGAGCAGCAGATCGCGGAAACACTCCACGCCAGCTCACTGACGGCTGTCGCACGGAACGACCGCGCTGCCGCCAGGGCCCTGGCTGAAGAGGCTCTCGACCACTACGGACGAGCTGGCGACCGGGTTGGCGCAGCCGTTGTCACGTCGTTCCTGCAGGGCGCGGATTACTTCTTCGGCACTGGTGGGAGTCTCGACGACGCACTCGCCGCCGCCCGCGAGGCAATTGAGATCAGCCGTGACCACGGGCGAATGTATGACGAGATCGACGGGCACGGTTCACTCGCGCAGCTCTATCAGACGGCCGGCGACTACCCGCGCGCGATTCTCGCGTTCCAAGATACGGTGCGGGCGTGGTCCAAGGTGCGAAACGTCGGGATGCTTCCATGGCTCAAGATGCTCGCCGCGCTGGAGTTCGCCCAAGGACGTCCGGAACGCGCCGTTCGGCTGGCTGCCATCGCCGCTCGCTCCGTCGAGGAGCTCGGCGGCGAGCTACCTGAGGCGCTGACCGGCGTCGGCAATCCCTTGGAGGGGGCGCGTGCGCTCCTAGACGAGGACGCCTACGCTCGGGCGGTTCAGGATGGCCTGGCCATGAGCGTCGACGAGGCCGTCGCCTACGCACTCGAGGAAGGTTAGTTTGGCTAGCTGCTCCAGTCCTGCCCGCGGCCCGGGACCTTATCTGGACCCTTATCGATCCTGTTTCATGTGTCTCATGCGTCTCTTCTTGGTACTGGGTGAACGCGGCTGAGACGCATGAGACGGATCACAAGGAATCCGGTATGCGGTACCACACCCCCTTGAATCGGGCGCGGCTCACGCTCAGAGCAGTAGAACTTCTGTTCTAAACGGGCCCTGAAGCACCCTTATTAGCACCCTTATGAATCGATGAGCGGTCAGCGAGGGTCCGCCACGGATCGAATTCACGCTCAAGATCGGCGTGAGCGGATGTTCTAGGTCGCGCGACAGTGGCCACATCGCCGCAAGCTGGTGCGCCCGCCGCCTGCGGCCGGAGTCATCGGTCGAGGCCGCTACCGGTGCCGGCAGCAAGCCGTTGAGAGGAAGTGGGGGATCTAGCCCGAGTTCCGCCCCAGGATCGCATCGAGAGGCCCACTTTGAGCACGAAATAGGCGAGTAGTCCGACGGCTGTTAACCGCTTGGCCGGAGGTTCGAATCCTCCCGCCGGAGCCACTTTCACGCTCAATCGGACCAGTCTTGGCGCCCTCATTTCTCGCCTTTCGCCCTCCAGAGCTGCGAGAGTTGGCCGGTCTGATCGTTGGTCGACGCCCACATGTTTGCGGGCCATGGCGTGGCGACGTTGTGGTGTGACCCGCGCCTGAGCCGCTGTAAACTCGGGTTCAGGATGGACGGTGCGTTTGCGGGGGCGACTCGCCATTGGACACGCGCCAGCAACGAGAAAGGAGCGATCGTGTCCGTTTCAGTGGCATCAGTTTCGGGTGGAACGGTTGGTTTCGGCGATGAGGAGCTCGCCGAACTCGGCATGTTGTTCCGTGGGCCGATCTACGCACCGGGCGATCCCGGTTACGAGGAGATCCGGGCGGTTGAAAACTTGGCGATCGATCGCCGACCTGGTCTCATCATCCGGTGTTCGGGCGAAGCCGACGTCATCGACGGTGTCAACCTGGCTCGCGAGCATGGGCTGGTGCTCGCGATTCGGGGTGGCGGGCACCACGTAGCAGGTCATGGAACCGTTGACGGCGGCCTGGTGCTCGACATGCGCGACATGAACGGCGTGTGGGTCGACCCATCGAACAAGAGCGTGCGTGTTCAGGGTGGCGCGACCTGGGGACAGGTCGACCGCGAAACCCAGGTGTTCGGCCTGGCCGTTCCGGGTGGTGTGGCGTCGACCACGGGTGTCGGCGGTCTGACGCTCGGTGGCGGCATCGGTTGGCTCCACCGGAAGTGGGGGCTGTCCTGCGACAACCTGGTGTCAGCCCAGATCGTGCTGGCGTCAGGTGAACTCGTCACCGCAAGCGCCGACGAGAACCCGGACCTGTTCTGGGCGATCCGGGGTGGTGGCGGCAACTTCGGCGTGGTGGTCGACTTCACGTTCGAAGCCCGCGTGCTCGGCCCTGAGGTCGCCCTCGCTGTGGTGTTCCACGATGCCGCGGCCGGCGCTGAACTCATGCCGCAATGGCGTGACCTCGCTCTCCGTGCGGGGGACGAGGTCACCACTCGGGCGTTGTACTGGTCGCTGCCGGCCGTTGACGATCTGCCCCCGCCAGTGCAGGGCAAGGACGTGTTCATCATCGCTGCGCTGTATGCCGGCGACAAGCAGGAGGGACAGGGGATCATCGACGAGTTCCGCAACGTTGGAACCCCGCTGTTCGACATGACCGAGCACCTCCCGAACTACCGGGCGTTCCAGGCCGGATTCGATCCGCTGGTGACCAACCTGCACAGCTACTGGAAGTCGATGTACCTCTCCGAGTTGAACGACGAGGCGTTGGCGTTCATCCACGAACGCGCCATGACCAGACCTGACCCGAGCGTGCTCATCCACATCCCGATCATGGGTGGTGCCACCGCAGCCGTGCCGGCCGAGGACACGGCGTTCGGCGACCGCAGCGCGCAGTTCATGTTGAGCATCGACGGGGGGACCTACGAGCCAGACAAGTTCGATCAGGTGCGCGAGTGGGTACGCGACTCGATCGAAGCAGCGCGTCGTCTCGACGGCGCGGGCGGGGCTTACCTGGGCTTCTCCGGCGACGAGACCACGGACGAGCGGGTCGTCGCACAGCAGTTCGGTGGCAATCTCGAACGGCTGAGCGCGATCAAGAAGCAGTACGACCCCGGCAACCTCTTCCGCATCAACAACAACATCAAGCCGGCCTGAGTGCGCCAGCAAGCTCGGCTAAGTGCTGCTGTTTGAGAGCACGAGCAACGGCAGGGCACCCAAACCGAGCACGGGCGCACGCGCCGCGTCGCCGTGGGGGTCGGCTGTGATCAGCTGGCCGATGCGGAAGCATCGAGGATCTACTACTTCTACCAATAGTGTAGTAGAATAGCGCCATGGCTAGGCAAGTTGCGGATGAGGATCTGATCGATGTTGGGCGGGCAGCGGTGCTCGTCGGCCGTCATCCCGAGACGGTCCGCCGCTGGGTCTGGTCGGGCCGGCTGAGCGCCCAACGAAGAGGTCGGCGCCTGCTCGTGGCGCGCGGCGAGGTCCAGGCCATGGCGGGCTCGGACACCGCGCCCAGTCTGCGCCAGTGGGCCGATCGCGTCCGCGCAGCGCAGGCCTCCACGGCGGCAGCCGGGTCCGGTCGCAGTGCCGCGCAGCTGGTCGTCGAGGATCGTCGCCATCGCCCGGTCACCGGACGGTCGCGTGCCGGTCGTTGACGCGAGCGTCGTCGTTGACTGGGTCGCGCCCGACGTTGATCCCAGGCTCCCGGCGGGGGCGTTGCTGGCCAGGCTGGCGGACGCTCAGAGTGAGCTGCTCGCGCCGCGTCTGCTGATGGAGGAGGTCTCGAATGCCCTGCTCACCGGCATCCGGCGTGGACGCTGGAGCGGCCGGTCGGCCGATGGCGCCTGCGACCTGTTGCGTGAGATGCCCATCCGACTGGCCGATGAACCAGCGGACCTCGAACGGGCGTGGGATCTCGCCCGTCGGTACGATGCCCACCCGATCGACGACATGGTCTACGTGGCGCTGGCCGAACGCCGGCGCACCGAGCTCATCACGGCCGATGCTGCCCTGCGCCAGTTGCTCCGCGGCTTCGACTGGATCCTCGCGCCGGAGGATTGGCTCCGCTAAAGCAACCTCTCCGGTTGGACCCTTATTGGACCCCTATTCCTGCTGTCTCATGCGTCTCATGCGTCTCTTGGATGTACTGGCTGAACGCGGCTGAGACGCATGAGACGTTTCACCAGGAATCCGGTATGCGGTACCACTCCACCACAACACCTTCGGCCTCCATGTGCCCCCGCTCTACGACATGTTGTGGTTTTGGGTCTGATCGGATCACCAAATCGCACGATGGACCCTTATCCGGACCCTTAACCCCGGTACGCCTGTCCCGATAATCCTCAGGCGGGCGGCAAGCGATTCGATCGCAGGATTTCCGCGGGCAGCGCCCCCTAACGAGCCGCCTACCCTTGACCTTTAGGGGTAGCCTCGAATTTGGCAACCACACAACCAAGCGTTTGCTGTAGGCGGTGGGAGGGTCGGCGATCATGCTCGCCTTCAAGGCGCTACACATCCTCACCATGTTCGCCGCCGCTGTTGCCTTCCTCGTCGGCGAATCGACCTTCATCGCCATCGCCATCTGGCGAGGTGACGTCCGAGCGCTGGCAGCGATCCGCCGCTTGGCGGGTGGCCGTCCTATTGTCGGCTCCGCGCTGTTCTTGGTCGGCATCGGATTCGGCCTGCTCACCGTGGCGACGGGCGGATTCGACTTCCTTGCGGGCTGGCTGATCGCCGCCTACGTGATGGTCGTGGCGCTATTCGCCATCAATGCCTTGCCCGTCGTGCAGAAGGGGCTGCTGGGGCTGATCCAGAGGGCGGTCGAGGCGGCGGCCGGACAGCGCCCGTCCGAGGAAGTCGTCAGCGACATGGCCGCCTTCCGCAGCAAGATCGTCGCCGTGGTTGCCATCAACGCGGCGCTGTTCGCCGGGCTCATCCTCGACATGGTCCTGAAGCCGTTCTGACCGAGGAGGTTGAGGATGCGACCGAGTCTGGCCCTATCAATCGGCGCGGTCTTCCACCTTCTGATCGGTCTGCCCCTCGTGTTCGCGCCCGCCCAGATGGCGTCGGCCCTTGGGGTCGCCGCGCCCCCGGACATCGCTCTCGTATGGGCGCGCGATGCCGGCACGGTCATCCTCGGCGTGGGGATCATCAACTGGTTGGCGCGCAACGCGGTCGGCGCGCCGCTGCGCGGGCTGCTGTGGGGGAACATCTTCATTCGCGTCGCCGCGATGGTGGTGAACTACTGGGAACTCGCGGTCGGGCAGATACCGAGTGGGGCAGCCAGTTTCTTTCCAGTCCTGACTGCCATCAACATTGCGCTCATCATCATGTTCGCGCTGGCGCTTCGTCGCGCGTAGGGGACGGAGTGCGTAGGTACAGCGCCCGGGTTTGTGCTTTGCGCGCGCTCATCACCCCCGGCGGCAGACGAGGTACTGTGGCTCCGCGCTCGAGACGACGGCCGAGGTAATCGACGCAGTCAGGGCTGCCGTCTCCGGCGTCATCCTCGACCCTGGAACGGAGCGGGTGCTCACCGCCTCCCGAATGGCGGTCGCTGGAGCAGGCCGCAACCGATCGCGCCCGGAGCTCGGCGTCGAACTACGGCCGGCTCTCTCCCGAGTTGGCGGGAGCGCAACCAGTCGACTGCCGGGCAGCGACCAGACGTAGCATGCCGGGGATGCTTGGCGTCCGACCAAGCTAGGGGACTGGACCCTTACGCGGACCCTTACGTGGACCCTTATCGATCCTGTCTCATGTGTCTCATGCGTCTCCTGGATGCACTGGGTGTACGCGGCTGAGACGCATGAGACGATTCACTGGGAATGCGGTATGCGGTACCAACCTCGCCCTCATCGGCCCGATCTAAGCTCGGATCAGGCCTTCTTGTTCGCCGCTGGGTTGCGGGTGAACCCTTATCACGCCCCGATTCGGACAGCGACCAGGCCGTCGGATCCTCATCGACCCACAGCTCAGGCTCCTCGGTCTGCGCTGAACAGGTCGTTGGGGCGCGTCGAGCGCCGAGCGGCCGAGGACCACGTCGATGCGGCTCGTCGCCTCGGCCTGCATCGTCGGCAGGACGTGGCTGTACCGGTCGAGGGGTGATCGTCGTTTGTGCTCGATGAGCTACAGACCACGGCCTGCTCGGGGGCGCTGTGCACGATGGCGCGGGCGAAGCGTACCCAGGCGGCCGAGAGCGTACGGGTGACGGTCCGCCGCTGTCGGGAATGGTTGACGACGACCTCGCGTGACGCGCCGAGGTCGGCAGACAGCTTGGCGATGTGGTGCGGCTCGACCTCCGCAGCCGGCGGCCGCCGATCGCCGCCCCGGAACGGGTGGTGGGCGTGTTGGATGAGGTGTTCAGCGCATTCGACCGGTTGGCGCAGCGCCACGGGCTCGAGAAGATCAAGACGGTCGGCGATGCTTACATGCTGGCGGCCGGCCTGCCGGCGGCAAGGGCTGACCACGCCGAGGCGATGGCCAAGATGGCCGTCGACATGCTCGCTGAGTTCACTCGCCTGCGCGAGGCGCTGGGTCTCGACCTCGCCATCCGAATCGGGATGGAGAGCGGCCCGGTCGTCGCCGGCGTCATCGGCCGGCACAAGTTCAGTTATGACCTGTGGGCCGACACGGTCAACACGGCGAGCCGCCTGGAATCGAACGGTGTTCCGGGCCGGATCCAGGTCGGAGAGCAGGCGTATCGGCGGTTGCGCGACCGGCATCGGTTCGAGGAGCGCGGCGAGCTCGAGGTC
>Ga0299907_10003080_pt1 | contig 10582 bp, 13 predicted proteins | sample RVTome_16_FD_198680 | JGI IMG/M metagenome (GOLD analysis project Ga0299907, IMG submission 198680) | Soil microbial communities from uranium-contaminated site in the Upper Colorado River Basin, Wyoming, United States - RVT152D67 (version 2) ... | reverse complement strand
TCGTGGCGGACGGAGTCGTCGCCCGCTACGCCTGAGGGGTCAGACCCCTTGAGTCGGGGCGACTTAGAAGTCTTCGGGGAGGATGGCGTCCGAGGTCAGGGCGCCCACGAAGCGCTCGATCTCCTCGGCCATGTTCGCGCGCATCAGGCGCTTGTAGTCGCGCGCGAGCGCGTCGGCGCCGCGGTCGAGCTCCTCGTCGAAGGTCTCGACCGTCTCCTGGGTGAAGATGCCCTCGCGATAGATGTCGCAGTTCGGGCAGTGGAGCAGCACGCTCCAGTTGACCGGACCCGACTCCTCCCACTGAACCGGATACACGAGCTCGGAGCTGCACTCGACGCAGGTGTGGAGGTCCTGGTGGGACTCGGCGGGCGGGGCCTGCGGGACCCCCGGAATGTCGTCGAGCGGCGGCTCGATGGCCGGCTGCGGAAGATCGGTCTCCTTGAAGTAGACGACCTCGATGGTCTTCCCGCTGGGGAGGACGACGCGCTTAACGAAGTGGGTCTGTTCGCCGTGACTTTCCATCTCTCGCATTCCTTGCTCCCGATATCGGCACGCCCCGACCGAACTTGAAGAGAAATTTCGGTCCTGTCGAGATGTCCGACTTGCGACTGCGCTGTTACTTACGCAGCGAGCGCTCGGCCGGACCACCCTCGTAGCGAGATTCGGTGGCCTCGGTCTGGCCGTGATAGTGGCTGCCGAGCTCGGGATGGCCGTACGGACGCTCCGCCGGACGGTCCAGCGTCATGAACGAGACCTGAGCGATGGGGAGTCCCGGACGAAGGACGATCGGAACCGAGTTGAAGTTGGTGATCTCGAGCGTCAGGGAGCCGCGGAAGCCAGGATCGACGAAGCCCGCGGTGGCGTGGACGATGAGCCCGAGCCGGCCGAGGCTCGATTTCCCCTCGATTCGCGCCACGACGTCGTCCGGCAGCTCGACCGTCTCGGCGGTCCGGCCCAGCACGAACTCCGTCGGGTGGATCACGAAGTCGCCGTTCTCCTCGACCTCGAGCAGCTCGGTCAGACCGGAGGGGGGTGCGCCCAGGTCGACGGCCTTGATCCGGTGATTGTGGAAGACGCGGAACGACGTGCCGAGGCGCACGTCCACGCTCGCGGGCTGCACCATTCCGGGGTCCCAGGGGTCGATCTTGATCCGGCCCTCGTCCACCAGGCGCCGGATCGTGCCGTCGGAGAGCACCGAGCACGTCACGCCGGTAATCCAATCAGCAACAAGCGACAACCACATCCCCGCTACCATGGGTCTGGCCATGTGGACTCCAGGCCCGCTCGAGATCGTGATCATCCTGGTGATCGTTCTGATCATCTTCGGACCCAAGCGGCTGCCGGACCTCGGCCGCTCGCTGGGCCACGGGATGCGCGAGTTCAAGGACTCGGTCACCGGCAAGGACAAGGACGAGCTCCCGCCGAGTTCGGCCGGCACGCCCGAGACCGAGCCGGAGCGCGAGCCCGCGACGACGGCCTCCGAGCAGAAGTCCTAGCGGACCACGAGGCCGCGTAGGACGTGCGGCGAGTACGGCCAATCAACTACGACGACCGGCTGTCGGTCGTCGACCACCTCGACGAGCTCCGCAGCCGGCTGATCATCTGCGCGGTCGCGTTCGCCGTCGCCTGGGCGTTCACCGCATGGCAGAACGACCTCGTCCTCGAGATCGTGAACGGGCCGCTCCCGGACAACGTGCCCGAGCCGATCACGCTGGGCCCGGCCGAGGCCTTCTACACCACCCTCACGAACGCGGCGTACGCGGCCTTCCTGATCGCCCTGCCGGTGATCCTCTACCAGTTCTACGCCTTCATCCTGCCGGCGTTCAGCCCGACGGAGCGCAAGGTCGCCACCCCGCTGCTCCTCCTCGTGCCGGTCCTCTTCATCGGCGGCGTCGTGTTCTGCTACTTCGTCGTCCTCACCCCGGCGCTGGAGTTCCTCCTCAACTTCAACGCCGACGAGTTCAACACGCAGGTCCGCGCGCGCGACTACTACTCGTTCGTCACGCTGCTGATGCTTGCCATGGGGATCGGCTTCCAGATCCCGGTTGGCGTGCTGGCCGCCTGCAAGCTGGGCGTGACGAACGCCGAGAAGCTGCGCCGCTCGCGCCGCTACGCGATCGTCGCGATCGTCGTGCTGGCCTCGCTCCTCCCGACCCTCGACCCGCTGACGCTGATCCTCGAGTCGATCCCGTTGTACCTCCTGTACGAGCTCAGCATCCTGATGGCGGCGGCGTGGGGGCGCCCCGTCGGCGACGTCGGGGAAGAGCCCGCCCCTGAAGGCACCGGGTAGCTAGCCTTCGCCGCGCATGCTGTTCGACCTACGAGGTCGGCGCCGCCGGGCGGTGCAGGCCACATATCTGACGCTCGCCGTGCTCATGGGCGGCGGCCTCGTGCTGTTCGGAATCGGCGGCGACGTCTCCGGCGGCCTCTTCGACGCCTTCAGCGACCGCTCCGGCGGCGGCAGCGCCAGCGAGGACCTCCAGGAGCGGATCGACCAGCGGGAGGAGCGGCTGAGCGCGAACCCGCAGAACGAGGCGACCCTGAAGGCCCTGATCCGCGATTACCACGCGCTTGCGGGCGCCCAGCTGCCGACCGGCGCGATCGAGTACCCGGAGGAGGCGAGGGACGAGCTCGGCCAGGCGGCCAATTACTGGCAGCGCTATCTGCAGGTAGAGGACGGCGATCCCGACGCCTCGCTGGCGCGCGTGGCGCTCACGCTCTACGACCAGGGCGCGCTGAACGAGCCGGAGGAGGCGGCGAACGCGATGCGGATCGTCGCCGACGCCGGGAACAACTACGAGCTCTACCTCGGGCTGGTGAGCCGTGCGGCCGCCGCCGGCGACAAGCGCACCGCCAACCTGGCGGCGGCGAAGGCGGTCGATCTCGCGCCGAAGCGTCTCAAGAAGCAGGTCCGGGAGCAGGCCAAGACGCTGAAGACGCCACCCCAGACGCAGGCGGCGCCTGCTCCCGAGGGAGAGGCCGCTCCGGCCCCGCAGCCGACGCCGGAGCAGTGATCGCGCCGCTGCCGTACTCTTGCGGCTCGCACACTGGCATGTGGACCGACGGAAGACCCCAGGGAGAAGCGTGAACTTCCACATCGAAGACGAGGCGATCGACGACGCCACCCACGTGATCGAGCTCGGCGGGGAGGTCGACCTCTACACCGCGCCCGAGTTCAAGGAGCGGATGGTCGAGCTGATCGAGTCGGGAAAGAAGCAGATCGTGGTCGATCTCTCGAAGGCGACCTTCATCGACTCGACGACGCTCGGAGTGCTGGTGGGAGGCGTCAAGCGCCTGCGTCCGGCGGGCGGATCGCTCGCCCTCGTGTGCACCGACGAGAACATCACGAAGATCTTCGAGATCACCGGCCTCGACCGCGTCTTCCCGATCCACTCGTCGCGCGACGACGCCCTCGCGGCGGTCACCACAGCCGAGTAGGTCCGGCCCGGGACGCTCCCGGGACCGTCTTCTAGAATCGCTGGTTTGCCGGGCCGTTAGCTCAATTGGCAGAGCAGGAGACTCTTAATCTCAAGGTTGAAGGTTCGATTCCTTCACGGCCCATGGGCTGGGGTGCAGAGCGCTCAGCATGAGAATTGCCTTAGGCTTGCCGCCGCAGGCCCTGGTCGGGAGGCACCCACGGTTCGCGCTGCTCGCCATCGCTCTGCTGGCCGGCGGGCTGCTCGCGCTCGGCCTTCTCTTCAGCAGTTCCTCCTCAGGCCAGGCCGGGCAGCTGCACGCGGGCAATGCGGCGCCCTACCCGAACCTCGCCGACGCGAGCCGGGCCAATCGCCTCGAGGCGGGCCGGCTCCACCGCGCCACGCTGCGCGCGTCCAAGCGCTTCAACTCCATGCGGAAGGCGCGGAAGCGCGGCTACAGCATCCGCGGCCAGGCGCGGCGCCCGGGCCTGCGCCGCCTGGCCAAGTCCGGCGGGCGGGCGCGGCGGCCGCTCGCGGCGCGCAGTCCGCGCGGCCTCGTGTTCTGGTGTCCGGCGCAGGGAAAGTGCCAGCTCGCTGCGCACGTCTACCGCGCCTCCGCCGGGGACGCCCCGCCCACCCTCGGCGGCCTGCTCGGCTGGCACCGCCAGGACCGCCGCGCCGGCTGGTCCACGCGCGTCTGGCTGACGCGCACCACCCGCACGGCACTCGCCCAATGCGTCCCGTTCGCCGCGCTGCACGCCCGTAACGGCAGCCTGTCGCGGCAGGCCTATCGCGCCGCGATCCCGAAGCTGGACGCGCCCTGCTCGGCGGCCGGTGGCGCGCCGCTGCCACGGCCGGTCGATCCGCCGGCCCCGCCGGTCTCCCGCAGCAGCAACTGCATGCCCCAGCCGTCGGCCTGCGGGTTCCCGGACGCGACCAACACCGGCGTGCCGCCCGGCACGCCGCTGACGCGCAGGGACGGGACCGTCGTGCTGAACACACCCGGGATGACGTTCTCGAACGTCGAGCTCCACGGGAACATCGAGGTGAGGGCGCCCAACGTCACGATCGAGAAGGTCCGGGTCGTGTGCCGCTGCTGGTACCCGATCCGCGTGGACGGCTCCGACGACGCCGCCAACACGCTGGTCCGCGACGTCGAGATCGACTTCCAGGGCTTCGAGAGCGGGAAGGGGATCGCGTTCCGCGACTTCACGGCACAGCGCGTCTGGTTCCACAACGGCATGGACTGCGTTCACTTCGGCAGCAACGTGACGATCACCGACTCCTTCTGCGATCTCACGAAGATCCCGCCAGCCAGCGAGGCGCACCCGGACGGGTTCCAGCACGCCGGCGCGCGCAACGTCGTGATCCGCCACAACACGATCCGCAACCCGAACTCCCAGACCGCGGCGATCCTGCTGCCCACCGACGAGGCGTTCAACAACATCGTCATCGACAACAACCTGATGTCAGGCGGGGGCTGGACGCTCTACTGCGGGCGCAGCGGCGCCGAGAAGGAGACGATCTCGAACAACCGCTTCTCGCGCGAATTCTGGCCCAAGGGCGGCTACTGGGGCCCGATGTCCTCCTGCGAGCAGGCCCAGCGCTCCGGCAACGTCTGGGACGACACCGGGGCGAGGATCGGCCCCTAGCGGCCCAGCAGCCCGATCATCGCCGACTGCACGAAGCGCGGCGGGAACGTCATCTGGACGTCCTCGCGGTGCTGCTTCAGGAAGCGGGCCGCCCAGCGCGCGCCGCGCAGGCTCTTGGGGATCCCGCCGCGCATGAACAGGCCCTCGCGTGCCGCGGCGGCGCTGTCCTCGAGGAAGGACTGCAGGTCGCGGGCGGGCACGACGCGGCAGCGCAGATGGGCCTCGCGGTCGGTCGAGCTGGATACGGCGTGCTTGGTTCCCGGGCGTACGAGGACCTCCCCGTCCTCGGGCCGCACGACGCGCTTCTCGTCGCCGACCTGGATGCGCGCCTCGCCCTCGACGACCGACCAGTGCTCCTCCTGACGGGGATGGAAGTGGGGCGGGAGGGCGCCGCCCGGCTCGAGCCAGGTGTCCACGATGAGGTTCTCGCCGTCGGGCTGGAAGGAGTAGCGGGCGCGATGGACTGGATCGTGAGTCTGACCGTTCATGGCGGGAACGGTAGCACGTAAGTTACTCTTCGGTAACCATGGCGTCGCAGCAAGCGATCCGGGCGCAGGGGAAGGCGCCGAAGGCGCGCATCCCGGCGGCTGAGCGGCGCGCCCTGATCCTCCGAGAAGCCGGCCGGCTCTTCGCCCGGCACGGCTACGCGGGCACTCGCCTAGACGACGTGGCCGCCGCCGCCCACGTGACGAAGCCCATGGTCTACCGCCACTTCGAGTCGAAGAAGGCGCTCTACCTGGCCCTCCTCGACAAGCATGAGGACGATCTCCCGACCTTCCTCGAGGACGGCCTCGAGATCCCCTCGATCCTCGAACACTGGCTCGACTACGTCCGCGAGAACAGCCACGCGTGGGTGATGCTGTTCCGCGACGGCTCGGGTGACGACGAGATCCGCGAGCGCCGCCGCCGCGTCAGCCTGCGCGCCCGCGAGGTGCTCGCGGGGTTCATCGCAGAACGCGGGGGCGCGCGGATTCCGCGCGACCAGATCGAGCCGACCGCGGAGCTCCTCACGAGCGGGCTCGCGGGTCTGGCCCTGTGGTGGATCGACCACCCGGACGTCCCCAAGCACGTGGTCGCCGCCGTCGCGGGCCGGATCAGCGGAGCCGCGCTCGCATAGCATGGGTCCCATGGCATCGCACCCCGCCACAGCCACCGCAGAGCTCGGCTCGATCGACGGCCGCATCGCGCCGTCCGCGGAGCTGACGATCCCGGCCACCGACGAAGGACTCCTGCGGGGCGACGGCGTGTTCGAGGTCATCCGCGTATACGACGGCGTTCCGTTCGCGCTCGCCGAGCACCTCGCCCGGCTGGAGCGTTCGGGGGCGAACCTTCGCCTTCCCGAGGTGTTCCGCGCGGAGCTCGAGTCCGAGATCCCGGAGCTGCTCGAGGCGCGCGGCGGCAGCGCATTCGACGGCGTGCTGCGCGTGGTGATCACCCGCGGCGGCCGGCGCCTGCTGCTCACCGAGCCCGCCGCGCCGAAGCCGCCCGGGGTGCGGCTGGGCGTCGTGACGTACGCGCCCACGCGGGTGCTCGACGGCATCAAGTCGCTCTCCTATGGGGCGAACATGCTCTGCAGCCGGCTCGCACAGGAGCGCGGCTTCGACGAGGCCCTCCTGGTCACACCGCACGGCCGCGTGCTCGAGGCCCCCACGTCGACGCTGTTCTGGGTGGCGACCGACGGAACGCTCTGTACGCCGCCGCTCGAGGAGCACATCCTCGCGTCGATCACCCGCGACCGGGTGACGAAGCTGCTCGACGTGGAGGAGCGGTCGTGCACGCTCGACGACCTGAACGCGGGAAGCGAGGCCTTCCTGGCCTCGACGATCCGCGAGGTGCAGTCGATCGCGGCCGTGGAGGACGTGGAGTTCGAGGAGGGACCGCGTACCCGCGAGGCCGCCGCGGCGTTCCGCGCCCACGTGGAGGAAGAGTTGAGGGGGAATACCTACCGTGCGCACCCGGCCGAGCCGGGTGCTTCCGGCTAGCCCCGTTCGCGGGGGTCAGGGTGGATCTGATGAGAGACGTACCAAGCCACGTGGCGCGCAACCGCCGTCGCCACCCCGATCGCTCCCCCCACTAGCTTCGCCATCTCCCGTTCCACTGTAGGCCACCCCGTGCGAATCGTCACGATCATCGGCAACAGGCCCCAATTCGTGAAGGCCGCCGCCGTGTCCCGGCTGCTCCGCGAGTCGCACGACGAGCAGATCGTGCACACGGGCCAGCACTACGACGACGAGCTCTCCAAGGTGTTCTTCGACGAGCTCGGAATTCCCGCTCCGGACCGCGAGCTGGGCGCAGGCTCGGGCTCCAACACAGCCCAGACCGCGCGCATCCTCGGCGCGCTCGAGCCCGTGCTGAGCGAGCTCGCGCCGGACCTCGTGCTCGTCTACGGCGACACCAACTCCACGCTCGCCGGCGCCCTCGCCGCCGCGCAGGGGGGCTACCGGCTCGGCCACGTGGAGGCGGGCATGCGCTCCTTCGACCGCGCCATGCCGGAGGAGCTGAACCGCGCCCTCACCGACCACGCCAGCGACCTGCTGCTCTGCTCCACCACCACGGCGATGGCGAACCTCGAGCGCGAGAACGCCCCGGGGGAGGCGCACCTCGTCGGCGACGTCATGGCCGACGTGTCGCTCGCCTTCCGCGACATCGCCGCCGAGCGCTCGACCGTCCTCGCGAACCTTGGCCTCGATCGCGCCGGCTACGTGGCGGTCACGGCCCACCGGGCGGGGAACGTCGACCGCCCGGAGCGGCTCGCGCGGCTGGTGGACCTCCTCGCGGCGCTGCCCGCCGCCACCGGCTGCAGGGTGATCTTCCCGGCCCATCCGCGCACGCGCGACCGGCTCGAGGGGACCCTCCTGATCGAGCGTCTCGCGGGTGTCGAGGTGATCCCCCCGCTCGGCTACCTCGACTTCCTGGAGCTCGCGCGGAACGCCCGTGCCATCCTCACCGACTCCGGCGGGGTGCAGAAGGAGGCATATCTCCTGGGCGTTCCCTGCGTGACCTTGAGGGACACGACGGAATGGGTGGAGACTGTGGACGCGGGCTGGAACACGCTGGTGGATCTCGATCGCGAAGCGGCGCTCGCAGCGCTGGAGCGCACCCCGCCCGTGGAGCGGCCTGAGCTGTACGGCGGCGGACGGGCTGCGGAACGGGTTCGCGACGTGATCGCTGCCTACACTGCGCGGATATGAGTGGCCGAATCGGCATCGTCGGCCTCGGCTACGTCGGGCTGCCACTGGCGGTCGCGTTCGCGGAGGCGGGCCAGGACGTGGTGGGCGTGGACTCGGACGGGCGCGTCGTCGAAGCGCTCGGCTCCGGGCGCTCGCACGTGGAGGACGTCTCGGACGAGGCCCTCGCCCGCATCGGCGAGCGCTTCCATCCCACCACCCGCTACGCGGACCTCGCCAAGGTCGACGCGGTCGTGGTGGCCGTGCCCACGCCTCTCACGCGCAACCGCGAGCCCGACCTGCAGCCGCTGATCGCGTCGGGCACGGCCCTGGCCGGCGTGCTCCAGGAGGACCAGCTCGTGGTGCTCGAGTCGACCACCTACCCGGGCACCACGCGCGAGCGCTTCGCCCCGCTCCTCGAGGAGTCGGGCCTGGCGGCCGGGCGGGACTTCCACCTGGCCTTCTCGCCGGAGCGGATCGACCCCGGCCGCACCGACTACACGCTGCGCAACACGCCCAAGATCGTCGGCGGCCTCACCGACGAGTGCCTGCGCCGGGCGATCGAGCTGTACGACCTCGTCTGCGACGAGGTGGTGCCGGTGACCGGCCCGGAGGAGGCCGAGCTGACCAAGCTGCTCGAGAACGTGTTCCGCTCGGTGAACATCGCGCTGGTCAACGAGATGGCGATCCTTTGCGACCGGATGGGCATCGACGTGTGGGAGGTCGTGGAGGCGGCCGCCACCAAGCCCTACGGCTTCATGTCCTTCAAGCCCGGCCCGGGGATGGGCGGGCATTGCCTGCCCGTCGACCCGTTCTACCTGGCCTGGCGTGCGCGCGAGTTCGACATGCAGACCGAGTTCATCGAGCTGGCCGGCGAGGTCAACCAGCGCATGCCGTACTTCTGCGTCGAGCGGATCGGGCGGGCGCTGAACGACCAGGTGAAGCCGGTGAAGGGCTCGCGGGTCGCGATCGTGGGCGTGTCGTACAAGCCGGGGGTCGGCGACCTGCGCGAGTCGCCGGCGCTCAGGATCATCCGGCTGCTCCGCGCGCAGGGCGCCGACGTGAGCTACTTCGACGACTTCGTCCCCGAGCTCTCCGACCTCGGACTCCGGAGCGAGTGGCCGGAGGACGCGGACTGTGTCGTCATCGTGACCGCCCACCCCGATCTCGACGTGGAGCGGATCGTGCACGAGTCGCCGCTCGTGGTCGACTTCCGCGGCGTCACACGCGGCATCGAGGCCCCGAACCTGGTCCGCCTGTGAGCGTTCCCCGGTGAGGATCGGGGTCGTCGGGCTCGGCTACTGGGGCCCGAACCTGGCCCGCAACTTCAGCCGCCTCGCCGACGTCGCGTGGCTCTGCGACGCCTCGCCGGAGCGGCTCGAGCGCCACGGCGCCGCCCACCCGGGCGCCAGGACGACGACCTCGCTGGACGACATGCTCGACGACGGCGACCTCGACGCGGTCGCCCTCGCCACCCCGGTACCCACGCACGCTGCGCTGGCGGAGCGCGTCCTGCGCGCGGGCAAGCACTGCTTCGTCGAGAAGCCGCTGGCGCAGTCGGTCGAGGAGGCCGAGCGCGTGGTGGCCACGGCGCGGGAGAGCGACCGCGTCCTGATGGTCGGGCACCTGCTCGAGTACCACCCCGGCGTCGAGATGCTGAGGCAGCTGATCGACTCGGGCGAGCTCGGCGACGTGCGCTACCTGTACTCGAACCGGCTCAACCTGGGCGTGCTCAGGCCCGACGAGAACGCGCTGTGGTCGCTCGGCGCCCACGACGTCTCGGTGCTGCTGCGGCTGGCCGGGGAGGAGCCGTACGAGTGCCGGGCGGTCGGGGAGAGCTACATGCAGGAGGGGATCGAGGACGTGGTCTTCTGCTACCTGCGCTTCCCGTCGGGCCTGGCGGCGCACATGCACCTGTCCTGGCTCGACCCGCACAAGGAGCGCCGCTTCACCGTGGTCGGATCGCGGAAGATGGCGACGTTCGACGACATGGAGCTCGAGCGCAAGCTCACCGTCTACGACAAGGGCTTCGACGAGAGCTTCTCGTCGTACGGCGAGTACATCGCCCGCTCCGGGGACATCTCGTCGCCGCGCGTGCCGAACGAGGAGCCGCTGTCGATCGAGTGCCGCCACTTCGTGGAGCGGGTGCAGGACGGCGGCGAGCCGCGCTCGGGCGGCGAGGCGGGGCTGCGCGTGGTGCGGGTCCTCGAGGCACTCCAGCGGTCGCTGCAGGAGAGCTCGCGTGCTGCACCCGTCTGACCGGGGGCCGGGCCTGCTGCTGGGCGAGGGGGTTGAGCTGCCGGACGACGCCGCCGTCGGCGGGAACGTGGTGGTCCACGCGGGGACC
>Ga0299907_10003079_pt1 | contig 10582 bp, 10 predicted proteins | sample RVTome_16_FD_198680 | JGI IMG/M metagenome (GOLD analysis project Ga0299907, IMG submission 198680) | Soil microbial communities from uranium-contaminated site in the Upper Colorado River Basin, Wyoming, United States - RVT152D67 (version 2) ... | reverse complement strand
GCCGTCACGATCGGCTTCGCCGCCAACGGGACGCTCCCATGGGGTGATGTTCCGATTTACCTGGCCGGCCAATTCGTCGGGGCCTTCATCGGCGCGGTGGTCGTCTACCTCCACTACCTGCCCCACTGGGCGGAGACCGAGGACCCGGGGCTGAAGCTGGCGGTGTTCAGCACCGGCCCGGCGATCCGCAACACCGGCAGCAACCTGGTCAGCGAGATCATCGGCACGTTCGTCCTGGTCTTCGGTGTGCTGGCCATCGTCGCCAACGCGGCACCGGGCGACAGCGGCCTCACGCCGCTGCTGATCGGGTTCCTCGTCTTCGCCATCGGCCTCTCGCTGGGCGGCCCGACCGGCTACGCGATCAACCCCGCCCGCGACCTTGGGCCCCGCATCGCCCACGCCGTCCTCCCGATCGCCGGCAAGGGGAGCTCCGACTGGGAGTATTCGTGGATCCCGGTCGCCGGGCCGATCGTCGGTGGTGTGCTCGGCGCGCTCGCCTACACCGCCCTGTTCACCAACGTGCTGATGATGTAGTGACATGAAGAAGCTGATCAACGCTCCAGACGCGGTCGTCGACGAGGCGCTCGCCGGCATGACGGCCGCCCACCCGGACCTGCTGCGGGTCATCGAGCCGAACGTGATCGTTCGCGCCGACGCGCCGCGTTCTGGCAAGGTGGGGATTATCTCCGGAGGCGGTTCGGGTCACGAACCGATGCACGGCGGGTTCGTCGGCCTCGGGATGCTCGACGCCGCCTGTCCCGGCGCGGTCTTCACCTCGCCGGTCCCAGACCAGATGCTGGCCGCCACGAAGGCGGTCGATGGTGGGGCCGGCGTGCTCCACATCGTCAAGAATTACACTGGCGACATCATGAACTTCGAGCTGGCGGCCGAGCTGGCCCAGGCCGAGGGGATCGACGTGAAAAGCGTCGTCATCGCCGACGACGTCGCCGTCCAGGACAGCCTCTACACCGCGGGTCGCCGCGGCGTGGGTGGCACCGTCCTGGCCGAGAAGATCGTGGGCGCCGCCGCGGAGGAGGGGCAGGACCTCGCCGCGGTGACGGCGCTCTGTCAGCGCGTCCAGGACAGCGTGCGGTCGATGGGGATGGCCCTGACGAGCTGTACCGTTCCGGCCGCCGGCAAGCCGACCTTCGAGATCGGTGACGACGAGATGGAGGTCGGCGTCGGCATCCACGGCGAGCCCGGACGCGAGCGTCGCAAGCTGGCGAGCGCGGACGAGATCACCGAGGCGTTGATGACCCCGATCCTCGACGACGGGGGATTCGGCTCGGGCGACCGGGTCCTCGCCTTCGTCAACGGGATGGGTGGAACGCCGCTCCTCGAGCTGTACGTCGTGTACAACAAGGTGGCGGCGATGTGCCGCGACCGTGGCGTGACGATCGAGCGCAACCTCATCGGCTCCTACATCACCAGCCTCGAGATGGCGGGCTGCAGCATCACGCTGCTGAAGCTCGACGACGAGATGGTGCGCCTGTGGGACGCGCCGGTGCACACCGCGGCCCTGCGCTGGGGCGTGTGATCGGCCGACGATGAGCGCATTCGACAGCGCGACGCTGCGGCGATTCGTCGAGCTGTTCGCGGACCGGCTTCGCGACCGCCGTGATGAGCTCACCCAGCTCGACTCGGCCATCGGCGATGCCGATCACGGCATCAACATGGACCGCGGTTTCAGTGCGGCCCGTGCGAAGGTCGCCGACCTCGAATCGGATGCCGACCTCGGGACCGTCGCCAAGACGGTCGGGATGACGCTCATCTCGACCGTCGGCGGCGCCTCCGGGCCGCTGTACGGCACGTTCTTCCTTCGCCTCGCCACCACGCTCGGGGAGCGCGGCGAGGCGGACGCCACGGATGTCGGGGCGGCGCTGCGCGCCGGGCTCGAGGGCCTGGTGCAGCGGGGGAAGGCCGAGCTCGACGACAAGACCATGGTCGATGCCGTCACGCCGGCCATCGAGGCATTCGACGCGGCGGTGAGTGACGGCCTCGAGGCCGCGCTCGGGGCGGCGGCCGGTGCGGCCGCCGTCGGGCGCGATCGCGTCACGCCACTCGTGGCCCGCAAGGGCCGCGCCAGCTACCTCGGCGAGCGATCGGCGCACCACCAGGACCCGGGGGCTACCTCCGCAACGATCATGCTCGAGGCGCTTCGCGACGCGGTCGCGACGGCTTGAGCATCCACCAGCAGGGAAAGGCAGGAAGCGATCGAATGGCCAAGTACGTCCTGGCGCTGGACCAGGGAACCACGTCGAGCCGCGCCATCCTCTTCAACGCGGACGGCACGATCCACAACTCCGCCAACCAGGAGTTCCCGCAGATTTACCCGTCCCCCGGCCATGTCGAGCACGACCCGGAGGCGATCTGGGACTCCCAGCTGGCCGTTGGGAAGAAAGTCATGGCCGATGCGGGCGCTTCGCCCGACGACATCGCCGCCATCGGCATCACGAACCAGCGCGAGACGACCGTCGTCTGGGACAGGAACACCGGCAAGCCGGTCCAGAACGCGATCGTCTGGCAGAGCCGGATCACGGCCGGATACTGCGACGAGCTGAAGGCGGCGGGGCACGAGCAGCTGTTCCGCGACAAGACCGGCCTGCCGGTGGACGCCTACTTCAGCGGCACGAAGATCCGGCACATCCTCCAGAACAATTCCGGCGCGCAGGAGAAGGCGGAGGCGGGGGAGCTCCTGTTCGGCACGGTGGACAGCTTCCTCATCTGGCGGCTGACCGAGGGCCGGGCCCACGTCGTGGACTACTCGAACGCGAGCCGAACGCTCCTGTTCAACATCCACGACCTGGACTGGGACGACGAGCTGCTGGGGATCATGAACGTGCCACGGGCGATGATGCCCGAGGCGAAACCGTCGTCCGAGGTGTACGGAACGACCTCCCTGCTCGGCGGATCGATCAAGATCGCCGGCGACGCCGGTGACCAGCAGGCGGCCACCTTCGGCCAGGCCTGCTTCGAGCCGGGCATGGCGAAGCAGACGTACGGCACCGGCGCCTTCATGCTCATCAACACCGGCGAGGAGGCGGTCCCATCCAAGAACGGGCTGCTGACCACGATCGCGTGGGGCTACGACGGCAAGGTGATCTATGCGCTCGAGGGATCGGTCTTCATCGCCGGGGCGGCGGTCCAGTGGATCCGAGACGGCCTGCGGGTCATCACGAACTCGGCTGACGTCGAGCAGCTGGCCGGCAAGGTGAACGACACCGAGGGCGTGTACATGGTGCCCGCCTTCGTCGGTCTCGGCGCGCCGTACTGGGACCAGTACGCGCGCGGCCTGATCATCGGCCTCACCCGTGGCTCGACGATCGAGCACATCGCCCGCGCCACGGTCGACTCGATGGCCTACCAGACCCGCGAGGTGCTGGAGGCGATGCAGGCCGATTCGGGCGTGGAGCTCAAGGAGCTGAAGGTCGACGGCGGAGCGGTCGTGAACAACGACCTCATGCAGTTCCAGGCCGACATCCTCGGCGTGGCCGTGGAGCGGCCGCAGGTCGCCGAGACGACCGCGCTGGGGGCCGCCTACCTGGCCGGCCTGGCCGTCGGGTTCTGGAAGGACACCGGCGACGTCACGAGCAACTGGGCGCTCGACCGTCGCTTCGAGCCCCAGATGGACGAGGATCGGCGCGAGAAGCTGTACCGCGGTTGGAAGAAGGCCGTGCAGCGGGCGCTCGACTGGGAAGAGCACTAGGCTTCCTCTCACGCCGGACCGATGGCTCGGAGCTGACCGGCTCCGGGCCTGATCCGGCCAGCACGGAGATCACGCGCGTGACCGAGGCAAACCCACCGTCGGTGGGCATCGTGGTCGTCTCACATTCCGGCGAGGTGGCCGATGCCACGGTTCGCCTCGTCACCCAGCTCGCCAACCTGCCCGATGACGGCCCGATCCTGGTTGCAGCCGGTGGACTCGAGGACGGCAGCGTCGGGACCGATGCGGTGCGCATCGCCGATGCGATCGGCCGCGCCGACGCCGGGTCCGGCGTCGTCATCCTGGTCGACCTCGGCAGCGCGGTCCTGTCGGCGGCGACGGCCATCGACGAGCTGCTGTCGCCCGACCACGCCGAGCGGGTGGTCATCTCGCGTGGACCGCTGGTTGAGGGCGCGTTCGTCGCCGCGGTCCAGGCCTCGGCCGGAGATGGGCTGGAGGGCGTTCGAAGCGCTGCCGACGAGGCGGCCGCCATGGACAAGCTCGGGGACCGCTGATGAGCCTGGTCCTCGCCGCGCTGCTCGGCTACCTGCTCGGGGCAATCCCGATCGGCCTCATCGTCGGAAGGCTGACGAAGGGGATCGACCTGCGTGAGTACGGGTCCCATCGGACGGGCGCGACCAATGCGCTGCGCACCCTGGGCCTGCCGGCCGCGGCGCTCGTGTTCCTCCTCGACGTCGGCAAGGGCGTGGCCGCAGTCCTGCTCGCACGACTCTTCTTCGTCGACGATCCCCTGGTCGGATGGGCCGCGGCCGTCGCGGGCGTCACTGCCATCGTGGGGCACAACTGGTCGGCCTTCATCCGCTTCACCGGTGGTCGCGGCGTGGCGACCTCGGCCGGCGGGCTCGGGGCGATGAGTCCGTGGACGATCGTCATCCTGGCGCCGATCGTCATCGGCATGATCTGGCGCACCCGCTACGTCTCGCTCGGCTCGATCACGGGCGGCCTTCTCGCCCCGGTCGTCACCGCCGTCCTGTGGTCGCTTGGGGCGGCAACGGTTCCGGCGATTGCCTACGCGGCCGTATCGGGCCTGCTCGTCACCGCAGCCCACGCGGACAACATCGCCCGCCTGCGCGCCGGGACCGAGCGCAAGATCGGCCACAAGGAGGGGGTGACCGGCAATGGCTGAGGCCGAAGTCGAGGTCCGCAACCCGTCGGGGCTGCATGCGCGGCCGGCCGCGGCATTCGTGCGCGCCGCCGGCGCGTTGGCCGTCGACGTGCGCGTCGCGAACCTCACCCGGGACCCGCAGAAGGAGGTCAGCGCGAAGAGCGTGCTCGGCGTCATGGGCCTTGGGGTCGCGCGCGGCCACCGGATCCGCCTCGCCGCGGACGGCCCGGATGGTGAGACCGCCGTCTCCACGCTGGCCGAGCTCGTCGCCTCCGGGCTCGGCGAGACCGTGGAGGGCGAGTGAGCTCGGAGCTCCGCGGCCTGCCGGCCGCGCCGGGTGTAGCGACCGGGGCGCCGTGGATCTATCGGCCGCTGGTCGCCGACGGCACCTCACGGCGCTCGTTGGCCGATGCGGCCGAGGCGGCGTCGACCGAGCTCGAGGGGCTTGCCGCTCGGCTGCGCGACGAGGGGCGTCCAGACGAGGCGGCGATCCTGGACGCGCAGGCGCTGATGGCGACCGACGAGGCGCTGCTCGCGGCCGCGCGCGAGCGCCAGGACAGGGGCGAAGGGCCGGCGGACGCGGTGATCCTTGCCGGGAACGAGGTCGCCGCCGCCTTCGAGGCGCTCGACGACGAGATCCTCTCCGCTCGGGCGGCGGACGTGCGGGACGTTGCGGGGCGCATCGCGCGCCACGTGTCGGGCGCGCCGGCACCCCGCCTCGAGCGGCGTTCGATCGTCGTGGCCGCGGACCTCGCGCCGTCCGTCACGGTCGAGCTGAATCGGGCCTTGTTGGCCGGCATCGCGCTGGAGGGTGGCTCACGGACCTCGCACGCCGCGATTCTGGCCCGGGCTCTCGGGATCCCGGCCGTCGTCTGCATTCCCGGCATCCTCGATCGATCGGCCGCAGTGGCCGAGCTTGCGATCGACGGCGACGCGGGGGTCGCGTTCCTCGATCCCGACGATCGTGACCGCGACCGGCTCGCCCACGCCGCGGCGCTCGCGGCCGGGCAACGATCGGCCGACGACAACTTCCGCGCTCGTCCGCTGGCGACCGCGGACGGCCATCGGGTGCTGTGCGCGGCGAACATCGGCCATCCCGACGAGGCGGCGGCGGCGCTCGCGGCCGGTGCCGAGGGGATCGGCCTGTTCCGGACCGAGTTCGCCTTTGCCGGGCGGACGTCCGCACCGGGGGAGGACGAGCAGGCGGACGGATACGCGCGCGTGCTGCGCACCGCCGGCGAGGCGCCCGTCGTGTTCCGGCTGGCCGACATCGGAGGCGACAAGCCGCTCCCGTACGTGCGGATCGCACCCGAGGCGAACCCGTTCCTCGGCGTTCGGGCCATCCGCCTCGCCGACGCCGAGCCGGAGCTGTTCGCGACGCAGCTGCGCGCGATCCTCCGCGCGTCGAAGGTCGCCGCCCGGCCGGCATCGGTCATGGCGCCGATGGTCGCCGACGCGGCCGACGTTGCCCGTCTCCGGCGGCTGGTCGACGACGCTCGAGTGGCCGTTTCCGGCGCGCCCCTCCCGCGGGTCGGCATCATGGTCGAGATCCCGTCGGCGGTCCTGCTGGCGGAGCAACTGGGAGCCATGGTCGACTTCATGAGCATCGGCACGAACGACCTGACGCAGTACCTCCTCGCAGCGGATCGGACGAACGCCAGCCTCGCCGACCGCCAGGACCCGCTCCACCCGGCCGTCCTTCGCGCGATCGCGGCCGTCGTGGAGGGAGCCGGCGGGCGATGCGAGGTCGCGGTGTGCGGCGAGATGGCCGGCGATCCCGTCGGCGCGATCCTGCTCGTCGGCCTCGGCGTCGACGAGCTGAGCATGGATCCGACGGCGTTCGGGCGCGTGAAGCGCGCGGTGGCCGATCGGTCGCGCGCCGAGCTCATCGAGCTGGCGCGCGCGGCCCGGGAGCTGACCTCGGCGGACGAGGTGCGAGCCCTGGTGACGGACCGATGAGCGACGCCCGACCGCCGGCCAGGATCAGCAGCCCGGCCAACCTGCTCGGTATCGCCCGAATCGCGGCGACGCCGATCGTCATCGGCCTGATGCTGGTCGGCACGCCGGGGCTCGGTCTCGCGGCCTTCGTCCTGTTCACGATCGCGGCATTGACCGACTTCCTCGACGGCTGGGTCGCGCGCCGGCGCGGCGAGGTCTCACCGCTGGGGGTGTTCATGGATCTGACGGCCGACAAGGTCCTCGTCGCGGGCGTTCTCGTGGCAATGGTCGAGGTCCGGCTGCTCCCGACCTGGATGGTGGCCACGATCCTCGTCCGAGAGCTCGTCATCGCCGGGGTGCGCCAGATGGCGGCTGCCCAGAACGTCATCGTCGCCGCCCGCGCCCTTGGCAAGGCGAAGACGCTGACCACGCTGGCGGGCATGGCCCTCCTGCTGCTGGCGTTCGACGCGTCGACGGGCGGGCCGACGGCGTCCACCGGCCTCGGACCCTCGGTCGAGGTGATCGGCCGCTGGACGATGGTGGTGGCGACGGCGCTGACCGTCGTCTCCGGCTGGGACTACCTCCGTGGCGCGCTCCCGCTGCTGCGCGGCGAGCGGTGATCGATGGGTACCCGCGCGGAGGTTGACGTCGTCGTCATCGGCGGCGGGGCGACCGGCGCCGGAGTGCTGCGCGACCTCGCCATGCGCGGCCTCCGTGCCACGCTGGTCGAGCGCGGCGACTTCGCATCGGGCACCAGTGGCCGCTACCACGGCCTCCTGCATTCCGGCGCGCGGTATGTCGAGTCTGACCCGATCTCGGCCCGCCACTGCATCGAGGAGAACGCCGTCCTCCGCCGGATCGCGCCCGGCGCGATCGAGCCGACGGGTGGCTACTTCGTCGCCACCCCGGAAGACCCGGACGACTACCTCGAGCGGTTCCCGGCGGCATGCGCCGCCGCCGGGATCGAGGCGGAGCCGATCCCGGTCGACGACCTCTTCCGCGCGGAACCGCTCCTGAATCGGAAGATCCGCGCCGCGTACCGGGTTCCGGATGCCGCCCTCGAGCCGTGGGAGCTCGTCGATGCTAACCTCGCCAGCGCTCGGGAGCACGGGGCCGATGCGCACCGCTACCAGGCGGTGGTCGGGTTCGAGCGCGATGCCGGTGGTGCGATCACCGCGGTCCGCACTCGCGACGCGCGCAGGGGCGAGGAGGAGACGATTGCCTGCAGGGCGGTGATTTCCGCCACCGGCGCCTGGGCCGGCCAGGTGGCGGCGCTCGCCGGCGCGACGCTGCAGATGAAGCCGGGGAAGGGGTCCATGCTCATCCTGAACCGGCGGATGACGTCGGCAGTCGTGAACCGGCTCGCGCCTCCCGGCGACGGCGACATCCTCGTCCCGGTCCACACCGTCTGCATCCTCGGGACGACCGACATCACCGTCGAGGATCCGGACGACGCGCGGGTGACGCGCGGCGAGGTCGAGGCGCTGCTCGCGGACGGGGAGCGACTCGTCCCCGGCCTGTCCGGCGCACGCATCCTGCGCGCCTACGCCGGATCGCGCCCGCTGTACGACACGCAGGAGCTCGAGGGGGTGGCGCACCACGGCGAGTCGCGCGAGATCAGCCGCGCGCACCACGTGATCGACCATGGGACGCGCGACGGCGTGGGCGGGTTCTGGAGCATCGTGGGCGGCAAGCTCACGACCTACCGGCTGATGGCACGCGACGTCGTCGACCAGGTGGCAGGCGCCCTGGATGTCGCGGCGCCGTGCCGGACCGCCGACGAGCCGGTGTCGGAGCCGGCCGGCCGCAGCTCCTACTGGCTCGGCGACCGACTTGCGGCGATCGAGGCCGACGGCGGCGGGGACGCCGACCTCGTCTGCGAGTGTGAACTCGTCACGAGCCGACGGTTGACAGCGGCGCTCGTCGAGCGCCGAGACTCCTCGCTCGACGACCTTCGCCGCACGACGCGCCTCGGCATGGGCCCCTGCCAGGGCGCCTTCTGCATTCCGCGGGCGGCGGCAATGCTCGACGAGCGCCGCGCCGATGGCCGGCTCGCGGTGACCGCGCCGGACGCGAACGCCGCGCTGCGGAGCTTCGCCGCCGAGCGGTTCCGGGGCACGCGCCCGATCGCCTGGGGCGACCAGCTCGCGGAGCTGTGGCTGTCGGCCGGCATGTTCCGCGGCACGCTCGCGGCGGACAGCCTGCCGGACACGAGCGGAACCGTTGATGCCGACCGCTGACGTCGTCGTCATCGGCGCCGGCCTCGCCGGGCTCAGCTGCGCCGCCGAGCTGGTGGCGCGGGGGGCGCGCGTCTACCTCGCCGCGAAGGGCATGGCGAGCACCCACTGGACGCATGGCGGCGTCGACGTCGCCGCTCTGCCGGACGCGCCGACGACGCGTGCCGGCCTGCTGGCGCTTGCCGCCGTCGATGGGCATCCGTACGCGACGCTGGCATCCCACGTCGAACCGGCGGTCGACGCGCACGCGTCGCGGCTCGCCGCTGCCGGCATCGGCCTCACCGGCTCCTTGGACGCTCCGATCGTCCGGGTCCCGACCGCCATCGGGGCGCTGCGGCCCGCGGCGTTTCTGCCCGACGCGCAGGCACCGGCGCTCGAGCCGTGGCGAGGCGAGGGTCTGCTGATCGTCGGCTTTGATCGCTACCGCGATGCCTGGCCCGGGTACGCGGCGCGCAACCTCGCCCTGGCCGACTGGCCCGGCGGTCCGGCCGAGATCCGGCCGGTGACCGTCGAGCTCGACGGGCTCGAGCGCCTGCACAACCTGAACGCCCGTTCGCTCGCTACCCTTTTCGACGAAGACCCGTGGCGCGCGCAGGCCCTCCGAACGATCGAGGGCGCGATCCCGCCCGGGGCATGGCGGATCGGGCTGCCGGCGGTGCTCGGCACGGCGAGCCACCAGGAGGTGCTCGGCGAGGCTCGCGCGCTGCTCGGGCGCGGCGCGTTCGAGATCCCAAGCCTGCCGCCCTCTGTGCCGGGCATCCGGCTCTTCGAGGCGCTGCGGGCCGCAATCCTCGGAGCCGGTGGCCGGATCCAGGTCGGGTTCGACGTCGTGCACGTCGAGCGCCGAGGGCGACGGGTCGCAGCGGTTCACACCGAGGCGGCGTCGCGCACCCTGCGGCTGGCCGCGGACCGGTTCGTGCTTGCGACCGGGGGAATCGGGGGCCAGGGCATTCGCGCCGGAGTCGACGGCGGTCTCCACGAGCAGGTATTCGGCCTGGCGGTGACCGCCCCGCCTCCCGAGCAGTGGTTCAGCGACGACCCGCTGGTGCCGCACCCGATCGAGACGGCCGGCATCCGGACTGACGAGGCGCTGCGGCCCCTGGACGCCGCCGGTTCGGCGGCGTTCGAGAACGTGCATGTCATCGGCTCCGCGTTGGCCGGCATGCACTACCTCGGCGAACGGTGTGGCGACGGCGTCGCGCTGGCCAGCGCCTACCGGGTTGCCGGTGCGCTGGCGGCCGGGAGCGTTGTCGCATGACATTCCACGATGCCGCCACCCGCGACTTTCCGGCCTTCAGCACCGACGCCTGCATCAAGTGCAACGTGTGCACCACGGTCTGCCCGGTCTCCCGCGTGACCGATGCGTTTCCCGGCCCGAAGTACGTCGGACCCCAGGCACAGCGGTTCCGCGACCCATCGGTCGACGACCGGTCGCCGGACGACAGCGTCGACCTGTGCTCAGGTTGTGGGATCTGCACCCGGGCCTGCCCCGCCGGGGTGCTGATCGCCGAGACGAACAATCGGGCGCGCGCGGCGATCGTCGAGCAGCGCGGCACGTCGCTGCGCAACCGGTTGATC
>Ga0299907_10003078_pt1 | contig 10584 bp, 5 predicted proteins | sample RVTome_16_FD_198680 | JGI IMG/M metagenome (GOLD analysis project Ga0299907, IMG submission 198680) | Soil microbial communities from uranium-contaminated site in the Upper Colorado River Basin, Wyoming, United States - RVT152D67 (version 2) ... | reverse complement strand
TTCGTCGGCTCGGGGGCCTCGGCCGCCTTGACCGGCTTGGCAGCCTTCGGGGCCTCGGCGGTCTTGACCGGCTTCGTCGGCTTGGGGGCCTCGGTGGCCTCGGTGGCCTTGGCCGGCCTGGCAGCGATGGCCGCTCGAGCCGGCGCGGGTCGGGCCGACCGGGCGGGCAGAGCGGCGGCGGGCGTCTCGGCGTAGTACCGCGCCTGGAGGTCGAACATCCGGGCGTATCGGCCGTTGAGCGCCATGAGTTCGGCGTGGTTGCCGGTCTCGACGATCTTGCCGCCTTCGAGGACGACGATCTTGTCCGCCCGGCGCACGGTCGAGAACCGGTGGGAGACCACGATCGTGGTCAGCCCGGCGGTGAGGTCGAGGAAGCGGTCGTAGAGTGCCGCCTCGGCCCGTACGTCGAGGTTGGCGGTCGGCTCGTCGAGCAGGAGGACCCCCGCGCCGCACTCGAGGGCGAACATCGCCCGGGCCAGCGCGACCCGCTGCCACTGCCCGCCGGAGAGATCGGTGCCGCCGTCGAACTTCTTCGACAGCAGGGTGTTCCAGTTGGCCGGCAGCGACTCGACGAGCTCCATGATCCCGGCCCGCTGGCCCGCCCGGAGGCGGGTCTCGTAGTCGGCCGCCCGGCTGGTGTTGCCGAGCACGACGTTCTCCCGCAGGGTCAGCGGGTACTTGGCGAACTCCTGGAACACCGCCGCGATGCGGCGCTGCCAGGCCCGCTTGTCGATCTCGGCCAGGTCGATGCCGTCGATGAGGATCCGGCCGGCGGTCGGCTCGTAGAAGCCGCAGATCAGGTTGACGAGCGTCGTCTTCCCGGCGCCGTTCTCCCCGACGATGGCCAGCGACTGACCGGCTTCGATCGTGAGGTCGAGGTGGCGCAGGACGGGTTCGTCGGAACTGGGATAGGCGAACATGACGCCGTCGAAGCGGATCGATTCGACGGGGGCCCGGCCGGGGAGGCGGGTGCCGCGGGTGAAGTTGTTCTCCGACTCCTCCACCCGCCGTTCGATGGCGGCCACGTGGGGCATCGGGGCGGCGGCCATGTGGAGGACGTACTCCAACTCGGGGTTGAACCCGAAGCCGTTCAGAGCCATCGCCACCATGAGGTAGATGAAGACCTGGCCCACGGTGAACTCGTTGGCCATCGTGGCCTTCACCAGGCCGCCGAGGACGAGGACGTGGGCGCCGAAGAGCGCCCCGCCGCAGAGGACCGTGCCGAACCGGCCCTGGCGGCGGCCGGCCCAGACGTTGCGCATGCCGTCGAGCCACTGGGTCTCGAAGCGCCAGACCAGCCAGGGGGCGAGCCCGAAGATGCGGGATTCCTTGGCCGCCGTGCCGCCGAGAATCAGCTCGCCGACATATTCGGCCCTCCGCAGCGGCGGGGTGTCGCGCTCCATGGAGGTGACGAGCGAGGCCATCTGGATCCGGTACCAGAGGCGGGAGAGGAGCCAGGCGCCGAGCAGGGCGGCCGGGGCCCACCAGCGCCAGGTGAAGAGGATGGCGGCGGCCGCAGTGGCGGCCAGCCGGGTGCTGACCAGGTCGGTGAGGGCGCCGAGGGCCTGCTGGGCGGAGAAGTTCTCGGAGCCGACCTGCTCGGCCATCCGGAGCTCGTCGGCGACCTCGGGGTCCTCCAGGTGGCCGATGGTCACCGGACGCAGCAGCGGGGACATGACCCGCTGCTGGACGAGGATCGTGAGCCGGTGTTCCAGGCTCTCTCTCGCCGGGTCGAGGAACGGGAAGGCGACCCGCTGCACGAGGAAGATGGCGGCCACGGCGCCGAGGGCGATCCAGGGCGCGGAGCCGGCGGCGCCGCCGTTCTTGATGACGGCATCGACCAGGAGGCCGATGGTCACCGTGGCGCCGATGGTCGCGGCGGCCTTGAAGAGGCTGGCCAGGAAGATGGCGGCTACGCCGCCGCGGTCGGCTCGCCAGGCCATCCGCACCAGGGCGGGAACCGGTCGTCGGGCCAGAGCGGCGCGCAACCCTCGGGGGCGGGGTGCGTCCATGGGAGGTCTTTTCGGGGAGGAGGCCCGCTGCACCTGCCGTCAGCGGCAGGAGGCCCGTCGGTGTCGCGGAAAAGTCCGAAAGGCGAAAAAAAAGAAAAAAAAGAAGCCGGCTGGCGCTCGGGCTCGAGGCCCGGCGCCAGGCCGGCAGTGAGGCTGCTTAGAAGCCGCCGAACCCGTTGAGGATGTTCAGGATCGACAGGCCGTTGGCGGAGCCGTTCAGCGTGATGAGGCAGACGTTCTTGCGGTAGCTGCTGCCACCACCGCCGCCGTGGCCGCCACGCCGACGAAGCTGGGCGGTCTCAGCAACCGACTGCAGGCCGAGGATGTCGGCACCGGTGAGCTCGAACATTGGTGGATCCCCTTTCGCACATGCGAGTTAAGAGTTGCTCGGCGTCCCGAGCGTTGTTTCGATCGGGGGGCACGGGTCCCTCCTATGGGACCCGGTGCCACCCGTCGAAATTTTGTGAGAGGTTGGCGACTTAGAAACCGCCGAACCCGTTCAGGATGTTGAGGATGCCGAGGCCGTTGAGAGAACCGTTGAGCGTGATGAGGCACACGTTCTTGCGGTAGCTGCTGGCACGCCGGCCGTGACGCCGACCCAGCTGCGCCATCTCGGCAACCGACTGCAGACCAAGAGCGTCCGCACCGGTGGTGAGCTCGAACATATTGTTCACCTCCTTTCGGGTTGGTCTTCCCGAGGCCGCCTGCTCAACGCCCCTGCTGCTGGTGTTCTCGTTGGGCGGGCGATCTCGAATCCGGCAGGCTCACCACGAACGTGGCGACCTCCCGATACCAGCGCTCGAGAACCGGACGACCGGACAGGTCGTGACCTTGGCCATCCATTTCGACGAACTGCACGTCGTGTTCCCCAGCTCCATCTCTGCCCCGCAGCGCCTGGACCAGAGCCCAGGACTCTGCTGCGGGAATCCGAATATCCGCGGTGCCATGAGAGATGAGCACCTTGCCCCGTATGGTTCGGCAGGCCGAGAGCAGATTCCTCCCGTTTGCCGAGTGATTTCCCCCACCGAGCAGGTCGAGAAGGTCTACAACCTCCGCAGAGCCGGAGCGGCTCAGGGTCTCGAACGAGGCGAACGGGGCGAAAGCGATGACGCCGGCGCAGGGCCGTACTGCGGCCGCTGAGAGGGCCAGGAAGGCCCCGTAGCTCTCGCCGTAGAGGATCACCCGGTGGCCTTCGGCCATCAGGCCGTCGATCACGGACGAGACCGCCTCCACGTCGATGGCGCCGGCCTGGCCGAACAGCGACCGGGTGTACTCATGGCCCGAGCCGGTGCTGCCGGGATAGTTGAGGGCCACCGTGGGGAGGCCGAGTCGGGCGAAGAGTTGAAATTCGGGCACCACGTCGGCGCCATAGCGGGCGATGGGCCCTCCGTGGAGGGCCACCACCGCCAGGCCCGATCCCGAAAGCGGCCCGTCCCCGGGCGCGGCGGGATAGACCAGCGCCGGCATCGGCCCGGCCCCGGAGGGGAACGACGCCACCCGGGCGGTCACGAGCTCGCCGTGATCTCGATCGGCCCGGGGGGCAGGGGGTGTCCCCCTGACATCGGCGGCGTGAGCCGCCAAGGCCCGGGGGGCAGGGGGTGTCCCCCTGACATCGGCGGCGTGAGCCGCCAAGGGCAGCGGGTCAAAGGAGAAGGCACCTGTCCCGAGGTCCACCGAGGCGGGGCGCCACGGCTCGCCGGGGGCGGAGAACGGGAAGCGGAGGCGCCGGCCGGCCTGGACGACCGGGGTGCCGACCTCGCCGGTCGGCAGCGGCATCGGGCCCGCCACCACGAGGCTCTCGCTGTCGGCCAGCCGGAAGTGGCTCTCGACGCCGTTCTCGTGCCGGAGGACCAGCGTCCGCCCGTCGGACAGGAAGGCACAGGGATCGCCGGCCTCGTCGCCCTCCTCCAGCGCCGGGATGAAGCGGATGCCGGAGGCGGACTTCGGCTCGGCGATGCCCACCGCCGGGTAGCCGAAGGCGTCGGTGGTGACCACCACCCGGCCACTGGCCGCGTCGGCCAGGACGATCCGGTCCTCGCTGTCGGGCGACGCCTCGAACAGGCGGGCGAAGCTTCCCGGGGGTTGGGGGGTGTCCCCCCGACAAGGGCGGCGTGAGCCGCCACCGGCAGTGCCGAAGTCCACGACGAAGACGCTGGACCGGCCGGACTCGCCGGCCAGGTTGACCGCCAGCCGGTCGCCGCTGTCGTCGAGCCACACGCCGCCGTGTAGCGGGGCAGGGAGCTGGCCGGCTTCAGTCATCGAGCCGTCGCGCCAGCCGATGCGCCATAGCGTCGTCGTGTCGTCGAAGCCCACGACGGCCAGGAGCTGTGTGTCGGCCCCCGGTAGGCGGGGGAGGAGGCAGGTCTGGGGGGTGGCCAGGTCGGCCACGGTCCGGGCGGTGCCGGTGCCGGCGGTGGGGTCGACGTCGAGGGCGATGACCTCGAGGCCGGCGGCGGTCGGGCGGCAGAGCCCCATCAGGTCGGCGGCGACGATCTCCAACTGGACCGGGGCCGGCAGCGGCTCGGGGAAGACGAAACGGCCCATGCGGCCCGGTGCGTCGTCGTCGATCCACTCCACCGCCGCGTCGTCGATCCAGGCGACCCGGCCGATCCCGGTCGAGAAGGCGAAGTCGCGCCGGTCGGGCAGAGCGGCGATCTCGGCGGCCAGGGCGGCGGTGTCGAAGGAGCGCGGATCGCTCATCGCTCTTCCTCGGTCAGGAGCTCGTCGAGCATCAGCGGGCGGGGGCCGCCGGCCACCAGCCGCAGCAGGAAGGCGCCGGTGCCGGCCAGACCGGTGCCGAAGCCGGCGCTGATGGTGGCGCCGGAGTCATCGGCGAAGACCGTGCCGCTGTTCCTGGCGGCTCCCGCCGCCGTTGTCAGGGAGACACCCCCTGTCCCCCGGGTCGTAACTGGCGTGCGCCGCTGCAGGAGGAGTGACTCGGCTGCGTCGAGGGCGGCCTGCCGGAACGTATCGCCTGCTTCGAGCTGGCGTGCGGGGAGGGTCATGAGGTCGAGGACGAGCTCGGCGTCGCCGGCCAGGCCGTGGCACTGCACGGCCGAACTACGCCACCGTTCCCGCAGGCCGGCCAGAGCCCCCGCTTCGGCCGCCAGCCGGAAGCCGGGCTCGCCGGTGACCAGGTGGGCCCGGAGGAAGGCGGTCCCGATCCCGGTCGAGCCGTTGCACCACGACGGCCAGTACCCGGCCTCCGAGGAGTCGTCGGCGTCGTGGGGGCTGGCCGGCCAGTAGGCCGCACCGTCGACGGCGACGGCGTGGGGCAGAAGGGTGAGGAGCGCCTCGGTGGCCAGAGCGGCGAACTCCGGCTCGCCGGTGGCGGCGGAGACGGCGAAGAGGAAGGTGGCGATGCCGGCGTTGCCGTGGGCGTAGCCGTAGGAGACGGTGCCGGCCAGCCGGGTCGGCGCGCCGACCGGGACCGGCCACGTCACACCGCCGTTGGTACGCACCGCGGCGCGGAGCACCTGCTCGGCGGCAACGACGGCCCGAGCCAGGAAGCGCTCGTCGCCGCTGCCCAGCCACTGCCGGAGCTGGCCGAGGCCGATGCCGGCGGTGCCGTGGGTGATGTCGCTGTTCGGCATCCAGACGGGAATCGTCAGCGCCAGCTCGTGCGCCCGGCGGAGCAGGTCGTCGCGTCCGAGGGCCTCGCCGGCGTCGGCCAGGAACCAGGCGACGCCGGAGGTGCCGAAGTAGAGCCCGGGCGGCCGCTCGGGGTTGCGGGCCAGCTGGTCGGCGACCCAGGCGGCCGTCCGGCCGAGAGCCTCCCGGAGGGCGATTTCGTCAAGGCGTCGCTGGGCGGCGGCCGGCAGATGGCCGACGGAACGGACCAGCTGGGCCAGGAACAGGCCCACGCCGCTGGCGCCGGCCTGGACGGCGATGGGGTCGAGCGAGGCGGCGGCCGCCCCGGCCGGCCAGAGGTGGCCGCCGGGCCCTGCGCCCATGGTGTCGAGGAGCCAGCCGGCGAGGTCGACGACCACGTCGGCCGCCTGCTCGATGATGTCGTTCCCGGTGGGGGTCTCGGTCGGGTCGGAGCCCCCGCGGCCCGGCGCCGTCCTGCTCCCCTCCCCCCGGAGGGTGGTCAGGACGGCGACCGGGCTCAAGCGGTCTGTGGGTCGGGGCGCCATGGCCCCGAGGGCGACGTCGGCCAGGGTGGCGTCGGCGGCGCCGGCGGCGACCTGGGCGCGGAGCCAGGCAGCCAGGCGGGCCGGGTCGCTCCAGGTGTCGTCGGCGCCGGCCGGGAAGAAGGGGTCGGCGCCGGTGGCCAGGAAGGCGAGGGTGGCGCCGAGGCTCCAGCAGTCGTCGGCCTGCCCGTCGGTCGAGGTGCCCTGCAATTGCTCCGGCGAGGCGTACCCCGGCGTGCCGGCCGGGCTGCCCTGCGGCGCGCCCACCGGCCGGGCGTGCTCGAGATCGATCACAACGGGGGCGCCGTCATCGGTGATCAGGATGTTGTTCGGGTTGAAGTCGCCGATCACGACCCCGGCGGCGTGGAACGCGGCCATGGTCTCGGCCAGGGCGGCGGCCAGATCCCGGGCCTCGTCGGCTGGGAGAGCCGTCAGGGGGCCGGTACCGTCGCCCTCCACCACGTCGCGCAGCGACGGGGCGTCGACGTACTGCTCCACCAGGAAGACGTGGCCGCCCTGCTCGAAGACGTCGACGAGCCAGGGAGCCCGGCGCAGACATTCGACGAGGGCCAGCATCCGGGCTTCGTGGCGCACCCGGGCCCGGGCGTCGCCCCGGCCCTCGTCGCCGACGTGGGGCCGGCCTTCCTTGATGACGACAAGCTGGCCGGTGGTGGCGTCCTCAGCCAGGTAGGTGCCGCCCTTGTTGGCGTGGCTCAGGGCGCCCTGGACGCGGTAGCGGTCGTTGAGGACCACCGTGCCGCCGGGGGAGGGGGCGGCGCCGGTGACCGGGGTGTCCGGCGCGCTGTCCGGCTGGAACGGGTCGGCCAGCCATGACGGTGCCCGGTAGGAGGCGGTGCGCTCGTCGGCCAGCGGCGTGCCGTCGGGGCCCTTGATGAGATGGACGACGACGCCGTCGGCGTCGACCGCCGGGGAACTCGAGAAGCCGCCGTAGCGGTAGTGGACGAGGCTGCCGGGCCGGTACGCCCGGTCGGACAGGATGACCGGGCCGGAAAGACCCTCGGTGGCCTGGTGGCAGGCTTCGGCCAGGCGGACGGCCTGGGCGTCGTCGGCGGGGTAGACGGTGAGGAACTTCCCGCCCGAGGCCCGATCGGCGTGCGTTGAGTTGAGCAGCCGGACGATCTTGTGGGTGGCGGCGAACTTGAACGGGACGCCTTCGGCCACCAGAAGGGGGACGGTGGCGGACAGTACGTCGGCCGCCGACGCCTCGGTGGCGGAGACGTGCAGCTTCCACCCCTGCTCCGGAGAGCGGGCGCCGGCGGGGGTGGCGAAGGCCCACGGACCCTCGACCGAGAACCCCCACTCGGCACCGGACGACGCCACGAGGGCGCGAGCGGTGACGGCGAGGTCGCCGAGTAGTTGCGCGGCGTCGAGGGGGGTCACTTCCATGGACAGCGCGAGGCTTCCTAACGGGGAAGGCGAAGGGGGGAGCCTGGTGAGCTCCCCAGTCGCTCACCAGCCCGCGGCCCGTCGGGTGTCAAACCACCACGACGAGCACAACCCTTCTGCGCCGGTCCCGCTCTTTCCTGCCTGAACCGACCCGAACCTGATGCGGGCAGACAAGACAAGTCTTGCAGGGCCGGATTTTCCGCCTTGGACTGCGCGAAACGGACGAGCGCTTCCCCTAGTCGAACTTGATCGAGCTGTACCGCATCAGCTTCTTCCAGCGGTGCGTGGCGTCCATCTTGCGGATCGTGCCCGACTTCGACCGCATGACCAGCGACTGCGTGGTGGCCCCGTCGCCCCGGTAGCGGACACCCCGGAGCAATTCCCCATCAGTGATCCCGGTGGCGGCGAAGAACACGTCCTCGCCCGAAACGAGGTCGTCGAGGGTGAGGACCTGGTCGAGGTCGTAGCCGGCGTCGACGGCCCGTTGCCGCTCGTCGTCGTTGCGGGGCCAGAGCCGACCCTGGATGGCGCCGCCGAGGGCCTTGAGGGCACAGGCGGCGATGACCCCTTCGGGCGTGCCGCCGATCCCGAAGAGGATGTCGGCGCCCGACTCGGGCCAGGCGGTGGAGATGGCGCCGGCCACGTCGCCGTCGGGAATCAGCCGGATCCGGGCCCCCGTCTCCCGGCACTCCTTGATGATCTTGGCGTGGCGGTCCCGATCGAGGATCACGGCGGTGACGTCTTCCACGTCCTTGCGCAGCGCCTTGGCCACCCACTTGAGGTTCGCCTTGACCGAAGCGGTCAGATCGATGGCGTCGGCAGCCTCGGGCCCGGTGGCGATCTTCTCCATATATACACAGGGGCCGGGGTTGAACATCGTGCCCCGCTCCGAGAGGGCGATGACCGCGATGGCGTTGGGCCGGCCCAGCGAGGTCAGGGTGGTGCCGTCGATCGGGTCCACGGCGATGTCGACGGCCGGCGGGTGCCCGTCGCCGATGTGCTCGCCGTTGTAGAGCATGGGGGCCTCGTCCTTCTCCCCCTCACCGATCACCACGATCCCGTCCATCGACACGCCGTTGAGGACGGCCCGCATGGCGTCCACGGCGGCGCCATCGGCGGCCTCCTTGTCGCCCCGGCCCATCCACCGGGCCGCCGCCATGGCCGCCGCCTCGGTCACCCGGACGAGCTCCATGCCGAGGTTCCGGTCGGGAAGCTCCTGGGTCTTGGCCATCGTGAACGTCCTCCTGGGGGCGTGGGCGGTCGGGAGAGCGACACTACCTTCGCCCGGCACTAACGTCCCCCCACCATGAGGGGAACCGGGGAGCCGCCCGCCGTCACCGCCGCCATGGTGGCCCGGTCCCGGGGGCTGTCGTCGACCCGGTTCTCGCCTGACGGGCGACAACTGGCCTGGGTCGAGACCGCCGGCGGCCGGTCAGACATCGTCGTGGCCCCGGCCGACGGGAGCGGCCCGGCGGTCGCCGTCACCACCGACGCCGCCGCTTCACCGTTCGGCGGGTTCACCTGGGCCGGTCCCGACCTGGTCTACGCCGCCGCCGACGGGCGGCTGGTGGCCGTGCCCGGCTCCGGCGGCCCCCTGCGAGTGCTCTCGCCCGACGGGGAAGCGGCCGCCCCGGCCGCCACGCCGGACGGGGGGCGCATCGCCTTCGTCCTCGAACGGGACGACCGCTGCGACATCGCCGTCGTACCCCGGGACGGGTCCGCCTGGCCGTCCCGCCTGTCGACCGGGGCGGACTGGACCTTCGACCCGGCCTGGTCGCCCGACGGCCGGGCACTGGCCTGGCACGAGTGGGACTTCCCGGACATGCCGTGGGACGCCTCCCGGATCGTCCTACGGGCGGTCGACGGGCTGGCGCCGGCCGGGGCACCCCGGACGGTCGCCGGCGGCGCCAATAGGAATGGTGGGGCCATGGCCTGCGGCCAGCCCCGGTTCTCACCGGACGGAGGGGCGCTGGCCTTCGTGTGCGACGCCACCGGCTGGATGAACATCTGGATCGGCGGCCCGGAGGGGGAGGACGCCAAGCCGCTCCTGGACGAGCCGGCCGAGCACGCCGAGCCGACCTGGGGCGCGGGGCAGCGGTCCTACGCCTGGTCGCCTGACGGATCGGCGCTGGCCTTCTGCCGCAACGAGGGCGGCTTCGGGCGGCTCGTCGTCGCGTCGATCATGGGTGACGCCCGATCGATCCGGAAGGGCTGGCACCACTTCCTCGACTGGAGAGGGGCGAAGGTCGCCGCCGTCCGCCAGGGGGGCGTGACACCGCCACAGGTCTCCTGGACCGACGCTCGCGACCCGAGCGTCCGGCGGGTCCTGGCCTCCGGGGCACCGGGGGCGCTGATGGCCGCCGACCCCGTGGAACCGGAGCCCGTCAGCTGGACGGGCGAGGACGGCGGCACCGTGCACGGCCTGCTCTACCAGCCGGCCACCTCGGCCCTCGGTCCGGGCACGAAGCCACCGATGATCGTCTACGTCCACGGCGGCCCGACCGGCTCCTCGGCGGTCACGTGGTGGCCCCGCCACCAGTTCTGGGTGTCGCGGGGGTGGGCGGTGCTGGCGCCGAACTACCGGGGCTCGACCGGGTACGGGCGGGCCTACACACAGGCCCTGACCGGCCGGTGGGGCGAACTCGACGTGGCCGACGTGGCCGCCGGGATCCGCCACGCCGGGGCGGTCGGCTGGTGCGACCCCAACCGGGTGGCGATCGACGGGGGCAGCGCAGGGGGCTTCACCCTGCTGCTCCTCTGTGCCCGCTACCCCGGGCTGGTACGGGCGGCGGTGGACCGCTACGGGGTCGCCGACCTGTTCGACCTGGCCGAGACGACCCACCGCTACGAGTCCCGCTATCTCGACAAGGTGGTCGGCCCGCTGCCCGAGGCGGCCGCCCTCTACCGGGAGCGTTCGCCGGTCAACCACGCCCAGGAGATCACGGTGCCCCTGCTCGTGCTGCAGGGCGACCGCGACAACACCGTCCCCAAAGCCCAGGCCGACGCCCTAGTCGAGGCGCTCCGCCGCAGGG
>Ga0299907_10003077_pt1 | contig 10584 bp, 7 predicted proteins | sample RVTome_16_FD_198680 | JGI IMG/M metagenome (GOLD analysis project Ga0299907, IMG submission 198680) | Soil microbial communities from uranium-contaminated site in the Upper Colorado River Basin, Wyoming, United States - RVT152D67 (version 2) ... | reverse complement strand
TACGAGCGGGTGCACGTGCCGATCGAGCTGCGCCTGACCGGCATCGCCGCCGGCGCCATTGCGCTTCTTTTGATCGGCTGGCGCCTGCGTCATTCCCGACCCGGCTATGCGCTCGCCTTGCAGGGTGGCGGCGTCGGCCTGCTGTACCTGGTGGTGTTCGCCGCCTTCCGCATGTTTAATCTGCTGCCCGCGCCGCTGGCATTTGCGCTGCTGGTCGGGATCGCCGTGTCCTCGGCCGCATTGTCCGTGGCGCAGAACTCGCTCTCGCTCGCGGCGCTCGGGGTCTCGGGCGGCTTTCTCGCCCCGGTGCTCGCTTCGACCGGACAAGGCAGCCACGTCATGCTGTTCTCGTATTACGCGGTGCTGAACGCCGGCATCGTGGCCATCGCATGGGTCAAGGCATGGCGCCTGCTCAACCTGCTTGGCTTCGGATTTACCTTCGCCATCGGCTCGCTGTGGGGGGCGAAAGCCTATCGCCCCGAGTTCTTCGCCACCACCGAGCCGTTTCTGCTGCTTTTCTTCGGCATGTACGTGGCGATACCGCTTCTATTCGCCAGACAGCGGGCGATCGAGCTGAAGGACTACGTCGATGGCACGCTGGTGTTCGGCGTGCCCATTGTTGCGTTCGGCTTGCAGACCGCGCTGGTGCGCGACATGGAGTACGGGGCGGCGTACAGCGCGTTCGGCCTGGCGGTGTTCTACCTGGCGCTCGCCTCGGTGCTCTTTCGCCGGACCGGCGCGGGCATGCGCCTGCTAATCGAAGCGTTCACCGCGCTGAGCCTCGCTTTCGGCACGCTGGCCATACCGCTCGCCTTTACGGGTCGCCTGACTTCTGCGGCGTGGGCGCTGGAAGGCGCCGCGGTGGCCTGGATCGCGATCCGGCAGGGCCGGTTGCTGGCGCGCTGCTTCGGCTATCTGCTGCAGTTCGCCGCCGGCATCGCCTTCCTGCTGGAGATCGACCGCAGCTACGGGGCCACGCCGATCGCGAACGGCGCCTATCTCGGCAGCGCCTTGCTGGCGCTCGCAGGCTTCTTCTGCGCGGCTTACATCGACCGCAACCGCGAGCGGCTGCGCCCCGGGGAAATCACGCTCTCCTATGTGCTTCTCGGCTGGGGTGCGCTGTGGTGGTTCGGCGGCGGTACAGCCGAGATCATGAGGCAGGTCCCGGCGCCTTATCGCACTCATGCCGTGCTCTTATTTTTCGTCCTGTCCAGCATGGCCTTCAGCTTGCTCTCGGCATGGTGCCGCTGGCGGGCGGCGAGATGGCTCTGGCTGGCGATCTATCCGGCCGTCGCGATGCAGCTCGCCCTGGAGATCGTGCGCGGGGTCCATCCCTTCGCCGGCATCGGGGCCCCGGCGTGGGGCCTCGCGTTCCTTGCGCACCTCTGGCTGCTTTCCAGGCACGGGCCCGACCATCCCCGGCTGGCGGAGCGCCTGCACGCCGCTGGCGTGTGGCTGCTTGCCATCGTCGGCGCGCGCGAAGTCGGCTGGTGGATCGACTTCGCCGTGCAGGGTAAGCGTGTCTGGCCGTCCATCGCCTGGGCCATCGTGCCGGCGGCGTTGCTGGCGGCGCTCTCGGCGCGGCGCATGCAGGCGCGCTGGCCGTTGGCGGCTCATCCGCAAAGCTATGTGGTGGCGGGAGGAGCGCCGCTCGCGGTGTTCCTCGGCCTTTGGACGCTTTATGCAAATTTCACGAGCGACGGCGACCCGTATCCGCTGACATTCGTGCCGCTTCTCAACCCGCTTGATCTGGCGATGGCCGCGGTGTTCCTGGTGATTGCGGGATGGCTGCGCGCCGCGGCTGGCCGCGGGCTGCGCGAGTGGCTCGAGCGCGCCCGCCCGCTGGTGGTTGCGTTGCTCGGCGCAGGCGCCTTCGTATGGGTGAACGGCATGCTGCTTCGCACCCTGCACCATTGGGCGGGATTGCCCTTCGCGCTGCAATCGATGCTGTCTTCGCAGCTGGTGCAGGCTTCTTTTTCCATTCTGTGGATGCTGCTGGCCATGGCTGCGATGGTGGTCGCTACCCGCCGCGCGCTTCGGCCGTTATGGGTGGTCGGCGCAGCGCTCATGGGCGTGGTCGTAGGCAAGCTCTTCATGGTGGACCTGTCGGGCATCGGCACGGTGGAGCGAATCGTCTCGTTCATCGGCGCCGGCGTGCTCATGCTGCTTATCGGTTACCTCTCTCCAGTCCCTCCGCGCGCAGAGGCCAGCCCCGCATGAAAAAGCTCCTGCTCCTGCTGGCGTTCTTGCCCGGCGTGGTCGCCGCACAGGAGCGGCCCTCGGATTACCGCTATTCGGCGCCCGTGCGCGTTGACGCCGTGGGCTCGCACTATCGGCTCACCCTGCCAGCAGCGGTGTACCGCGATACCGAGCGGCACGACCTCGGCGATGTGCGGATATTCAACGCCGGCGGCGAGCCGGTACCCTATGCGTTCGCCAACCGGGCGGCGACAGCTGTCTCGCCGAAGCAGCACGGCGTCAACTTGTTTCCTCTGCACGGCGACCGTGCCAAGGGCCTGGACGCTACCTCAGTGCGTGTAGAACGCACCAGCCACGGGACGGTCGTCAACGTTTCGGTGAGCGATGCGCCTCCTGCTGCCAGGCGCGTGCTGCTCGGTTATCTCGTTGATGCGACCGAGTTCAAAGCGCCGAAGGACGCGCTGCTCCTGACCTGGCAAGCGCGCGAAGGCTTCTCTGGCCAGGCGCGCGTCGAAGGCAGCGATGACCTCGAGAACTGGAACACACTGGCGGCGGCTGCGCCGGTACTTTTCCTCGAGCACGACGGGGCACGCCTGGAACGGCGCCGCATCGAGCTCGGTGGCGCGCGGGCGCCTTACCTGAGGCTTTCGTTCAGCGGGGTGCCGCGCGAGTTCGCGCTTACCGATGTGAAGGTCGAGCTGCGCCCGGAGAAGCCGGAGCCGGCGCGCGAGTGGCTATCCGTGGCGGCGATCGAAGGCAAGACGCGCGCCGAGCTTCTCTTCGACACGGCGGGGCATTTTCCGGTCGATCGCCTTCGGTTCGGCCTTCCCCAGCCCAATACCGTGGCGCAGGTGCAGCTGCTCACGCGCGAACGAGCCGCGGACAAGTGGCGCGTTCTTGTCTCCGCCACTGCCTACCGGCTCGCCCGGGAAGGCGGCGACGACATCGTGAGTCCCGATATCGTCGTGCCCGTCACGCGCGAGCGGTACTGGATGGCCCAGGTCGAGCAAAAGGGCGGCGGCTTCGGTGCCGGCGAGGTTCAAATCGAGCTTGGATGGGTGCCCCATGAGATCGTCTTCGTCGCGCGCGGCGCGGCGCCTTTCTCGCTGGCCTATGCAAACAGGAAGGCGAAGCCTGGCGCGCTGCCCGTCGCAAGCGTGCTGCTGCAGCAGGGCGAGCACCAGATCATGGAGGTGAAGCGCGCGAGCGTCGGCGACATTTCAGGTTCGGCGCAGCCTGCGCCGTCGCTTTTCGGCGAGCCGGGACGATTCTTGAGCCATCTTTCCGAGAACCGCGACTTGAAGAAATGGACGCTTTGGGCCGCCCTCCTCGCGGGCGTTCTGCTGCTGGCCGGCATGGCTTTTCGCTTGCTGCGAAACCTGGGCGACGGTTAATTTAGCCCGTTGTCCGGCTATACTCGCCGCAGCCAGAGCAAAAACTAGGGGATAGGAATGTCGCGCAAGGCCCGCGCAGTGATCTGCCGGGAGCTCAACAAGCCGGTGGTGGTCGAGGAAATCCGCGTCGAGCCGCCCAAGCGCGGCGAAGTGGCGGTGAAGCTGGGCGCCTGCGGCGTGTGCCACTCCGATCTTTCCGCCACCAACGGCACCTTGCAGATGCAGCTGCCGCTGATCCTCGGGCACGAGGCTGCAGGCGAAGTCGTCGAGGTCGGGGAAGGGGTTTCGGCCCTGCGTGCCGGCGACCATGTGGTGTCCTCGTTCATCTACATGTGCGGCGCATGCCGCTTCTGCGCCGGCGGCCGGCCGGTGCTGTGCATCGAGCAGGGCAAGGCGATCACCACGCTGCCCGACGGCAGCGTGCGCACGCGCGACGCGAAGGGCGACCCGCTGAATATCTTCTCGGGCTGCGGCGTCATGGCCGAGTACGCGACGATGCACGTGGACAACCTGGTGAAGATCGATCCGAAGGTTCCGTTCGACCGCGCCGCGCTGGTGGGCTGCGCGGTGACCACGGGGGTCGGCGCCGTGTTCAACACCGCGCGCGTCGTGCCGGGCTCCTCGGTGGCGGTCTTCGGCTGCGGCGGGGTCGGCCTCAACGTGGTGCAGGGCGCGCGCATCGCCGGCGCCGACCGCATCATCGCGATCGACACCCTGGAGAACAAGCTTGCACTTGCCCGGCAGTTCGGCGCCACCGACACGCTGCTGTCGAACGAGGACCCGGTAAAGGCCCTCAAGAAGATGACCGGGGGCGGCCCGGACTACGCGTTCGAATGCGTCGGCAACGGCGAGCTCGCTGCGGTCGCGTACCGGGCGATCCGGCGCGGCGGGCTGGCGGTCGTGGTCGGCGTGGCGAAGCCGGGCGACTCGACCGCGGTGCGCACCATGACGCTGCCTTTCGAGGAGAAGACGCTCACCGGCAGCTACTTCGGCTCGTGCGTGCCGCGCATCGACTTTCCGCGCATGCTGGCGCTCTACCGGGGCGGCAAGCTCAAGCTCGACGAGCTCATCACCCGGCGCTACGCGATCGACGAGGCGCCGCAGGCGTTCGCCGACCTGGAGTCCGGCAAGAACGCGCGTGGTGTAATAGTCTTTTGATGCGCGTCTTCCGGTGAGCGGCCGCATCCTGGTCGTCGACGACCAGCGCGCCAACGTCGAGATGCTGGCGGGGGTGCTCACGGCGCGCGGCTACGAGGTGCTCACCGCGCTCGACGGCGAGAGCGCGCTCGAGCAGGTGCGCGAGGGCGCGCCCGATATCGTGGTGTCCGACATCCTGATGCCGCAGATGGACGGCTACGAGCTGTGCCGGCGCCTGCGCGGCGACCCGGCCACGACGCTGCTGCCGGTGATCCTGGTCACCTCGCTCGACCCGCTGCAGGAGCGCGTCAACGGCCTGGACGCCGGCGCCGACGACTTCCTGTCCAAGCCGGTGAACTGGGAGGAGCTTTTCGCGCGCGTGCGCTCGCTGCTGCGCATCAAGCGGCTGCAGGACGAGGTGAAGAGCTGGAACGTGCGGCTGGAGGAGCGGGTAAGCGAGCAGGTGGCGCAGCTCGAGCAGCTCGGGCGCCTGAAGCGCTTCTTCTCCCGCCCGGTGGCCGAGGCCATCGTCGCCGGCGGCGAGGACATCCTCGAGCCGCACCGGCGCGAGATCACCGCGGTGTTTCTCGACCTGCGCGGCTTCACCGCTTTCACCGACCGCGCCGACCCCGAGGAGGTGCTGGAGCTGCTGCGCGCCTACCACCTCGCCCTGGGCCACACCGTGGAGGACTTCGGCGGCACGCTCGAGCACTTCGCCGGCGACGGCGTGATGATCTTCTTCAACGACCCCTTCCCGGTGGAGCGGCCGGCCGAGCGGGCGGTGCGCATGGCCCTCACCCTGCAGCAGGCCTTCGTGCCGATCGCCAGGGCCTGGGAAAAGCTCGGTCACGCCGTCGGGCTGGGCATCGGCATCGCCCAGGGCGAGGCCACCCTGGGAGTGATCGGCTTCGAGCAGCGCTGGGAGTATGCCGCGATCGGCAACGTGCCGAACCTCGCGGCGCGCCTGTGCGGCGAGGCGCGCGCGGGCGAAATCCTGCTCGACGCCCAGAGCGAGCGCGAGGTGGCCGCGCTGGCCGACACCGAGCCGGTGGGGCCGCTCCTGCTGCGCGGCTTCCTCCAGCCCGTGCCGGCGTTCCGGCTCAGAGCTCTGAGGTAACGATCCCCAGCTCGCGCGCCACGGATTGCGCGTCGGCGTCGTCCAGGTCCAGGCCGAGATCTTCCTCGTCCCAGTACTCGGCCTCGCTGTCGGGCTCGAGATCTTCGAAGTCTAGCGGTTCCATGGACGCATTCTTGATGGCGCCGCATGACAGGCCTTGCGGGGCGTGCCAGCCGAGAGGACTACCCCAGGAATAAAGCTTCAGGGATGCACGTCCTCGGTGAACCAGTCGTCGGGCAGCTCGGTGCCGGCGCTCTGCTCGCGCGCCTTGCGCAGGAGGAACGCTCCGGCCGCGGCGAACTGCAGCCCGGTGCCGACGTTGTTGGCGAAGCAGGTGATCTCCTGCGCGCGCTGCCGCCCCGGCGCGGTCCCGGAAAGCAGCTCGCCCAGATCCGGGTAGCGGCTCTTGCGCGCCGGCTCCTTCCACCAGCCTTCCTCGTGCGCCTCGTTCACGTTCGGCGTGCCCGGCATGACGTTGTTGTATTGCTTGGTCTGCTGGCGGTCGTGCACGAACACCCGGTCGCAGCGGTCGAGCACCGCGCCGTCGATCTCCTGCGACTTGATGCAGCCCACGTGCATGCCGGGCTTGAGCCATTTCGGCTCGATCACCCGGACGAGCGAGGAGGTGGCCGCGAGGATCACGTCGGCGCCCTGGACGCAGGCTTCGGCCGAGTCGGCGCAGATCACATGGTTGTCAGCGGCGAACTTTTCGCGCGTCTCGCGCCGCGGGCTGTAGACGCGTATCTCCCGGAATTTTCTGACCGCACGGGCCGCCATCAATTGCGCCCCGGCCTGCCAGCCGCTGCCGATGAGGGCGAGGGTCGAGGCGTCTTCGCGCGCCAGGTGCTTCAGCCCGAGGCCGCTCGCGGCGCCCACGCGCAGGCGCTGCATCACGCCGTCGGGAAACATCGCGAGCAGCGCGCCGGTGTCGGTGCTGAACAGCAGCACCAGCCCGACCCAGCGCCCGCCTGCCATTGGCTTCTTCACCCGCCGCGGCTTGCCGTCGATGAGGGGATGGGTGATGACATCCGAATTGATGCGCAGCGCCTGCACCCCCTGTGCCGGCCAGGTGCCGCCCATGTGCTTGAAGGCGTAGTAGCCGCCGGCAAGGCGGGTGGGCGCGATGTTGTCCACGCGCGGCGAAAGCAGCGCCCGCGCGGCTGCGTAATCGCGGTACATCGGCTCGAGCGCCGCCATGCAGTCCTCGATGGACAGCAGCCGCGCGACGTCGTCGTTGCTCAGGACGAGCATCCAAGCCGCCTTTCCTTGGCGCGCACCAGCGCCGTGAGCGCCTGGTTCACCGGGCCGTCTATCGCGCCGTTGATCACGTCGATCTCGCTTTTGCGCCTCGCCATGAGGTCGAGCAGCACCGAGGGCCGGGCGTTCGGGATCTTGCTGCCGAAGTCGCGCACGTAGGCCGCCGGGTCGTCGAAACCGAGCTTCACGCCTTTTTTCCTTGCCGTCGCAAAGCCCTCCGTCGCGCACGCCGCCGAGACGCGCGCCAAGTCCGCATCGCCCATCACTTCGCCGATGGTGCACTCGGCGATGGCGCAGGGCCCCGAGTAGGCGCAGTTGCACAGCAGCTTCTCCCACACCAGCTGGTCGATATCGTCGAACAGCCTGACGCGGAAGCCCGCGCCCGCCCACACGGCCTCGACCTGCTTCAGCCGCTCGGTGATCGGGCCGCCGAACTCGCCCAGGCGCACCAGCTCCATGCCGTTGTGGTGCGCGTGGCCCGGGCCGCGCATCGAGGCGCCGAAGCCGCCGACCACGCCGACCATGACCTTGTCCTTTCCGAGCACCGAGGCCGCGCTGTCGGGCCCGCCCAGGCCGTTCTGGATCGACAGGACCGGAGTATCGCTTTTCAGCAGCGATTCGATGGACTTCGCCGCGTCCGCGACATGCATGGCTTTCGTCGCCAGAACGACGAAGTCGCACAAGCCGGCATCCGCCGCGTTCGTTGTGGCATTGACCTTGACGGTGCGGTCGCCCGAGGCGCCTTCCAGGCGCAGGCCTTTCGAGCGCATCGCGTCGACGTGCTCGCTCCAGCGGTCGATCGCCCACACCTCGTGGCCCGCCGCGGCGAAAAGCCCCGCGTACACCGAGCCCATCGCCCCTGTTCCGACAATCGCAATCTTCATAAAGGGGTCAGAGCAATTTTCATGGAATGAGCTTGCAAGCTAGTGATAAGCGGAAAATTGCTCTGACCCCTTTTTCCTTTAAGCGACTTCGAACAGGCCCGCGGCGCCCATGCCGCCGCCGATGCACATGGTGACCACGACGAATTTGGCGCCGCGGCGCCGCCCCTCGATCAGCGCGTGGCCGGTGAGGCGGGCGCCGCTCATGCCGTAGGGGTGGCCGAGCGCGATGGCGCCGCCGTTGACGTTGAGCCGCTCGTTCGGGATGCCGATCCTGTCGCGGCAGTGAAGCACCTGCACCGCGAACGCCTCGTTCAGCTCCCACAGGTCGATGTCCTGCACGTCCTTGCCGGCGTTCTCGAGCAGCTTGGGCACCGCGAACAACGGGCCGATGCCCATCTCCTTGGGGTCGCAGCCTGCCACCGCGAAGCCGCGAAATATGCCCAGGGGTTTGAGGTTGCGGCGTGAAGCTTCCTTGTCCGACATGACGATGCATGCAGAAGCCCCGTCAGAAAACTGGCTGGCGTTGCCGGCGGCGATGCAGCCGCCTTCGATCGCCGGCTTGATCTGCGACACGCCCTCGTAGGTGGTATCGGGCCGGATGCCCTCGTCCTCGGACACCGTGACCTCCTTCAGGGTCTCGTGGCCGGTGTGCTTGTCCACCACCTTCATCTTCGTGGTGATGGGCACGATCTCGTCCTTGAACTTGCCCGCCTTGCGCGCCTGGGCGGCGCGGTTCTGACTCTGCACGCCGTACTCGTCCTGCCTGTCGCGCGGGATGTCGTAGCGCCGCGCCACATACTCCGCGGTCTGCAGCATCGGCCAGTAGATCTCGGGCGCATGGCGGTGCAGCCAGTCGTCCTGGAAGTGGTGCTTGTTCATCTCGTTCTGCACCAGCGAAATGGACTCCACGCCGCCGGCGACGAACACCTCGCCTTCGCCTGCCAGGATGCGCTGCGCCGCGAGCGCGATGGTCTGCAGCCCCGAGGAGCAGAAGCGGTTCACCGTCATGCCGGGCACGGTCACCGGGCAGCCGGCGCGCAGGGCGATCTGGCGCGCGATGTTCCAGCCGGTGGCGCCCTCGGGATTGGCGCAGCCGATGATCACGTCCTCGACCTCGTCGGCGTCCACCTTGGCGCGCTCCAGCGCCGCGTGCACCACGTGCCCGCCCATCTTCGCGCCGTGCGTCATGTTGAGCGCGCCGCGCCAGCTCTTGCAAAGCGGGGTACGCGCGGTCGAAACGATCACGGCCTGTTTCACGCTACTCATTGAACCTCCTGCCTTCCTTGGCGAGTTTTACGAGCAAGGGCGCCGGCTTCCACTGCGCGCCTTGATAGCCTTTCTGAAATCCCTGGATGGAATCCAGCACCTTCTGCAAGCCCACGCTGTCGGCATAGAACATCGGCCCGCCGCGGAAAGGCGGAAAGCCGTAGCCCGTCAGGTACACCATGTCGATGTCGGAGGCGCGCAGCGCGATGCCCTCTTCCAGGATGTGCGCGCCCTCGTTGACCAGCGCGTAGATGCAGCGCGCGACGATTTCCTCCTCGGAGATCGTGCGCGGCTTCGCTCCGATCTCGTTTCTGTAAGATGCAATGACTTTATCGACATCGGGATCCGGGATGGGCTTGCGGCTGCCCGCCTCGTACTTGTAGAACCCTTTTGCCGTCTTCTGGCCGAAGCGGCCCTGCTCGCATATGCGGTCGGCGATCTTCGAATAGACGAACTCCGGGCGCTCCTGGTAGCGGCGCTTGCGGATCTCCCAGCCGATGTCGTTGCCCGCCATGTCGTACATCGCGAACGGGCCCATCGCCATGCCCCAGTCCTGCAGCGCGCGGTCCACCTGCTGCGGCGTCGCGCCCTCGTCGAGCAGGAACAGGCTCTGCTGGCCGTACTTCTCCAGCATGCGGTTGCCGATGAAGCCGTCGCACACGCCCGAGACCACCGGCACCTTTTTCAGCCGCTTGCCGAGCTTCATCGTGGTCGCGAGCACGTCCTTCGCGGTCTTCCTGCCGCGCACCACCTCCAGCAGCCGCATGACGTTGGCCGGCGAGAAGAAGTGGGTGCCGACGACATCGGCCGCGCGCGTGGTGGCGGCGGCGATCTGGTCGACGTCGAGCGTCGAGGTGTTGGTGGCGAGGATCGCGCCCTGCTTCACGATGCCGTCGAGCTTCCTGAAGAGATCCTGCTTCACGTCCATGCGCTCGAAGACCGCCTCGACCACGATGTCGGCGTCCGCGATGTTGCCGAGGTTGGTCGAGCCGTGGATGAGCGCCATGCGCTTGTCCATGTCGCCTGGCGTGAGGCGCCCCTTGGAGACCGTGGCCGCGTAGTTGTCTTTGATTTTCCTTAAACCCCTGTCCAGAGCTTCCTGGGTGGTATCGACCACCGTGACCGGAATTCCCGCATTGGCGAAGTTCATGGCGATGCCGCCGCCCATGGTGCCGGCGCCGACGACCGCGGCCTTGGCGATCTCGCGCACCGGCGTGTCCTCGGCGATATCCGGGATCTTGGAGGTCTGGCGCTCGGCGAAGAACATGTGGCGCAGCGCCTTGGACTCTTGGCCCTCGACCAGCTTGGCGAAGCGCGCGCGCTCCTGCTT
>Ga0299907_10003076_pt1 | contig 10584 bp, 10 predicted proteins | sample RVTome_16_FD_198680 | JGI IMG/M metagenome (GOLD analysis project Ga0299907, IMG submission 198680) | Soil microbial communities from uranium-contaminated site in the Upper Colorado River Basin, Wyoming, United States - RVT152D67 (version 2) ... | reverse complement strand
CGAGCAGCTTGCGCACCTGGTCCGGCCTGGCCCGTGCTTTGCCGACCAGCGACATCCTCGCTTCGCTGACCTTCATCATCTCGGTGCCGGTCGAGATCAGCGAGTAGAGCGAGCGCACCAGGACGCCTCCCGGCTTACACGCGGGAATAGGCACGTCCAGGACGGCGAGGTCACCGGACTTGTAGTTCTGAGCCACTTGCTTCATGCGACCTTCCCCCTGCACGCACCCACGCGCCACTGCACGATGTCGTTCACGGCGGTGCGACCCCTGCGGCCAAGGCGCCCCGGTACCACAGCTCCATCGAGAGCAGCTGCCACAGCTGCTTGGACTGGTCTCGTCGGCCGCTTCGCTGATCGGTGACCATCCGGCGCAATGGCGACGGGCGCAGGAACCCCGACGACACCAGCCGGCCGTCGAGCAGGACGTCGTCGATCAGGGGCCCGAGGTCGTTGGTGACCCAGGCGCGCAGCGGGGCGCCGAACGAGGCCTTCGGGCGGTCCACCACGTCACGCGGCACCCAGTCCTCCGCGGCCACGCGCAGAGGAACCTTCTGCGTCCGTCCCCGGATCTTTCGGCTGCCGCTGAAGCTGAAAGCCGCCCTGAACACGTAGGGGTCCACGAAGGGCACCCGCACCTCTGTGGACGCCGCCATGCTCGAGCGGTCGGTATAGGCCAGGTTGAGTCCCGGGAGGAACAGACGGGTGTCTGTCAGGCACATGCGGTTGACGTGGTCGGACAGCCGGCCGTCGTCGTACAGGCTGCGATGGGCATCCACCACGTCCTGCACATGAGGAGACAGCTCGGGATCGAGCAGGCCCTCGAGCTCGTCCTGGTCGTAGAGGCTGTAGCTGCGACGGAACGCCGCTTCCTCCGGAAGCTCGGCGAAGCTGAGGAAGCGCTTGGCCCAGCGGCTGTACCGAAGTCCGCGTCCCCCGGCCGCCACGGGAAGCCGTTCCACGCTCGGCGCGACCACACGCGAGCGAAGGGACCGGGGAAGCGTCTGGTACTTCGCCCCGAGAACGCAGGCCAGGTGTTTGCGGTAGCCGCCGAACAACTCGTCCGCGCCCATTCCCGACAACAGAACCTTGACGCCCGCGTCGCGGGCGGCCTGGCACATGAGAATCGTGTTGATGGCAGCCGGATCTCCGATCGGCTCGTCGAGCACGTCCACGACCCGGGGGAGCATGTCCACGACGTCCGGGCTGATCTCGATCTCGTGCAGTCGGATCCCCAGGTGTGCTGCCATCTTGCGGGCGTAGACGGCGTCGTCGGGCATCGCCTCGAGACGCTGGTCCTCCGGACGAAACGTGATGGTGTAGGCCTCGATCGAGGGATTGCGGCTTGCGGCCATCGCGGTGATGAGGCTCGAGTCCAGGCCACCGCTGAGAAAGGAGGCGACAGGGACGTCTGCCACCAGGTGTGCTGCCACGGACGCTTCGAGCACCGCCGCCAGGTCGGCGGGCGGGCCGGATGCGGCTGCGAGCGCTTCCTCCGCAGGATCCCAGTAGCGCCCGGCCCGCGTCGTCCCGTCAGCCCGCCATTCGGCCCACGATCCCGGCGGAAGTTTGGCGACGCCCTTGATCGCGCACTGTTCCTCCGGCAGGAAATAGAACATGGTCGACGCCACGAGCGCCCCTGGGTCGATGGTGAGCTCCGGGCCCACGGCCGCCACCAGGGCCTTGAGCTCCGAGGCGAACACGATTCCGCTCCCGCGCCGCATGACGTACATCGGCTTGATGCCCAGCGGGTCCCGCGCAAGCGTGAGGGAACCGGTGTGCTCGTCGTAGATCGCGAACGCAAACATTCCACGGAACCGCGTGAGGGCGTCGGGTCCCCATTCCCGCCAGCACTCCAGGACGACCTCGGTGTCCGACTCCGTGACGAACTGGACGCCCCGGTCCCGCAGGATGGCGCGCAGGTCGCGGTAGTTGTACAGCTCACCGTTGTAGCTCAGGTGCAGTCCGTCCTTGACGAAAGGCTGATCCGACGCCGCCGACAGGTCGATGATCGACAGGCGTCGATGTGCGAGCTGGAGCGATGTGTGCGGCGACATGTCCTGCAGCCCACTCGCGTCCGGCCCGCGATGGCCGATGCGCTCGGCCATCGTCCGCACGAGCCGAGCTCCGTCGGGCTGGCGAAATGCCCCGGCAACGCCGCACACGTCAGCCTCGCACCCGATCTCGGCTCCGGCCGCCGGCCTGGTGCTCCGAACGTAGCCGGATCACCCGCCGCTGAGCTGCGGCAGCGGTGGGAGTGCGCCCGACGAGCGTGTCATAGACATCGACGTAAGCGTCGCGCTGGTACGACCACGCGAGCTCTTCCTCGATGCGACGGCGGCCGTCCCGACCCATGACCTCGCGCTTCTCGTCGTCGTCGAGGAGATCCACGATCGCGCGGGCATAGGCCGCCACGTCGCCACTCGGAACGTAGGAGGCAGCCCCTTCGGCCGACACCCGGGTCTCCTTGAGGTCGAACGCCACGACGGGCAGCCCGAAGGCCATGTACTCCATCGTCTTGTTCATCGTGGAGACGTCGTTGAGCGGATTCTTCGGGTCGGGCGAGAGCCCGACGTCCGCGGTCGAGAGCACGTCCATGACGATGTCGTCGGGAACGCGACCTGGCAACTCCACGTAGTCCTGCAGTCCGAGATCGTCGCGCAGCGCCACGACGTCGTCATAGGAGTCACCCGCGCCCATGAAGGTGAAGGCGACGTCCGCGCGACCGAGGTCGTGGACGACGTGGGCCGCAGCCCGGACCGCTAGGTCGACGCCGTCCTGCGGCCCCATGACGCCGATGTAAGCGACGAGGTGGCGCCGGCCGCGTCTCAGCGCCGGGACGGCGGCCTTCCGGCGCAGGCGCTTGTGGTCGGGGCCGGTCCGCACCACGGTGACCTCCGTCGGGCTCTTCCCACCCCGGTTCACCGCGACCTCGGCATACGAGGCGTTCGTGGCCACGACGTGGTCGGCCGAACGGAAGGTCGCCGTCTCCAGGGCGATCAGTCCCTGGCGCGGCAGGTCATGCCCCTGCGGGAAGCGCGAGTCATAGAGCTCGGGGCAGAGGTCGTGGTGGTCGAACACGAACCGCGAACCGTCGCGGCGGCGCAGCCATCGGGCGATGGGCCAGAAGATGTCCGGGGGGTTGCATGCCTGCAGCACGTCGAACCGCCCCTGGCGACGAGCGCGGAGCACCAGCCTGGCCGTCGCGAGGAACGAGTAGGCGTACTCCATGACGAAGCCGAGAGCACCACCTCCGGGAGCGTAGGGGCGGTACTTCAGGAGTGTCACGCCCTTGAGCACCTCGTGAGCGTGGTCGCCCTTGCCCTTGGGGCAGACGACGGTGACGTCGTACCCGGCTGCGGTCAGGGCCTTGCACTCCAGCCAGACCCGGCGGTCGAAGGGTACGGGCAGGTTCTGGACGATGATGAGTACGCGGGGTCGTCCACCCACGTCGCGAGCGATGGTCATACGGCCCACCCGATGCCCTCGTATCCCGGCAGCCGTTCGACCTCGGCGCCGAGGCGCCCGTGCAGGTCGAGGATCCACGCAGGTGGTGCCGTGCGCAGTTCGTCGACCACGGGTCCATCCGACGTGGCCACCACCGCCGCATCGCACCCCTGCAGCGCCTCGCGCGGCGTCGCGAAGAGCAGCCGGCGCAGGTGCGGCAGGCGGCTCTCGACGTACCGGAGATTCGAGCCCATGAGCCGTTCGGGGTTGACGATCGGGTCGTAGATCCGCACATCGAAGCCCTTGCCGATCAGCCGCTCCGCGAGCTCGACGTTCGGGCTCTCCCGCAGGTCGTCCGTGTCCATCTTGAAGCTCAGTCCCAGCATGGCGACCGTCCGGAACGGACTGGCGATCAGCCGGTCCACCACGTCGGCGATGACCAGCTCGTTCGTCCGCGCGGTGCCGGCAAGGAGGGGGACGTCCAACGCGTTCACCCGGGCCATGTCGAGCAGGGCGCGCAGGTCCTTGGGAAGGCAGGAGCCGCCGAAGGCGAAGCCGGGCATCAGGTACGCCGGGGAGATGTTGAGGACGGTGTCCTCGCTGAACACCCGCATGACTTCCCGGGAGTCGACGCCGAACACCCTGAAGATGCGAGCCATCTCGTTGGCGAACGAGACCTTCGTGGCGTGAAAGGCATTACATGCGTACTTCAGCGCCTCGGCGCTGCGGACATCGACAAGCCTGATCTCACGGTTCAGGAACGAGAACATGTCAGTCAGCAGGTCGGTCACGCGCTGATCGGCGGTGCCGACGACCACGAATGGCGGGTTGAAGAAGTCGGCGACGCCCGATCCCTCGCGGAGAAACTCCGGGCACATCGCCGTCCCCACGGCCCAGCCCACGGGAAGTGACACGCCGGCGAAGGTCTCGCGAACGAGGTCATCGCCCGTTCCGGGGGGGACGGTGCTCCTCACGACCACCGCGTGGAAGCCCGATGCCGGCGGTGTGGCGACAGCGAGCGATGTCCGAATGTCGTCCAGCGCCCGTCGTATGTAAGTCAGATCGGTGCCGCCGTGCGGCGACGAGGGCGTGCCGACGCAGAGCAGGGACACGTCGGCCCGTTCGAGGGCCACGACAGGATCCGTGGTCGCCCGGAGCGCTCCACTCTCTACAGCCGTCGCTATGAGCTGGTCTATGCCCGGCTCGACAACCGGGCTTCGACCCGACCTGATGTGGTCGACCTTCACAGCGTCGACGTCGACACCGCACACCTCATGGCCTCGTGAGGCCAAACCCGCGGCCGTGACGGTGCCGACGTAGCCCAGACCAAAGACGGCGACCCTCATTGCCCCCCCAAAGGATCGTAATGTTGCCCCCGCAGGATGGTAACAGTCAGCGACCACTTCTGGCGGATCGGGAATCTTGCTTGGAGGCGCGGCCGCCGTCGGTGCCGGAGAGATGATTTCCCGGCGGACCCAGGGACCACCGATCCCAACCGGATGCGGTCACAGCGGTCAGCACACCGACGGCGAGCAGACCACCCCCCACGACGTCAGTCGACCAGTGGGCGGCCTGCACCAGGATGCACACGCCCATGAGACCGCCCACGAGAGCCGGGACGAGCCAGACCCACCGCCTCGCACGAGGTTGCGTCATCAGCACCACCAAGCCCAGGCAGACGACGACGGCGATGATGTGACCCGACGGGTAACTCCCACCATGGCTGTCCGCGGTGGTTCCGTGCGTATCGGGACGACCGACCGCCATCTTCGCCGCGACCGTGAGCGCCACCGTCGTCAGGCCGACACCGCCGACGAACAGCAGGGGTCGCAGTGACCGACGTATCACACAGAAGGCCACGGTGAACGCCGCGAGGAGACCGGCAAGCAGGGCTGGGCGCAGACCCTCGACGACGTAGACGGATCGGATCTGCGATGTTCCCCACACGTCATCAGGTCGCGCCCATTGGCGGATGATTGAGTCGAAGGTGTCCAGCAGACCAAGATGGACGCTCGCGGCCAGGGCGAAAAAGGCACCCGCCGACCCGATCACGATCCACCATCGCCGGAGGGAGGCGGCGAACAGCGGCAACGCCATGGTCCAATCTAGTAAGGCCCGCCTCGCGGCGTGTGCTCAGTTCCAGATGTCACGGTGGACGTTGAAATGACCTGGGAGCCGTGCGGTTCAACCCTAAGCCACAAGGCAGTTCACGTCGGCCCCATGCGCCGTCCACACCAGTGTCTCAGGCAAGCCGATGACGGCGCATTGCTTCACGGCAAAGCCCGTCGCACGGTGATCTATTCGACATCTCGGCCGTCTATGGGGCGCAGCCAGGCAGATCGCCAATACTGCGGGATACTCCGTTGGCAGAGCCCGTGGTAAAGACCTTGGCACACAACGTTCTCCAGCACGACGCAATCGCTTAGCTTGATCATCTTTCCAGTCGACTCGTCAATGATGCGTTGAACATGGCGTTCCACGCGCGTGCCAGTGCCGCAGTACGGAATCATCTCCTGATCAAACCACATGCCCCGGTTCCGGTTCTCCGAGTTAAGAGTCGCCATGATCTCGTCTTTGGTACGAACCGCGACGGGCTGACGGGGCGAGAGATCGACAACCGGTGTCCTGGTGCCGGTGCCGGTGCCTTGATAGAACGGGTAGGGCCTGCCATCGCGTATCAGTAACCAACGAGGAAAATACCGCTTACTCAAGTATTGATACTTCTTGAAAGCATCAAGACAAAGACTGGTAAGGAGAGCCCGGAAACTGACATTACCACTTGTCAGGTCGCGAACATAGTGGATTGGATTGTACCTGGAAAGAGGTCGAGAAGCTTGGAGGACATCAGTAGCCTGGCACCGGTAAACGGATTCGCCACTGCTGTCGGTCGTGCGCGTGCTGGACGCTAGTCGTTCCTGGGCGATATCTGTTGTTGCGGGGATGGGTTCGTGCGGTTCTGCTGCCGGTGCGAGCCATTCTTCTCGCCAATAGAGCAGGCATCCCGCTTGACAACCGCCGTGTGCGCTTCCATCGCATCTCAACCCCTCCAGGTGAACGCTACGGTCCATCTGGCGAAGCGAACCTGCGCCGTCGCAGGTCTTGTGTGCGCTGGCTTGGACATGAAACTCGCGCCCCGCAAACTTGAGCATCTCGGGCATGAAAAGAAGCCCGTCGACGGTACCGTCAGAGTCGAGAGTGGACAAGATGTCGTCGGCGCTTCGAACGCGGAGTAGGTCTCCCCTGCGATATCTACGCTTGGTCGGGATTTTTGTAGTTATTGTCACAGCGCCCTCCTGGCGGTGTCGAAGGCTAGAGTAACTAAAGTGTTTGCGCTCATCTAATCCCCTCCTTGATGATTTCCTGCGCTCCGACCTTTGGCCTGTGCCGCGGCCGGACACGCAGTTCGGTCAATTCGGCGGTTGTGCCCAAGGAGAGCGCATTGACAATTAAATGTGCGACATCGGCGGGCTGCAGAAGCAGCTCCGGTTGGTACTCACGGTTGGCAGCCAAGGAGATGGCCTCTTGCATTGGGGTTGCCACTCTGCCGAGATAGACACTGAGAACTCGAACACCAGCAGAATTTACTTCGTGTCGCAATGAGTCAGCCAGTGCAGTGAGCGCTGCCTTGCTCGCTGCGTAGGGACCTACGTTGGCAGGGGAGTTGGAGGCAGCCGATGAGTTGACGAATACGACGTCTCCACGTGCTGCACGAAGGGCTGGAAGCAGAAGCTGGGTCAGTTGAAATGGAGCACGTACATTGGTTCGAAAAATGGTATCGAATTGCTCAACCGAAGTCTGTTCGATCGCCCCGATCGAATACATTGCAGCGGAATGGACGAGTATCGCGAGCCGTCCGGTCACCTCGTCCAGGACCGTCTGAGCAAGTCGCGTAACGGCGTCAGCGTCAGAAAGATCACATGATCGTGCTAGGGCATGTCCATTGCCATGGCTTATCTCCTCTACGGCCTCATGCAGCAATGATTCACGCCTACCGACCAGAATGACCCGCATCCCGTGATCTGCCAATGCAGTCGCGGTCGCGCGGCCGATTCCGGAGCCCGCACCCGTGACGAGACCGGTGAGACCGCTTAGTTGGCGCTCGCACCGCTCGTTTGCATGCGTGACGTTCAAGGTTTACGCACACTTGAGAAGGACGAAGGTAGTTTGGCCGAAATCGCATCAGTTTCCAGCACCTCGGCAAGTGATCGAGCTCGCCGATCTCGATCGGCGACCTGGGTGGGTGGAAAGGGCCACGGGATCGCGAGCTCCGGGTCGTCGAAGGCGATCGCGACGTCTTCGGACGGGTCGTGCGGGCGGTCGATGCGGTAGGCGACGTCAGCAGGTTCGGTGATTGCCTGGAAGCCGTGCGCACATCCCGCCGGGACGTAGATTGACTGACAGGTATCATCCCGCAGCCGAAACGTCTCGACCTGGAGGAAGGTCGGCGATCCGGGTCGCAAGTCGACCACCACGTCGAATATCTCGCCAAACGAGCATCGAACGATCTTGGCCTCGCCCTTACCGGAGCGCAGGTGAAGCCCACGGATGACACCGTGGGCTGACCGGGAAAGGCTGTCTTGGACGAACGCGTAGGGATCAATGCCGTGCAGCCGAGTTATGTCGGCGTCGAATGTACGGCTGAAGAAGCCGCGGTCGTCCGGATGAGGTGTTGGCTTGAAGATCAAGAGGCCAATGATGGAACCTGTCGCGACGTCCATCACTCACCTCCGGTCGTCGTGCTCGGGCAACCGGCTGGTGCTCCCGCCGGGGCGGCTGCGGTGGGTAGTGTTGCGCCATCATGACCGCTGACCACAGGTGTCGTTCCTGTCGCTCCGACCGGGTCGACCTGGTCCTCGATCTGGGTGTTGTGCCAGGTTCGGACACCTTCCCACCCTTCAATTCGCCCGATCCCGATCCGCGGTGGCCGCTCGAGCTGTACATGTGTCGGGACTGCGCGCTGGTCCAGCTTGGACCGGCTGGGCCGCCAGCCATCGACGAGCAAGGCTCCGTCGAATCGGCGACGGCGCTCGCCCATGCACAACGCGCGGTGCAGTCGATCGTTTACGAAGAGGGTCTGCGACCTGGAGACAGCGTCATTGAGATCGACAGTGGCCACGGCGGGTCGTGGCTTCCTGGCTTCGTACAGGCTGGCCTGGTTGCACGCGAGGTGGATTCGACGGCCGAGCTCGTCGTCGACCTCCACGGCTTGATGCACGAAGCGGACTTGGATGCGGCCGTGGCGGCCCATGCTGCTCGGATAGAGCCCGGCGGCAGGTTGGTCTGCGAGTTCTACTACCTGAGCGCATTGATCGAGAATTCGCTCGTCGACACTATTCGGCATGGGCACTTCAACTACCTCTCCCTTGTCGCCGCTACCCACGCGTTCAGCCGACATGGATTAGTCGCCTGCAAGGCGGAGCGGGTACCGACATTCGGAGGAAGCCTGCGCATCGTCGTTCGGCGAGCGCAGGATGGCGCCAAGGCCGATGCCAGCATCACTGAGCTTCTCGAAGCCGAGACTGGTGCTGGCCTTGACCGCGGGTCTGCCGTGGCCACGCTTGGAGAGCGAGGTCGTGTTGCTGCCGCTGCTTTCCACGATCAGCTTGCGTCTGCCGCTGTTCGTGGCGTTTCCATTGCCGGGTATGGAGCACCGTCGAAGGCTGCAGTTCTGATGTCCCTTGCGGATGTCGATGGGTCGCTGCTCCCATACACGGTCGACCTGTCGCCAGCAAAGCATGGCTGCCGAATACCCGGCGCCCATGTCCCCATCAGGCCGGTCGAGGACCTGATCGCCGCTGAGCCAGGTGAGGTCATCGTGCTGACCTGGGACATTGCGACGGAAGTCGTCGCTCAGCTTCAGCGGATGGCCGAGGGAACTGAGTGGAAGCCCAGATTCTGGGTGCCCTTGCCGAAGCCAGGCTACATTACGGTCTGACGTCATGCGGCATTGCCTGTGGAAGTCGCCGGGGTTTGTGCGTCTTTGCAACAGCGCCGGAGCGACGGCCGGTCCTTGTACGAGGTCGTCGGTCATTCCGACGTCGATCACTTGCCCGTTTTCCGCAGCGCTAGCCGGAGCAAGCGTTTGGAGCCGGCCCTGCGCAGCCGTGGAGCTGGCGAACGATCTACGTGCCTCGATGCCGTCGACTGGGATCACCTGTCCCAAGCCCGCCGAACTATCCATCGCGTTCGCCTCCCCGCAGTGAGAGCAGCGCCTTGGTCACGGTGAACCCCTCGGCGTATCGGCGCCTGCACTCGACGCCCCGTATTCTCATGAGTGATAGAAAAGTCTCGTCATCCCACCAGTCGCGGCCCGCCTGCGACGGGAAGCACTCGTGGAGTAGTTCCACCTTGCGGCGGGCGATCTCGGGCTCGAGCGCCACGTAGTGGCTCACCCTGCCGAGGTCGCCATCCCATTTCGGGATCTCGTAGTGGAGCATCAGCGCATCTCGCCACACCGTAGGTGCGAGTTCTGCGATCAGGCGGTGGTCTTGATGGGCGTCGTCGGGCCGCGGTGCGAACACCACGTCGGCGGTCATCGATCTCGACACCTGTTCCAGGGCTTCCTTCACCGCGCCCCAGTGAGTGGGCAGAAACCCGTCGCGGAGGCCCAGGATGCGCATGTCGGTCTCAGCGCCGGGCAGGAAGCGTGCGGTCGACTTGATCGCCTCCTCGTGCCGGTTACCGGAGCCGGTCGCGATGGCGACGACCGCGTGGATGTCTCTCGATTCCGCAAGGGTGAGCAAGGTTCCGCCACACCCGATCTCCACGTCGTCGGGGTGTGCGCCGAGACAGACGATGCGCAGGGCACCGGACGGTAACTGGAGCGAGATCAACTAACGGCTTCCGTTGATATCGGGCACCTCGAGTGCATTGATCCGGCGACCGGCAGTCGGTGAATGCTGGTGCCAGACCGCCCACGGGCTCCGGCCGGTGCGGTAGAGGTCCTCCAGCCACGATCGTTCTTTCAGGGTGTCCATGGCTGCCCAGAAGCCGTTGTACTGGATGGCGAGCATGCGACCGCCGTCCGCGGCACGTACGCACGCATTCATGACGAGGTCTTCGCCCTCGTGCAGATAGTCGAAGATGTCCTGCCTGAGGACGAAGTAGCCGCCGTTGATGCGCATGTTCATCTCGGCGGCA
>Ga0299907_10003075_pt1 | contig 10589 bp, 9 predicted proteins | sample RVTome_16_FD_198680 | JGI IMG/M metagenome (GOLD analysis project Ga0299907, IMG submission 198680) | Soil microbial communities from uranium-contaminated site in the Upper Colorado River Basin, Wyoming, United States - RVT152D67 (version 2) ... | reverse complement strand
CGCCTTTCTGCCTGACTATCTGGCGTCCGGGCGACTCGGCTCCGATGTCGAGCCCGGCCGCGTCGAACACCTTGGCCAGGATCTCCTGATGGGTTCGGGTCTCCTCGAGGTACTCTCCCCATTCCTTCCGGAGGTCCTCGTTGACTGTGTTCTCGATGGCGGCCTCGTGGAGCTGCTCGCCGCCGAGCTCGGTCTCCATCGCCTGGTACAAGAGCTCCTCGAGATGGGTGCGGTCCATGTCTTGCCTTTCTCTGTGTGGGGCCGCACAGGTACCCGTGCCCGGCCGCAGAGAAACTCAGCTTTTTTGATGGCTCTCTTGATGAAGGAGAACTGGCCTTCGGTCTCGAGAACGGCGAACTCGACCTCGGACATGGCCCCGATCCCATCGAGGCGGGCAGCTTCCTCGAGGTCGGACATGGTGACGTCAGCGGCGCTGGCCATGGCATCGAGTACCTAATGGTCAAACACGGTGAAACCGGGGTTTGAGTCTCGACTGTTCGGGGGATCTTTGGGCGATGATCGGGATCGACTCACAAGAACTCGCCGTAGATGCCGGCCTCCGCTATGTCCCGCCGGACGCTCCCGGATATCGGCGGGTCAGGAGAGGAAAGGGCTTCTCATACCACTCTCCTGACGGCCAGACGGTGAACGGAAGCATCAAGAAGAGGATCGAGAGCCTGGTCATACCCCCGGCGTGGGAAGATGTCTGGATCTCGAGAGACCCGCTCGGTCACGTTCTCGCCACCGGCTATGACAAGGCCGGCCGCAAGCAGTACATCTACCACCCGTTGTGGGAGGAGGTCCGGGACGAAGTCAAGTTCGACCGCCTGGAGCCGCTCGGGAGGGGGCTGAGCACCCTCCGCAAGAGAGTCGACTCCGATCTTCGCCGTCATGGCCTGCCGAAGCGGAAGGTCGTGGCCCTGGCAGTCGCCGTGCTGGATCGCACTCTCATGCGAGTCGGCAACAGGAGATACGTCGTCGACAATGACTCCTATGGGTTGACCACCTTGACGTGTGAGCACATCGAGATCGACGGCTTGCACATCCATCTCGACTTTGCCGGCAAGGGCGGAGCCGAGCGCCAGTTCGCCTTCAGCGATCGCAGGCTGGCGACACTGGTCTCACGGTGCCAGGAGCTCACAGGACAAACCCTGTTCAGCTACGAAACGACCGCCGGAGAGGTGAGCTCGGTCTCGTCTTCGGATGTGAATACCTATCTCTCCGATGCTCTGCATGGTCCTTTTACCGCCAAGGACGTGAGGACCTGGGGAGCGAGCAGCCTGGTCACGGGCGAATTGGCGCGCACTGGGGTGGATGAGGATCACGAAGCGCGAGTCAGAGGCGCCATCGACGTTGCCGCCGAGCGTCTCGGGAACACCCGGGCCGTTTGCCGCGATTCGTATGTGCATCCGCTGGTTCTGTCGGCACATGAGGACCAAACCCTCCCCGACGCCTGGCGACGGGCACGGAGTGGGAGATGGACGACTCGGGAGGAGTCGACCTTGCGGCTCTTGCTCGAGGAGGGTTGAGGATCATCAGCACGGCGCCGGTCGTCCTGGATCACCTGAGGAGACTCACGGGTGAGCATGGCCTCTTCGAGCACGCTCTCCACGACGAGCCACGGAGGACCTTGGGCTACACGGTGGACGACAACGCTCGGGCCCTCGTCGTCCTGTGCCGGTACGCCCGGGTGGTCGGCGAGTCACCGGATCTGCAGCCCTATCTGGGGATGGTCGTCTCCGGAGTGGTAGCCGGTGGTTGGCACAACCGCATGACTCCTTCGGGGCTCTGGGATGATCTGCGAGGCAGCGATGACGCCCACGCCAGAGCGATTTGGGGTCTCGGCGAGGTGCTGGCGGCGGGGATGGGCGACGTGGACGCCGTCGACTCACTGCGCGCCGGAATCGTCTCTTTCGAGAGCACGTATCCCCGTCCGGTCTCTTATGCCATCTTCGGCGGCGTGGCCGCGCTCGAAGCGGGCTTGTTGGTCGATCTGATCGGCGACTTCCTGACCAGCTCGTCTGGCCGACTCCCATCACCAGCGTCGGGCGACTGGATCTGGCCTGAGCCCAAGCTCACTTATGCGAACGCCCGCATTCCAGAGGCGATGATCCGAGTGGGGGAGGCGCTGGGCGACGGGGCTCTCGTGACGAGAGGCCTCGAAGTTCTCGCTTGGCTGATCGACATCGAAACGGGAAGCAACGGATTCAGCTTCACACCGGTGGCGGGTCGCGGCCCGGCCGAGATGAAGCCGGCTTTCGACCAACAGCCGATAGAGGCGTGGGCTATGGCCGACGCTTGCTTCGCGGCCGGCCGGGTCGATGGAGACGAGAAGTGGGCCCGTGGTGTCGTCGACGCGGCCACCTGGTTCCTGGGGCGCAACGACTGCGGAGCGGTGGTCTATGACGCGACGACGGGAGCCGGCTTCGATGGGCTCCGCCCCACCGACGTCAATCGCAACCGCGGTGCGGAGTCGACCCTGTCGGCGCTGGGCTCTCTCATCAGGTTGCGACAGGTGACCATGGCTTCCTCGTGACCCTGCGCATAGGGATGATCGGCCCCGATCACGCATGCCTACCCACCATCGGGGTATGGGCCTTGGGAGCGCGTCGCCCACGCCCTGACAGAGCGTTGTCATGGCAGCGAAGTATGAGCGTCTCTGCCGGTCCCTTGCCTAGTCCATCGCCGCGATGAGGTCACGGACCGGAGTGGCCGCGATCTTGATCCCTGCGTCTGCATATCCGAAAGGTGTTATCAGGTTGTCGCCGTGGAGCATGCTGCCGCAGGAATAGAGGACGTCCGGCACATACCCGTACGACTCCTCGATGGAGGGCTCGATGAAGGGCATGCGGAGCCGGGCCACCACCTTGGAGGGCTCGTCCAGATCCAGCATCAAAGCTCCCAGCACGTAGCGACGCATCGGGCCCACACCATGGGTGATCACGAGCCATCCGGCATCCGTTTCGATGGGGGAGCCACAGTTCCCGCTCTGCACGATGTCCCAGGTCTGTTGGGGCCCGAACACCAACTCGGCATTGTTCCAGGTTCGGATGTTCTCGCTGCGCAGCACGTAGGAGCGCTCGTGGTCGTGACGGGACAGGGCGACGTACTCGTCGTTGATCTTGCGCGGGAAGATGGCCATTCCTTTGTGATTCAACGCCGGGCCCGTCATCGTGGCCATGCGAAAGGAGTGAAAGTCCACGGTCTCGATGAGCTGAGGGAGTATCCGCACTCCGTCGTATGCCGTGTAGGTGGCGTAGTAGGTCACCTCGCCTCCGTCGTCGACGAACCTGACGAAGCGAGCATCCTCGATGCCATGGCTCTCCACCGGAGCGGCCGGCGAGATCACATGCTCCGATATGGGTAGAGAGGCATCGAAGCCGAGTTCGTAGTTCGAATCGGCGAGCCAGTGCATCCGCTTCACCGCGTCCTGGGCCGACAGATCGTCCACGTCGCTCTCGAGGAGCTTGTCGAGGGCGCTGGCCATGTCTGCGGCCGTGAACGCCTGAGGCAGCAGTTCCAGCGTCTTCCGCGTGGCCGCGGTGGTGAAGCCGAGCTCGTCCAGTTTGCCGGTGAAGGCTTGTCGTGAGTAGGTCGGCGAGCTGCGCCAGCCATTGCTCACGTGGGGATGACGCTGGTCCAGCGTCACTTCCCCGGCCTCGTCGACGGCGCCGGTGATGAACGCGATGGAGGAGATGTGGCCTTCGCCGATGGCTCGGGCACTCATGACGAACGACTGCCTGCCGGAGCGACTCTGCCCAACTGCCACCATCGAAGGATTGGTGAGTGCCGCGCCTTCGTAGGCATACGCCTGGCTCAAGGTCGCCCCGATCAGGAGTGCCTGACTCTCGTCCACGGGCGGGTCGAAAGACGGGATCCTGTGGCGCGCGATCTCGAAGTGATCCATCCACTTTCTCTCGAGATCGGGGAATCTCGAATGATTTCGTGCCCGGAGCTCACCGAGGATCGTCTCGCACTCGGACCCGGGCAGTTCGAGCACCCGCGAGATGATGCGCTCGAGCCGTCCTTGGTCACCTCCGAAATTTACGGTCCCGGGGATGAATGGCCTCAGGACCAGACGTCGCGGGTCATTCGTGAGGTGGTGCGGTGTTCTGGCAACGTCGACCATCGCCAACATTCTGGCTGGTCGACCAGGGAAACAAAGGCATCCCGGGTTTGATTCTCGTCATGCGGTGGCTACGGCCGGCGAGAGACTGTGAATCAGCTGTGAGTACTCCCTGGCGACGCTGCCCCAGGAGAGGTCATCCGAGAGATCGGTAGCCGCCTGGCATGCCCGCCGATAGGCCATCGGATCCTCGAGGAGAAGCCTGATCCCAGCCGCGAGAGACTCGGGATCGTGATCGACGACGACTCCCGCGCCCGGAGCGAGGATCTCCTCCGAGTGGGGGAATCGTGTCGCTACAACCGGCCGTGCCAGCCCCACGGCCTCAGTGATGACGCCTGATGAGACTTGATCATGGTTGTCGTATGGGACTACTACCACGTCGGAGCGACGCACCAGATCGAAGAGCTCCTCGTCGCTCACGTATCGATCCACGAACTCGACGAGATGCGAGACTCCGAGACGGTCCACCCTGTCTTGGAGAAACCGTCGGTACCCGTATCCGTCGCGTGCCACCACGGCTGGGTGAATCCGACCCACGATCTGATATCTGATCGGAGGGTCGATGTCGCGTAAAAGCGTGAGGGCCTCGATCGACCTCTCGATCCCCTTGCCCGGCCCCAGCAATCCCCACGTGATCAGCCGGCGGCGAGGCTGATGGTTCGCCGGCTGCGCCGTCCACTGGGCACCGTGACGGATCACTCGAATGGATTCCGGGGAGACCGAATAGCGATCCATGAGGAGTGTGGCAGCGGACTCACAGAGCACGACGAGCACGGCGTTTCTCGCAATCGACTCCACGATCGCCCTCTGACGGGGCGAGGGTGCGGGGATGACGGTGTGGAGCACCACGAGGGTCGGAGTTTCCAGCGCTTCCACCATGTCGACCACAGCAGAGCCGTCGTCGCTCCCGTAGATGCCGTACTCATGCTGGACGATCGTCAGGTCACATCGGTTTAGGTGCCTGGCCGCGGCGCGGACCCCCACATCGCTGTTGGGGTCGACCTCCATGACGACGTCACTACCCGGCATATCCGGTCCGCCTCCACACTTGACTCGAATCACCTGCAGGTCGAGGGCACGATCGACGTCCACCAGCGCATCGACCAGCGAGGCGGTGTATCGGCCTATGCCACACCGGGTCGGCGGAAATGTGGAGACCATCCCAATTGTGGTTGGTTCCGACACTGAGCCGTTCATCTCGAGCATCTCTCCTTCTCTATTCAGGACGCCGAGTTACCCGTCACCTACGTAAGGCGAAACGTATTTGTTCCTCCATGCGGCTCCCGGGGAAAGCGTCTTCTCGTGGTGAGCCCTGAGGAGTTGGCTCTGTCCCAGATGTGCCTCCCGGAGCTCGAAGAGGCAGCCGGGTCCTGCACGGGCTGCGAGCTCTATCGACGGGCCACACAGACCGTCTTCGGAGTCGTACCGACCCCGGCACCCCTGATGCTTCTTGGGGAGCAGCCGGGTGAACAGGAGGATCTCACTGGGGAGCCCATCGTCGGCCCTGCCGGAAAGCAGTTTGGGCCGGGCTCTCGACGCGGCCGGAGTGGACCGGTCGGACGTCTACGTCACGAATGTCGTCAAGCACTTCAGATTCGAAGACAGGGCCAAGTTGCGACTGCACAAGAAACCCACCCGGGGCCAGATCGAGAGGTGCCGACCGTGGCTGGACGCCGAACTCGATGACGTGGCCCCATCGATCATCTTTTGTCTAGGCGGCGCAGGCTCTCCTCGGGTCGAGAGTCCGTGTGATGAGAGATCATGGGGTGCCGGTGGACTGGGACGGCTACCTGGTGATCCCCACGATCCACCCCGTCTTCGTGCTCAGGTCATCCGATTCGGGGCGACGGTCGGTGCTCCTCGGCTTGTTGGTCGGCGACTTGAAGAAGGCTGCTGAGCTGGGCACTCCAGGGTGAGCTCTGGTCTCGGTAGAACCAGCGGACGACTCATTCCCCTTCGTGGGATTGCCGAGCTCGATCGTCGGCGATCTCCCCGTTGAGGGCTGCCACGGCCTCCTCGACCGAGTCGAGTCTCGCCGCGAAGAGCGGATCGGGGAAGACCAATTCGAGCACTCGACGGACCTGTTTCGACGGGACCAGAAAGATGCGTGCTCCATGCTCGTGGAGGGCGCGCTTGCCTTCCACCAACGCGTGCAGGCCGGTGGAGTCCATGAAGACGACCTTGGTTGCGTCGACTATGACCGCCGATTTTCCCTGGGCCACCATCGAAGTGAACTGGCTGCTCAAGAGGTGGGCAGACGATATGTCGATTTCGCCTGAGAGCCGGACGACGACGACATCGTCTCCGAGCGGCTCGATCTCTACCGCAAGCAAGTCCTCGGAAGGTTCGTTCTTCATTCGTTCCCCTCGAGTTGAAAACCGAATTCGACAGTCGGTGCAACCCCCAAGGTCCGGAGGAGCTACCGGAGAAACGATATCAGGTCACGGGTGCGAATGAGAAGGCGCAGTGGGGCTTTCGGCGCTTCTGTCCAGTGGCATGCGGAAGCTGACGAACGTGCCACGCCGGGTCCGGTTCACGTGGAGCCCCTCCGCCAAAGATTCGATGACATGAGTGCCTAGGCCGGGGTATGCCTCCTCGTCGACCGGTTCCCGCCACTTGCCGGTGTCACTGACCTCGACGTTCAGGATCTCGTCCATGAGTGTGATGCGAATCGTCACGTCGCCGCCAATCGCATCCCAGTAGGCATGGCGGGCCGAGTTCGCCGTGGCTTCCCCCACCGCGATCAAGAGATCTTCACCCACGGCAGCCGGGATGCCGCGCGCCGTGATCCAGGACCGAAGTGACGAGCGAATCTTCCTCAGCTCCTCGGGACGTGCCGGGAACGCCTGGTGATATTCCTCAGAGTCCATACCAGTCCTGAAGACCAGGAGAACCGTGTCGTCAGACCTGGTCTCGTCCGAGACGAGGCTCTCGAACAGCGCATCACACATGACATCTGGCCTTCTGTCGCCCATCTCGGATGCGAGGCTCTCCAGTCGCTCAAGTCCCACACTCAGAGACTCCCCACGCTTCTCTATGAGGCCGTCGGAATACAAGACCAGAGACCAGCCTGGCTGCAGGGCCGCTGATGCCTGTCGCCGTGTCGATACCTGTCCGTACAGCGGCTCGCCATGTCCCTGGTCGAGCCAGATCGTCTCACCGTCGGGGGACACCAGCAATGCCGGGGGATGCCCGGCGGAGGCATAGGTAACGGTGTGCTCCTGAGTGTCGACGATTGCATAGAACAGAGTCGCATACGCCGTCCCATCCGGGCCTCCCACGAACTCGTCCAACTCGGTCAGCAGAGACGCCGGGTGATCGTTGTGTATCGCCAGCGCAGACAGAGCTGCCCTGAGACGGCCCATCGAGATCATGGCGTCGATGCCGTGCCCCACGATGTCTCCGACGACGAGTGCTACCCGCCCGTCCCGCAACTCGATTGCGTCGTACCAGTCCCCTCCTACTTCGAGGACGTCGCTGGCCGACTCATATCGGGCCGCGATTTCCATGCCGGGTCGCGAGAGCAGCTTGTCGGCTAGCAACCCTCTCTGCAGTCGGACGGCGAGATCGTGCACACGTTGCCGTTCTCGTTCGAGTGTCTCGGTTTCGACTACCGACCGGGCTGCCTGCCTCGTTGCCAGTTCTCTCTCGTGTGACTCCGCTGCGATGAGCAGCCCGGCGAGAGTGAAAGCGCCCAACTGCAGCTTTGTGAGAACGAGGGCCGAAGACTGAGTCAACGCCACGATGAAAGGCTCCACGCTGTTCGCCAGCACGAAGGCGATCGTCGTGGCAATGGCCAGAGCTGTCATCGCGACCGCCCTGGCCCCGAAGACGACACCGGCGACCACCACACCCACCAGCACCGGGAAGACGAGGGGCAGGTCGGTCATCCCGAACATTGCGACCGTCATCATGATGGAACCAAGGATGAGAAGAGCTCCCCACCACGAGAACAACGAGCGGCGATCACGGCTCGAGCCCCACACCAGGATCGCGCTTCCCACGAGGATCACGCCAAGGGCGTCCCCGAGCCACCATTGGCCGAAGGTGGTGAGGAAGTCATCTCCCCCGAAGAGTCGGTCGGTGGCCGCGCCGACGCCTGCACCCGCGGCCGGGCCAATGAGGACTGCACCAATCGTGAACCACATGAAATGTCGTCGTCGTGCCAGATCGAACGCACCGCAGGACGTTGTCACGATGGCCGCGGCAAGCAGCGGCTCGACGACGTTTCCCGCGGCGAATCCGAGGGCCTGCGCGGTCGTGTAGCCGCTGATGACGTCCATCACGAACTCGGCGAGACCGGCGCCGACCAGCACCAGCCACCAGGAGCGTCTTGAGAGCCGCAGCAGAAATGCGACCGTGATCCCGGAGGGAATGAAAAAGACGCTCTGCAGGCCGGAGGCCTCGATCAGGCGGAGGGCGAGCCAGGATCCGACAGAGTAGGAGACCACCACCACGAACAACAGGGACACGGGACCCCATGGCCCCATTCTCTCGGGCCAGGTCCAGGTCGCTCCAGCGTTCGAGACTGTCTGCTCAGACGTGTGTGTGTCGGTCATTATTCCCGCAACGGAGAACCTATTCGGCGCGACGGGTCGAGGCCTCCCGAGAGTCCGGTTTCAGGACCCCTGCTGGGAGCCTCCTGAACAGGCCCGAAGGGATCTCACGGCCGGACCGATGTAGCGCCAGCGCCCAAGACGGGGAGTACCCGAGCGCCCAGCGCAGACTGTTCACTGCGGCCTTGCCGAGCACATCCGCTGCCGGTCTGGGCTCGAGCCCCAGGACCTGTTGCAGCCTCTCGGGGAGGGTGACGAGAGCAGCCTCGAACAGGAGCGAGTAGCCCGGCTTGATGCCCGCGCTGATAGGCGGGTCGCTGAGGAAATCGACGATCTTCTCCATCTCGGGCGAGGGGGCGATCTCGGGGTGCCCGGTGACCCAGTCTCTCAGTCCCAGGGCAGTGCCCGGAAGTGGATCGGCTCCAAGGAGACGACCGATGCGGTTCTGCTCCCCGACGAAGTGGTCGGCCTCGACGATTGTCAACGGGAAGTCCGAATAGCGCTGATTCGTGGTCAGGAAAGAGTCGGTGAGAGCGTTGTGAACCCACGCCGACTGGCCCGGGTCGGCGGCGTGGTACCGGATCCCGCGGCTGGAGACGCCCCTGACTTGGGTGTGCGCCCTCCTCACCTGCCGAATCGCCTCGTCCACTTCGGGGCCAGCCCCGAACGTCGTGGCCGTCACATAGGCGGAAGTCCGGGAGAGTCGGCCAAGCGGATCATCCCGGTAGCGCGAGTGTTGGTCGACCCCGGCGACCACTTCGGGATGAGCTGCCTGGATGAGCAGGGCGCGTAGTCCGCCGACGAAGGCGGCAGGGTCGGCTATCAGCCTCCAGGACACCGAATCGGGACCGACCATCCCGGGGTCACCGGGATAGTCGAGGGTGTGCTCGAGCGGATACGGGGCGTGGCCGAACATCGAGAGCATGACCCGGGTCACCCGGGCCCTCACACTCTCGGAGAGGTGCTCCGCGATGCGCCGCAGATTTGGCAGCGGTCTCATCTGATGTGGGAGATCAGTGACACCGCAGCGACTGGGCCGCATCGGCAGGTCGATCAACGGTCACGTGCTGGGATTACCCACTTCGCGGCCATCGTATTGCACAGGCGGACCCGGGGCGATTGCGTCATGCTTCCACGGCGAATTTCGGTGGCTCCGGCCCTCGCCGGATGGTTTCCCGACACGCTGCGGCGGGTAGAAAGGGCTCCACGCGACCAGTTGGAGGACTCAGTGGACACCGAAGCCATCGCCGCAGAGATCGTTGCCATTCGAAATCGCCTCGATGAGATGAGCAACCAAGTCGAAGGATCAGCGGGAGCCGACGCCGACGACGAACGCATACGTCTCGAGGAGCGGCTTCTCTACCTTCAAGACCAGCTGTCCGCGCACGGGACAGACGATGCAGTGGACGAACCGGGAGGGTCGGACACGTTGCGCTTTGTCCCGCCGGCCTGACCGTCAGATCAGGAGTCCATTTCCTCCATCCACGACTTCCTCGGATAGCGCGGCAGGCTGGAGCGTAAAGGCCACGGCAGTTGCCGCATCCCTTTGTGTGGTGGTGTATGCACGTGTTGGAGGATCAAGGCAGGATCGATCAGAGATGCGAGCCTCTCTTGGAGGTCATTGCGATCTTCTCCGCCTGTCCGGTGTCCATACCTGCTGGTGCGTATCGATGCTGCATGAGCTCCCTTCGGTTGCGCTCACCTCGGCCATACTCTGACGCCGGTCTCATGACACTGGCGGGCAAGAGCCCACGGATTCTTGGTTTGGATCTCTGGGCCCTGGGTATGTATGCAGGAGAACCCGCGAGGCTCAGGAGAGCTGGGTTTCCGGCTGAGATTCGATCGCGAGATCGGGAATTCTCTGTACCTGATCCGGGTAATACCGGCGCAGGAAGAGCTTTGCGGGT
>Ga0299907_10003074_pt1 | contig 10592 bp, 10 predicted proteins | sample RVTome_16_FD_198680 | JGI IMG/M metagenome (GOLD analysis project Ga0299907, IMG submission 198680) | Soil microbial communities from uranium-contaminated site in the Upper Colorado River Basin, Wyoming, United States - RVT152D67 (version 2) ... | reverse complement strand
TCGACGCACTCTTCATCAACACGACCCTCAAGAAATCACCCGAGCTCTCGCATACCCAAGGGCTCATGGACATCTCTGCGGAGATCATGCGTCGCCAGGGTGTGGGGGTCACCATGATCCGGGCGGTCGACCACGACATCGCCAGTGGGGTGTGGCCCGACATGACCGAGCACGGTTTGGACACCGATGAGTGGCCGGGTCTCTTCGAGAGGGTCATGGCGGCAGACATCCTGGTGTTGGGGACGCCGATCTGGCTCGGGGAGAAGTCGTCTGTCTGCACGCGGGTGGTCGAGCGTCTCTACGGCAACTCGTCGATGCTCAACGAGCACGGTCAATACGCCTACTACGGCAAGACGGGAGGTTGTCTCGTGACCGGCAACGAGGATGGGATCAAGCACTGCAGCATGTCGATCCTCTATGCGCTCCAGCATCTCGGCTACGTGGTGCCGCCGCAGGCGGACGCAGGTTGGATCGGTGAGGCCGGCCCCGGCCCGTCCTACTTGGACGAGGGCTCAGGAGGGCCCGAGAACGACTTCACCAATCGCAACACCACGTTCATGACCTGGAATCTGATGCACCTGGCCCGGATGCTCAAGGATGCCGGTGGAGTCCCGGCCCACGGCAACCAACGCTCGAAGTGGGACGCCGGGTGCCGCTTCGACTTCCCCAACCCGGAGCACCGCTAAGGACCTCAAGACCCGTTCCGTACCCGTTCTGTGTCGAAAAACCATGCCTATTTCATTGTTTTACGACACAGAAACGGGTTCGGGCTTAGGCGGACCTGGCTACCTCGGGGTCTACAGCGAGGGGGAGGGCGGCGCGGAGGTCGATGACCTCGTGCTGGAAGACAAACTCGGGGTAGGCGTTGCTCCCGTGCTCGGAGCGGTCGAGCCCGGTGAGCTCCTCCTCGGCGGTGACTCTCATGCCGATGGTCAGATCGATGAACCGAAACACTAGATAGGAAGTGCCGAACGCCCAGATCAGGATGGCTCCTGCCCCGATCAGCTGGGGCAGCAGGGCAGCATCCCCGGAGAACAGCGCCACCGCGATCACGCCCCACAACCCGGCGGTCCCATGCACCGAGATCGCGCCGACCGGGTCGTCGATACCGCGACGCTCCAACAGCATCACCGAGCCCACCATGATCACCCCGGCGACGAAGCCGGTGACGATCGCCAGACCGAAACCGATCGAGGCCGTGCCGGCGGTGATTCCGACCAGACCGGCGAGCACCCCATTGATGGTGTAGCCGACATCCGGCTTACCGGTCACGATCCAGGCAACCATCATCGCCCCGACAGAGCCGGCGGCCGCCGCCAACGTGGTAGTCACCGCCGGGGAGGCGATGTCCTGGCCGACCGCGGCCAGCGTCGAGCCGGCGTTGAACCCGTACCAGCCGAACCACAAGATGAAAACGCCGAGCGCGCCGAGTGTCAAGGAGTGACCCGGGAGGGGCAGCGGCTTCCCCTCGGCCGAGTACTTGCCGAGACGGGGACCTACCACCAAGACACCGGCCAGGGCAGCGGCCCCGCCGAGCATGTGGACGACACCCGACCCGGCGAAATCGAAGAACCCGAGCTCGGACAGCCAGCCACCACCCCATACCCAATGAGTGACTATTGGGTAGATCAGACCTGTGATGAACGGGGTGTAGACGAGATATGAGCTGAACTTCACTCGCCCGGCGATGGCGCCTGAGATGATGGTGGCGGCCGTGGCGGCAAACACGACCTGGAAGAACCAGGTCGAGGCGAGACCGTTGTCGTTGAGGAAGAAGCCGTCGCCGAAGGCAATGAAGCCGCCGAGCGTCGACCCGCCATAGGCGAGGCCGAACCCGACCGCCCAATAGACGATCGCCCCCACCGAGAAGTCCATGAAATTCTTCATGATGATGTTCCCTGCGTGCTTGGCCTGGGTGAAACCGGCCTCGACGAGGGCGAACCCGGCCTGCATGAACATGACCAGGACCGCAGCGACCACCAACCAGATCTCGTCTACCGCGAGGGCTACCTCTTCCATGACTCCTCCGTCCTGCCTTGGGCTTGGCGAGGGAAGGTAAGAGCAGTCCGTTTCCAGTCCGTGGCTGATGTGTTAATTGGCTGTTTCCAGATCTACACAGCCTCGACTGGGACGATCTCGGCCGTGGTGCCCCTGAACATGAGCCAGGCCCCCAGCCCTGCCAGCATCGAGACACCCCCGGCGGCAACGAAGACGTTTCTGGTGCCGATCGCCGCCGCGGCCACTCCGGCCACGCCCATGGACAGAACCGTGGCAGCGGAGACCAACGCATTGAGGGCGCCTCCCACCCGACCCCGCATCGAGTCGGCCACCAGGGTTTGGGTGAGGGTCGTCACCCCGGCCTGGGTCGGTGTGACGAACAAGCCCACCGCGAACAGGACCGGCGCCAATTGCCAGATCTCATGAGTGAGGGAGAGGGACCCGATTGCCACTCCCACGCCAACCAGACCGAAAGTGACCAGTCGCGGGGCCTTCAGACGCCCGGCGATCACGGCGACGAATGAGCCGGAGACGATCATCCCCAGCACCTGGGAGAGCTCGATGAGGCCGAAATACGCCTCCGAGATCTGGAGCTCTCCAATGATGAACGGCACGGCGAGGACGTTCACCGCGCCGAGGCCGAGCATCGCCACCCCGGCGCCGACCAGGACTCCGATCAGGGGACGGGAGCCGAGCATTGCCCGGAATCCAGTGGTCAAGTCGTCCCACGCCCGGCCGGCGGTCTCGGTCTCGGGTTTGCCGGTGGTCCGGATCCGGGTGACCAGATACGCAGAGAGGAGAAAGGTCAAGGCGTCGAGGATGAAAGCCGGAGCCAAGGTGGTGGAGAGACTGGCCAGGATCCCGGCCGCGGTGGTCCCCAGCAGGTTGAAGATGATCCTCGAGGTCTGGGAGACGGAGTTGGCCGCCAGCAGATTCTCCTGGCCGACGATCCTGGGGAGGATGGCGCTCCGGGCCGGGTTGTCCATGGTCCCGATCGATGCCTGGACGAAGGCAATCACATAGATGATCGGAACCAGTGAGGCGCTGTCGACGAAGATGAACAAAGGGACGATCAGCGCTCTCAGGAAGTCGGACACGATCATCACCCTTCGTCGATCGAAGCGGTCGACGTAGACACCGGACAGGACACCGATGACCAGCGCAGGCAGGGCGATGGCGATCATGAGGCCGGCGATGGCCACCGTCGAGCCGGTGAGGCGCTGGATGAGGATCAGGAGGGACAGCGCCGTGAGGTTGTCCCCGAAGTCTGAGGCGACTTGTGCCGTCCAGAAATAGCGGAAGTCCCTGATCTGGAGGAGATCGCGCAGATGGCTCACCCGGCCACCGGGAAGAAGACGTACGACATGCCGAACTCGTCACCCTCACCGGGCGCATCCAATTGATCCATTAGCTCGAGGAGGTCGCGGATCTTCTCCACCACCAACTTGACCGACTCGGGCTCGAGATAGACGATGGTCCGGCCGAGCGCGCCCAGTCGCTCGCTGGCGACGGGCAGTTCCTGGGCGACCTCCTCGAAATGCCTCCTCAACCCCGCCTCGGCATCGACTCTCGCCCCGTCGAGGATGACCGCCGCGCCCAAACTGGCCAGCAGGGCCGGGTCGTGATCCGAGGACATCAATGCGCGGGACGGGTGGAATTGCCGGCCCGCCACCTGATAGACCTTCTCCACCAGCGCGCCGGCCTTCCGGGTTTCGACGACCCGGATCACCCCGGTCTCCTCGAGGAGATTGACGTGGTAGTAGAGACGGGTCGGTGGTGCATCCATCCTCTCGGCGATCTGCTTCACGGTCGAAGGCTCGGCGAGTTGACGCATGATCCTGACCCGGGTCTGGTTCTTGAGGATCTCCAGTGTCCTGATGTCGTCGATCTCGAAGATGGCGCGTGGCTCGGTCATGGAGGCGGTTTAATTCAATTCACTTGAATATTCAAGCGATTTGAATCGCTGTGCATTCACCTGAATGAGATGTCCGTGGAACGGTGCTTATCCTCGCCGCATGCTGCAACGACGGAGAGAGGAGCGCGAGCGCCTCGAACACGAGCTGCTGGCCGAGCAGGCAACCAAGTCGGACGAGAGCAAGGGCCGCGGTGAGGCGGAGGATCCGGACGAGTACCGCACGGCTTTCGAACGCGACCGGGATCGAGTTGTCCATTCCAAGGCTTTTCGCCGGTTGAAACACAAGACCCAGGTGTTCCTCAACCCCGACGGCGACCACTACGTCACCAGGATGACCCATACCATCCACGTCAACCAGGTGGGAAGGGCGATGGCGCGGGCACTCGGCTTGAACGAGGACCTCACCGAGGCGATCTGCCTGGCCCACGACGTCGGCCATTCCGCGTTCGGCCATACCGGCGAGGATGCCCTGTCTCCTTTGGTCGAAGGTGACTGGCTGCACTCCGCCCATGGGGTTCGGACCCTGGACCTCATCGAGCCGCAGAACCTGAGTCACGAGGTCCTCGATGGGATCCGGGCTCACTCGTGGAAGATCGAGCCCTCGCCGGAGACACCTGAGGGTTGGCTGTGTCGTTACGCCGATCGCATCGCCTACCTCACTCACGATGTGTCCGACGCACTTCGCGCCGGCGTTCTCGAATACCACGACCTCCCGATACGAGCCCTCACCACGTTCGGCGCCACCTCGCGGGAGTGGATCGGTTCGATGATCGGCGCCGTGGTCGATGCCTCACACCGCGAGGGACGTGTGGTCATGGACGAGGAGCGCCATGAGGTCATGAGCGAGCTCCGGGACTTCATGTTCGACCGGGTGTACGTCCGACCCGACGCCGAGTCACAGAAGGAGAAGTCGATCCTGGTGATCCAGGACCTGGTTGGCTATTACCGAGCGCACCCGGGCGAAGTGCCCGACTCTGCCACCGTGCCCGACGCCGACCCGCTCACCAGAGCAGTCGATTATGTGGCCGGCATGACCGACCGCTTCGCGATCCACACCCACGATCGGCTCTTCCGGCCAACCCTCCTCGACTGATTTGGGACCTGTCGACCGCTTTCTATTCTCGCCTCCGTGCTCCGCGTAGAGGACCTGTACAAGTCATTCGGCTCGATACATGCTCTGGCTGGGTGCAGCTTCGAGGTTGAGCGGGGGCGGATGCTGGGTTTTCTCGGGCCCAATGGCGCCGGGAAGACCACGGCGATGCGCTCGATCTTCAGGCTGATCAAGCCCGACTTGGGGACCGTCACCTGGGATGGTGAGCCGATCGATCCCGACGATCTGCTCCGCTTCGGTTACATGCCCGAGCAGCGCGGGCTCTACCCGAAGATGCGGGCAGCCGACCAGCTCGCCTATTTCGGGCGTCTCCACGGGATAAGCCGCCAGGATGCTGACTCGTCGGCGCGGCGATGGCTCGAGCGCTTCGGGCTGGGCGAGCGCATGGATGACCCGGTCGACTCGCTCTCCCATGGAAACCAGCAGCGGGTCCAGTTGGTGGCGGCGCTGGTCCATGGTCCCGAGCTCTTGGTGCTCGACGAGCCGTTCAGCGGTCTCGACCCGATCGCGGTCGAGACGATGTCGGAGGTGCTGCGGGAGGAGGCCTCCCGGGGTAGGGCGGTGGTCTTCAGCTCCCATCAACTCGACCTGGTCGAGGACCTGTGTGAGGACGTGGCCATCATCAACGAGGGAGTCGTGGTCGTTCGCGGCCAGGTGAGCCGACTCAAGGACGCGGCTCCGATCCGGCATCTCGAGCTCGACGTCGACGGTGACCCCACCGAGCTACTGGCCGAGCTGGGTGGGGTTCAGACGACGAGGTCGGACGGGTCGAGGCTCACGGCGATCATCAGCGCCGACACCGACATCCGGGGGTTCATCGGACGTGCCCAGCAGGCCGGCAAGTTGCGCCACTTCGCCTACACCACCCCGTCACTCTCGGATCTGTTCCGTGAGGCCGTGAGATGACCGGTTTCGGCACGCTGGCACAGGTGGCGCTCCGTGAGATCAGGGAGCGAGGTCGCTCCAAGGCGTATCTGTTCACCACATTGCTCACGCTGGTGATCGTCACCGGCCTCATCATCGTCCCACCGATCTTCCAGTCGGACACCGAGGAGGCGATGATCGGGTCGATCGGCGGCGGCAACGACGTCATCATCGAAACCGCGATCCGCCTGGCCAACGCCAACGATGAGCCTGGGGAGCCGCCCAGCCTGGACATCGAGACGATCACTTTCACGGACCGCGAGGAAGCGGCGCTGGCCATCGAGGAGGGGGAGGTCGACGCGGTGCTGATCGATGGACGAGAGATCCTGGTCGAGACCGCCGGCGCTTCTTTCGGTGGTTCCTCGATGGTTGGCTCGTTGCAACGTGCCGCCTCCACCGTCGAGATCGACGAGGTCATCGTGGAAGAGGGAGAGACCGCCGCAGACATCATCGAGCTGCTCACCACCGATCGGCTCGTCGTCTCGACGGTGAGCGGCGACGACCCTCGTGACGAGTCGCAATGGATCATTGCCTATGCGGGGTTGATGCTGCTCTATTTGGCGATCCTGCTCTACGGGACGTGGATCCTCACCGGTGTCACCGAGGAGAAGACCAGCCGGGTCGTCGAGGTGCTGTTGTCGAGTGTTCGTCCCTGGCAGATCCTGGGTGGGAAGATCCTCGGTATCGGCCTCCTGGCCCTATCCCAGCTCTTGGGGACCTTGATCGTCGCCTTTTTCGCGCTCCGGGCGGTCGAAACCGTCGACCTGCCCCCGATCGAGATTTCTACCGTGCTCAACCTTCTGCTCTGGTTCGTCCTCGGTTTCCTGATCTTCGCCGTCCTGTTCGGTGCTTCGGGCGCCCTGGTGAGCCGGTCCGAAGACGCGCAGACGATTGCGCTGCCGATGTCCTTTGCCGCGGTCATCGGCTTCTTTGTCTCCATCAGCGCATTGAACAGCCCGGAGTCACCGGTGGCCGTGGTCAGCAGCCTGGTCCCGCTGACCGCCCCATTCGTCGTCCCGGTCCGCGCCGCGCTAGACGCCATCCCCCTCTGGCAGCATGGCCTGGCGGTGGTGATTTGCATCGCGTCGATCATCGCTCTCACCTACGTGGGCGGACGGATCTATGCGGGTGGGCTGCTCCGGTTCGGATCGCGGGTCGGCTATCGCGAGGCTTGGCGGTCCGCCGGCGAGTGAGCACCGTCCAGTGGTCACTAGCTTCCCGAGGATGGGATACCAGCACCTCGAGATCGAGCGTGACGGCGGTGTCGCCGTTCTCTGGCTGAATCGCCCGGAGAAGCTCAACGCATTGTCCGAGGACATGTGGGATGACATACCTGTGGCGATCATGGACCTGGATGCGGACCGATCCGTTCGAGTGATCATCGTGGCTGGCAGGGGCCGTGCCTTCACGGTCGGCATCGACATCGGGATGCTCGCTTCGCTGCAGCCGACCGCGGACTCGTCGGCCGCGGCCAGCAAGCAGATCTACCACGAGGTCAAGCGTCTGCAGCACACGGTCAGTTGTCTCGCTGAGAGCCTCAAGCCGGTGATCGCCGCGGTTCACGGATACTGCCTCGGGGCCGGGGTCAACCTGATCTCGGCGTGTGACATCAGACTTGCCGCCGCCGACGCCGTCTTTTCGATCAGGGAGACCAAGATGGGCCTGGTCGCCGACATCGGAGCCCTCCAGCGGCTCCCCCACATCGTCGGAACCGCCGTCACCACGGAGATGGCCCTAACCGGAGCCGATTACGACGCGCCCTGGGCCCTTGAGCGGGGCTTGGTGAGCGCCGTGAGCGAAGACCACGACGGCCTCATTGAGCGGGCTCGGGGGATCGCTGCCGAGATCGCAGCCAACTCGCCATTGGTGATCGAAGGGGTCAAACGTGTGATCGCCAACGGCAGCAGCCGCTCGATCGAGGAGGGGCTCGACTACGTCGCCAGATGGAACTCCGCCTTCCTGATGTCGAACGACCTGGTCGAGGCGCTATCCGCTTTCACCGAGAAGCGCGATCCCGACTTCACGGGTACTTGAGCTCGCTGGGTGACTGAGTTCGACGCGGTCGTGGTTGGGGCCGGTCCCAATGGGCTCTCGGCCGCGGTCGAATTGGCAAGGGCAGGCCGGAAGACCCTGCTCATCGAGGGCGCTGATCGTGTGGGAGGCGGGACCCGAACCGAGGAGCTCACCCTTCCCGGCTACAGGCACGACGTCTGCTCGGCGATCCACCCCAGCGGTGTGGTCTCTCCCTTCTTCAAGAGGATCGACCTCGAGGTGGAATGGGTGCAGCCACCGATTCCGGTGAGTCATCCGCTCGACGGAGGCCGGGCGACCGCGATCCATCGCTCCGTGGAGGAGACCGCCGAGGGCCTCGGTGAGGACCGCTCGAGGTACCTCGGGTTGATGAGGCCACTGGTCGATTCGATCGAAGACGTCATCGAGGACGTGCTCAGCCCGTTGACACTGGTGCCGAGACACAAGGCCGCATTCGCCCGCGTGGCCGCCATCGGCGGGCTTCCCGCGTCCGTGCTCGCGCGGAGATTTCGCACCGAGGAGGCCAAGGCGCTGATCGGCGGGCTCGCCGCCCATTCGATCGCCCCGTTCTCGGCACCCGCCACCGCCGCGGTGGGCCTGATGCTCGGTGCCATCGGCCACAGTCACGGATGGCCGATGGCGCGGGGGGGCAGCCAATCCATCGCCGACGCCCTTGCGGCGAGGTTCACGAGCCTCGGCGGCACGATCGAGACCGGAAGGACAGTCGCGTCGTTACACGAGATACCGGCACCGCTCACCCTCCTCGACGTGATGCCGCCGGCGGCAATCGAGATCGCCGGCGACCGGATGACCCCGGCCGGCCACTGGCGGATGGGCAGATGGAAGCCGGGTCCCGGCGTGTTCAAGATCGATTGGGCGTTGTCCGGTCCCATACCATGGTCCGACCCGATGTCCGCGAGGGCGGCAACGGTCCACGTCGGGGGCCGGTACGAGGAAGTCGAAGCCGCGGAACGGGCGGTCTTCGACGGCGAGCACCCGGAGCGTCCCTTCGTCCTCATGGCGCAGCAGTCCCATTTCGATTCGACCAGGGCGCCGGAAGGCAGGCACACCGCCTGGGGCTACTGCCACGTGCCCAACGGCTCGACCGTGGACATGACCGGAGCAATCGAGAGTCAGATCGAGCGGTTCGCCCCCGGGTTCCGGGACCTGATCCTCGGCCGCGCCACCCGGGGCTCCGTCGAGTACGAGGCGTATAACCCCAACATCGTTGGAGGTGACATTGGCGGCGGGGGGTTTGGCCTCAAGAAAGTGATGCAGATGGGGTCGAAGCGCCCCTACACGCTGGGAGAGGGGTTGTTCATGTGTTCGGCGGCCACCCCGCCGGGGGCCGGTGTCCACGGGATGTGCGGCTACTACGCGGTCCGGGCTGCCCTCGACAACTAGACGGGCGCGCTGTCCTTCTTGGCCCGACTCAAGAAATCTCGCCCTCCTGCCGACATACAGCGAGCGATGACCACTGCAAATCTCTACCTCGAGAGTTGGGCTACCCACCCACTGGGCAAGGCGGCCCGCGTCATGCTTGCCCTCCTTGGCATGTCCACCGCGACAACTCTCCTCACGCTCTCTCCCCTCGTTGCCAGCGGCTCATGGGCGATCATCCTCATCGGTTTGGCTCTCGCCGCGACCTCGGTTCGCGCTGCGAGGGTCCCGACCGTCGAGCGGCTGGCTCTGGTGGTGTCGGTCGTGATATTGATCCCTGTCGTTAGCCGACTCTTCTGAAGCCACGGCGCCCGATAAGGGCTCCGAACGTGAAACGGCCACCGGCTAACGGTGGCCGTTCCCGTTGGGGAGTCTCGCCCGTCGAGCCATATCGTGTGGCGGATGAGTCACGCCGATCGGCTCCAGTGGGATCGACGGCACGCTGAGTCCGGGATTGCTCCGGTCCTGCAACCGCCGCCTCCCACTCCCGCGTTTGCCCACGTCGAGCAGCTCTTCCCCGCGGAGGGCAAGGCCCTCGAGATTGCATGTGGCCGTGGTCGGGGTGCCGTCTGGTTGGCCAGCCGGGGGATGGATTACTGGGGCGTCGACGTGTCGCCGGTTGCGGTTGGGTTGGCGCGTCAGCTGGCCGAGATATCTGGAGTCGGCAACCGTTGTCGTTTCGACGTCTGGGATCTCGACAACGGTCTGCCGCCCGGAGACTCGGTCGATCTCTTGTTCTGTTACCTGTTCCGGGAGCCCGGGCTCGATGAGGCCATCATCGATCGGCTGGCGCACGGCGGCACGCTGGCCATCGCCGTCCTCAGTGAGGTCGGGGCGGGACCCGGCGAGTTTCGCGCTCCGTCAGGCGAGCTGAAGCGCGCCTTTCGACAGCTCGATGTCCTCGAGTCCGGTGAGGAAGAGGGCATGGCGTGGCTGCTGGGTCGTAGGCAGGGCTAAACGGGCAGGGCGTGGGAGCCCTTTGTCTAGGGGGATTGGCCTTGGGTGATGTAGGTGTGGCCGAGGGGGCTGGTCCAGTGGTCTTGGTCGTGGTGGCGGGTGTGGGTCCAGCCGTGGTCTTTGAGTTGGTGGTCGTGGCGGCATTTGGGTCCGGTGTTGGTGAGGGTGGTTGGCCCGCCTTCTGCCCAGGCGGTGAGGTGGTCTGTGTCGCAGTCG
>Ga0299907_10003073_pt1 | contig 10594 bp, 10 predicted proteins | sample RVTome_16_FD_198680 | JGI IMG/M metagenome (GOLD analysis project Ga0299907, IMG submission 198680) | Soil microbial communities from uranium-contaminated site in the Upper Colorado River Basin, Wyoming, United States - RVT152D67 (version 2) ... | reverse complement strand
TCGAAGTTCTATGCCGACATCCTGTGGATCGCCCAGCGCGAGATCACCCGAGGCTGCACGGCGACCAGGTTCTGTCCGAAGTCCGCGGTCACGCGCGGCGAGATGGCCAGCTTCCTGGCCCGCGCCTTCGCGCTGCCGGCGACGACGCGTGACTACTTCACCGACGACGAGGGCCTCAGCCACGAGGACAACATCAACCGCGTGGCCGAGGCCGGCATCACGCTCGGCTGCGCCGCGACGCGCTACTGTCCGGGCCGCCTGGTCAGCCGCGGCCAGATGGCCAGCTTCCTCGACCGCGCGCTGGGCCTGCCCGGCACGTCGCGCGACTGGTTCACCGACGACGACGGCACGGCCCACGAGGAAGCCATCAACCGCATCGCCGAGGCCGGCATCACCACCGGGTGCAGCGCGACGCGGTTCTGTCCGGGTGGGTTGACGAACCGCCAGCAGATGGCCGCCTTCATCCGACGCGCATTGGACTGAGCGCGCCCCCGCTGATCGTCAGCCGGATCTCGCGCGCGATGCCGCCGTCGATCTGCCAGGCCCGAAGCGGCTGCCCAGGGTCGGACATGCTCGCGATGAGGTGGAAGGCGGAATAGTGGGCCTCGCGGATGTCGGCGGGGGACGGCACCGCCGGCGAGCGAGTGTGGGAGTGGAAGATGGCGAGCACGCTCGCGCCGGCAGCGTCGACGGCCAGCACGGCCCGCACGAGGTCCTGCGGATCCACCTCGAACCGAAGCGGACTGGCCAGCGCGTTCCGGGTCAGATGAACGCTCGTCGCGACGCCCGTCGACCGGTCTCCTCCGAGCAGCGCGCAGGCCTCGCGCGGCATCTCCGCCCGCGCGTGAGCCATCAGAAGCTCGGCTTGATCCGCGCTCAGGACCAGGCCGGCGCGGGAAGGCGGCCGGGTCACCCCGAGGCGATCGCGGACGCCGCGGACGCCGGTTGGGAATTGCTCCCGCAGGCCGGGCAGGTAGGGTCGCGCTCCGCTCGCAGCGTCTCGAAGCTCATGGCCAACGCGTCGAACGTCAGCACCCGGCCCATCAGCGTCTCACCGACGCCGAGAATCACCTTGATCGTCTCTGCCGCCTGAAGGAGGCCAGCCACGCCCGGGACCACGCCGACGACGCCGGCCGTGTCGCAGTCGGGCGCCAGCTCGTCCGATGGCTGCGCCGGGTAGATGCACCGATAGCACGGACCCTCGAACGGCACGAGGGTCGTCACCTGTGCCTCCCAGCGGTAGACCGATGCGTGGACGACCGTGCGCCGGAGCCGGACGGCCGCGTCATTGAGCACGAAGCGGGTATCCAGGTTGTCGGTCCCATCCACGATCACGTCATACGCCCCGATCAAGCGCTCCGCGCTCTCGCGACCCAGTCGCTCCGCGTGCCTGACGACGACGGTCTGCGGATTGATCGCTCTGAGCGCCTCCGCGGCCGAGTCGACCTTGCGCGTGCCGATGCGCTCGGTGGCATGGAGGGGCTGGCGTCCCAGGTTCGACTCCTCGACGATGTCGTCGTCGACGATGCCGAGCGTCCCGACCCCGCTCGCCGCGAGGTAGAGGCACGCCGGCGATCCGAGGCCGCCGGCTCCGACGACGAGCACCCTCGCCTCCTGCAGCCGGCGCTGGCCCGAAGGCCCGACCTCCGGGACGACGACCTGCCGGGCATACCGTCCATCGACGGCCGTGGCGGGCTCCTCCCACGCTCCGCCGCGCGCCGGCCAGTCGCTGATCAGGGCGTCGAGGTTGGCGACGTTCGTGTATCCCTGCGCCGCCAGGTACTCGGCGGCGCGACCGGAACGGGCGCCGGAGCGGCAATGGAGCAGGATGCCCGCGTCGCGGTCCGGGAGCTGAGCGAGACTCTCTGGAAGATTGCCGAGCGGGATGTGGAGCGCGCCGGGCACGTGGCCCGCGTCCCACTCGAACGGCTCCCGCACGTCCACCAGCACGTGGCCGCCCTCACGCAGGCGCAGGCCCTCGTCGATGTCGACCTGGCGGACGCTCACGGCGCGGCCCCTCCGCTGCCGGCGTCGTCGAGCACCTCGGCCTCGTCCGGCCACTGTGCGGCGGCACCGATGACCGCGCCCTGCAGCACCTTGTACCCGAGCAGCGCGCACTTCACGCGCGCGGGTCCGATCGGCACGCCGAGGTTGCCGATCACCTCCCGCGGGTCCATCCCGCGCACCTCGTCCAGGCTCATGCCGCGCAGCTCATCGGTCATGATCGAGGCGGATGCCTGGCTGATCGCGCATCCGCGCGCCTCGAAGGCGACGTCGGAGATGCGCTCGCCGGCCGGGTCGAGGCGCAGCGTCATCGTCATCTCGTCGCCGCAGGTCGGGTTCGAGTCGGCGAAGTGGAGGTCGTTCGGTTCGAGCACCCCCCGGTTGTGCGGCTCGCGGTAGTGCTCGAGGATGAAGTCGCGGTACAGGTTGTCCATCGGTCCGGCTCAGGCCGTGCCGAAGACGCGCTGCGTGGCGCGGATGCCCTCGACCAGGCGCTCGACGTCGTCGAGGTCGTTGTAGACCGAGAAGCTGGCCCGGGTCGTGGCCGGCAGGTCGTAGCGCTGCATCACGGGCTGCGCGCAATGGTGGCCGGCGCGCACGGCGACGCCGTGCTGATCGAGGATGGTGGCGACGTCGTGCGGGTGGATGCCCTCGACCACGAAGCTGATGACGCCGGCGTGCTCGTCGGCCGATGCGGGACCCAGGCGCCGGACGCCGGAGATCTCGCCGAGCGCGGCCCAGGTGCGCTCGAACAGGAAGCGCTCGTGGGCGCGCACCACGTCCATGCCGATGCCCTGGAGGTAATCGACCGCTGCGGCCAGGCCGCTGGCCTCGGCGATGGCCGGGGTGCCGGCCTCGAACTTCCAGGGCACGTCGTTCCACTCGGTGCCCTCGAGCGTCACGCGCTTGATCATGCTGCCGCCGGTCAGGAACGGGGGCATGGCGTCGAGCAGGTCGCGGCGTCCCCACAGCGCGCCGATCCCCGACGGGCCGAGCATCTTGTGCCCGGACAGCGCCGCGAAGTCGACGCCGAGAGCAGCCACGTCGACCGGCATGTGCGGAACGCTCTGCGCCGCGTCGAGCACCACGACCGCGCCGGCGGCCCGCGCCGCACCCGCGATCTCGGCGACCGGGTTGATCGTGCCGAGCGCGTTGCTGACGTGCGAGACGGTCACCAGCCGCGGGCCGCGGGCGAGCCGCCCGTTGAGATCGTCGGGGTCGAGCCGGCCGTCATCGGTCAGGCGCACGTACTCGAGCGTCGCGCCGGTCTCCGCCGCCAGCTGCTGCCACGGGACGAGGTTGGCGTGGTGCTCCATCTGGGTCGAGACGATGAGGTCGCCGGGCCTGCAGTTCGCCCGGCCCCAGCTGTAGGCGATGAGATTGAGCGCCTCCGTTGCGTTGCGGACGAAGACGATCTCGCGATGGCTGGGTGCGCCGATGAAGGCAGCCAGGGATCGCCGGGCGCCCTCGAACCGCGCGTCGGCGTCAACACTCAGCTCGTAGATCCCGCGGTGGACGTTGGCGTAGTGGTGCGCGTAGCTGTCGGCCACCGCCTCGATGACCGCGCGCGGCTTCTGCGACGAGGAGGCCGAGTCGAGGTAGGCCAGCGGCCGCCCGGAGGCGGTGGGACGCTCGAAGACCGGGAAGTCGGCACGGAGCGCGGCGCCGTCGAGCACCCGTGGCACGACCTCCTCGATCGCCACCGCGGCCACCGCCTAGTGCTGCACGACCGGCTCCGGGGCCGAGGCCTCGTCGCCGATGCCGGCGGGCAGGCCGACCTGCTCGCGCACCCAGTCGTAGCCGTTCGCCTCGAGCTGGTGGCTGAGCTCCTCGCCGCCGCTCATCACGACGCGCCCGTCGAGCAGGACGTGTACGAACTGCGGCTTCACGTAGTTCAGCATGCGCTGGTAATGGGTGATCATCAGCACACCCATCTCAGGCGAGAGCGTGGCGTTGATGCCGTCGGCGACGTTCTTCAGCGCGTCGATGTCGAGGCCGGAATCGGTCTCGTCCAGGATCGCCATGGACGGGCCGACCACCGCCATCTGGAGCATCTCGAGCCGCTTCTTCTCGCCGCCCGAGAAGCCCTCGTTCACGTAGCGGGTGGCGAAGCCGGGATCCATGTGGAGGAGCGCCATCTTCTCCTCCATCAGCTTGCGGAACTTCGCGAGCGGAATGCCGGTGTACTTGATCGACGTCTCGCCTGACTCGTCCGCCGGCTTCGGGTGGTGGATGGCGTTGTAGATGTTGCGCAGGAAGCTCGCGACCGTCACGCCGGGGATGGCACTCGGGTACTGGAACGCCAGGAAGAGGCCGAGCCGCGCCCGCTTGTCGGGTGACATGCCAAGAGCAGTGGGTCCCTTCAGGAGGTCGTGGCCGGCCCATGTGATGCTGCCGGCATCGACGATGTAGTCGGGGTGGCCCATGAGCGCGTAGGCCAGGCTTGTCTTGCCCGACCCGTTCGGGCCCATCAGGGCATGCACCTCGCCCTGACGCACGGTCAGGTCGAGGCCGTTGAGGATCTTCTTGGCGCCGATGCTCACCTCGAGCCCGGCGACGACGAGTTCATCGGTCATGCGTTTCGCGGTTCCTGCGTGGGTTTGGCTGAATGAAGCTCGATCCGCCGGCGGCGCACGGCGGGCGGGTACGGCGGTCCGCCCGCGGTCGACACGACCTCGGCCAGGCTGGTGGCCCCGAGCGACAGGGAGAGCGACTCGTACACGCGCTGGAAGATCTCGTGCACGCTGCACGGCTGGGGCCGGTCGCAGTGCTCGAGGTCGGTGGCGCCGGCGCACGGCATCTCGAGGATCGGGCCCTCGAGGGCCCGGATGGCATCGGTCATGGCGATCTCGGCCGCCGGGCGGGCCAGCCGGTAGCCGCCGGCCTGCCCGCGAGTCGCATTCACCAGGCCGAAGCGGCGGAGGTCGCCGACGAGCTGCTCGAGGTAGGCGTGGGGAAGCTTCTCGCGCCGCGCGATCTCCGCCAGCGAGAGGCAGGCGCCGTCGTCCGCGCGCGCCAGGGTGACGAGGATGCGGATGCCGTACTCGGTGCGGGTGCTGATCTTCATGCCGGCTCCAGCCTCACGCGGATCTCGTCGTCCTCGACGATCGTCTCGTACGCGTTCACGGGCCTGACCGGCGGAAGCGCCAGGACGCGGCCGCTGAACAGGTCGAACCTTCCGCCGTGGCGGGGGCACTCGACCGCGGTGTCATCCAGCTCGCCCTCCCCCAGGGTGCCGCCGTCGTGGGTGCAAACGTTGTCGATCGCGCCCCACTCGCCGTCCTCGGTGTGACCGATGCACAGCGAACGGCCGGCAACCTCGACCACTCGCACCGTGCCGGGCTCGACGTCCGAGGTGCGGACGGCGGTCACGAAGCCGCCGGTCGCGGCCTGCTCGAGCGCGGTCATGCGGCCTGCTCCTCGGTCGTCCCGATGCGGCCGGCCAGCGCCTCGAGGACCCGGGCCCGGATCGTCTCGTCATGGATCTGGGCCACGACCTGCTCGAAGAAGCCGCGCACGATCATGCGCTCGGCCGACTCGGGGTCGAGCCCGCGCGTCTGCGCGTAGAACAGCTGGGTCGGGTCGATCGCGCCGGCGGTGGCGCCGTGGCCGCAGCGCAGGATGTCGTTCGCCTTGATCTCGAGCACCGGGATCGGCTCGGCGCCGGCATCCGGGCTGAGCAGGAGGTTGCGGCATTCCTGGTACGAGCTCGTCTGCTTCGTGCCGTGCTCGACGAGCGTCACGCCGTAGAACGCGGCGCGGGCGCGGTCGTACAGCGCCGAGAGGTAGAGCAGGTCGCTGGTGGTGTAGTCGGCCGCCAGGACCTGGTGCGCATTGATGTCGATGTGCTGGTCGTCACCCGCGGCGAGCAGCCCCAGCAGGCGCGACGTCCCTCCGCGGCCGCTCATCTCAACCTCGAGCCCGACCTTGGTGATCTTCGAGCCGATCTCGGCGTCGAGGGTCGTGACCGTGGCGTCCTGGCCGACCGACACGCGCTGGGCACCGATGTTCCACGCCTCGTCGCCGAGCTGCTGGAGCCTGGCGTATTTGACGTCGGCCGCTTGCCCCGCCTGGATGTCAGCAATGCCGCCATACCAGCCGGCCGCCCCGTCGGGCGAGACGATCTCCTCGAGCATCGTCACCGAGCTCGACTCATCGGCCACGACCAGGGTGACCGGATGGAACGCGACGTCGGAGCGCGCGAGCGTCTGGCGCACGACCAGCGTGCCGTCGACCGTGACGCCGCGCGGGACGTAGCAGAAGGCGCCACCGGTCCAGGCGGCGTTCGCCAGCGCCCAGAAGTGGGCATGCGAGCCCGGCCCGTCGGACAGGCCGAGGTGGCGCGCCACCAGCTCGGAATGCTCACGCACCGCGGTGCGCAGGTCGGTGAGGATGACGCCGGCCTCGGCCGCGCCGGGCGGAAGATGCGTCTCGAGCTCGGGCGCGTCGAAGGTCAGCTCCACGTCACGCGGCAGTGCGTCGAGCGAGGTGCGTCGCCACTCCTCTTCCTGGCCGGTCGGGGGTGGTGTGGCCTCGGCCCGCCCCCACCACCGCGCACGGAGGGCGCGGAGCCAGTCCGGCTCGTCGAATCGGTCGCTGATGCCCTCGATCGCGCCGGCGTCGAGCGCCGCGGCGGCGCGGGGCGCCTCGAGCGTCACCCGACGGCGCCTTCCATCTGGAGCTGGATGAGGCGGTTCATCTCGACCGCGTACTCCATCGGCAGCTCCTTGACGATCGGCTCGATGAAGCCGTTCACGATCATGGCGCTGGCCTCCGCCTCGGTCAGGCCGCGGCTCATCAGGTAGAAGAGCTGCTCGCTGCCGACCTTGCTGACGGTCGCCTCGTGGCCGATGGTGACGTCCTCCTCGTCGATCTCCATGTACGGGTACGTGTCGGAGCGCGCCTCCTCGTCGAGGATGAGGGCATCACAGCGCACGGTCGACTTCGACTTCTGGCAGCCGGGGTAGACCTTCACCAGGCCGCGGTACGAGGTCCGGCCGGTTCCCCGGCTGATTGACTTCGACGTGATCAGCGAGGTGGTGTTCGGCGCGGCGTGGATGATCTTGCCGCCGGCATCCTGGTGCTGCCCGTCGCCGGCGAAGGCGATCGACAGGACCTCGCCGTGGGCGCGCTCACCGACCAGGTAGATGGACGGGTACTTCATCGTCACCTTCGAGCCGAGGTTGCCGTCGACCCACTCCATCACGGCGTCCTCGTGCGCCACGGCGCGCTTGGTGACGAGGTTGTAGACGTTGGGGCTCCAGTTCTGGATCGTGGTGTAGCGCACCCGGGCGCCCTTCTTCACGATGATCTCGACCACGGCGCTGTGGAGGCTGGCGGTCGAGTAGGTCGGCGCCGTGCAGCCCTCGACGTAGTGAACCGATGAGCCCTCGTCGGCGATGATCAGCGTCCGCTCGAACTGGCCCATGTTCTCGGTGTTGATCCGGAAGTAGGCCTGCAGCGGCAGCTCGACGTGGACCCCCTTCGGGACGTAGATGAAGCTGCCACCACTCCAGACCGCGGTGTTGAGCGCGGCGAGCTTGTTGTCGTTGGCCGGGATGACCGTCCCGAAGTGCTCGCGGAAGAGCTCGGGGTGGGTCTTCAGGGCCTCATCGGTTCCCAGGAAGATGACGCCCTGCTTCTCGAGGTCCTCGCGGATGTTGTGGTAGACGACCTCGGAGTCGTACTGGCCGCCGACGCCGGCGAGGTACTTCTTCTCTGCCTCGGGGATGCCCAGCTTGTCGTACGTGCGGCGGATGTACTCGGGCACGTCGTCCCAGGACTGCACGGCCTTGTCGGTCCCGGTGACGTAGTAGTAGATGTCCTGGAAGTCGATGCCGTCGAGATCGGCTCCCCACTTCGGCATCGGCCGCGCCTCGAAGTGGCGATATGCCTTGAGACGCAGCTTGGTCATCCACTCCGGCTCGCCCTTGATCCGGCTGATCTCCGCGACGACCTCGGCGCTGATCCCCTTCTTGAACGTGGTGCGGGGCTGCTCCGGATCGTTCCAGCCATACTTGTAGCTGTCGGGGATCTGGGTCAGGGCGGGGTTCGGAAGGGCCATGCGCTCCTCGGTCCTGGCATCGGGACGGCCCCGGAAGCGGATCCGCGGCGAATCCCGACTGATTTAGTCGGTGTTGCCGCCATTGTCCCCCAGCCACGCCTGACGGTCAACCGCGCGAGACCTCCGCGAGAGCGTCAGCATCACCGGCTTCCACGAGCTCGCGCGCGCGCTCGACCCGCATCGCAGCGTCCATGATCGCCAGGCCGATGAGCCGTGGGCCATCGAGGTAGGCGACGACGCCGTCATCGACCCAGCGTTCCTCGCGCCACGGGTCCACGGCACCGATGACGTCGAGCGCGTGGCCGGCCACCTCGGAGAAGAGCCACGGCGCCGGGTCCGGACCGATCTCGAGGCCGAGCATCGAGCGCGCCGCACGCTCGCCTCCCTCCCGTGCCGCGTGCCAATGCTCGATCCGTCGGGTGTCGCGCCGCGCCACATCTCCGGCAGCCCACACCGCAGGATGGCTCGTACGCTGGCCCGCATCGGTCAGGACCCCGTCGCGGACCTCGAGCCCGGCCTCGGCGGCCACCGCCTCGCGTGGACGCACGCCGATCCCGGCGACAACGAACGCCGCCCCCACTCGCTCGTCGCCGATCCAGGCCGCGTCCGGTTCCACGCGCGACACCGCCGCGCCGAGACGCACCGTGATGCCGGCATCCTCGAGCCGCTCGAAGGCCCACTCCGCCGGCAGCGTCCCGAGCGAGCCCGACCACAGGCGGTCGGAGAGCTCGATGACCGTGGGGCGCAGGCCGACCGTCGCCAGGGACGACGCGACCTCGAGACCGATGAATCCGCCGCCGATGACCACGACCGGCGCCCCCCGCTCTGCCGCCATCGCGGCCGCCCGCAGGCGACGGGCATCCGCGAGGGTCCGCAGCAGCATGGCGTCGCCGCCGCCGGGGACCCGAAGCGCCCACGGCTCCGCACCGGTCGCCAGCAGGCATCGCTCGAATTCCAGCCGGCGCCCGTTATCCAGCGTCGCCATCCGCGCTGCGGGGTCGAGACGGACGACCCGCCGGCCGCTCAGCAGCAGGACGTTCCGTCGCTCGTACCAGCGCTCGGGCTCGGCCAGGACCAGGTCGTCGGGAAGGTCGTCCCGCAGCAGCTCCTTGCTCAGCGGCGGGCGGTTGTAGGGCGGAACGGGCTCGTCGCCGACGAGCACGATTCGGCCGTCGAAGCCCTCCTTGCGCAGGGTGCGGGCGCAGCGCACCGAGGCGACGCCGCCGCCGACGAGCAGCACGTCGGTCGTGTCGGGGCTCTCAAGCACGGCCCCATGCTAGCGGCGGCCGACTGGGATCAAGAGCAGCCAGGCTGGCCCTCCAGCCATTCGACAGCCGCGTCCAGGATGGCGTCGCTGCCGCCGCCTCGGGTGTCGCCGAGGACCTCGTCCGGGACGATGTTCGTGGTGTAGCGCGTGCCATCCCGGTCGACCGGGACCCATGTGGGGACGCGAAAGAGGGCACCGTCGGCCAGGTGAACGTTCGGCGCCACGACCGGCATCCCGCCCGTCGGCGCGCCGAAGACCCGTGTCTCCGGCCGGCCGAGGAAGGCGACCAGGGTCTGCTCGCCACCCACAGCCGTGCCGTTCCCGACGAGCACGGCCACCGGCGCGCCGGTCACGGCCGGCTGGTGCGGCCGCTCATCCGCGAGTACCTCGGCGAGGTCACCGTCCTGATCGTCTCCGGGCAAACGCTCGATGTAGGGGGAGTCGACCGGATCGTCCAAGTCGTCGTACCCGGCCACCGTGACCACGCCATCGGCGTCGACCTCCAGCCACCACTCGCCGAACTCCGCAGTGAACGTGACCACGCGTCCTTCGCCGAGGATGCCACCGAGCGCCAGGATCGGCGGACCCCACGCCGGCGCGGCGTAACTGCGCAGATCCACGATCCAGCCACAGGCAGGACCGGCGGTTTCGACCGCGTCCATCGCGAGGCGAGCCGCCGCCAGGTAGTCCCTCAGATCATCGGCACCCGACGCGCCGACCGGCGGAACGGAGATGTAGCCAGCCGACCCGATGCGATCGCCGGCCGGAAGCCCGCCTGCCGGGTCGCCGGGACCCACGCCACCGTCAGGCGGCACGTCCTGGGGCCTCACGAAGACGGTGCCGAATGAGTCGAATGTCTGTATCGCGTCGCGGATCCGCTGGTGCGCCCGGGCGGCGTCCGGGGCCTCCGGCAGGCCGTCGAGCGCCGCCGATCGAGCTGCCGCCCAGTCGATGGTGGCGCTGGTCCAGTGGTACGCCTCCAGCGCGTCGAGGGCGTCCGCGACGTAGGCGCGATAGTCGATCGTTGTCTCCGGGTTGCTCGTCGCCAGCGGGAAGTCCGCTGGCAGGCCGAAGTCGGCCGGATCAGGCTGGCCGTCGACGTCCGGCGGCAGGATCGGGTCGGCGTCTGCCAGGGCGGTCAGCTCGACGGATCCCGATGTGAAGAGCGGTGCGTCCTCGAGGCTCGGCTCGACGTCGACGAGCTCTCGCGAGATCGCCCGAAGCGCGCCATCGGGACCGATGTCGAACTCCTCGACCGA
>Ga0299907_10003072_pt1 | contig 10596 bp, 8 predicted proteins | sample RVTome_16_FD_198680 | JGI IMG/M metagenome (GOLD analysis project Ga0299907, IMG submission 198680) | Soil microbial communities from uranium-contaminated site in the Upper Colorado River Basin, Wyoming, United States - RVT152D67 (version 2) ... | reverse complement strand
GAAAGCGACCGTGGGGCTGGTGGGTGATACGAGGACGTCGGCCGCCTCATAGGCGTCGGCGAACTCCTGGATGAGCCGGGTGCGGACCCGCTGCGCCTGGCCGTAGAAGGCGTCGTAATAACCGGCCGACAACGAATACGTGCCGAGGAGGATCCGCCGGATCACCTCCGGTCCGAAACCCTCGGCCCGGGTCCGGGCCATCAGTTCTTCGGTGGTCTCGCCCTCGACCCGGTTCCCATACCGAATGCCGTCGAAGCGGGCCAGGTTGGCCGAGGCTTCGGCGGGAGCGATCAGGTAGTAGGCCGACAAGGCGACGTCGACCGTCGGGATCGACACCTCCACGATCTCGGCACCGGCCCCGGAGAGCTTGTCAAGGGTGGCCCGGGTAGCCGCCATCACCTCCGGCTCGTAGCCCTCACCGCCGAACTGAGTGACCAACCCCACCGTGAGGCCGTCGACCCCGGACGACAGGGAACGGCGCAGCTCGGGATAATCGCCGGTGTAGGAGGTCGCGTCACGGCGATCGTGGCCCCAGACTCCTTCCAGGAGGAGGGCGGCGTCATCGACCGTCCGGGCCAATGGTCCGATCTGATCGAGCGAGGAGGCGAAAGCGATCAGCCCGTAGCGGCTCACCCGCCCATAGGTGGGCTTGACACCTACGACCCCGCACAGGGAGGCGGGCTGACGAATCGAGCCACCGGTGTCGGACCCGAAGGCGCCCATCGCCGAGCCCACGGCTACCGCCGCCGCCGAACCGCCCGACGAACCCCCCGGTACTCGATTGGAGTCCCAAGGGTTGCGCGACGGCCCAAAGGCCGAGTTCTCCGTCGACGACCCCATGGCAAACTCGTCGAGATTGGCCTTCCCGAGCAATACGACCCCGCCGGCCCGAAGTCGTTCTACTGCGTGGGCGTCGTAGGGAGGGTGATAGCCGGCCAGGAGCTGCGAGGCCGCCGTGGTTTCCAATCCCCGGGTAGAGAAGTTGTCCTTCACGGCCACCGGGATCCCGTCTAGGGGACCGACGGTGGCCCCGGTCTGGCGGCGGGTGTCGGAAGCGGCGGCCGAGGCGAAGGCCCCATCACGGTCGATGGTGAGATAACAATGGAGGTCGGCCTCGGTCATGGTGGCCCGCTCGAGTACGGCCGCGGTGAGGTCGACCGAAGTGACCTCGCCCGCCGCCAGCCGTGCGACGGCATCGGTGATGGAAAGATCCGCGAGGCTCACGGAGCGTCCAGCGCGGGTGGGACGACGAAGTAGCCGTCGGCATGGTCGGGCGCTTGGGACAGGACCTCATCGCGGTCGAGCGACGGTTTCACCTCGTCGACCCGGAAGGCGTTTGTCAATCCCAACGGATGGGCGATCGGCTCATAGTCGGAGGCCGCCACCGCCTGCACCTTGGCCGCGTGCTCGAGAATCAGTCCTAGTTGACGACGGTAGGTTTCCAACTCGTCGTCATCGAGGGCGAGGCGGGCGAGGCGCGCCACATGGGCAATGTCGATGTCGATGGCCATGGGAGAATTCTAGGAGGTCGGCCGGGGCCGGCCACATCGGACGATGATCTACCGTATCGGCATGTCCGCCACCCCGACCGGTCACCTGGCTCCGGTCGTGATCGTTCCCCATCATGTCGGCCCCGACGGGTGGCGAGCCGCCCTCGGCGTGGTCGCCGACGCCCTCGACCAGAAGCCTTCCCTCCCGCTGACCGTCCGGGTTCCGGGCGCCGCCCTCGACGATCTCGTCGCCTCCGACCAGGCGACATGGGAGCGACTGCGGGGACACGAGGTTGCCTGGCTGGCAGGAGGCTGGTCGGACGCCGTCCTGGCCGATCTCCCGCTCGCCGCCTCCCGCCGCCAGCTGACGAGGGAGAAGACAGCACTGGACGCCGCCGGCATCGAACCGGTGGGGCTGTGGACCGGCGACGGGTGGGAGCGTTACATGGCCAGCTTCGCCATCGAGGCCGGCTATCGGCTCATCTATCTGGATGCCGCCCTGATCGAGGGAAGTCCCGATCGTCCAGGCGCCACCGATCGGGCCGGCGACACCGTGGTTGTCGTGCCTGTGGCGCAGGAACCTCCTGAGATGCCCGCCGGGGACGGGATGTGGGCCGTCCGGGTCCGCCCCGGCGAGTTGGTGAGGTTCTGCGAAGAGAACCCGGGACGGCTCGTCACCCCCGACCGATATCTTGTCGATCACCTTCCCGGCGAGCGCCTGGTGCCGGTGGTGACGGTTCCGGAGAGGAGCGGCGACGCCGAAGTCTTCTATCGCAAGTTGCTGGGAGTGATCCGCGATCAGTCGGAGCGGAGCACCGGCGCTGACCTCGTCCTCGGGCTGGAGTCGAGGGAGTTCACCACCGGCGACGGAGGCGGTGGAGATGCCCACCATCAGCTCCTGGAGGCGCGAGTCGCCGTTGACCGGGCCCGCTCCCGGGGCGACGCCTGGGTCAGGGTCGACGAGATCGACTGGGATGGCGACGGGATCGACGAGATTCAGGTGGAGACAGCCGCCGCCACCCTCGTCGTGGACCCGGCCGCCAGCCAGATAGCCGTTTGGGACGACAAGAGACACGCCTGGCCGGTGACGGCCGTCACTCCCGCCACACCCGGGCTCATCACCCGCCGCATCGCCGAGGACGCCACCGAACCGACCCCGGTTCCGCTACGTCTCGAGCGGCGTACCGAGGGCCGTGCCGAGGCACGCCTGACGCTGGTGGATTCCATAGGGGGCCAGTACCGGCTGATCCTGAGCGATACCGCTCTCACCGTCCGCCTGACCCCGGCTGCCACCGACCCGATGAGGCTCGGCCCGGAGTTGCCGGTTCTCCTCGACCCGAATCGCACCCGGCTCAGGGTCGATGGCGGGGATTGGCTCCCGACCGCCGAACCGGTGGCCGCCAGTGGTCACCGCTTCCGATTGACGGATGGCGATCGCACACTGCTGGTCAGTTCGCCCCGACCCTGCGACCTGTTCGTGACCCCACTCCCTGGTCGTGGTCTGGTTCTGTGGCCGCACTGGCCGACGGTCGGCGCCGCCGCGTATCAGGTGACCTTCGATCCCCAATAGGGCCTGCCCATTGCGCAAAATGGCGTTCTTCGAGAACCCGACGGGGCGGTGATGCGTCTGGGGAACGACGAAGGAGGACATTGACGACCTTGAGTGCTGCCACAACTCGCCTGCGCCAACGCCACTTCCCCGACTTCTATCGGGTGAATCATCAACCGGTGTTCCGGGCACTGGCCGCCACCCTCCGCGACCCAGATCTGGCTCAAGAGGCGATAGACGAGGCCATGACCAGGGCGTATCAGCGTTGGACGAAGGTCTCCGATTACGAGAACGCCCCCGGCTGGGTGTACCGGGTCGGCCTCAACTGGGCGCTGTCTCGACTGCGGAAACAGACGAGAGAGCACCTCTACACCGATCCCCCTGAGCAGAGCGTCGAGCAGTCACTTCCCGACCCCGACGTCGAGGCCGCCCTCCAGGCCCTTCCGCTCGAGGCTCGCTCGCTCGTCGTCCTCCGCCATCTCCTCGACTGGAGCTACGAGGAGATCGCCTCCGCTCTCGACATCCCGGTCGGGACGGCCAAGAGCCGCCTCCACCGGATCATGAATGAACTCAGAGTCACCCTGGAGGGACCCGATGAACACTGAAGAGCGCTTGCGCTCCCATCTCGAGCGAGCGACCGCCGGGCTCCCCGACGTCGACCGTCTCGATACGATCGTGGCCGAAGGAGGCCGGCGCCGGATCCGCACCCGGGTCGGAGCCGTGCTCGCCACCGCCGCCGCCGTGGCTGCGGTTGTGATGGCCGGTCAATCTCTCCAGCCGGGTACCGGCCAAGCGCCGGTGCTCTCCCAACCGAGCGCAACAAGTGTCCCCCGCCCGGGAGAGACCACGCTTCCGCCGGTGACCACGACGGCTCCGGTCGCTCCCGGCAGCGCGGTGCGGGGGGTCCTCATCGCCGACACCAATGGGATCAGGGCCGTCGGCGCCGACGGGGAGACCGAGCTGATGCTCACCTCAGACGAGGGCTACTCCAAGATCGCCGTGGCCTTCGAGGACCGTAGGGGCGGAATCATCTTCCAGCACGCCGCCACCCCGCTGCCCTGGCCGCAGGGATCGCTGCTCCGGCTCGAGGCCGGCACAACCGTCCCGACGCTCCTGTTCTCTCCGCCCGCCGGCGGCCGTGTGGTCCCGGTTGGTCCGGCCGGGACGGAGGGTGACGCCAAATTCGTCTTCCTCGTCGATACGCCGACCGGGGACAACTTAGAAACCGAGATCGCCGTGATCGACCTCGACACCGGCGAGATCAGCGGTCTGGGCTTCCTGGAATCATCCATGGACATGTCCGTTGGCGGCGAGCTCATCTCGATCGTCGATCGGGGAGGCGACTGCCCCACCCACCTTCTCCGGACTCTCGACGGCGGAGAGATTCCCTCGCCTCTGCCCGACTGCCTGCCCCTGGCCGCCGGCGTGACCGCGGCGGGCAACGGCTCCGCTCTCGGGATGCTCAACCAGGGTGAGTTCACAGTCTGGACGGTCGATGCTGGCGAAGAGCTCAGACCTGCCACACTCCCGGGCGCATACATGGTCACGGGAGCCGTTGGAGGCTGGGTGTTCCGCACCCCGACCGCGACCGTGATCCTCGACTACGAGGGCAACCAGACCAGCATCGAGCCAGTCGACACCGGCTGGGTGTCGCCTTACAGCACTCCGCTCGAGATCGCCCCTGGAGCCACCCTCGGGTCGGGAAGTGGCGAGATGCCCTGCACCCCGAGTGACGCCCCGCTGGCCGACCAGGACCTCCCTGCCCCCGTTGCCGAGACCCGGGCGGCGATCCATGCCGCCGCATCCGCCTGCGACTACGAGACGCTGGGTGGGATGGCGCTGACCGATGCCACCGTCTTCACCTACGGAGGCGGCACCGACCCCGTCGCCCACTGGATCGCCGAGGGGACGACGGGCGACGATCCGCTGGGGCTGATGGTGCAGTTGCTCTCGACCACGCCGGCCGAGGACCCCGAGACGGGGACCTGGGCCTGGCCGGCGGTCCACCTAGTTCCCGACGACGAAGCCTCCCGGACGGAACTCGAGCAGGTCGTCGACGCCGCAGTCATGGCGGCGCTGCGACGAAACGACGGCTACCTGGGCCTGCGCCTCGGCATCACCGCCGACGGCACCTGGCAGTTCGCCGTGGCCGGCGATTGAGCGGGTTGGTGTTCATCCCGTCAGCAGGCGGTGGAGAGCGTCGTAGACCGCCTCCATCTGGGTCAGCGAGACCCATTCCGCTACCTGATGCGCCTGGGCGGAGTTGCCCGGTCCGTAGTTGACGGCCGGGATCCCGATGGCCGAGAACCGGGCAACATCGGTCCATCCCTGCTTGGCGGCCCGGCGAGCACCGCTCACCTCGGCGAGATGTCGGATCACGGGATGATCGGCCCCGACCGCCCCCGCCGGGGCGGTGTCGGCGACCTCGAACCCGTCGGCGGGGGCGCACAACTCGGCCAGCTCATCCACTGCCTGCTCCAAGGTCATGTCAGGGGTGAACCTCATGTTGAGGTTGAGGGTGAAACGGGCGGGGACGATGTTGTTGGCCACCCCGCCTGCCGCCCGGGTGACGACGACGGTGCGGCGATACTCCAGACCATCCACCACATAGGACCGCGGCTCCAGCCGATGCAGGGCCGCCAACCACTCCCCTGCCTTGGTGACCGCGTTCTCTCCCCACCACGGCCGCGCCGAGTGGGCCGCCTTCCCGGTAAACGTCACCGTGGCGTTGACAACACCGTTGCACCCGTACTGGAGTTCGCCGTCGGAAGGTTCCAGCACCACAGCACAGGTCGCCTCCTGCAGCCAGTCGACCTCATCCAGGACGCCACGAAGTTGGTTGTCCTGGTGGGGCCCCTCCTCGGCGGCATAGAACACCCCGACCACGCAGTACGGACCCGCCGCCACGGCGGGGTCCTCTAGCAGGTGGGTCATGACGGCCAGGCCCGACTTCATGTCCGAGCTCCCCAGGCCCCACAGGCGGTCGTCCTCGATCCGGGCCGGACCCTGCCCCTGACGGGGAACGGTGTCGAGGTGTCCGGCGAGGACCACCAGGGGGCGATCGTCCGGGACGCCGACAACCAACGACTCCCCCACCTTCACCTGGGGGAGTTGGGTCAGTCGCTCCGATAGGGCAGACCAGATCGCCGTCTCCTCGCCGGTTTCGGAGGGGATATCCACGAGCCAGGCCAGAGTTTCGGGCAAGTCGGAGTGCATCGCCTGGAGGCTACCGCCATTAGCCTTGGCCTCGATGACGAGTCCCACCGCCGCCGGCGTCGGTCTGGCCACGATCGCCGCCGACGGAAGCATTCTCGACACCGCCTTTCCCTCTCCCGGCCTCGGTTGGGACCGATGGGAGCGGGCCGGGCTGACCGAAGGCACCACCAGGGTCGATCCCGCTCGGATCGCCGAGCTCGGACATCCGGAACTGGCGGGACGGATCGGCGTCGACGCCGAACGCGGTGTCGAGATGGTCGGTGTCGTCACTCTTGTCGCCGATCTGGGAGCGCCACCCGCTGACGCCCACGATGCCTACCTCCGCCTCCACCTACTCTCATATCGAGCGGTCCGACCTCACGACGTGAGCGTCGAAGACATATTCGGCGTGCTGGCGAACGTGGCCTGGACCACCCAGGGACCCTGTTCCCTTCGGGACTTCGAGGCGACCCGCCACCGACTGGCCACGGCCGGACGGCCCGTCCACGTCACGTCGATCGACAAGTTCCCCCGCATGACCGACTACGTCATACCTTCCGGTGTCCGCATCGGCGACGCCGATCGCGTCCGATTGGGGGCGCATCTGGCAGAGGGGACGACGGTGATGCACGAGGGTTTCGTCAACTTCAACGCCGGGACCCTGGGCCAATCGATGGTCGAGGGTCGCATCTCGGCCGGCGTGGTCGTCGGCGACGGCACCGACATCGGCGGCGGCGCCTCCATCATGGGGACCTTGTCGGGGGGCGGGAGCGAGGTGATCTCGTTGGGCGAACGATGCTTGCTGGGGGCCAACTCCGGTGTTGGCATCTCACTAGGCGACGACTGCATCGTCGAAGCGGGCCTCTATGTCACCGCCGGGACGGTCGTCACGCTGCCCGACGGCACGACCTCCAAGGGCCGCTCCCTCTCCGGCATCAACGGGATGCTGTTCCGGCGCAACTCAGTCACCGGCGCCGTGGAGGCACTCCCCACCTCGGGCAAATGGTCGGGCCTCAACGAGGCCCTGCACACCAACTGAACTCCTCTCCCCTTACAGCACACCTGCCACCACTTCGGCCGCGGCAGCACAATCCTCGACCGGTGGAACGAGAGCCAACCGGATGTGACCTGCCCCCCGCGAGCCGAAGATGCGCCCCGGAGTCACCACGACACCCGCTTCGGCCAACCGCTCGGTGATGGCCAGGTCGTCCCCCACCTCGATCCACAGATACAGACCCGCCTCGGCCCAAACCCGCAGGCCTCGCTGCTCGAACACAGATCGCAGAATGGCCCGTTTGGCCGAGAAGGCCCGGCGACGGGCACCCACATGGGCGTCGTCTGACCAGGCCACCGCCGCTCCGGCCTGGATGAACTCGGCGGAAGCCGTACCCGTCGAGGTGCGCAACCTGTACAGACGTTCGACGGCGGCGGCGTCACCGACGATCGCCCCCGAGCGATACCCCGTCATCCCCGAACGCTTGGACAAGGAGAGGTAGCTGAGGACCCCTGCACTTCCCGTTCCAGCCACCTCCAGCACCGACGCCGGGGGTTCGTCCCCCTCGTCGTAGAGATCGACGTAGCACTCGTCGCTACACAGCAGGCTGTCGCGGCCACGGGTCGCCTCGACGAGTTCCATCAACTGCTGCCGGCCGGTCACCGCTCCGGTCGGGTTAGACGGTGAGCAGATCCACAACAGTGCGAGGTCGTCACCCACCATCCTCTCCACGCGGTCGGCCGTCAGCAGTAAGGAACCGTCGGTGGGTACCGCAACAGCCCTAGCGCCCGCCATCACGGCCCCCCGTTCATAGACGGGGTAGGCCGGGTCGGGATACGCCACGACATCGCCCCGGTCGCGGTCGACGAACGCCAACGCCGTGGAGAAGATGGCCTCCTTCGAGCCGGAGGTCGGCATCACCTGAGTATCTGGGTCGATCCCGACCTTGAAGCGCCGTTCGACGTACCCGGCGATGGCCCGGCGCAACTGCGCTGTCCCTTTCGTCGTCGGATACTGGGACACCGTCGGTACCGCCCGTCGCACCGCCTCGGGGATCGCTTCCCACGTCGGCTCCCGGGGATCGCCGATCGAGAAGTCGATCACCTTCCCACCCTCATCCTCGAGCCGGCGGACGCGGTGTTGGATGGCGGCGATCGGGTGGGCACCTACCTGGTCCAACGCCGGGTTCACACGCATGACGATTCAGCGTACCGTTTCCCGCCAATCTCCCTCTCGGACGCTGTTGAACAATTCATTCCAGCCGTTGCGAGCAACCCAGCTACCAGCCACTATGCCGCGGCAAAGACGAGGCTTCCACTGTTATTCAACACCGTCCTCGGGTACCGTCAGCGGGTGTCGTATCGGCTTGTCTATCTGGGGCTGGGGCTACTGGCATTGGCCGCGGTCGCCCTCGGGGTCGTTTTCGCCCAGGACGGAGACCCGGTCGAGATACCCCGCCCCCTCGAGTCGATCAGCCCCGCCCCGGGTTCCACCATCATCCGGCAAGGGGCGGTCGAGATCGACCTCGAAGTCGGATACGAGGCCACGATCTACATCGATGGCTTCCCCATCCCCGATCCGACCTTCGTAGAAGCCACCGGTGTCTACTCGTGGGCACCTCATCCCGGATCGGCCGTGATGAACGAATGGGTCCCGGGCGACCACACTGTCCGGGTGGAGTGGAGCCGCATCACCGGGACACCCGACGTGGGCGCCTTCGAATGGACATTCCGGGCGGGCTGAGATTCCGAGCACTCGATTACGTGACCTGCCTACCTCGGTCTCAGGGTCGAGGAGTGGACACCGTCAGCCGAGGACCGCGGGCCCCTCGGCCAACAATCGGGTGAACGTTTCCTCGTCGATGATGGGGACCCCCAACTCCTGGGCCTTCGCCACTTTGGCCGCCCCTGGGGACTCGCCGACCACGAGAGCAGTGGTCTTGGTGGAGACCGAACCCGTGGCCTTGCCACCAACGGCCTCGATGGCCTCCTTGGCTCCGTCGCGGCTGTAGGCGATAAGGGTGCCCGACACGACCAATGAGATCCCCTCGAGAACGGAGAATGCCGGTTGCTCCTCGGCCTCATCGGCCATCCGCACTCCGGCTGCCGCTAGTCGCTCCACCAATGCCCGGTTCACCGGGTCACTGACCCAGCGCACCACCTCGGCCGCGATCACCGGACCAACGCCTTCGATCTGGGCGATCGCCTCGGCCTCCGCATCGAGCAGAGCGAGGACGGAACCGACCCCGCGAACGATCCGCCGGGCGACCGTGGTACCGACGTGACGGATCCCGAGAGCGGTGAGCAGCCGGAACGCCGGCCGATTTCTGGCCTCGTCGATCGCCGACGCCAGGTTGGCCACCGAGATCTCTCCCCATCCCTCCTCCTCCAGCAAGACGGACGTATCGAAGATGAAGATGTCGGCCGGATCGGAAATCAGTTGGCGGCGCAACAGCAGGTCGATCGTCTTGTAGCCCAGATGTTCGATGTCCATGCCGCCCCGGCTGGCGAAATGGGCCAGCCACTCCCGAAGTCGCGAGGGACAGTCGAAGCCACCGGTGCATCGCGCCACCGCCTCGCCGGGTGGCCGCACGATCGGGTTGCCACAGAAGGGGCATTCGGTGGGCATCGACCACACCTTCTCTTTCCCGGTGCGAACCGAGACCACGGGACCAACCACCTCGGGGATCACATCGCCCGCCCGGCGCACGATCACCTGATCGCCGATACGCACATCCTTTAGCGCCACCTGGTCCTGGTTGTGAAGCGTCGCCATGCCCACGTTGGCGCCCCCGACGAACACCGGCTCGAGGACGGCGTAGGGAGTCACCGCCCCTGTCCTGCCGACGTTGACCTGGATGTCCCGTAGGGTCGTGGTTCGCTCTTCGGGTGGGAACTTGTAGGCGATCGCCCAGCGGGGGGCCCGGGCTGTGAATCCAAGGGCAGCCTGCAGGTCGATCGAGTCGACCTTGATGACAACCCCGTCGGTCTGATACGCCTGGCCGTGACGGCCGCTCTCGGCTTGACGCACGTAATCTTCCACACCGGCTAGGTCGGGGACGGTCTTAGACGCGGGATTCAGGGTGAACCCCAACGTTCCGAGGAAGTCCATCGTCTGGGTATGGGTGGCCAGTCCGGGCCCTCCTTCGATGATGCCCGCCTGATAGACCCAGATCCCGAGTCGTCGGCGGGCAGTGACCGACGAGTCCTTCATCCGCACCGAACCTGCTGCGGCATTGCGCGGGTTGGTGAACAGGCGCTGGCCCGCTTCCGCCTGCTGCTGGTTGAGGTCCTCGAAGGCATCGAAGGACATGAAAACTTCCCCCCGGACCTCGAGGAGTGTGGGGACGTCGTCACCGGTGAGACGGT
>Ga0299907_10003071_pt1 | contig 10596 bp, 11 predicted proteins | sample RVTome_16_FD_198680 | JGI IMG/M metagenome (GOLD analysis project Ga0299907, IMG submission 198680) | Soil microbial communities from uranium-contaminated site in the Upper Colorado River Basin, Wyoming, United States - RVT152D67 (version 2) ... | reverse complement strand
GACGAATCGCCGACGTCCCGGTCCCAGACCGAGGACGTGCTGCACACATCAGCTACCCGATCGCGGCGCGGGTGAAGCGATGCGTCTCAACTCTCACGTGCGGCGCGCTGGACCTCGCCGATGTCGATCTTCTTCATCCCGAGCATGGCCGCCATGGCTCGCTGCGCCTTGTCCTGGTCGGGGTCGCCGAGCAACTCGAACAGGACGGTGGGGACGATCTGCCAGGACACACCGAACCTGTCCTTGAGCCAGCCGCATGGTCCTTCCTCCCCGCCTTCGGAGAGCTTGGTCCAGAACTCGTCGACCTCGGCCTGGGACTCGCAGCTCACCTGGAACGAGATGGCCTCGTCGAAGGTGAACTCCGGGCCGCCATTGAGGGCGACGAAGGCCTGACCGTCGAGCTCGAAGCGCACGGCCATCACCATTCCCGCCGGGCGAGGGCCGGCCGAGCCGTAGTGGGCGATGTCCAGGATGCGAGAGTTCTTGAAGATGCTCGTGTAGAAGTTGGCCGCCTCCTCGCCCTCGGTGTCGAACCACAGGCAGGGGGTGATCTTGGTCAACGTCGGCATGGTTCGTCCTTTCCGGTGGCGACCCGTAAGGGGTGCCACCTGCTCGTCCATGGAGACGGGTGACGAGGCGCGAAATCATCGGTGACGCACGGGCCGCGGGTGGAATTCGGCGGGTGCCTCCGACGTTGGTCGCGGTCGCCAGCCAGAAAGGGAGGGCCCAGATGACCGACACCGCCATCGATCTCGCCGCCGTCGAGGCCACCCGCGCCGCCATCCGCGAGCGCTACCTCCGCCCGACGGGCGAGCGGCCGCCGTCGTCGGCCCGGGGGGTGCACCACATCGCCCTCCTGTCCTCGGACGTGGAGCGGACCGTGCGCTTCTACCAGGAGCTGCTCGAGTTCCCGCTGACCGAGATCTTCGAGAACCGCGACTACCAGGGCTCGAACCATTTCTTCTTCGACATCGGCCACGGGAACCTGCTCGCCTTCTTCGACTTCCCCGGTCTCGACCTCGGGCCCTACGCCGAGGTGCTGGGCGGCCTGCACCACATCGCCATCGCCGTCGAGCCCGAGAAATGGCAGCACCTGAAGGGCAAGCTGGAATCCGCCGGTGTTCCACTACATGAGGAGAGCGGCACCTCCATCTACTTCCCCGATCCCGACGGTGCCCGGCTCGAGCTCCTCGCCGACCCGTTGCTGTCCATGTACGGAAACGACGTCGGCTGACCCCACCGGAACACCGACAGGAGATGAACACCCGATGACCGATACCGCCATCATCGACGTCCGCCGGGCGGACGAGCGGCCCCATACCGCCGCCGGCTGGCTCGACTCCCACCACAGCTTCAGCTTCGGGCGCCACTACGACCCGGCCAACACCCATCACGGCCTGCTGCTGGTGAGCAACGACGACTGGGTCCGGGCCGGCACCGGGTTCAGCACCCATCCCCACCAGGACATGGAGATCATCACCTGGGTGCTCGAAGGGGAGCTGGAGCACAAGGACACCACCGGGCACCAGGGCATGATCTATCCGGGCCTGGCCCAGCGGATGAGCGCCGGTCGGGGCATCTGGCACTCCGAGATGAACCCGAGCGGTGATCGGGACGTGCACTTCGTCCAGATGTGGGTGCTGCCCGACACGGAGAGGATCGACCCCTCCTACCAGCAGCTCGACATCAACCCCCAGCTCGACCGTGGCGGCCTGGTGCCCGTGGCCACGGGCCAGGGTCACGACTCCGCCATCGCCCTACGCCAGCGCAGCGCAGTGCTGTGGGCCGGGCGGCTGCAGCCGGGCGAGAGGGTCCCGGTCCCCGACGCCCGTCACGTCCACCTCTTCATCGCCCGGGGCGACGCCGAGCTCGAGGGCGCCGGCCACCTGGCTGAGGGCGACGCCGTCCGCCTGACCGGGGCCGGGCACCCGACGCTCACCGCCGGCCCGGCCGGAGCCGAGGTGCTCGTGTGGGAGACCGCCTGATGCCCGCCGTCTCGGTTGATGACCTGACCGTTCTCCCGGAGATCCCCACCCCGGACCCGGCGACCGCCCGGGCCCGGCCGGTGCATCAGGTCACCACCGCTCCCAAGGGGTTCGAGGGCGAAGGCTTCCCGGTGCGACGGGCTTTCGCCGGTGTCGACCTCGGCGACCTCGACCCGTTCATCCACCTCGACCAGATCGGGGAGATCGAGTACGGACCGGGCGAGCCGAAGGGGACGGCCTGGCATCCCCACCGCGGCTTCGAGACCGTGACGTACATCATGGACGGCCGCCTCCGCCACGAGGATTCCACCGGCGGGGGCGGGCTGATCTCGGATGGGGACACGCAATGGATGACCGCCGGCGGCGGCATCCTCCACATCGAGACGCCGCCCGAGGATCTCGTCGTCAGCGGGGGCTTCTTCCACGGGCTGCAACTCTGGGTGAACCTTCCCGCCGCCCAGAAGTTCGCCGCCCCCCGCTACCAGGACCTGCCCGGCGACCGCGTGACCCTGCTGGCCTCGCCGGACGGTGGCGCCCTCGTCCGGCTGATCGCCGGCGACCTCGCCGGTCATCACGGTCCCGGCTCCACCCACACGCCCATGACCATGGTGCACGCCAGCCTGAGCCCCGGCGCCCGGCTGGTCCTGCCGTGGCCGGCGGAGTTCAACGCCCTGGCCTACGTGCTGGCCGGCAACGGGGTCGTGGGGGCCGAGGGCCGGCCGGTGATGATGGGCCAGCTGGTCGTCTTCGGGCCCGGCGATCTCATCACCGCCGGGGCGTCCCCGCATCAGGAGGGCCCGACCCGTGACCTGGAGCTGCTCCTGCTCGGCGGCCGGCCGATTCGCGAGCCCATCGCCTGGATGGGACCCTTCGTGATGAACACCCGGGCCGAGATCCATCAGGCCCTGGAGGACTTCCAGGCCGGTCGCCTCGGTCAGGTCCCGGCCCGACACGTCACGCCCACCGAAGAGGTCACCCTCACGCCGGATTCCTCGCTCGACTGAGGGTCGGTCCCTAACGCCCCGCGGGCACGGGCGGCGCCGGCTCGGGGTGGGAGAGCTCCGGCTCGGGCGGTGGGGCGGGCTCCACGCCGGTGAACCCGCTGAAGGCGGGCGCCGCCACCTCGTCGGGACCCTGGTTCCAGTCCCGTAGCGAGTCGCGGTAGAGGCGGCGGACGACCCACAGGAAGTAGGTCCCGGCCGGCACCGAGAGCCAGTCGATGAATCCGCCGTGGATGTCATGGTGATAGGTGCCGGCCAGGGCGTAGAAGGCGAAGACGCCGTGCATCAGTGCACAGGTGGGGAAGATGGCCGACAGGCACAGGCCCGACACCGACCAGCCGCCCATGAGCGGGTGGTTGCGGAGCTGGGTCCGCACGATGAACCAACCGATCGCCATGTAGATGCCGACCAGGAAGAGGTTCGGCAGGACCGCCAGCAGCCTGTCGCCCGGGAGGCCGGTGCCGTCGATGCGGGTGATGGTGCCGGTGAACAGCGCGGCCAGGTAGAGGACGGCGAGGGTGGGCACGGCCCGCAGCCAGCGGGGCTCGCCCAGGATGAAGCGGTCGCCCCGGCCGCCCAGGAACGCCTCGATCCGCAAGCTGAGCCAGACCAACCCGACCGGGAGCCCGACCACCACGGTGAACAGGTCGAGTGGCCCACCGGCCCGCCCTTCGAGCCCGACGTGGATGGCGTGGGCGAGGTGGTGGGGCCCGCAGGTGAAGGCCATGGCGATCCAGGCGGCGCCGAAGTGGGAGAAGCCGAAGGAGCGCCAGTCCCGGCGCATCTCCAGGGCCGTGATGACGCCGTAGCCGGTGTAGGCGACCCCGAGCACGAGGTTGACCAGGGCGACGGCGACGGTCATGCGCCCCTCCTGATCGGGACGCCGATCTGACGCATGAACTCCCGGATGGAGGATTCCTCGCCGACCCCGGCCGAGCCCGGGGCGCGGGTGCGGTTGACGGACCGGGCCGAGCGGGGCAGTGCGAAGGTGAAGGTCGAACCCTTGTCGATGGCCGTGCTCACGCCGACGTAGCCGCCCATGGCCTCGACCAGGGACCGGACGATGTACAGGCCGATCCCGGTGCCCTGCCGCCGGCGCCCGTCGGATTGACGGCCCTGCCAGAACTGCTCGAAGCACCGGGTGGCCTCGGCGGCGTTCATGCCGTGGCCGAAGTCGGCCACGCTCACCCGAACCCAGCGCCGGTCGCCGGCGGCGCTGACCACCACCGGGCGCTCGGGATCGGAGAACTTCACCGCGTTGGCCAGGAGGTGGTCGACGACGCTGCGCACCGCCCCGGTCTCGCCGAAGGCGGCGGCCAGGTTCGGGGGGATCTGGAGGACCACGTTGCGGCCCGATTCGGCCCGCAGCGCGGTGGTGTGCTCGACCAGCAGTTGGCTCATGTCGATGGGGGCGGGAGCGAGCGAGGCGGGGCACGGCTGGCGGCCCCACCCCGGCAGCTCATCGGCGGGCTGCGGACGGTTCCAGTAGTAACCCTGGGCCCGGTCGCAGCGCAGCGCCCGCAGGGCCACGAGTTGCGCCTCCGTCTCGACCCCCTCGGCCACCACCACGATCCCGAGGGCGTGAGAAAGGTTGACGACGGCGGCGACGATGGCGGTGGCCGCCGCATCGACGCCCATGCCGGCGACGAATGAGCGGTCGAGCTTCACCACGTCGACGGGGAACCGGCGCAGGTAGCTGAGTGACGAATAGCCGGTGCCGAAGTCGTCGATGGCCAGGCGAACACCGAGGGCTTTGAGGTCGAGCAGAGCTTCGATGGACGACTCCACGTCGTCCATGAGCACGCTCTCGGTGATCTCGAGGCACAGGCGCGACGGGTCGAGCCCGGTCTCGGCCAGGACGTCCCGGACGTTGTCGACCAGCTCGGGGACACCCAGCTGGCGGGCCGACAGGTTGACGGAGAGCCGTAGCCCGCCGGGGTTGGCGCTGGAATCCCGCCCGGCCAGCTCCCGGCACGCCTCCCGCAGCACCCATTCACCCAGGGGCACGACGAGCCCCGTCTCCTCGGCCACGTCGATGAACTCCGCGGGCGGCAGCAGGCCGAGGGTCGGATGCTGCCAGCGCACCAGGGCCTCCACGCCGGTGGTGGTCTCCTCGGCCAGGTCGACTTCGAGCTGGTAGCACAGCCGCAGCTGGCCGTGATCGAGCGCCGTCCGGAGCTCCTCGGCCAGGCGGAGCCGGGCCAGGGTCCGCTCCCGGCTCGCCGGGTCGAAGACGCTGAACCGGTTGCGGCCCGCGTCCTTGGCCTCGTACATGGCCGTATCGGCGTCGCGCAGCATGGTGTCCGGTGTGGCGTCCGGCTCGCTCACGGCGATGCCGATGCTGGCCGAGGCGATGACCTGCTGACCTTCCACCGTCACCGGCGTGGCCAGGGTGTTGAGGATGCGGACGGCGATCTCCTCCGCCCCCGCGCAGTCCCCGATCCCTTCGCACACCACGGCGAACTCGTCCCCTCCCAGCCGGGCGATCGTGTCGCCGGGGCGCAGGATCTTGCCCAGCCGGTCGGCCACCGCCACCAGCAGCTCGTCGCCGGCGAAATGGCCGAGGCTGTCGTTGACCGCCTTGAAACGGTCGAGGTCCACGAACAGGACCGCCACCATCCCGCTGTCCCGATCCTGGCGGCGCAGAGCCAGGGCGAGGCGGTCGAGGAACAGGGCCCGGTTGGGGAGCCCGGTCAGGGGATCCTGAAGGGCCAGGCGGGTGAGGGCGGCCTCGGTCGACTTCTGGGTGGTGATGTCCTGGCAGATGCCGAGCAACCGGAGGGGCAGCCCGTCCTCGTCCTGAACCAGCCGGGCCCGGCTGTGCAGCCAGCGGATGGAGCCGTCGGCCAGCACGATCCGGTATTCCGAGGCCAGGGTGCTGCCCGAGCGCAGTGTCTCTTCGATCCCGCCCTGGGCCAGGCGGCGGTCCTCGGGGTGGACCCGGCGCATGTACGCCTCGTACGTCGCTTCGAAGCTTCCCGGATCGGCGCCGAAGATCCGGAACAGCTCGTCCGACCATCGCACCCGGTCGCCCTGGATGTCCCATTCGAAGCGGCCGAGGTGGGCGATCTCCTGGGCTTCACGGAGCGTGTCATCGCTCTCCGACAGGGCCTGGATGAGCCTCAGCTCGTCGGTCACGTTCCGAGCCACCACGAGCTCGAGGATGCGGTCCCCGATGACCACGGAGGAGGTCTTCACCTCTGCGTGGAGCACGGTGCCGTCCTTCCGGCGGTGCCGGTGGACACCGCCCTGCCAGGGCAGGTCGGGGGAGGCGAGGGCCACGTCGAGGGTCCGGGTCGGGAGGATGGTGTCGCCGTCCAGGGCCAGGAACTCATCCCGGGAGTAGCCGTACCGCCGGAGGGCGGTGGTGTTGACGTCGAGCAGCTCGCGCGTCCCGGCGTCGTAGATCCACATGGCCACCGGGCTGGCATCGAAGAGGGCGTGGTAGAGCGAATCGTCGGAGCGGGGGGGACCCGGCCGGAGCAGCTCGTCCAGCGCCGCGGCCAGGGAGCCGGTCGTCTCCGCGGGCGCGCCGCGCCCGTCGAAGCGACCGCCCGCGGTCACGTCCACCCGGTGTCCGGCGTTGTCGTCCACCCCTGTCTCGATCCCGCCCTCTCGTACAGCTGTCTCTTGAGAGGATGGCTACGGGGCGTGATGTCGACAATGGCCCGGTCGGGTCATTCGCTCCCCCCGTCCGGACTAGTCGGAATGATTCGCGCCGGAGTGGCCTCCACCCGGACCCTGGCCCGAAGGCGCCGGGTGAGGCTGAGGTAGACCGCGCCCCACAGGCAGACCACGGCGGCGAGGCCCAGGGTGGGCGGGCGGGGGCCGGTGCGCTCGGCCACGGCCCCGGCCACCAGCAGCGACGCGCTCATGGACAGGGTGACGAGGGCGAAGTCGGCGGCGAAGATGCGGCCCCGGATCTGGTCCGGGGTGGCCCGCTGGAGCCCGTAGGTGGACAGCGTCCACTGCATGCCGCCCCCCATGTGGGCGATGAGCACGCCGACGACGGCCAGGCCGATGACGTCGGCGGTGCCCGTGATGGCATAGCCCACCCCGAACACCAGGCCGGCCAGCCCGCAGGCCAGCAGGATGCCGTCGGTTCCCCGCTCGGCCAGGCGCTTGGCCAGGAAGGGTCCCAGGAGCACGCCCAGCCCTCGTGCCCCGAGCAGGAGCCCGGTGGCGCCGTCGCCGCCCCCGAAGGCATCGGTGGCGAGGAGGGCCAGCATCCCCACCGTCCCCCCGCCCAGGCCGAAGCCGAGTTTGGAGCCCAGCAGGGCGGCCACCACCGGATTGCTCCGGGCGTAGCGGATCGCTTCGGCCGTGTCGGCCAGGGGCCGCATGGGCGGTCGGGGGCCGTCCACGCCGGCCCGGACCTGGGTGGGGCGGCGGAGCGAGCCGATGAGGGCGGCGGCGACCAGGAAGGTGCCGGCGTCGGCGACGAAGGCGGCGTTGCGTCCGAAGGCCACCGTGAACAGCCCGCCGGCGGCGGCGCCGATGGCCAGCATCGCCCCCCAGGTGCTGGCCATCATCACCGCCGCCAGGGGCAGATCCTCGGGGTCGACCAGATTGGGCAGGGCGGCCTGGGAGGCGGGCAGGAAGAAAGCCCCGAGACCGGAGATGACGCCCTGGGCCACGAAGGCGAACGCCACCGGGCCCGACGTGGCCAGCAGGAAGAGCCCGGCGGCGACGGCCTGGGCGAGGGACACCACCACCATCAGGGTGCGCCGGTCGAAGCGGTCAGCCGCCGGCCCGGCCAGGGGTGTGAGCAGGAAGGCGGGGAGCGTCTGGACGACGAACACGGCGGAGGCGGCCGCCTCCGAGCCTGTCCGGTCGATCACCAACCCGAGCATGGCCACGGTGGCGAACCAGTCGCCGGCGAAGGAGACGATCTGGGCGAAGAAGAGCCCACGGAAGTCCCGGTTGCGCCGGAGGAGCGAGATCATCCCGGGGGTCCGCCGGCGAGGATCGTGCCACTGTTCAGTGTTCCGACTCCCCTGGACAGGAACGCGGCCTCTGGAAGGCCGTGCTCGCCCCACCGTTCGCGAAGATGTACAAGTTTATCGTCATGTTCATGTGAGGGTTTGTGCTAGGATTGGGTCATGAGGTCGCTCCCTGAGGTCATGCCGGTCGGTGAGGCCCGCGAGGCGCTCTCCCAGGTGCTCGCTGTCTTCCGGCGGGAGGGGCGCAACGCACGGCCGGTGTTCTTCGGGTCTCGCCGGCAGGCCGAGGCCGTCATCATCCCAGTGGAGCTGTTCGAAGCGCTCTTGCCATTGATGGAGGACGTGCTCATCGCTCACGAGGTGCGGGCACGTCTGGCCCCCCACGATGGCGCTACGTGGCTCGATTTCGACTCGCTCGTCAAGGAGTCAGGGTTCGACCCTGCGGACGTCGACTGAGGCGTGGCCAAATACCGGCAGTTCCGCGCCCATCCCGAGGTCGCGGAGGATCTCCGGGCGATTCGCCAGCAGGACGAGAAGCTCGCGCTCCTGATCCTGCGGAGGATCGCCGATCTCAGGGCCGGCCGGGTGTCCGGCGAGGCGCTGGAACTTCTCGCGGGCACCGGCGACCTGTCCGATTGCCGCAAGCTCTACGTGGGCCTCGAGCACGGCCGACCGACACACCGGATCGTCTACCGCGAACACGACGACGGCGTCGTGGAGATCATCGAAGTCATCGCGGTCGGGGAGCGCGAGGCGTTCACCGTGTACCTGGCCGCCCTCAGACGCCTCGGCCGCCCCGCTCGGGGCGAATAGGTTCGAGCGCTGGTCGGCCTCGCAATCGCAGCGCCTGACGCAACTGGCTACGGCTCAACGTTCGTCGGAACCTTCGGGAGACCCCGCTCGACCCTGCAACTGCGCCTGGATTCCCAGGATTAGTGCGTCGAGGAGCTGGTCGAAGCCGCTCGGTCGGTCGAAGGCGTCGGCGCCCGCCTCCTTCACGGCACTCAGCAAAGGCGTGTCCCACCTTGAGGTCTACATTGTAGACTTGTCGTCGCCCTGGACATCCTGCTGACCCAGAAGGGCTCGGACTCGACGAGATCGAGCCGATAGCACGTCGACCCGCTCTTCGCGGAGTGGCTCCGACGCACGTTCCCGCAGTCTCCGGGCCCACGCCCGAGCCTTGATGTCGGGCATCGCCCAGCGGATGGACCCCGGCCGCGGGCGACGTGGTTCGGAATTTCGTCGCTGGTGGAACTCCTACCGCTGTCGCGCCGGTCGGGCTGCTCCGGTCATGACGGCGAAGCCGCCGAGGGCAAGGACCAGTCCCGCCCACACCGCGAGCGGGCGGTCGGACCCCGTCCCGGTCCGGGGTAGTTGGCCGGCCGCTGCTGCCGGCCTTGGTGTACCGGTCTCGCCGTCTCCTGCCGGCGCCGCATGGGCGGCGGGGGGAGCGGGGCTGGCCGCCGCCGCAGGCGGCACTTGCGGGGCGGTAGGGGTCGGGCTGGCGGCCGGCGGGTGCTGCATGTCCGCCGGCGGCGTCGTGGCGTGCTCACCGGCGTGCTGCTCGGCGACGACGAACGTACCCGCCATCGCCGGATGCACCTCGCAATGGAAGTGGTAGGTCCCCGCCGGGAGCGGCCCGACCGAGTAGGTGACGGTCTTCGGACCCGTGAACAGCTCGCCCTTGAACAGGACATCACTGGTCGCGCCGTGGCGGTGGATCACCACGTTGTGGGGCTCCGAGTCGTGACTGGTGAAGGCGATCGTGAAGGGAACCCCGGCCGGGGCGGCCAGACAGTCCTTGTCGAACTGGTTGCCCTGGGCCGAGATCGCCAGCGCCACCCCCTCCGGTGCACAGACGGCCTCACCCGTGCCGGGATGATGCTCGTGGCCGGCGACCACCTTCAGCACTGCAGCCGGCTTGTCCGAGGTCGCTGGTCCGTCCCAGACGACGATCGTGCCGTCGGTGTACGTCTGGGACACCTTGAAGGCGTAATCACCAGCCGCCGCCGGGGTGTGGACGTCGTAGCGGAAGAGTTCCCGCGGACCAGTTCCCGTGAACCTCACCAGGGTGGCACCGCTGTGCCGGAGCGGTGGAACATTCCCACCCCTCCCCGTGACAGCCCTTCACTTCGAACCCCGCGGGCACCTCCACGATGACCTTGGCGTTGTGCAGATCCGGGCCCCGCTCCTCGGGCACCGACTGGGTGATGGTCTGGTCGGTGTCGGCCATTACCTCCTTCGGACTCTCGAAGCCGGCGTGTCCCCACGCCGGGACGGCCACCCACCCGAACACCAGCCCAAGGCCAGCCACCATCGCCAGTCGTCGCATCACCCAGCCCCCCTTCCCTCCTCAGGGCGCGAAAACCCTCTTTGCCCCCTTTGTCTGTCAGAGTCCACTTACAACGCCGGCAAGTTCCCGGAGTCGGGTTGGACGCACGTCCCGCTTCGACCCGCACGAGGCGGAGGCTTCACGGAGGTACCGGGTGACCGGGAGCTTCCTCGCCTGGCGCCTCTGGCCGGTGCAAGAGGGCCCGGACGGATTCGATGGTGTCGGCTTCGGCGGGGGACTTGTCCTCCCGGTAGCGCTTGAGACGGGCGAAGCGCAGGGCGACGCCGCCCGGGTACCGGGTCGAGGCCTGGACTCCGTCGAGGGCGATCTCGGCC